>Ga0222712_10001345_pt1 | contig 30594 bp, 18 predicted proteins | sample C33_657DmetaG_FD_165043 | JGI IMG/M metagenome (GOLD analysis project Ga0222712, IMG submission 165043) | Estuarine water microbial communities from San Francisco Bay, California, United States - C33_657D | ecosystem: Environmental > Aquatic > Marine > Unclassified | place: USA: California...
GCCGATGCCGTTGTCGGTGATGGTGCCCGCGAAGTTACCCGCCGCGACGGAGAGGTTGTTCGTCGCATAAGCGGCGCCGTTGGCATAGAAACTCCAGTTCGAGGAGTTCTTGACGGTGCCGTTGCCATTGAGCGTGCCGAGGGAAGTGGTGGTGTTCCACATTTCGAACACGCCGGTTCCGTTGACGGTCAGGTTGAGGTCGCTCTTCCATCGCGCCCAGTTGTCGGTGCGGACGACGCCCCCGTTGATCTCCAGGTTCCGGAGGCCGCTCACCAGCGGTTCGTCCGAGATCGTAGCGTAAGCGAAGGTCAGGTTGCCCGCGCCGTTCTTCACAAGGCGGCCGGCGCCGCTGAAGCTCTGGCCGCCTGCGGTGGAGTAGTCGTTGCTCCGGTTGATCTCCAAAGTGGCGCCGGAGGCGATGGTGACTGCGCCGCGGCCGAGGCGGCCGACGACCTGCAGCGTGCCGGCTTCGATCGCCGTGACGCCGTCGTAGGTATTGTCGCCCTCGAGGGACAGCAGGCCGTTGCCGGTCTTGGTCAGGGCGAGCGTCCCGACGGTATTGCGGATGATGCCCGCGAAGGTGCCCGCGGCGTGGTTGTCCCCGACGGTCAGCGTGTTCATGCCCGCGGAGCCGCCGGAGCGGCCGTCGATGATGCCGTTGCCGGAGAGGCCGTTGATGCGCTGGTCGTAGCCGTTCAGGTCGAGGAGTCCCACGCCGGTGCCGGAGCTCGACACGGTCACGTTGCCCGCGTTGGCGCCGGCCGGGATCTGGTTGGCTCCGCCCAGGCGGAGGGTCGCCGAGCGGCCGTTGGCCGCGCCCAGGTTGATGACGGTGTCGCCGGCGTAGTTATTGGCGTTGGCCGTGGCGTTGGCCAGGGTCACGGTGATGCCTCGTTCGAGGATGAGGCCGGAACCGCCGGTGACCTGTCCGGTCAGGCTGATGCTTCCTCCGTTGGCGATGTGCAGGGCGGCGAGATTGGCCGTGAGTTTGCCGCTGAGCACATGGCCGGCGGTGTCCACGCGCAGGGCGCCGGAGTTGTCGCTGCCCAGCGCCGTGTTGACGACGATGGCGTTGGCCAGCGTCACCGGCGACGTGCTGTCGAACAGGACCTGGGCCTTGTCGGTCGCGGCCTGACCGATGATGATCGGTCCGGAGCCGAGCGGGGTGCCGCTGAGCGGGGAGTTGAGGCGGAGACGGGTGCCTCCGCCGGTGTGGGTCAGGACCAGGCCGCCGCTGAAGCTGTTCGTTCCGTTAAGGATGTTGGCCAGGTTGGCCGCGGAGTTGTTGTTGGCGATGACCAGCTGGGCAAGGCGGGACGGTCCGTCCGTGATCCGGGCGTTGATCGTCTGGTCGAGGGCCGAGAGGGTGAAGGCATCCACGTAGACGCCCGCGCCGTTGGGCGTCCCCACGGCGTTGGCGCCCGAGGCATGGGTGCCCGTGCCCGTGTTCGTGATGAGGTTCCCGGCCGTGCTTTCAAAACTCGTGAACGCCACGTTGTAGCCGCCGAGGTCGAAGACGGCGGAGTTGGCCAAGGCCAGGCGTCCCTTGTTGGTGAAGGCCGTGCCTGAACCGGCCTGCAGGGTTCCGTCGGCGACCGTGGTGGTGCCGGTGTGGGTGGTGGTGCCGGAGAGGGTGATCGTGCCCGTGCCGATCTTGACGAGATTGCCCGTGGAGACCCCGTTCCCGATGACGCCGGCAAAGGTGCTGCTGCCGTTATCGACCCCGATGGTGAGGTTCTGGTAGCCGGCGCCCGGGAAGCCGGTCTCGATGGTCCCGGCTCCGGTGATGCGGTTCAGGCGGACGTTGGCTTCGACGGTGTTGAAGCTCGCGCCGCTTTCGACGTTCAGGTCGGAGAGGTTCGAGGCCCAGTTCTCGTTGCCGTAAGAGCCGCCGGTGAAGCTGCCCTCGCGGACATCGATGAGCGAGCCTGAGCCGAGGGCGAAGGTCGCCGTACCCGGTCCCCAGATCAATCCTCCGGAGCCGGTCTTCCGGAGCGTGCCCGCCCCGGAGAAGGTGGTGGTGGCTCCGTCGCGCTCGCCGGAAGCGACCGCGAATTCGAGCACGGCACCCGAGCCGATGGCATGGGTCAAGGAAGCATAGGAGCCTCCGTAGACCAGCGTGCCGCCCGAGACGGTGGTCACGCCGGGAAGCGTCGAGCCGGCCGAGAGGTTCAGCGTGCCTGATCCGCTCTTGGTCAGGGTGAAGGCGCCGCCGCCTACCCTGCCGACGGAGAGCGCGCCGGCGGAGACGGTGATGATGCGGTTGGCGCTGACGGTGACGGCGCCGGTGCCGAGGTTCAGGACGCCGGGGCCGTTGAAGCCGAAATCACCGTTCCACGACTGCGCATTGTTGGTGGTCAGGGTCACGGCGATCCCGCTTGAGTTGCCCAAGGCTCCGCCGTTGATGACCAAGGTGCCCGCGCCGAGGGCCGAGACGCTCTGGACGTTCACCTGGCCGGCGTGGAGGGTGAAGTTGCCGGTGAAGGTGTTGGCGCCGGAGAGCGTGATGGCGCCGGCCCCGGTCTTCGTGAAGCCGGCGTTGACGTTGGAGCGCAGATCCGCCGACAGGATGGCGTTGCCGGCGGCGTTGCTCGCCGCAAAGGAATCGGCGATGACGCTTCCGTCGAGGATCGTCTCGCCGGCCCCGTAGGCGGCCGTGACGGTCAGGCTGCCGACGGTCTGGGTGGTGCCGCCGAGGTCGAGCTGACCGCCGGAGAGGTTGAGCGGCGCCGAGGCCGCGCTGAGGATGTTCTCAATCCGGAGCACCCCGCCGGCGATCGTCGTGGCGCCGGAGAAGGTGTTCGCGCCCCAGAGGGTCACCTGGCCGGCCCCGCTCTTGGTGAAGGTGGCGTTGTTGCCGCCGAGGTCCGCCATGATGACGGCTTCGCCCGTGGCGTTGCTGACGACGTAGGAGGGGGCGGAGATCGTGCCGATGCCGATGGTGTCGTCAGCCGTGACGGCCGCCGCGTGCGTGATGGTGACGGCGCCGAAGTTCTGGACGTTGCCGCCGAGGTCGAGCTGTCCGCCCGCCAGGGTCAGCGGGGAGTTGTAGCCAAGCTGCGCGCCGGAGCCGAGGGTGATCTTGCCGGCGTTGATGAGGGTGGGGCCGGTGTAATCGTTGAGGTTGTTGATGATGAGCTCGCCGCTCCCGTTTTTGGTCAGTCCGGTCAGTCCCGTGATGAAGCCGGGGTCGTTGCCCGAGAAATCTTCGATCGTATAGGTATTGGCTCCCGAGTTGTTGAAGGTCACGGCGGTGGGGGTGACGCCTCCGTTCAGCATGACGGTCTTGTTCGATGCGCTGTCGTCGAAGATCACGGCATCGCCTTCCTGGTAGTCCGTGGCGGCGTTGGTGGAGAGCTTCCAGTTGCCGATGGCGCCGGTCGGGCCGGCTTTCCATTCGGAACTGTCCGCGCCCGTCCACTTCGGGATCTCGGAGGTGATGACGAGGGAGATCTTGCCGGCGACGTCGGTCTTGAGGTCGGTGATCGTGCGGGAGGTCGTGCCGGCGATGGCGCCCTTCAGGAAGGCGGTGCCGACGGAGCCCCGCGCGGTCGCGTAGTCGATCAGGTCATAGGTGCCGGTCGACCAGCCGCCTTGGGCGACCCCGCCGACGTTCACCAGGATCGTGCCGGCATTCGTGAGGTCCAACGTCCCGACGGAGAGACGGTTGGTGGCGGCGGCGCCAGCCGAGGAGAAATTGACGTTGGCCTGGCCGAGGAAGCCCAGCGTGCCCACGGTGAGCGTGCCGACGCCGGCGGTGCCGGGGGTGATGACGTTCGCGGCATCGTTCGCGACGTTCAGGGCGGTGATCGTGCCGGTGCCGCTGACCGTACCCAGCGTCAGGGTGACGGTCGGAGTCAGGGCGACGCTGCCGCGGTGGGCGAGGGCGGCCGCGGCGCCGTTGATCGTCACCGTGGCGGAACTGTTCACGGAACCATTGCCGGTCAAGGCGAGGGTGCCGGCGTTCACGGTCGTGGCCCCGGAGTAGGTGTTGGCGCCGGAGAGGGCCAGGAGGCCGTTGCCTGACTTGGTCAGGCCGTTGGCCCCGTTGCAGTTGGCGAGGACCGAGCTGACCGAGAGATCGGCGGCCGCCGCCCCGTCGGCGACGTCGAAAGTGACCGACTGATTCGCCGCGCCGCTGCCGTTGCGTAGCTGCAGGGACTCGGCGCTGATGACCGAAGCGGCGGCGTTGGCGAGCGTGGTCACCGTGCCGTCGAGGATGTAGTTGCCGTTGTTGGAGCCCTGGCCTTCGGAGGTCAGCGTGCCGCCGTCGAGCGTGAGGCCGTAATTGGCGACCGAAGCGTGGATGCCCGCCGCGATGGTCATGGTGCCCGCGATGGTCAGCGAGCCGGGGTTGGCGCCGAAATAACCGAGGCCGTCGGTCTTGTTCAGGCGAAGGGTCGCGCCGGAGGCCACGGAGACGGTCCTGTTCGCGCCGACCGCAGTCCGGGTCTGGTCGCCTTGGACGTCGATGTTCAAGGTGCCGGCGTTGACGATGGTGCCGCCCGTGTAGGCGTTGAGGGCGCCGAGGGTCAGCGTGCCGTTGCCGGCCTTGGTGAGGGAGCCGGAGCCCGAGAGGCTGCCGCTGAAGGTGCCGGCCGAAGAGTTGGTGATGGTGATCGCCCCGAGGTCGGCGAAGTTCGCGGTGGAGTTGACGGCGCCGCCGGTCAGCGTCAGCGCGCCCACCGTGCCCCAGTTCTGGCCGTTGAACGTCCCGAGCGTGATCGCGCCCGCGCCGGCGTTGACGGTGATCTGGGCCAGGCCGTAATCCACGCCGGAAACACCGACGGGGGTGTTGAGCGTGACGGCGCCGTCGCCGGCGCTGGTGTTGATCGTCAGGCGGCCGGTGCTGCCGTTGGCGGTGCCGAGCATGCCGGTCATCGAGATCGCGCCGGAAGAGGTGAGGGCGACGGAGGCGTTGTCCGTCAGGTTGAAGCCGCGGTAACGACCGCCGGTGGCGGTGGCGGAGTAGGTCTGGGCCCCGCTGGTCGAGATGTTGGTGCCGTCGGCGAAGTGCACCGACTGGTCGCCGGTCACGCTCACCGTGCCGGTGCCGCTGATCGAGCGGTTCACATGGACGGATCCGCCGGTGATATCGTAGACCAGGGCGCTGTTGTTGACGATGGCTCCGTTCGAGCCGAAGGTCAGGTTGCCGCCTCCCGACACCGAAGGCGAGTAGAGCGAGCCGGTCGCGCCGCCGTTGCCGATCTTCAGGGTGCCGGCGTTGATGGTGGTGGCGCCGCCGTAGCTGTTGCCGGAGGCCAGGGCCAGGACGCCATTGCCGGATTTGGTCAGGGAGCCTCCGTTGCCATACCAAGAGGCGAGTTCGCCGATGATGTTCAACGTGCTGCCATCCCCGACCGTGAACGTGCGGTTGGCGTCAAGATTGATGGCTGAACTGATGGTCGAAACCGCCGCGCCGCCGGCCGTGACGTCGGCGCTCAGGACGATGTTGCGCCATGCCCCGGCGTAGGTGAGTCCGCGGGAGCTCAGCGTGCCGCCGTTGAGCGTCAGGCTGCTCTTGAAATGCGTCGTGCCATCCGACGTGCTCAAGGTCGCGCCGGAGCCGATCGTGAACGCGCCATTGGCGCCGCCGGCGCCCCAGGGGTTGCCGGTGACCCAATCGCCGGGAGGCAGCTCGAGGGTGCCGCCGTTGACGATGGTCGAACCGTTGTAGGTGTTGCCCCCGGTCAGCCGCATCTTGCCATTGCCGGACTTGGTGAGCGCCACGCCGTTGCCGGTGATGGCCGCGCTGACCAGCAGGTCGGCGTCCGCCGCGCCGTCGGCGACGTCGACGTTCCAGCTGGAGTACCCGCCGTCTCCGCGGAGATTAAGGGCGCCGGAGATGACCGCCGAATTGGCGCTGGCGTTGGTGGTCAGGTTGGTGCGGTTCCACTGGAAGGACCCGGCGGTGGTGAGCTCGCCGCCGGTCATGTTCACGCCGCCGGTCAGGTTCCAAATGTGGTTGCTGCCGCCGTTGACCAGACCGCCGATGATGTTGAGGGTTCTGAGCTGGTTGAAGTAGCCGAAGCCGGTGCCGTCTCCCGTGGTCGTGACGGTGCCGCCCGCGTTGACCGTCAGGGTGCCGCGCAGACGGCCCCAGCCGCCGTTGCCGGCCACCAAAAGCGTGCCGCCGTTGACCGTCGTGCCGCCGGTATAGGTGTTGTCGGTGGTCAGGACGAGGGTGCCGTTGCCGACCTTGGTCAGGCCGAAGCTGCCTTGGTCTTCGTAGAAGCCTGACACGGTGAGCGTGCCGGCATCGACGCCGACGACGGTGTTGGAGCGGAGGCAAAAGCCAGGGGCGCCATTAGGCGCGTTGGTCAGGGCGTTGTCGCCCGAGAGGCTGCGCACGGCGCCGAGGCCGCCGACGCCGGCGCCCCAGACGTGGAAGTGCTCGTCGAGGCTGATGCCGCCCTGCAGGGCGAGCGTCGCGCCGTCGCGGATCCAGCTCATGGTGGTCCCGTTATGGCCGCCCGAGCCGAGCGCGGTGCTGCTCGTCGCGAGCACGGTGCCGGCGGCGATATCGGTGAAGCCGCCGTAGCTGTTGGCGCCGGAGAGGACCAGCGTGCCCCCGCCGTTCTTGATGAAGCCGCCGGGGCCGGCCCAAGTCCAGTATCCGGTCTTGAGCACGTTGGTCAGCTCGAGCCGGCTGCCGGCGTCGACCGTGATGCTGTTGTTGTCGCCGTTGATGCCGAGGCTGACGCCGATCGTCGAGGTCACGCCGCCGCCGGCCGTGATCTGCTCGTTGCCGGTAAGAAGGAACAGGGAGCCGAATTCGCTGCCGTTGGCGCCGCCGGTGACCGAACCGCCGTTGAGATAGAAATTGCTGATGCCATTGGCGAACCCGTTGGTGGGGTCCATGTACAGCACGCCGCCGGCGTTCAGGGTCACCGAGGCTACGTTGCGTTCGGCCACGCCGAACCCGTTGCCGCCGCAGAAGACCCATTGGTCGTTGGCGTGGAGCGTCCCGCCGTTGTTGATGACGACGGCCCCGAAGCCCAGCTTGCTGCGGGTGGCCCTGAGCGTGCCGGCGTTGATGGTCGTGCCGCCGGAGTAGGTGTTGTTACCGGAGAGCGTCAGCGTGCCGTTGCCGTTTTTGGTCAAGCCGCCGGTGCCGGAGATCGCATAGCTCGCGGTCCTCGTGCCGGTCGCGTTCATCTCGACAGAGGCGTTGGTGGTCAGCCCGCCGCCCCACCAGCCTTCGATGGCCGTGTCGCCGAGGATGAGCGTGCCGGCGTTCACGGTGCCGCGATAGACATCGGTCGTGCCGCTGATGCGCATGGTGCCCGCGCCGGCTTTGGTGAAGGAGCCGCCGGAGGCGCCGTTGTAGTGTCCGATCTTGCCGGAGAGGAGCAGGTCCACGCCGGCGGTGACGTTCGCGACGTCGAAAACACGATCTTCGTTGTTGATGACCCGGACATCGGCCGAAATCGTGGACATCGCGGAGCCGCCGATGGTCACGTCGCCCCGGAGCTGGTAATTGCCGAGGTTCGAGGCTGGCGCGCTGGTGGCGGCGAGTTCGCCGCCGTTGAGCGTCATGGCGCCGAGGGAAAGCGAGGTCCCCGGGGCGGCGGCGTTGACGAGCTTGGCGCCGGCGCCGATCGTCGGGTTCATGTTGCCCTCGCGGACCGAGCCGCTGAAGCGCAGCGTGGAGCCGGCGTCGATGGTGACGCCGCCGTTGGCGAACTTGACGCGCTGCGCGCTGATCGTGGACACGACTCCGCCGGTGACGGTGGTGGCGTCGTCGAACTCCCAGCCGCCGTAAGTGCCGTCCGTCCGGATGCCGGCGACCTCGCCGCCGGCCAGGGTCAGGTTGTGCAGATGCGAATGCCCGTAGAGCATCAGCATGCCGCCGGCGTTGATGCGCGTCGAATCGACCGACCAATAGTAATTGTAGTTCGAGCTGTTGTCGACGAACACCGTGCCGAGCCGGTTGATGGTGACGTCGCCGCCGCCCGAGTTGCCGCCGGCGACGGCGCCGGTGATGGTGAGCACCCCTTGGGAGAAGGCGTAGTTGCTCCACGCGGCGCCGCCCGTCACCGTGACCACGTCGCTCATGGAAGAGCTGGTGGTGATCGTGAGGTAGGGGTTCAGCGGCCCGTTGAAATGCATCTGCGAACCGTTTCCGCCGATGATCGCGAAGCCGTTGAACGTGGCGGCGCCGTCGACCAAGGACTGGAGGCCGGTCTGGCCGATGCCCCAGGAAACGGAAGTGCCGCTGCCGTAGCTGCCGGTGGGATTCGTGGCGTCCGTGATGGCGGTCGCTCCGGGGACGGCCGTTCCCGTGGTCGCCCACCAAGCGCCGTTGGCGCTGGCGATGTAAGAGCCGTCGACGCCGCCTCCCCAGGTCGCGTTGGTATTCTGGAGGGTGACCGTCGCGCCCGAAGTCAGGGTCACGCCGCTGAGTCGGGAAAGATCGAAGTGGATATACTGGCCGTCGCCGGCATTGCCGCGCCAGAAGATCCGCCCGCCGTCGTTTGCGCTCGCGTTGAAGGTGCTGCTGCCGCCGAGATAGTCTGCCCAATCCGAAGCCAGGAAGCGGACGGTGCCGTCACCGGAGAAATTCAAGGTCTCGGCCTTGGCCGTCGGTGCGACGCCGAGGAGGGCGGCCGCGACCATGAGCGAGGCGCGGGAGAGGGTACGACGGCAGGAAGATGATTTCATCGGGGGTGCGGGGGTGCGCAGGGACAATCACGGGGTGGTGATTGCTATGGCTCATAAGATACTGATATCGCCTGCTTACGGACAAACTTTTTTGAATGATTTTTTATGAAATCCGGGGTTTGGAAGGGGTCGGCCTGATTTGTAAATAGTTTGTAAATACACCTTGGACGATTCCGTCATTTGCGTCGGCGTCTGGCGATGATCCCTGCTTCCATGGGGCAGGAGGAGTGGTCGAACACCCGACCAGGGCGCAAAGACCTGAAACACAGGCCAAACCTATGCTGCTTGGGCGTCGCCCCGCACCGAAAGGTCCGATTACTTGGGCGCTTCGACGGTGAGCGTGCCTGCGCCGACGATGAGATCGGGTCGGTTGGCCGAGGTGTAAGCGCCCGGAGGTAGGATTTTTCCGTCCGAGAGGCGAAGGGGCGCCGCGCAGACGACCTTGATCAGACCGTTGAGCTGGATGGCCGGCTTGACCCCGGTGAGCTCCAAGGCTTCGCCGCGGAGCTTATAGCCCCCGGCATTGAAGACAAGGCGGTTGGCCCGCATCGGGGCCGCGAGGGTGATTTCGCCGCCGCGTCCGCCGAAGACCGCGAGGTGATCGTCGGCGCCGAAGTCCTGCCACTTGGCGACGGCGCCGCCGTCATGCCAGTTCGCGGAAGTATCGAGGTCCCAGACGCCGCCGCCCCCGCGAGCATCCGCGCCCCAGAAGAGCGGGCTGGCCGACGATGCTTCGCCTTTGTGCACGCGCACGGCGTCGATGGCCAGACGCACGCCCGAGAAGTTGACTCCCTGTTGGTTGGCACCGTGGGTGAAGCTCACCGTGTGCTCGCCGGGGGGCAGGTTCAGCGCGCGGAAGACCGTGCTGCCGGGCAGGGTGACGGGGGCGTAATGGTTGAGCCCGACCCACAGCGAAGAGCCTTTGCTTTCCAGTCCGTAGTGCGCCGTGCGTGCTTCGGCTTCGCGGGTGACGATGACCTCGACGCCCGAGCCTTGGAATTTCAGCCGGCCGACGGCGTCCCTGATCCGGGTCACGTGCGCGTCGTCGCCGAGTTCGCCGAGGCCGCGGAAGTTCTCCTTCCGCCAGTAGTCCGGACGCGTGACGAGGAAGCCTTCGAGGGAGGAGATGAAGCCGGCGGGGTGGGGGTTGGTGTAATGGCCGACCACGGTGTGCTTGCCGTTGGCGAGCTGGTCGAAGCGGGCGAGGGTCCGGGGCTTCTGTCCGGCCTGGCAACGCGTGGTGACGGGCGGGCCGCCGTCCAGGGAGATCACCACGTCGCCGCTGCCATGGGCGGCGCCGCCCCGGACTTCGACCGCGGTGCCGTGGAAGGAGAAGCTGAAGCGGTGGCCGTTGATCCAGGCGCCGCCGCGGGGTTCCCAGGGGCCTTCGCGTTTGGCGGCGCCGGCGCCATGCCACGTCGTGTCGGCGAAATCGAACGCCGGGTCGGCGTCGTTGAGCAGGTCGCTGACCCGGAAGGCGTCCAGGGTCAGCAGGCCCCCGCCGCTCTTCTTCACTCCGAGGGTGTGCTTGCCGCGGGCGAGGCCCTGCCGGCTGAAGAGCGTCTGGCCCGCGCCGCGGCCGTCGGCGAGGTCGACGAAGCCGGCGGGTTTGCCGTCGAGCATGATCTCGGCGCGGCCATGATCGGGTCCGCGGCTTCCCAGCCAGGCGACGTCGGTGCCCTCGAACGTGAAGGTGAAGCCGTCGCCGTCGGCGGTGGCCACGTGCCGGTCGCAGCGGTAGTCCCCGCCGGCGAGGTCGCGCTGGTATTGCCAGGACGTGCCGAAGAAGTTCAGCGCGCGGCTGGTGTTGTTGACGAGGCCGACGCCGCCCGGCGCGACGACGTCGAGCACGATGACCGTGTCGGGCTTGCGCCACTCGACGCCCTCGGGGAGCGTCAGCACGAGCCCGCGGTTGCTCTGGCGCAACGCGAGCTTCTGGCCGCCGTCGAGCAGGCGGGCCTCGCCGAACATCTTGCCGTCGGCCGGAGCCGCCATGAGGAGCGTGCGCCCCTGCGGGGCCTTGAGGACGTGCAGGTATTCGCGGCGGTCGTCGGCCGACTTCGTCGCGACGCCCCAGGTAAGGCCGCCCAAGGTCACGTTGGCGCCGCGGAAGGGCGGCGGGAAGGACGTGCTCGGGCGGGTGTCCCTCACCGACTCCGCGATGGGCTTAAGCAGCCTCACGAAAGGGTCCAGGATCGGCCGCGCGGTGGCGTCGAGCCCGCCTTTTTTGGCGCCGCCGTAGCCATGCGCGTCGATGCTCCATTGGATGCCGCCGCCCAGGGTGTTGGCCGCGGCCTGGATGACCGTCGTGATGAGCATGTCCTCCGGTGACTTGGCCGTGTTGTGGAAGATGAAATATGCCGAGGTCATGCGGCCCAGGTGGTGTTCCCACTGGGTTTCCTGCACGCCTTCGTCGCTGCCATAGGTCTGGTAGCCGCCGTTGTTATGGGTGAGCACGAGCTCCGGGTTGCGCTCCTTGATCGTCCGCATCAGCCGGGGGTAATCGACCACCTTGTCTTGGGTGCAGTCTTGGAAGTTCTCGTCCAGCCAGAGTCCGTCGAGCCGGTCGCCGTAACGGTCGACCAGTTCGGCGAAGAGGTCGTTGATCCAGTCGTTGTGCGGATTGACCACGGGCTGGTAAGGGTGGCAATAGAAGAAGGGCCGGACGCCGCGCTTGCGGCACGCGTCGAGCAGGTCGCCGAGGAGGTCGCGCTTGGGGGAACTCCGTCGGCCGGGCGCCCATTTCTTCATCGCGGCGCTGGGGAAGAGCGGGCAGGTGCCGGAGTGCCACGCGGTGAAGACGACATACTGCGCGCCGACCTCGACCAGCTGGTTCACGTAGTCGTCGACGTCGAAGTTGTCCGCGAGTTCGTCGATGCTCTTGGCGCGGGAGCCGTCCGCGTTGGGCAGGCCGGCGGTCATGCCGTAGCCGTTCCAGACGTAGTGGCTGAAGATGCCGTATTTGAGCCCCTGCCAGATCTCCCGCCGCGTCGGTCCGGCCGGCGCGCTGACCTGCGCCCGGGCCAGCAGGGAAGGGGTCACGTTGGGGGCGACGCCGGCCGGCCCCCAGGCGCCGGCCTTCAGGCGTTCGCCGTTCACGTGGATCTCGTGCGGGCGCCCGTCGGCGGGCGGGATGAGACGGGCCGGTCCGAGCAGGTTGATGCGCAGGGGTTTCGTCGGGCGGGCGGCGGCGAGGTCCAGCACGCCGTCATACACGGTGATGAAACCGGAGGCTTCCAGCCGGCCGGAGATCCGCAGCGTGCCGCGGCCCTCCTTGGCGAAACCACAGGCGCCGCCGGCTTCGGCGAGGCCGCCGTCGAAGCGGACGTCGGTCTTGTCGGGCCCGTCGGCGATGACGAAGGTGCCGACCGAGGAGAGCTCTCGACGCAGTTCCACCACCTCGGCGACGGCCACGGGTTTCTCCGCGGCGAAGATGAAGCGATGCTTCGCGGGCTCGGCGGTCACGCCCGCGGTCTTGGCGAGGTCGGCGGCGGCGGTCAGTCGGAGGACGGTGCCGAGCAGGAGCAGCGCCGACCAGACGATCCCACGCGCGGGGTTTGTCGTGGCAAAAAGAGGGGAAGGAGGCACACCCTGAAAAACACCCCGGTCAGAGGTGTTGTCAATGGCCCTGCGTGACCCGTCCCACCCTTGAGTTAATTGGTGGAAATTGACGGGCGCCTGGGATGATCCGCGCGCCGCTTCGGCGTATCCGTCCGCCGCTCAGGCCGGCAGATAGCGGTGCGCCAGCTCGATCCAGAGCGGGATGCCGAAGACCAGGTTGAGCGGGAAGTTCAACGTCAGGGAAAGCCCGAAGTAGAGCGACGGGTTGGCCTCGGGCACCGCCAGGCGCAGGACGGCAGGTACCGCGATGAACGAAGAGCTCGCCGCCAGGGTCATCAGGAGGGCGCCGTCGCCCGCCGGGATGCCCAGGAGGTGACAAGCCACGAGGGCCAGGGCGGCGTGCGCGAACGGAGACAGCAGCGCGTAGATGAGCACGGGTGCCTGGCCGAAGGAAAGTTTGCCGAGGTTGCGCGCGACCATCAGGCCCATGTCCAGGAGGAACAAAGCCAGCACGCCCTTGAAGAGGTCGATGAACAGGGGCTGCAGCATGTTACGGCCGGATTCCGCGGTCACGTAGCCGATGGCCATCGAGCCGAGCAGCAGTAGCTGGGTGCCGTCGGTCAGCGACTCATGCAGCACCTTACCCGGCCGCATGGCCGTCGCCGGGTTACTCGCCTGGCCGGCGTTGCGGAGGAAGCCCGCCGCCACGACCGCCAGGATGATGGCGGGGGATTCCATGATGGCCATCGCGGCCGACATGTAGCCGCCGAAGCCGACGCCCGCGTCCTCGAGCCGCTGGGTGGCGGCGATGAACGCCACCGCGCTGACGGATCCGTAGCTCGCCGCCATCCCCACCGCGTCGAAGGCGGGCAGGAACTTACGCAGGAGCAGGTAGCCGATGATCGGGACCAGCGTGGCGAGCAGGATGGCGCAGCCGAGGCTGGTGAGGACGTTCTGGTCGAAGCCGGATTTGGCCAAGGCGAAGCCGCCCTTGAGCCCCAAAGCGATCAGCAGGAGTTGGCAAAGCACCTTGGAGGCTTGGGCGGGAATCTCGAGGTTCGATCGGATTAAGCCGGCGAACATACCGAACCCGAAAAAGAGCAGGGTAGGGTCGAGTAATTTTTGCATCGCCCACTCAATGGGGAATGCATTGGATTGATTAAAGGCTATTTTATAAATAAAACAAATAGTATTTAGTCTATAATATCGCCTTTTGTCCTCTCTCGCGCCGGGTCTGCTTGGCTTCTTTTCCTCCGGGCCTAATCACCCCATTATAGAGGCCAACGAGATGGTCGGCCCGGTCCTCTGAGCTGGGATATCTGGTTCTGCCGAGCTGTGGGACGGGCTGAATGAGGGCGTTTTCCATCGCAATGGTCGATCAATCGTGCTGGGGGCAGCCCTTCGGCGGCTTTTGCTCACCGAACCGTCGTATTCATAGTATTTTAACTATTAACAAGTTTTTTCAAATAGTCTTTTATCGATGTTATTTGGAGATACAACCCGGCCCATGACCAACCTGTTGGACCCATCGATTCTCTTCTTCGTCTTCGGTGCCTTCGCCGGTTTGGTGAAGTCGAATCTCGAGATTCCTCCGCAGGTCTCCCGATTCCTGAGTCTCTACTTGCTGATGGCTCTGGGTCTCAAGGGCGGGTTCGCGTTGGCCAAATCCGGTTTCACTTTCACCGTAGCCTCCGGACTCGGCGCGGCGGTGTTGCTCGCGATCATCGTACCGCTGATCGGCTATGTTCTGCTGCGACGGGTGATCCCGCCGTTTGATGCCGTCGCGCTCGCGGCGACCTACGGATCCGTCAGCGCGGTGACCTACATCACCGCCGTGCAGCATCTCGACAACGTCGCGATCCCCTATGGCGGACACATGTCGGCCGCGATGGCCTTGATGGAATCTCCGGCCATCGTCATCGCCGTCGTCTTGGCGAATCTCCACCGCCGACGGGCGGCGGGAGCCGCCGCCGGGACGATGGAGCCATTGCGGCTGGGCAAGGTGCTGCATGAGTCTTTCACCGATGGCGCCCAGCTCCTGCTGCTGGGCGCGATGATGGTCGGACTCATCACCGGAGAACGCGGCAAGGCGGTCATGCAGCCTTTCTCCGTCGATCTCTTCAAAGGCATGCTCGCCTTCTTCCTGCTGGACATGGGTCTGCTCGCCGCACGCAACTTCAAGGAAGTGCTCGGCAAGTCATGGTGGGTGCTGGCTTATGCCGTGGTCGGTCCCCTCGCGCATGCCTCGCTTGCGCTCGCCTTGGCCGCGGTTCTCGGACTGTCCGTGGGTGACGGCGCCTTGCTCATGACCCTGGCCGCCAGCGCCTCCTACATCGCGGTGCCGGCGGTCCTGCGCTTTGCGATTCCCGAAGCCAGTCCATCCTTGTACTTCGGTCTTTCTTTGGGCCTGACTTTCCCGCTCAACATCGTCCTAGGCATCCCGTTCTATGCGAAGATCGCTTCGCTCGTGCTCTGAGACATGGTGCTGCGGATGGCGCCAAGGCTGGTAAGAAAAAGTCAACCTTGGGGGTTGCCTAATGCAACCCTATTGCATTAAACACCCCGCCATCCGATGAATGTCACCTTCCGCCAGCTCCAGCTCTTTCGATCGATGGTCTCCACCGGCAGCATCAGCGGCGCGGCCAAGGAGGCGCAGATCACGCAGCCCACGGCGTCCGTCCACCTCAAGGAACTGACCGAGGCGGTCGGAATGCCGCTTTATGAGGTCATCGGTCGAAAGGTCTTCCTCACCGAAGCCGGCCGTGAACTGGCCAAGGCCGCCCAAGGCGTCCAGGCCGAGTGGGAGTCGTTCGAACAGAACATCCAGTCCCTGCGTGGAGGTGAGAGCGGCCTGCTGAAGGTCTCGATGGTCAACACCGCCCAGTATTTCGCCCCGCGCATCCTCGGTTCGTTCTGCCAGGCGCGGCCCGGCGTGGACGCCTCGATGGAACTCCTCAACCGTGACGGGATCATCGAGCGTCTGCGTCAGAACCTGGACGACCTCTACATCATGTCCCGTCCGCCGACCGATCTTTCGCTGACCTGCACGGCGTTCATGCCGAATCCGCTGGTGGTCGTCGCCCCGCGGGCCCATCCGCTCGCGCGCCGCACCGGGCTGCGTCCGGAAGACCTCGCCGGCTTCCGCTTCATCTCCCGTGAACGCGGTTCGGGCACCCGCCTGGCGGTCGAGGAATTCTGTCGTCAGCAGAAGTGTGTCTTGGACGTGCGCTTCGAACTCGGCAGCAACGAGGCCATCCTCGAGGCCGTCGCCGGCGGGATGGGCCTCGCGGTCGTCTCCACGCACGCGAACAAGTCGGGCGCGCATCCCGGCATCGTCACCTTGGACGTCGCGGGCTTCCCCCTGCAGTCCAGCTGGCAGATCGTCCATCCGGCCGGCCGCAAGCTGTCGCCGCTGGCCGCCGCCTTCCGCGCGCACCTCATCGCCGAGGCGAAGTCGCTCGCCGCCTAACCGCAGCAGGAACGCCGTCCGCAGGGCCGGGCGGGCGCGGCGAGGTCGACCAGGCGGGCCAAGGCGGAGGGCAGGGCGGCGCGGCGGTAGTGGCACCACCGGCCTTCCTTGCGGCTCGTCACCAGCCCGCACTTCTTGAGCATCGCGAGGTGTCGCGAGACCGTCGGTTGGTCGCGGCCGACGTCGGCCTGCAGGTCGCAGACGCAGACTTCGGCGCGGCCGAGGCGTGACAGCAGCCGCAGGCGCGTCGGGTCGGCGAGCCCGCGGCAGACGCGGGCCACGGTCGGGGGTGTGCGCTTGACTCCGGGCATGTCCGTCCAAGATACATATGCCTAAGCATATGCAATCTCTGACTCCGGCGCCGATGACCCTGGCCGAATTCTCGGCGGCCCTCGCCCAGGATCCCAAGCTGGGCCTGCGTTTCCGCCTGCCGACCGGCGGCCTGACGCCGATCCACCTCCACCTCACCGAGGTGGCGCGCGTCGAGAAGCGTTTCATCGACTGCGGCGGCACGGTCCGGACGGACGTCTCGGCCCGGCTGCAGCTCTGGGCCGCGGACGACACCGACCATCGCGTCGGGTGCGCCAAGGCCCTGCAGGTGCTCGGCCGGGGCGCCGCGCTCGTCGGGTCGACGGCCCTGCCGGTCGAGGTGGAGTTCGATTTCCCGCTGCTGACCCTGTTCCCCGTCATCGGGACGGTGGTCGAGGGCGCCGAGCGGATCTTCCTGCTGCAGGCCAAGAAGGCCGACTGCCTCGCCCCCGATGTCTGCCTGCCCAAGGCCTGCCAGCCCGGCGGCGGTTGCTGCTGACCTTTCCCATCATGAGCAAGCCCCTCGTCCTCATCCTCTGCACCGGTAATTCCTGCCGGAGCCACCTCGCCGAAGCCATCCTGCGCCGGGCCGTCGGCGGCCTGGTCGACGTCGCCAGCGCCGGCTCCAAGCCGGCCGGCTACGTGCACCCCATGGCCATCGAAGTCTTGAAGGAGATCGGCCTCGACGCCTCCGCGCACCGTTCGAAGCACCTTTCCGAGTTCCTGCACGTCCCCGTGACCACCGTCGTCACCGTCTGCGGCAATGCCGACCAGGTCTGCCCCGTCTTCCCCGGCCAGCTGAACCGCCATCACTGGGGCTTCAGCGATCCGGCGCACGCCACCGGCACGCCGGAGGAGATCCGCGCCGAGTTCCGTCGCGTGCGCGATGAGATCCGCCTCGTCTTCGAAGCTTACGCCGCGGGCCTCAAGGAGGGTTCCGCCCGGTGAACCCCGGCCGCGCCTGGGCCGCCGAATTCCTCGGCACCGGCCTGTTGCTGCTGGCCGTGACCGGTTCCGGGATCATGGGCGAATCGCTCGCGGGGGGCAACGTCGCGGTCGCCTTGCTGGCCAACAGCCTCGCCACGGCCGCCGCGCTGTACGTCATCCTTTCCGTGCTCGGTCCGGTCTCGGGCGCGCACCTCAACCCCCTCGTCAGCCTGATGGAGGCATTCGACGGGAAATCCTCACCGGCCCGTCTCCTCGGTTATCTCGGCGCGCAGTTCGCGGGCGCGATCGTCGGCGTGTGGGCGGTCCATCTGATGTTCGGTCAGGCGGTCCTGCAGGTCGCGACCAAGCCGCGTTCCGGCGGCGCGCTCCTCTGGAGCGAGCTCTTCGCGACCTTGCTCCTCCTCGGGCTCGTGCGCACGGCGTCGGCGCGCGGCGACGCGAAGACTCCGGCCTACGTCGCGTTGACCGTGCTGGCCGGCTATTGGGCCACGGCGTCCACCTTCTTCGCGAACCCCGCGGTGACCCTGGCGCGTGCGTGGACGGATACCTTCGTCGGCATCCGGCCGGCGGATGTCCTGCCTTTCATCGGGGCTCAGCTGCTCGCCTTGGCGTTGGTCTTGGCGGTCGGGCGTTGGCTCCGACGCTGAGCGTCGAGGGCAGGGCGGACACGGCTTTACATGGCTCGTTCGGACTATGGACATCATAGCCCGTCTGCTTGCGCCGATTTGATCGGCCTGTAGCCTGGTTTTCACCAAGTTTGGTTTGCTTATTTCCCCTTAAAGCCAGATTTCAAACAGTGATGTCAGACTCTAAGGACCAAGAAGTTTCCTCGGCATTACCCACCCCCGCGGGCAGCCGGCCGGAACTGGAGTTAGCCCTCCTCTGTTATCTCTCGCGCCAAGCGGCGTTGACGCCCGATTCCGCCCGGATCGCCGGGGCCTTGGCCGGTCACCTCGAGGAGGAACCCTTGGAGCGCGTCGCGGCCGCCGCGCCGGCCGCCGGCCTCAAGTTCAGCGTCTGCCGCATGCCCCTCGCCTCGGCGCTCTGGCAGGCCCGCGCTTCCTTGCCTCTGGTGATCTTCCTCCCGCAGGCCGGATGGAAGGTCGTCGTCGGCGGCGGCCTCTTCCGCGAGCGCCTGGCCAATTTCGACGGCGACGAGACCACCACGGTCGTCACGCGGAGCACCCTCGTCGATCAGCTCGGCCTCGCTTCGGCCCAGGAAGAAGTCGAAGTGGCCTTCGTCTCGCCGGCCATGCCCGCCGAAGGCCTGCGCGGCAAGCTGCCGGAGGACGATCACCGGCACGGCGACGGACATCATGCGACGCCGGTCAGCCGTTTCCTGGGCCTGATGCGGCCCGAGACCCCCGACATCGTCACGATCCTGATCTTCAGCCTCGTGACGGGCGTCCTCTACCTGGCCTTGCCGCTCGCGGTCAACGGCCTCGTCGGCAACCTCGCCTTCGGCACCCAGTCCACGCCCTTCCAGCAGGCGCTCATCTTCATCACCCTCGCCTTGAGCGGGTGCCTGCTGCTCTCGGCGGTCATCCGGGCCTTGCAGGTGGTCGTGGCCGAGAACATCCAGCGCCGGATCTTCGTCCGGCTCGCGGCGGACATGGCCTGGCGCCTCCCGCGGGTGAAGGCGGAGGCCCTCGACGGCATCCATGCGCCGGAGATGGTGAACCGTTTCCTCGACGTCGTGACGGTCCAGAAGAGCTCCGCGACCCTGCTGCTCAACGGCATCAACATCGTCGTCGGCGCGTTCGTCGGCCTGCTGGTGCTGGGTTTCTACCATCCCTTCCTGCTGATCTACATGCTCGCCATCATCGCCGGCCTGGCGTTCGTGGTCTTCGTCCTCGGCCGCGGGGCGATCTCCTCGACCCTCGCGGAGTCGCGGAGCAAATACGCCGCCGTCGGCTGGCTGGAGGAGATCGCCCATTACCCGCGGCTCTTCAAAGGTCCTTCGGGCCTGACCTTGGCGGGCTCCAAGACGGACGAACTCGCGCGGAATTACCTCGAGGCGCGCGCCTGGCACTTCCGGGTGCTCATGCGCCAGATCGTCGGCCTGCTCACCCTCGAGGTCCTCGCCACGGCGGCGCTCCTGATCGTCGGCGGCGGACTCGTCCTCAGCCAGCAGCTCACGCTGGGCCAGCTCGTCGCCAGCGAACTCATCGTGGGCACCGTGGTGGCTTCGGTCGCCAAGCTCGGCAAGCAGTTCGAAGCCTGGTATGACGCGCTCGCGGCCGTGGACAAGCTCGGCCACCTCGTGGACCTCGAGACCGACCGGGAAGGCGGCGAAGTCCCGGCGGGCAACCCCACGGGCGTCGCGATCGAGATGCGTGGCGTCGGTTTCGCCTACGCGGGCGGGCGCGAGATCTTCCGCGGCCTGGACGTCACCGTCCGGCCCGGAGAGCGGGTGGCCTTGGGCGGCCCGCAGGGCAGCGGCTGCAGCACCATGCTCGACCTCGTCGCCGCCATGCGCATCCCGACCTCGGGCGAGATCTTCGTGGACGGACTCGACCTCCGTTCCTGGGACCTCGAAGCCTATCGCTGCCAGGTCATGCTCCTGCGTTCGCAGGACATCCTCACCGCGAGCCTGTTGGATAACCTTCGTCTCGGCCGGACGGACATCACCATCGGCCAGATCCAGGCGGCGCTCAAGGAGGTCGGCCTGCTCGAAGACGTCCTGGCCATGCCCGGCGGCGTGGCCGCGCCGCTCGTCACGGGCGGGCTGCCGCTGTCCAGCCGCCAGCGCAACCGTCTCCTCATCGCCCGCGCGCTGATCCACCGCCCGCGCCTCCTCATCATCGATGAGTTCCTCGACGGCATGGATCCGGAGAATTCCAGCCTGCTGGCCGACCTCGTCATGGCGCCGGGTCGTCCGTGGACGCTGCTCCTGGCGACCCGCGATCCGCAGCTGCTCTCCCGCTGCCCGCGCATCATCCACCTCGAAACTTCCAAGGCATGAGCAAATCCGACCATCATTCGGCCATTCCTCTCCGGGGTCAGCTCCCCGCGCTGATGCTCGCCGGCTCTTCCTTCCGGGTCAGGCTGGTGTCGCGCATCTGCGCCGTGGGTTTCGCCTTCATCGTCCTCGGGATCTGGTTCTTGCCTTGGCAGCAGTTCGTGCAGGGCTCGGGCAAGGTCATCGCGTTCGACCCCCTGGAGCGCCGGGTCAACGTCGAGGCTCCCGTCGCGGGACTCGTCCGGCGCATGCATGTCGTCGAAGGCCAGCGCGTCAAGGCCGGCGAGGTCCTCGCCGAACTGCAGGATAACGACCCGAACCTCCTCGCCAACCTGAAGGCCCAGCGTGCTTCGCTCGCCGACCGTCGCACCGCCACCGCCCGCCGCATCGAGGACCTCGACCTGCAGATCCGCCAGCTGGAGCTCGCCCGCGGCCAGTCGGTCGACGCCGCGCGCCAGCGCGTCGTCGCGGAGAAGATCGCCGCCGAGACCGCCGCGCTGAATTATACCCGTACCAAGGAGCTGAAGGAGGCCGGTCTGGTGTCGGTCCGCGACTACGAGCTCGCGATCCAGTCCCGCGACAGCACCGCCTCGTCGTTGATCGCCGCCCAGGCCACCCTCGGGCGCACCGAGAGCGAGTTCAGCGCGACCATCGCGGGCGTCCGCGCCCAGCGGGGTTCGGCCCAGTCCGACCTCGCGGCCGTCGAACGCGACGAGGGCGTCCTCGACGTCCAGATCAGCCAGAACCAACGCCAGCTGGTCCGCGCCCCGCGGGACGGTATCGTGCTGTCCGTCCAGGCGACCGACGGCACCTACCTCCGCCCGGGTTCGCCGATCTGCGTGGTCATCCCGGAGACCGACAGCCGTTTCGTCGAGATCTGGCTCGAAGGCAACGACATGCCCCTGCTGCAGTCCCGCACCACCAAGCCGGACGGCACCGTGGTCCCCGGCAGTCACGTCCGCCTGCAGTTCGAAGGCTGGCCTGCGATCCAGTTCGTCGGCTGGCCGAGCGTCGCCATCGGCACCTTCGGCGGCGAGGTCGTCTTCGTGGATGCGGCCGGCGATCCCTCGGGCAAGTTCCGCGTGGTCATCGCCCCCGCCTTGGACACCGTCGTGATCGACGGCAAGCGCGTCGAATCTCCGTGGCCGGGCAACCGCTGGCTCCGGCAGGGCGTGCGCGCCAACGGCTGGGTCCTGCTCCAGCAGGTCCCGCTCTGGAAGGAAATCTGGCGCCAGCTCAACGGGTTCCCGCCGGTCGTCGACGTGGGCGTCCCCGGCAAGGAGGCCGGCAAGAAGTGAGGTTCCTCGCTTGCATCGCCTGGTTGCCGGCGTTGCTGGGCGCCGCGGAGCCGTTGGCGCTCCCGGAAGTGCTGGACAGCGTCCGCAACCGCTACCCGCCCATGCTCATCGCCCTGATCGAGCAGGACGTGGCGGCCGGCCGTCTCCGGCAGGCCGAAGGCGCCTTCGACCTCGGTTTCGCGCTGCGCGCCGGGATGACTCCCAAGGGCTACTATGACGGCAAGTCCGGGGACGTGTCCCTCGACCAGCGCCTGCCTTTCTGGGGCGGCAACGTCTTCGCCGGCTACCGTCGGAGCAGCGGCCTGCTCGCGGATTACGACAAGGAGCGCACCCAGCGTGACGGCGAATTCCGCGCCGGCCTGCGTTTCAACCTCCTGCGCGACGGACCCATCGACCGCCAGCGCGCGGAACTGCAGAAGGCCCGGATCGACCTCGGCCTCGCCGATCCCTTCATCCAGCGGCAGAAACTCGACATCGTCCGCGCCGCCACGCGTTCCTACTATCAGTGGGTCGCCGCCGGCCTCCGCGAATCCATCGCCCGCGAGCAGCTCAAGGTGGCCGAAGACCGCGCCGCCGCCCTGACCGAGCAGGCCAAGAAGGGCATGGTCGCCCCGATCGTCGTCACCGACAACGAGCGGCTGATCGTCAGCCGTCAGCTCACCGTGACGCAGTCGCGGCGTCGTTTCGAGGCCGCCTCGCTGGAGCTTTCCCTGTTCTATCGCGGTCCCGACGACCAGCCCATCACCCCGGCGCGGGAACGCCTCCCGGCGGCCTTGCCCGCCGCCGAACTCCCCGCCCGACTGGGCGATGTCTCCCTGCTGGAATCCGTCGCCGAACTGCGCCCGGAACTGCGTCGCGTGCGCCTGCTCAAGGAGAAGGTCGAGGTCGACCTCCGCCTCGCGCGCAATGCCACCTTGCCCAACCTGGACCTGACGTTCGGCATCACGCGTAATGAGGGCGGCGGACCGTATACCGACCTCGAGCGTAACGAAACCCGCGCCGGCCTGGAGTTCCGCATCCCGCTGCAGCGGAACGAGGCCCTCGGCCGCACCCAGGTCTCGGAAGCCGAACTCCGCCGGCTCGAACAGGACCTTTATTTCGTCCGCGACCGCATCCGCGTCGAGATCAAGGACGGCTGGTCGGCGCTGGCCGCGGCGAACGAGCTCCTCGTCACCGCGCGTCGCAACGCCGAACTCTCCGACCTGCTCGTCAAGGCCGAGCAGACCCGCTTCCGCCAAGGCGCCACCGACCTGCTCGCGTTGCAGATCCGCGAGCAGGCCTTGTTGGAAGCCCAGTTCGCGGTCGTCTCCGCCCAGGCGGACTTCTTCGCTTCGCTGGCCGACTACCGCGCCGCGACGGCCGAGGACCTGCGCTGAGACGCCTCAGGCGCGGACGATCCGTCCGGTGAGGGGCACCGCCAAGGCCAGGGTATTGGAGATCGTGCCGTATTTCCGGATGTTGGTATGCAGGAGCTCGAGCCGCCCGTCGGGCTCGTCCGTGTCGACCGTGATCACATAGTCGATCGAGATCAGCCGGGGCGGGCTGTCCTGGCGGACGGCGTGGAGGCGGACTTCGATGCCGCGCAGGTCGAAGCCCAGCACGGGCAGCACGCGTTCCGCGCCCTTGATGATGCAGGCCGAGAGGGCGCCGAGGAGCAGCTCCACCGGATTCATCGCGTCGGTGCGGCCCGCGAGGTCCGTGTCGGCGACGAGCGAGGCCGCCTTGGCCGTCACGAGGCTGCCGTGCGGGTCAAGCCTCCGGGCGGTGACATGGTATTCGAGCATGTCAGCGGGCGAGCCAGCCTCCGTCGACGGCCAGGCTCTGGCCCGTGATGAAGGAGGCTTGTTCGGAGGCGAGGAAGACGATCGCGGCGGCGACTTCGTCGGGCGTGCCGAAGCGGCCCAGCGGATGCATGGCGGCGATCGCGCGGCGGGCCTCGGTGTCGCCCGCCCCGACGGCGCGGTCGATCATGTCGGTCTGGATGGCGCCGGGGGCGACCGCGTTGACACGGATGCCGAAGCGGGCCGCTTCCAGCGCGGCCGCCTTGGTCAGGCCTTCGACGGCGTGCTTGCTCGCGACGTAAGCCCCGCAGCTCTCCAGGCCGACATGGCCGGCGACCGAGCTCACGTTGACGATGGCGCCTCCGCCCGAGCGACGCAGCGCGGGGAGCTCATGCTTCAGGAGCCAGAGGACCCCCTCCGCGTTCACGCCCAAGGTCCGGCGCACATTGGCGTCGGTCTGTTGCTCCAGGCGCAAGGTCTGATCTCCCTCCGTCCCGGCGTTGTTGACCGCGACGTCCAAACGGCCGTAGGCTTCCATCGCCGTGCTGACCGCGAGGATGGCGCCGGCTTCTTCGGCCTGGTCGGCGACGACATAGCGGGCCTCGGCGCCGGCGGCCTTGATTTCGGCGAGCAGCGCGGGGCCGCTCTCCGCCCGCAGGTCGGTGAGCACGAGACGGTAGCCCAGTCGGGCGAAGGCGAGGGCCGTCGCCTTGCCGATGCCGGCGGCCGCACCGGTGATCAGGACGACAGGAGCGCTTTGCATATCGGACATTATCCTCGGCCGGTGGCCGGTGTCAAAGCCCCTCGCTCCGGTCGAATCCCGTCAACCTGACTCACCTTAGGGCGGCGGGGGTCGCGCCGCTCAGGCCTTACGCAGCGAGGCCATGTCGATCACGAAGCGATAGCGGACGTCCTGCCTGATCATGCGTTCCCAGGCCTGGTTGATCTGTTGGATCGGGATGAGTTCGATGTCGGACGTGATGCCGTGCTTAGCGCAGAAATCGAGCATCTCCTGGGTCTCGGCGATGCCGCCGATGCAGGAGCCCGTGAAGTTGCGGCGGGGCATGATCACGCTGAACGCGTGGACCGCCAGCGGCTTCTCCGGCACGCCGACGAGGCAGAGCGTGCCGTCGAGCTTGAGCAGGGAGAGGTAGGCGTTGAGGTCGTGCTGGGCGGAGACGCAGTCGAGCAGGAAGTCGAACGACGAGGCGTGCGCGGCCATCGCGGCGGCGTCGGTCGAGACGACGACTTCGTGCGCGCCGAGGCGGAGGCCGTCGGCGACCTTGGAGGGCGAGGTCGTGAAGAGGACCACGTGGGCCCCGAAGGCGCGGGCGAACTTCACGCCGAGGTGGCCGAGGCCGCCCAGGCCGACGATGCCGACCTTCTTGCCCGGGCCGACCTTCCAGTGACGCAGCGGCGAATAGGTCGTGATGCCGGCGCAGAGGAGGGGCGCCGTCGCGGCGAGGTCGAGGCCCGCCGGCACGCGCAGCGTGAAGGCTTCGTCGACGACGATGCCCGAGGAGTAGCCGCCGAGGGTATGGCCGCCGAGATGCTTGTCGGGGCTGTTGTAGGTGAACGTCGCGCCCGAGTGGCAGAACTGTTCGAAGCCCTGGCGGCAGCTCGGGCAGGTGCGGCAGGAATCGACCATGCAGCCCGTCGCGCCGATGTCGCCCACCTTGAGCTTCGTCACCTGGGCGCCGACCTTCGTCACGCGGCCGACGATCTCGTGGCCCGGGACGCAGGCGTAGTTCGTGCCCGGCCACTCGCCGCGGGCCGTGTGGACGTCGGAATGGCAGACCCCGCAGAATAGGATCTCCATCTCGACGTCGGTGGGACCGGGCGAACGTCGGCTGATGGTCAGCGGGGCGAGCGGGGCGGTGGGCGAAAGGTTGCCGAAGGCGAGGGCGGGGGAGGGCATGGCGGGAAGGCGGCAACATGGGACGGTTCGGCCCGCATCGCAAGCGTGAGGCATGGATGAAGTCACGCCGCTCTCCCCTCGGCCCCACCCCCGGCCGACATCACCCGACCCCGGGGTCCACGAGGCCCTGGCGGACGACGAACCGAACGAGCCCCGCGACATCCCGGACGCCCAGCTTGCGCATTAGGTTGGCCCGGTGGTTCTCAGCCGTCTTGATGCTGATGTCCAGCTGCGCGGCCACTTCCTTGCTGCTGTGGCTTTGCGCGATCAGCACCGCGATCTCGCGTTCACGGGGGGTCAGTTGGTCGAGCGTCCCCTCGCCAGGCTGCGTGGTGGTGGCCAACGCCTGGCGGACCGTGCGGCCGAAGTCCTCGTTGAACCAAGTATTGCCGTCGGCGAACGCGTCGAGCGCCTTGCGTAGTTCGTTCAAAGGACCGTTCTTGTTCACGAAGCCGTGGATGCCGGCCTGCATGAGCGCCCGGACGATGTGCGGTTCCTGTTTGCCGGAGAAGATGAGGACGCGGGTGGAGGGCAGGCCGTTGCCCAGCCGACGCATCACCTCGAGCCCGCTGATGCCGGGCATCACCACGTCCAGCACGAGGATGTCGGGTTTGAGGCGCAGGGCCATTTCGACGGCGCTCAGTCCGTCCGATGCCGTGCCGACGGAGACGCAGCGCGGATGGCTTTGGATCATTTCGGCGACGAGGTCGCAGACCGCGGATTGGTCCTCGATCACGAGCACGCGGCGACGGCCCGGCGAAGTCGGCGGAGTCCCCGGTCGCGTGCTCGCGGGAAAGACCGGCTTGGTGGATCGTGACCGCGTGACGCGGAGGCGGCGTAATGATGTCTTCATGGATTAGATACATGAGGTATCTCCGGAATTGTCCCGTGAGTATCAACGGAAAGAAGATGGGGCTTATTACCCAGAAATGCGTCGTCGCAACGGCTCCGCCCTCGTCCTCTGTCTCCTGGCCGTGTTCGCCTTGGTGACCCTCGCGCTGATGGCGGCGGCGTATCACGCGACGGTTGCCGCTGAGTCCGGCGCGGCGCGGCGGCGGGCCGGTCTGCGCCGCGCTTCAGAGGCCGCGGCCCTTCGCGGACTGGCGGAACTTCAGGCGTCCGCGGGTCCGGACGCCCGTCATACTTATCAAGATCCTACAGGACATCTGCGGGTGTCCGGCCGGAGCGTGGGGCGGGCCGTCGATGGCGCGGCGGAGGCGGAGGGTCTTCGTCTTTCCTGGAAGGTCACCGACTTGTCGATGGCCTGCGACCGGGCCGCTGGCGTGGTCGCTTTTGAGCACGCCTCCGCGTGGGCGCACGGAATCGCCGCCCGGCCGAAGCTCCCGCGGGCCTTGCCTGCCGGGCTCACCGATCGGCAGCGACTCGCGGTCAGGGCCGAAGCCCCCGCCTTCTTCGCCGACCAGCCGACTCCGGGCGGCTCATGGCAGGTACGTGGTCTGCTGACCGATGCCGTGCGCGGCGGCTGGAGGCGTGATCTGTCGGACGAAGGCGAGCTTACGCGAACGCTCGGGCCAGGGCTCTCGGCCACGCTCCTCGCGCCGGATTGGAAGCGGCCGACGATGAAAGGCTACCCCATGCGGCATGGGGTGACGGCGCAGCGGAGCTTATCGACGCTGCCGGTGCTGACGGATTTCCGGCTCAGCCTGGGCTTCTTCAATTCGCGTCACGATGGCCGCCATCGTCTGCGCTTCCATGGTTCCGGCGTCCTCTGGAATCCGTTCACCGTGCCGGTCCTGGCCGGTCCGCAGGGCCGGCTGTTCTTGGTGGAGATCATCGGTGCGCCGGAGGTCTCGGTGGTCAACCTCGACAGCGGCGCGAGCTTCGTCGTCGACCTGGACGAGTCCCCGCAGGTCGATTTCGGCGTCGTCCGCCAAGGGGCGCGGGAGAAAGGACTCTGGCTTTGGACCGAAGTCTCTGACCCGCTCACCTACGGCATGGCCGGTCGCGGCCTCTTGCCGGGCGAGGTCTTCGCCTTCACGCACCCGGCGCCCGCCGTCCAGCCGCAAGGCCTGGCTCGTATCCTGAGCGAGCAGACGTGGCGGCTGGATCGGCGGGCGGTCTCTGCGCCCCGTCGCCGTCCCGGTGCTGACACGTTTTTCGCGGATGACCGGATCGAGGTCACGGTCAGGTTCCCGCGTCGCACGACCATCCGGCTGAGGGCGCATGCGGGTGAACCGGGACGGGATGAACTCATCGCCGATTATCCCGGTCCGCCGCTCATCGTCCTGGACAATGTGGCTTTCCCGGATTTCCGGTGGCAATTATCCGGTGCCGATTACTCGCGGGAGGACAGCGCCGGCTACGTCATCGATGATCGGCACGCCTGCCTCCGTCTGCGTTGGCGCCCCCGGTCCGCCGCGGACTTTCGGCAGGCCGCCGACGGATTGATCCGATATCACTGGGATCTGGCGCGCCCGGAGGATGCGGCCGAATGGTCGGTCGAGTCTCCCTTGTTGTCGGCCTTGGATGTCGTGGACCATGACGCCTCGCCTCAGGCCGGACCACTCTGGGACCTCCGCGCCAATTCTCACGACGCGACCCAGCAGGCCCGTTTCGCCGCCTGGCGGCTGCGGGACGTGCCGACCTGGCCGATGCTTTCAGTCGGAGCCCTCCGGCATCTTGAAAGAACCGAGGGCAGGGAGTGGTTACGGCTGCTGGACGAGGCCTTCTGCTCGGCCCGTCCGGAACTGGCTGAACCCGGGGTCGATTCACATCAACCGTTTCTCCTCGCCCGGAAGCCCGGCCCCGCGGCCCCCGCCGACTGGTTCGTGGTCGGTCCCTGGAACCTGAACAGCCGCGATCCCGTCGAATGGGAGTCTTTTTTGCGTGGCACTCCGGAGGCTTGGCGGTCCGCAGCGGGTGGGCCGTTCACACCCAGCCTTTTGCAAGGCTCCCTTTTCTTTACCCGTCCGGCGGGGGCCGGTCAGCCCCATTGGGGGGCGCTGGCGCCGCTGGATCTGCCCGACCAAGCCATCCCGAACCTCGATGACACGACGGCCGAGGCTCTGCTGGCCGCGCAGGCCGTGCGGAAGATTCCTGATGCGCGATTTCGAGTCTGGGCGGAGGCCATCGTCCGGCTGCAACCCGAGTGCGGTTGGCCTTTTCCCTCGCTGGAAGCTTTCGCCCGTTCGCCTTTGCTCACGCGCTCTCTGGGGGAGGCGCGCATCAATGCGATTCCTGAAGTGCCCGCCGCCGGCCTGCCTTCCCGGCTGGAAGCAGCGGACCTGCTCGAGGCTTGGGCGCCCGTGTTGACCGTACGCGGTGACACCTTCCTCGTGACTGGTCGGGCCGAAGGCGAGGGGGGCGCCTGTCTGTGCGAGATGACCGTCCAGCGACAGCCGGAGGAGCATCCCGGGCCGGGACTCGGCCGGCGGTTCCGGATCAACGCCGTACGCTATCGCCATCCCTGACGTCCGTGGGGGGCTTGACTGTCCGGCCAAACCCTTATGCTTATCTGGGTATGCACGAATCCAATCCCTTCATCGTCGCCGACGCACCCGCCGCCGATCGCGCGGCCTTCTTCCGTCGTACCTACGGCCTCGTCGCCCTGGCTTTCGCCGGTTTCGCGGCCCTCCTCGCGCTGTTCTTCGTCGGCTTCGACCAGAAGCAGGGCGTGGCTTACTCCCTCTTCACCGGCCTCTTCTCCATGATGCAGTCGCTGGGCGGCTGGAGCATCCTCCTGGTGATGCTCGCCTTCTGGGGCGCCACCACCTTGGCCCAGTCTCTGGCCTTCAACCGCGCCTCCCGCGGTTCGCAATACGCCGGCCTGGGGCTTTACGTCATCCTGGAAGCCCTGATCTTCATTCCGCTCATCGGCTACGTCGTCCTCTCCACCAAGGGTAACGCCGGCAGCGTGCTCATCCCCGCGGGCATCGTCACCGCCGGCATGATCGCGGGCCTCACCGCCCTGGTGTTCATGACTAACCTCGACTTCTCCTTCCTCAAGGTCGCCATCGTCATCGGCGGTTTCGCGGTCCTCGCCATCGTCATCGTGGCCGCCATCGCGGGCCTCAGCCTGGGCGCCTGGTTCTCCATCGCGATGATCGTGCTGATGTCCACCGTGATCCTCTACCAGACCAACGAGATCAAGAACACCCTTGAGACCGACCAGCACGTCGCGGCGGCCTTCATCCTGTTCTCGGCCTTCGTCACGCTGCTCTTCTACGTCATCCGCTTCTTCGCCGGTCGCCGCGAATAAGCCGCCGAGGCCGTAACTCGAGGGGCTCACCGGTGTTTCATCGGTGAGCCCCTCCTGTTTCATGAGCCGTTTCCTCCTCGCCCTCCTGTCGCTGCTCTGCGCGGCCGATGTCTCCGCCCAAGGCAAGCTGCGCGAGCTGCTCGCGGCCAAGCCCCCGGAGGGCTTCGTCGAGCAGTCGTGGGAGGTCGACGGCGTCAAGCGGACGGCCTTGGTGCGGGTGCCCGCGGACGTCAAAGGACCCCTCGCCTTGGTCTTCTGCTGGCATGGCCACGGCGGCCGCTCGGCGCAGGCGGCGGGTCGCTGGGGTTATGCGACGGCCGACAAGACTTCGCTCCTGGTCTTCCCGCAGGGGCTGCCCACCGTCTCGCCGCTCGTCGACAAGGAAGGGCGCATGCCCGGCTGGCAGACCTCGGTCACCAGCGAGGGAGGGCGTGATTTCCGTCTGTTCGACGCGATGCTGGCCGACCTGAAGAAGCGGCATGCGATCGATGACCGCAGGGTCTATTCCATGGGTCACTCCAACGGGGCGGCCTTCAGTTACCTCCTCTGGCAGGCCCGGCCGGAGGTGTTCGCCGCCATCGGCTCGGTGGCGGGCAGTCTCCGGGCGGAGGGAAGACCGTCCACCCCCATGCCGGTCATCCATATCGCCGGCGAAGGCGATCCGCTGGTCAAGTTCGCCTGGCAGAAGGCGACTTTCGCGGAGGTCCGCCGGATCAACGGTTGTGCGGAAGAAGGGGCTCCTTGGGCCAAGGAAGGCGTACTCGAGGCGACGATCTATCCTTCGGCCAAGGGTGCGCCGCTCGTGACCGCCCTGCACGGCGGCGGTCATGAATACGCGAAAGGCTCGAGCGAGCTCATCGCCCGGTTCTTCCGGGAGCACCCCAAGTCCGCGCGTTAATCAGCTGACCGGGCCGTCGGTCAGGATCGAGAGGTCGTCGAGGTAGAACTCCGTCTTCTCGTCGGCGTTGCTGATGAAGCCGACCCATCCGAGGCTCTTCATATCGGGATTCCGGCAGGGTAGGTCCTTGAAGACCAGCGGCGCCTCGCCTTCGGGCGTCACCTTCAGGTTCCAGCGTCCCGTCGTCTGGTCGCCGATGACGGCGGACAACTCGAAGCGGATCCACTTCTGCGTGGGGAGGGCGACGTCGAGCCCTTTGACGCCGGTGAGGCGGCCGTTCTGGACCTGCAGCATCGGCCCGGTCCGATAGGGGTTGCCTGACGTGCGCCACTCGTGGGCGAAGACCGCCTTCGGCTCGAGGTAGACGGCGAAGCTCACGGTCGAGGTGCCGGCGCGGTGGTGCGGGTTGAAGGCCAGCATCGGGTAGTGCCGCGCGGGCAGGCCCGGGGCGTCCTGGAAAAGCAGGGACTGCTTCCCCTCGGCGGATCTGGTCGCGCTGAGCCGCAGGGCGTCGCCGAGGCTCACTTTCGGTTTCCCGGGCGCGGAGCGGAGCGCCGTGAGCAAGGG
>Ga0222712_10001349_pt1 | contig 30583 bp, 34 predicted proteins | sample C33_657DmetaG_FD_165043 | JGI IMG/M metagenome (GOLD analysis project Ga0222712, IMG submission 165043) | Estuarine water microbial communities from San Francisco Bay, California, United States - C33_657D | ecosystem: Environmental > Aquatic > Marine > Unclassified | place: USA: California...
TAGCAGCGCCAAAACCATTGTCTGAAAATCCTGATTATCAAAAAGGTTTGGCACTCATTGCAGGTAGTGACTGTTTGACTTGTCATAAAACAAGTGAAAAACTAATTGGACCAGCGTATAAAGATGTGGCGGCAAAATATGAAGCAACAGAAAGTAATATTAAAATGTTAGCAGGAAAAGTAATCAGTGGCGGTAGTGGCGTTTGGGGTGCAATACCAATGACACCGCACCCACAAGTGAAGGAAGAAGATGCAATAGCAATGGTAAAATATATTATGTTGTTGAAAAAATAATTTATTGGTAATTCAAGTAAAAATAAAAAGATGAAATTTAAATCAATTGTACTTTCCTCATTGGTGTTATTTATTTGTGTTCAAACAATGGCACAAAAAAAGAAGTGGACTAATTTATTCGATGGAAAAACAACCAAAGGATGGCATACATATGGTGAAACTACTGTAGGCCAAGCTTGGAAAGTAGAAGATGGGGTGCTTTTTTTAGATGCAAGTTCAAAGGAAGGTAAAGGCTATATTGTTACAGATGAAAGTTTTGATGACTTTCATTTAAGATTAGAATGGAAAATTTCAAAAAACGGAAACAGTGGTATCATCTTTTTTGCACAAGATGATAAAGCAAAATATAAAAACCTATGGTATACAGGACCAGAAATGCAAGTGATCGATAATGAAGGCCATAGCGATGGTAAAATTGTAAAGCATAGAGCTGGAAACTTGTACGATTTAATCGCAGGACCAGACGATGCAGTAAAACCTGTTGGCGAATGGAATAAAGCGGAGATCATTGTTGAAAAAGGAACTTTAGTTTTTAAATTAAATGGTGTGACAACAGCATCGACTACTTTAGGTGATGATAGCTGGAAAGAATTAATTAAAAACAGCAAATTTGCAAAAAAGGAATCGCCTGATTTTGGAAAAATTTTTAGTGGCCATATTTCCTTACAAGACCATGGCGATAATGTGTACTACAGAAATATTCAAATCAAAAGACTTTAATCATTTTTGTGAATAACGTCCATGAATCATTTATGCGTCAGGCCCTCTCGCAAGCGCAGAGGGCCTTTGACGAAGATGAAGTTCCTGTTGGTGCAGTCATTGTCATGAATGGTCAAGTGATTGCAAAAGGATATAATCAGGTGCAGTTATTAAAAGATGTCACTGCACATGCTGAAATTTTAGCCATCAGTAGTGCTTGTGAAAATTTACAATCCAAATATTTACCAGCCGCCACCTTATATGTAACCTTGGAGCCCTGCTTAATGTGCGCCGGGGCTTTGTATTGGAATAAAATAGGTCATATCGTTTTTGGGGCCTACGATGAAAAAAATAGTTACCGCCGCGTTACAGAAAAAAATCCATTCCATCCTTCTACGACTATTGTGGGGGGTGTTCTTCAAGAAGAAAGCGCCGCACTCATGCAGGCATTTTTTAAAGCAAAGAGATAGTTATTTCGATAAAATTAGCAACTAACTTACTATTTAAGAAAAAATGCGCGGCGTTCGCTTAAATCAGTGGAAAGCGGTGTAATTTTGTTCCTCATTCAAGAAACAATAAAATAAAAAATATGTCATTTACTTTACCAGCGTTACCCTACGCACACGAAGCCTTAGAGCCACATTTTGATACTTTGACCATGCAAATTCATCATGGCAAACACCATCAAGCTTATGTAGATAATTTAAATAAAGCACTGGCTGGAACACCTAATGAAGGAAAAACTTTGGAAGAATTAGTAGCAGTAGCTGGAACCATTAGCCCTGCAGTTCGTAATAATGGTGGTGGTCATTGGAACCACAGTTTCTTTTGGGCTAGCTTAGCGCCTAATGCTGGCGGAACACCAACAGCTGCTTTGGCAGATGTGATCACTACTGCATTTGGAAGCTTTGATGCATTCAAAGAAAAATTTGCTGCAGCTGGTATGACGCGTTTTGGAAGTGGTTGGGCTTGGTTAATCGTAAAGGACGGAAAATTAGAAGTAAGTTCAACGCCCAATCAAGACAATCCTTTAATGGATGTTGCTGATGTAAAAGGAGCGCCATTATTAGGTGCAGATGTTTGGGAACATGCTTACTACTTAAAATATCAAAACAGAAGAGCAGATTATTTAGCTGCTTTTTGGAACGTAGTCAATTGGTCAGTAGTTACTGATCGTTTTGCTGCTGCGAAATAAAATTGAAATCGAGTGGTAAATTCACTTGTTTTTTCCAATCCCAAAGTTAATCGCTTTGGGATTTTTTATGGAACAGGGTCATAGCCATGTCCACCACCTGGCCTGCACTTACTGAGTCGCTTGATACCTAAAAAAATTCCTTTGATAGGCCCATACTTTTCAATCGCAGCTGCGGTGTATTGCGAACAAGATGGCGTGAACCTACATTTGCTGCCACCCAAATAAGGGGACAATGCTAATTGGTAAAATCGAATGCACATGATAAATGGGAAGGCGCTTACCTTTTTTATTACACCCATGATATCATCGCTTGGGTAACGCTTATTCATACAACATTTGATTTTAACTTATCGGCAAGTTTTTGCAATAATAATTTAATCGTGGCTTGTATTTGCTGCTGTGATTGCACATTGGCATCCACATATAAAAAAAATAAATTGAGGCGCGAGTTTGTTAAACTTATCGCATTCATAAAATCAGGTTTTTCTAAACGATACCCTTCGCGTAATAATCTTTTTACTTTATTGCGTTGTACCGCTTTTCTAAAATGTCGACTAGGTGCTCCCACTCCTGCTTGTAATAGACCATTAGAACAAATTCCTGGCTCCTCTTTTTCAATAGTATAAATTAATCGAATAGGATGTATCGTTATAGCTTTGCCATTCGAAAACAAAAACTGCGTTTGCTTTCGGCTTTTGAGCTTATCCTTTTTCTGGTATGTAAATTTTTTTGACAACAGTTTAAATATAGGCATTAAAAAAGTCTCCTCCGATGAATCGGAGGAGACTTTAAAATTATTGAATTTCGAGTGAATGAAGGAAATCCTACAACAGATTTATTTCAATCCTTTTTCACTTGATACTGTAAGTTTTTTGCGTCCTTTCTTTCGGCGGCTTGCTAATACTTTACGACCATTAGCTGTTTCCATACGTTGACGGAATCCGTGAACAGATTTACGACGACGCTTATGGGGTTGGAATGTACGTTTCATAGTATGTCTTAAATTTTTTTCTTTTCTGTACTTTAATTTTCGTTTTCGTCCTGTTCCTAATAGCAGTCACCATACCACTACCTGTGAAAGGACGGCAAAAATAGGGTATTTTTTTATTTTTTAAGCTAAATCTGTATGTTTTGCCGCAATTTTTTGTCCAAAAAAGCTGCTGGCCTGCAATTCAAAGGCTTGCGGGTTGTCCGTAGTGTAAAAACTAAGTTGCCCAGATTGACTACATTTTTGGGCTAAATCAGGATGGCTTTCAAGGTATCTAGCAAGGCTTTTAGCCACAATTGCTCCTTGGCTTACTATGTTTACCCCCTTCGGCATAAAGGCCCTTATTTTGTCCGCTAATAAGGGGTAATGTGTGCATGCTAGTAAAAGCGTATCAATATCCGCGGATTGAGCAAAAAGTTGATCCAGGTAGGACTTGACAAAATAGTCTGCTCCGGGTTGATCATGTTCCCCATTTTCAATCAAGGGTACCCATAAAGGACAGGCCTGTTGAAAAACTTTAAGATCAGGGAAAAATTTAGCCAATTCAATAGGATAACTGTCACTTTGTATGGTTCCCAATGTTCCTAAAATACCTACTTGATGGGTGGTTGAAAAATTGCCTAAAATTTCAGTGGTGGGTCTGATCACCCCTAACACCCTTTTGTCAGGGGCTATGTTGGGTAAATCTTTTTGTTGAATAGTACGAAGTGCTTTTGCAGATGCCGTATTGCAAGCCAAAATAACCAAAGAGCACCCTTGGTTAAAAAACCAATTCACTGCTTCTAGGGTATACTGATATACCGTGTCATAAGAGCGAGGGCCATAAGGTGCGCGCGCATTATCACCTAAATAGATATAATCATACTGAGGTAAAGTATGCTTGAGCTCCTTTAAGATAGTGAGCCCACCATAACCGCTATCAAAAACACCAATTGGCGCAGTAGACATATATTTATTTTATTGGGTAAAACTAAAGAACCTCGTTGTAAACAACGAGGTTCTAAGTAAAATATATTTAAAATATTATCCTTTTTTAGCTGCCGCTGCTGGCTTTGCTGCTGGAGCACCGCCTGTAGCTGCTTTGAATGCATCTTCAATTTCCTTTGGCAATGGCAATTTTAACTTCATCGCAACGCGAATGGTTAAATTGTCAACAATCGAAGGTTGTGTATAAGGAGACAATGATTCAGCTTTTAATACCACTGTATATTTTTGCTCAGCCACTACTTCTCCTAATGCTGTAGCAATTTTTTGTCTGAAAGGCAATAACAATGATTCTTGTTTTTGCTCCATAGATTGTTGTTGGTATTGTTGCCAGTTAATCAACTTGTATTTTAGACGATTTAAATCGTCAGTTGCCATTTGTAAAGCTTTTGGACGCTTAGACAAATCAACAGAATCTCTTTTGTAGATACTATCTTTTACTTGATAATCCTTTAAAGTATAGTTATACTCATCCTGTAAAGAATCTTGTGCGTAAGATTTAAGAACGGTATCTAATTTTTCTTGGATACCTGGGAATAAAGCAATGACGCTTTGATCATCAAAATAACCAATTTTAACCTGTGCAGATGCTGTGTTGTTAAATGAGGCTGCAACTAATAAAATGGCTGCAAATAAAAAACCTTTTTTCATATCTAATTGTTTTTTTAAAAAATCTATTTGTTTGTTTTACTAAATATTGATACCCAATTCCTTCAAAATATCGTCGCTTTTGTCCAGTTTCGGGTCTGCAAATATAATGGTAATTCCTTCACTTTTATCTAAAATGAAGTCATATCCCCTAGCAGTAGCTAATTTTTGGACGGCATTATATACTTTGTCTTGGATAGGTTTAACCATTTTTTGGCGTTCCTTGAACAAATCGCCCTCATAACCAAAGCGTTTCTTTTGAAGGTCCCTAAGCTCCTTTTCCTTCACAAAAAGCTCGTCTTCTCTTTTTTTCTTAAGGTCATCAGAAAGCATAAACTGCTCCGCCTCATAATTTTTATACATCTTATCGAGGGTCATTTGCTTTTGATCAATTTCTTGTTGCCATTGATCACCTAAAGCCTTTAATTTTTTATCCGCTTCCTTATATTCTGGAATTTTATCCAAAATATACTTTGTATTGATGATCGCATATTTTGTTTGTGCATTTGATGAAAATGCCGTCAAAATAGAGATGACTAAAACAAAAAAAACTTTATTGAATTTCATAAGCTATAATTTAAATAACAAAATTAAAAATTACTCGACTACTTTATTTAGTTACTATTCTGGCTCAAAACCTAACATAAAGGTAAACCTTCCTGCATCTTTTAAGGTATTAGTGCCATTTAATCGATCTAAACCAATACCATAATCAAATCCCAAAAGTCCAAACATTGGTAAGAAAAAACGCATACCCAAACCAACAGAACGACGAAGTTTAAATGGATTGTATTCCTTCATACTATACCATCCATTGGCTGCTTCAAAAAAGCCCAACGCATAAATAGTACTACTAGCAGCCAAACTTAATGGATATCTAATTTCAACTGCGTATTTATTAAAAATGGTAAAGTGCTGACGTGCTGATTGTTGGTCAGGGTTCACCTTAGGATTAGAAGTTTCATATACAGGATAACCTCTTTGCGCAATAATATCATAGCCTAATAATGCAAACTGGTTACTTAATCCAGCATCCCCTAATTGGAATCTTTCAAAAGGAGAAATAGCAAGATTCGTATTATAACGTCCTAGGAATCCGTACTTAGCTGCAAAGCGTAATACAAATTGCTTATTATGTTCCTCCCCGGCTGGTTTACCCAATGGCACAAACCACTCTCCATTAAAACGCCACTTATGATACTCTAATAATTGATATGGGTTTTCTCTTTTTCCAAAGTTGGGATCAAACAAAGAATACGGTGGTGTTAATTGCGCACTCAATAAAAATGTGGAACCTGTTCTTGGAAAAGTAGGTTGATCAATGGAGGTTCTTTGTAAAGCAACCCTGAAGTTGAAATTGTTTACATTACCATTGGAGAAATTAGGCAAATTATAAGGATCAATTGCGTAATCTTTTAATGTGTAGCGTGTATAGTTAATACCCGTGCTTAAGGAGAAGTAATCATCAGGCCATTGCAATTGACGTCCAAAGGAAACAGTTGCTCCTGTGGTAGATATATAACGTGCATCAGCTGCATTTGGATTATACATCCCCGTTTGCAGATCATAGGTTTGACCATATTTCGTATTATACACACTTACCGTTAAAGTATTTCTCTTAATGCCCCCAAACCAAGGCTCCGTAAATGAAAAATTCGTGGAACGGAATGCCTTACCATTACTTTGAATCCGCAAACTTAACTTTTGCCCATCTCCCATCGGTAATGGATCCCAAGCAGATTTTTTAAAGAAGTTTTTAGAAGAAAAATTATTAAAAGTGATACCTAAGGTACCGGTAAGTCCAATATAACCACCCCATCCAGCACTTAATTCTAATTGGTCACTTGATTTCTCTTCCACACCATAATTAATATCTACCGTACCATCTTCTGGATTTGGAACAGGATCAATTTTAATTTTTTCTTGGTCAAAATAATTTAACTGTGAAATTTCTCTTTGGGAACGTATCAATAATGTACGACTAAATTTATCACCTGGTATGGTTCTAATTTCACGACGAATGACAAAGTCTTTTGTTTTTTCATTACCTGCAATACGAATTGTTTTGATGGTCGCTTGCGGTCCTTCTCTCATTCTTATTTCAAAATCGATGGTATCGTTATAAACAGCAGTTTCAATGGGATCAACATTAAAAAACAAATAACCATCATCTTGGTATAAGCCACTGATATCTCCACCTTCCGCTGTTTGTGTTTTGCCTAATTTATTATATAATATTTCTCTATTATAAATTTCCCCTTTTTTAATATTTAAAATACTGCTCAATAAGGAGTCCGGGTATTTTGTATTTCCTCTCCAAGTAATATTTCCAAAAAAATACTTGCGTCCTTCCTTTAATTGAATATCAATATTTAAATTACCTACTGCATTGTGATAAAGCGTATCCTTTTCAATTACAGCGTCACGAAAACCTAATGAATTATAATAATTCAATAAATTATCACGACTCTCTTCAAATTTTTTCTCACTATATTTTGAAGAGGACAATTTAAAACGTACGTAAGGATTTAAAATTTTTCTAGTTTTAGTAAAAGTTAAATACCCTTTTTCAGCCATGTACTGTTCAAAAGTATACGGTGTTGTTTTTACAATCACTGGTTTGTCGTACACAGGGAAAAGGGTCATTCTAGATTTTTCATGCACTTCCTTTAAACTTTTCTTCAGTTTAACTTCGTCCACTAAATTGCCACCAAAATTGATATTATTAATACGCACTTTAGGACCACGATCCACTTTAAAATCCAACAATAAACTATTTTTTTTAGTGGCATCCTTTTTTTCGATGATCGCCACTTTTGCATCCTGAAAACCTTTTTCAGCATAAAACTTTTTAATCCCTTCTACTGCAGTGATCTTCATATTTTCAGTAATCACACGATTAGGGGTTAACCCAGTTTTACCAGACAATTCATCGGTTTCTGACTTTTTAACACCTAAAAAACTAAACTTAGATAACCTTGGTCTTTCAACCACATCAATTTCAACATCAATTTCATTATTGACCAAGTCCGTTATATAAACACTTACATCACTAAAGTAGTTTTGATCCATTAATTTATGAATCGCTTTAGCAAAATTATCACCCCCAGGAATAGCTACTTCATCCCCAATATTCAAGGTAGAAAGGGACAATAATAAGTTCTCGTCAAAATTTTCATTTCCCACCACTTTAATGTCCCGAATTTTGTATTTGGCAGGGGCTTTTTGATTGAAAATGTTCATCAGTTTGACATTAATCTGTGTAACTGAATCCTTCACGGGTGCCACCTGGGCAAAAGAAGTCGAGGATAAAAAAAGAACCAATAAAGATCCTATATAAAATGAAAAGAATTTCTGCATCTGCAAAGGGGCTACATTTATTATTTTAAAAGTGTCGCAAATTACTCGTAATATTTCAAAGTCTTTGTTAAAACCTCAAAATAGTTATATTAATTTTTTTACTCATTTGTTTGAACCTGCAGGCTGGTTTTCCCAAATCTGCGCTCCCTAGATTGAAAATCAAGGATGGCCTCGATCAAATCTTTCTTGCGAAAATCGGGCCAACGGGTCTCTGTAAAGTACAATTCAGCGTATGCTAGCTGGTATAATAAAAAGTTGCTTATTCGGTATTCTCCGCTGGTACGAATCATGAGCTCTGGGTCCGGAAATGCACTGGTAGAAAGGGCTGCCTCCAAGGTTGCCTCCTCGATATCATCGGGCTGCATTTGCCCAATTTTTACCTTCTCGGCGATGTTTTTTATCGCTTGTATGAGCTCCCACCTGCTGCTATAGCTAAGTGCAATGATAAGTTCTAGTCCGGTATTATTGGCGGTGGTTTGCGTGGCATTTTCTAGGGCTGCTTTGGCATCATCTGGTAACAAAGAAAGATTGCCAATAAAGTGCAATTTGATGTTGTTTTTATGCAAGTCAGGCACTTCCTTGGCAATGGTATCCACAAATAGACTCATTAGGCCAGCAACCTCGGCTGCTGGGCGATCCCAATTTTCGGTACTAAATGCATATAAAGTGAGGTATTTTATGCCTATTTCTGATGCAGCTTCCACAATATTACGAACGCTTTGTACCCCATGGAAGTGCCCATAAAGTCGGTCCTGTCCTTTTTCTTGCGCCCATCGACCATTACCATCCATAATGATGGCGATATGTTTAGGGAGTCTATTTAAATCCAAGTTGTCCATATTGCAAAATTAATCGAATCCAAGGTTATTTTCGTTTAAACCTATTGAATAACCCGATGCTTTTCTTGGGTTTGTATTCAGCAATCCCGTAAATATTATTGAAGGCATAAGAAATACCCAATTTCGCTGAAAAAAAACGGTCATTCCTGCTCGTGCTTCCTTGATACCCCAAAGGGGCAGCTGTGGTCATAGGGGTGGCATTACCATCTATAAAATCAAGCTTGTCGGTGGTGGTATACCTGTAAGTGGCTTCGGCGAAAATATTAAATTTGCGATAAACATTAAATTTAAACCCTAGGTTCAACGGCAAAGTTAAATTCAACCCTGATTGCTTTTGCTTACCACTTAATACATCATCTGTAGAAATGACAACAACACTCGTATTATTATTGCGAATGGTATCCAAGATATGCAAATAACCAACCCCAAAACCAAGATAGGGCGTAAACTTTTTATTGCGTGATCCTGCAATAAAATTTAGAAAATTAAATTCACCCATCACACTTGCCTCTATCGTATTGATTTGAAAATTTGCATTGCGCAATAGCGCATAAGGATCTAAGGAAAGCATGTCATGAGATGCTAATTTTTGCATCTCCACATTCAATCTTACACCCACATAACTATTTAATTGTTTTTTTGCAAACGCACCATAATTTCTATAATATACTTGCACATCAGGTGCAATATCCCCTTGATAGGAAGCCAAACCCATCAACAAACCAACTTCGCCTTTGTTCTCAGACAACTCCGTATGTTGCGCCATCACAAATTGCGAACAGCATAAAAAAACTAATAAAAATAAAACGCTTTTAAACATATGCTAACTAATTTCTTTTATCCAAGCCCCAAGTCAATTTTGTTCTTAATGTGGTTAAATAACTATTCTCATTGAGTCGTATAAAGCTAACGGAAAATAATTCTTGTTTTAAGGCTAATTCAATTGTTTTTGGAACAATTTCCTTACGCGCATCTAAAGCACAAATTAATTCTTCAGTCCTACCTTCAATTTCAAAGGAAATTACGGAAGTGATGGGAACCACGATGGAACGCACATTTAAATTATGCGGGGCCACTGGCGTAATGACAAAACTAGCAGAATCAGGAAATAAAATAGGCCCATTACAACTCATATTGTAGCCAGTAGACCCAGTGGGCGTGGATACAATTATACCATCCGCCCAATAGGAATTTAAAAACTCCCCATTCAAATAAGTATGAATCTTAATCATGGGGGAAGTATCTCTCTTGTGTAATACAAATTCATTAAGCCCATAGGGTGTAGTACCAAAAATAGGAATATTTGCATCCAAGTGAATCAATGCGCGTTTTTCAATGACATAAGTGCGATTCATAAGCGCATCCACCATTAATGATAATTCGTCTTTTGAAATAGAAGCTAAAAAACCCAATCGGCCGTAATTAATTCCTAAGATGGGGATATTTGAATCTCCCACTAATGTAACAGCATCTAATACAGTACCATCGCCGCCCAAACTAATTAAACAATCAATGTTTTCAGGTAAATCATAAGCGGATGTAAATGGAATATATGGCTCATTGCCACTAGGCGCACAAAGTTCAAATTTCTGTAATAAGTCATGAAAAATGCATATGGCTACATTATGCTTATGCAATTCCAACAACAATGCATTTAAAGATTGTCGCTGATCCAAATCAAACCCCCTACTATATATTGCTACTTTCATCTAAATTAAAAATTAATTCCGCCGTGTAAATATACTCCTTTGTCTCCAAGCTGATTCACACTATAGTCAATTTTTAACACAAAATCATAAATACTGATCACATCTAAACCAATGCCAGCGGTTCTAATCAGGGTATTAGATAATTTATTGTTATTTAAAGGGCGATCACTATATACATACCCTAAATTGGTAAAAACGCGAATCCAAAAATCATATTTCACTTCAGGTAAAAACTTTTGAGTGATCGGATTTTTAACAGTAAAGCTGCCTAAGGAATGATGAAAGGCCGTTTTTAAAATGGTAGCCGCATTGCCATCAACTACATAATATTCTAATCCATTCATTTGCAAATTTCCATAGCCCAGCAAACGACGATCTAAAAAGTTATCATTGGCTAAAAATTTCACTTGTGAATTTGATTCAATGAAAATAAAATTTTGTTTCGAAAACGAATGTGCTTTTAATTTTCTGAACTGAATGGAAGTAAATGGTGCCCCTTTGGAAAAACGTTGGAATAAAAGCAACTCAGTTCCAGCTCCCTTGGTGGGATAAGCGTTATAATCAAATGCAATTTTGGTATACCCTAAAGCGATGTCTCCATAGGTCATCTCTTTTTTTTGAGTCGCTAAAAAATTGGGCTGAATTAAAAATCCAGAATCAGATAATTGGTCGTTTCCATATCCCAACTGTAATGAGTATCGCTCAAATAAATTAGGACGATAAGATAAGTTGATATTGGCACGGTAACCTTTTCTAATAAAATCATTGGTTTTGGCAAATACCTGCTTATCATTCTCGGTGTTGTAATTAAACTCTTTTTGGTTATAATTTTGCCAACCTCCCCCCATACCAAATTTCAATTTTTTATCAAAAAAAGGTAATTGGTATTGAATGATATTTTGTTGTGTGTACCCGCCAATAAACCCAATGACCAATTTGTCATTATTACCAGTGGCATTTTTTTGACTCAAAGTGATACCGTAATTTACCCGATCCAAACTTCGGTTTTGCTCAGTCCACCATTGATTAAAATTACGATCTACCCACTTGAAATACGGTTTGGGTATAAAATACCATCTTTCCTTTACTTGAATTTGTATATCAACAATACTACTATCATATTTCAATGGATAAACAGGCGTTACTTTAACAGATAAAAATAATGAAGTATTAAAAAGTTGCTGTTGTGATAATGTATTTAAAATAGATAATGAGTCCTTGTTAATTTGATCGCCTACATGATAAGGTAACTCTCTTAATAAAATATAATTTTTTGTTCGATTATTTCCTTCTACCTGAATGGTGTTAATACGCACCTGCGCTTTCAGGTTAGCAGAAACACATATAATAGAAAATAAAAAAAGAAATGAGCATCGAGAAATCTTAAACATCTAAGTAGTTCATTAAGTGGTGGTAGTGATCTTCAATATCATTATGCATAATGGTGTTACCAAAATAATGAAGTACTTGATAATTATATCTTTGAAGCGTTGCTATAATTACATCCGCTTCTTCCTTATTTAACTTTATAGTAATAATAAGTGAGCCATTTGCCTCGTCGAAATGAGTGTTTAACTGGGATATTTGCGCATTATTTGTTTCAACGAGACGGCTTAACTCGGCTAGCGAATATTGATAAGGCGAAACTGATACAACAATGATAGCACCTGGATAATCCACACCTAAAAATTTAGCCAACAAATCATTTAAATTTTTTTGAAGTATCACCCCAGTGCATTCCTGTTGCTCATTTAATACTGGTAAAAGTGATAACTCATTTTTAGCAAATAAATTTAAGGCTGCTGTAAAATGCATGGAACCTAAAATACCAATACGTGGAAGCTCGTCAGCTAAATGAATTAGTGTTTGATCAGTAGCAAGATTTAAAAGATCCTCCTTGTTGACCAATCCTACAAAATATTCCTCCTTCACTAATGGCAGATGCTGTATATCGTAATCCTCCATACATTGTAATGCAAAGGAAACCGTATCTTCAAAATGAAGCAACGGAAAACCGGATATAGCAATAGAGGAAGCTAACATTTCAAATTGTTTATTTAGGTAGTTCAGTTAAAAACTTCTCTAGGATTGTATTGAATTCGTCTGGCACTTCCATCATAGGTGCGTGACCACATTTATCAATAAAGTGTAACTGACTATTCGGAATTAATTTATTAAACTCCTCCCCCACCAATGGTGGTGTCACACAATCATTTTTACCCCAAATTAATAAAGTGGGCTGTTTTATTTCGTTTAATTCTGCACCCAAATTACTTCGAATTGCGCTTTTTGCCAATGCAAGTACTTTAATCACTTTAATACGATTACGTGTAATTTCAAAAACCTCATCCACCAATTCCTTTGTAGCTACATTAGGATCATAAAATGTTTGTGCTGTTTTATTTTTAATGTATTCGTAATCGCCACGTTTAGGATAGGTATCTCCCATTGCGTTTTCATACAACCCACTACTACCCGTTAGAATAAGTGACTTTACTTTTTCAGGATGTTTTAAAATATAAACTAACCCTACATGCCCTCCAAGGGAATTTCCTAATAAATGAACATTTTGATATCCCCTTGCTTCAATGAACTGTTCCACATGTTTCGCCAATCCGGTAACAGAGGTATGTAATAAATCTAAATCGAACAATGGCAGAATTGGGACCACCACTTTATGGGTGTGCCTGAATTTTTCAATTAAACCAGAAAAATTACTTAGCGCACCGAAAAGTCCATGCAAAAGCATGAGCGTTTCCCCTTCGCCTACCTCCAGGTAATTAAATTTTCCGTCCTTTTGTATTTCGTATTCCATCATATCTTAAATTGAACACCTAAATTACCTACTGTTATTAAACAAGTAATTTACTCATTGACAATGCGGTTAAAGATACTTAAATCATTGTAAATAATGCCAAAATGGGGCAATTATAACCCGATTTGACAATGGAAAATTAACGAAATTATAACGGCCAAAAAGCTGCATAAGCCACGATAAAGTGCGGAACCGGCAATCAATAGTAAATGCTTACTTAAATGGATTGGGGAAGGAAGCAATGGTTGTTTTAATAAAGGGTAACCATTGGCTCATTTTTTCAGTACAATAGGGCCACCACTTTTGCAAGTAGGAATAACTATATGCATCTTTCATTTTAACCGCCTCCAACACCCCTAAAATTTGTAAAAAATAGACCAAGGCGCTCCAAATGGTAAAGTAAATAAAGCCATATAGTACAATTCCCAATAATTTATTCAACCAGCCTAACATTAACACTTCTGCGGTTTGTTGCAATAAACCAGAAACCCATCTGATTAAAAATAACACCACTAACAAAACAATTAGAAAGGAGATAAAAGGCAACCAATGGCTTTCGATTTTTGTATATTGTTTTAATAATCTCGCTACCCAACCTGCAAATTGATAAGCAACAATGAGCCCTATGAAAAAAGAAAAAAAGGAAAGTAGGGCTTTGATTAAACCTTTACGTAAGCCTTGCAAAATTGCAACAATAAGCAGGGTACCTGTTAAAATATCTAACCACATAATTAAGCAGTAAGTAGTGACTTCGCAATTGCCGAAATTATTTTACCATCTGCTTGTCCTGCAAGTTGTTTGGTGGCAATGCCCATTACTTTACCTAAATCCTGTGGGCCTGATGCGCCTATTTCAGTAATAATAGCTTGCACAGCGGCCTTCACGTCCTCTTCACTCATTTGCGCTGGTAAAAATTTTTCAATAATGGCAATTTCTTCTGATTCCTTCACTGCCAAATCTGGTCTACTTTGTTGTTCATAAATAGCCAATGAGTCCTTACGTTGCTTTACTAATTTTTGCAACAACTTTAATTCGGTGTCGGGGGATATTTCACCATTGGCACCCGGGTCAGTTTTTGCTTTTATAATTTCAGCTTTGATGGCTCTCAAGCCTCTCAACATTGCTTCATCCTTATTTTTCATTGCATCCTTCATTAAGGACATCACTTCGGTTTCTAAACTCATAATTTTAATTATTTATTTGTTTTCTGCGATTTGACTTGCACTAAACTTTTTATAAAATGAATAGGCAAATTCTTTAAAATCATTTGCGATTGCTTGATCCTGTGTTGCTCTTAAATAGGTTTCACCCATGCCCATTAAATTTTGATAGAAAAAATCGGCCATTTCATCCACCATCATATCCTTCGTCCATAAATCAATACGCAAAGCAGTTTTATCGCTAGGATCCCATAAAGTAAGCATCATTGCTCTGGCCTCTTGCGTTTCATTTGCAGTGCTATCGGAAGCAGACCACTTAATATTTTGTGGGATTTTTTGTTCGTCTAAATCTATCAGAACATTAATAGTAGATTGATGCATAATGTAATTTTTGTAACGCAAAAATACTATTTTATTACATAAGATACGCCTTAAGCTTTTAAGTCAGCGGGGATTTTAACACTCCCATCAGCTGGGGCAATCATTTCTAAATTGGACAGCCACTCCGACCCCATATTGGCGCGCGCTTGTCGATACACTTCATCTCTATAATATAATTTAAAATGATCCGACAAAGACTGGGATAGATCAAATGAAAAAACTTCGCCAGCCCTTAGCCAAGATTCAGGAATATTATTTTTTTGATCAATCAAGTGGGGAACATCATAATGAATGGCCCACTGTATCCAAGAAGTTTTATTAAAATTAATATGCCCCCAAAAAATAGCATAGGATGCCGCAATCCACTCCATTTTTACTTCATGAATACATTTAATATAAATAGACTCTTTATATTTATAGCCTTTTAATAAATCTTTTGCAATAGCACATTGCTTAAGCGTTTCAAAAACAAAAACCATGGCCATTGTAGTTTGTTGCCATTTTTTAAAATGCGAGAATTCTTTTAAAGTGGCGACAAAATTAGCTGGCTGCATAAAACACAAAAAATAATTTGAACCCTGCGTCAAATCTGATTTGGTTTCAGATAAGATAAGCCAATCAAATACTGGTGGGACAGCAGTAGGTAAGACAGCATGTTGAAAATGCGAACCCTCTTTTTTATATTTATTGTTTAACGCATCTTCTCCCCATTGATTTATATAAAAAACGCCCGCCGCTTTTTTTATATACTTATTGAATTGACGTTGTTGACGAAATTGATTGAAAAAAGAGGCTGTTTTGTCAATGTTTGGATAAGTTAAGGGTATGAAATAATGCGGAAAAGATTCACTTCCTTTTAATATAGACCCAAAATGCAGCACCATGGCATTGGTCACTTGACCAACCAATTGTTTCGCCTCCCGTGTTTTGATGATAGTAACATTGCTTTCATTGGTCGTATATGCCTCCTGAAAATGAGATGGAATGTGGTCACCAACAATGTAAAAATGCAATTGTGCCGAATCATTGCCAGCAATGATGATGTCAACTATTTTTTGATAGATAACCAGTGCAGGAATCTCAAAATCAGATGCAGTAAGGATAAACAGGCGCATATACAAAAGTACAGATTACTTAACAATTTATCCACCAATCATTTATAAGGACTAGTTCAATTAAATAGAACCCTAACTTTGAACTATGGCTAAAGATTTACAACAATTGGACTTATTTGGAAATGATATGAGCAGCCCTGTTCATATTGCTGCTCCTAAGTCCATTAAATCAAACAAGCATACAAAGCCAATCGCAAAGCAAGCCACCCCTACTTCCTATACAGAACCAGTTTTAAATCAAGTAGCCGAAGAAGAATTACCAGTGGTTTCAAGGTCGGCACAACATTTAAATACAAGTGCAACAATTCAAAAAAGAGGCCGTAAATCATTTGCATCTATGGATGCAGAGATGGGAAAAGTAAACATCCCCTCGGCGGAAATATTGGAAAAAAAATTATACTACCCTATCGGCGAAGTGGCGCATTGGTTTAATGTAAACACCTCTTTAATTCGATATTGGGAAAAAGAATTCAAACAAATTCAACCGCGCAAAACGCGCAAAGGAGATCGCTTATTCCGCATACAGGATATTGAATTATTAAAACAAATATACTTCCTACTGCGTGAAAAAAAATATTCCATTGATGGCGCAAAAACTTATTTAAAAAATAATAAGGAAAAGGCGGAAAAAAATATTGCAGTTTTAAACAGTTTAAAAAACTTAAAAAGTTTTTTAATTACACTAAAAGAAAATTTATAAACTACCCTTTTTCGGAAAAACTAATTTGATGCGCATTGGCATATTCCACCGCTTTCAAATTTAAGGTTTCACGCAATTGCTGAAAAATATCGAAATCAGTATCTATTGAAATAAAACATTCAATATGAATGGTATGAAATTGTTTCCCTGCATCTGACACAAAAACTGAACTGTTAATAATCGCATGATGTTTTGCAATTTCAGAACGCATATAAGATGCGAGATGAGTTAATGCATCTGCAGAAGTATGTACACTTAATTGCAAATCCATTTCAATTTTACGCTCTGTCCTGCAGCTAATATTATCAACAATATTATCTACCATTTGCTTGTTTGGAACCGTAATGTAAGTTTTTTCCTGTGTGCGAATGCGCGTACTTCTTAATCCAATTTTCTCAATGGTACCAGTGAAATTATTTACTTTCACTAAGTCGCCCACCGAAAAGGGTTTGTCGAAAAATATGATGAAGGAGGCAATGATATTTTCCAAACTTTCGCGCATAGACAAGGCCACAGCAGCACCTACGATACTTAAGCTGGTAACCAGATTGCCGATATTTTCATTGAACACATAGCGCAATATTAATAATACCCCAATGATGTATAATATGACTTTAAAAAAATCACGAAAAAATAAAACCAACTGATCATCTGAAAGCGACTTAGTTAATTTTGATTTTTCTTCTAAAATGATTGACACAAATTCAAGCGTTCGAATAAACACCCTAATTAATAAAATAATGAAAACTAATTTAATAACAGACTCTATCACCTGCTGCAAACTCACTTTAAACAAATGCACATCCCATAATACAGGAAATTTTAATTCATACAATGCAATTACTGCTACTAAAAAAAGTAAAAATTGTTCAATAGGCACCACTAAACGATGTACATGGCTTTTACGTAATTCAGAATGATTTTTTTTATCAACCCAGGTATAAATTAAGCTTGCAAAAAAACGGGAGATAAATCTTTTAAAAATAAAAGTGCCTAATAGAATAGCAACTACGTATAAATAGCTGCGAATTGGATTGCTTAATAAGTCTTGGTCTAGTTGCATAACATTGAAATTAATTATAATTTTTTCCACTCCAACAATTGCATCGTAGTTCCGTCAAAAACACCAAAGGTGTAAAGGCGAATCCAATCCCCTAAATTAATATACCTTGTTGTTTCATTTATTTTAAAATCAATAGCATAATGACGATGTCCAAAAATAAAATAATCCACATCCATCTCCTTTGCTTTTTGTTTGGTATAAATAATTAACCATTCCTTATCCTCCCCCAAAAATTGCTCATCACCACTTCCTGTTTTAGCCCTACTCTTTCTACTAAAATAATTAGCTAAGGGAATACCCAGATCAGGGTGCAAACAACCAAACAACCATTGACAAACCGGATTGGTAAATATTTTTTTGATGAATTTGTATCCTTGATCGCCGGGGCCCAAACCATCTCCATGTCCTATAAAAAATTTCTTGCCAGCAAATTCAAATTGCTTGGGTTCAAAATAAACTTTAGCATTTAGCTCCTGCGTCAAATAATCACGCATCCATAAATCATGATTGCCTGTAAAAATATGTAATGGAATTCCGGCGTCGCTTATTTCAGCCAAGCAGCCTAATAAACGAACAAAGCCCTTAGGAACGACTGTTTTGTATTCAAACCAAAAATCAAAAATATCACCAACAATAAAAATAGCTGCTGCGTCTGCTTTGGCCTGTTTAAGAAATTGCACCAACTGTTGTTCTCTCTCCAGGCTAGCGATTGCATTCGGTGCTCCTAAATGGAAATCAGAAAGGAAATATATTTTTTTACCGTGTGCTAATTCCATGTAAATGGGCTTTAAAAACCAATTTTTATAATACGAATTGCCTAATCCATTAATTTATCAACCAAAAAACAATACACTTCTTTTGGACCATGCACTCCCACGACCAAGGTTTTTTCAATATCTGCTGTACGACTTGGCCCGGTGGCATAACTAATCATACTCGGAATTACATCCGCTTCCTTCTTGAACTGCGCCAAACTATCTGAAACATCAAATAACAATTGATGCGTGTAAGCAATACAAATATGAATAGGTGCATACACACTCGTGGTTCGCCCACTTAATTGCTGGCTACTCAATACAATCGTTCCAGTTCTAGCAATCAAATGATCACATAAAGTAATGGCAGCATCGCAGCCAGCCAAATCATCTGTATTCACGGGATCAAAATGGTATTCCTTCATGTCATCTAACCAACCTGCCTCAATAGAATAAATTTTTTCCCAATGATTGGCTTTTATTAACCCACTCAACTGGTTGACCAATTCAGCTTCATCGGCACAGTAAACAAACTTGCCTAATAACTCCGTAAATTTTTGCGCAAATTCAATGGTCAATTCCTGATCCGTCGGATAAAAAATGGGCGTTTCCGCCACTTGATCCGGAAAAGGAACAGGCACAGGATCCTTGAGGGCCTGTTTAATTTTTTGTAATATTTTACTTCTTGCGCCTTGTGATTCCATTACTCATTTTTTATACTGAACCCTCACTTGGTTTTTCAGTGTCATCAGCTTGATTAGCTTGTTCGGTGGTTGCAACACTAGCTTGTTCTGGGGTAGCAGCAATCACTTGTTCAGTTGAAGCAGCATCAGCCAAAGTAGTTTCCTCGGTAGTGATTTTATCCTTACCCTCTTCAATATCAAAAGTGACCACTTTTTCTTCCTCAAATGGACGGTTTCCAATTAAAGCTTCCACATCACTTTTATGTAATACCTCTTTGTCTAATAATTCTTTTGCTAATTTTTCTACTTCTGCTTTTTTAGTGGTTAGCAATTCTAAGGTTCTTTGATAAGCCGCATCAATCATCTTACGTACTTCCTCATCAATAATTTTTCCAGTTTCTTCACTAAAAGGTTTTTGGAAAGTATTTTCTTGAGAAGGATCGTAAAAACTGACGTTACCAATTTTATCATTCATGCCATAAGTAGTCACCATCGAATAAGCCATCTTGGTGATTTGTTGTAAATCATTAGATGCCCCGGTAGATATGCGACCAAAGAAAATTTGTTCTGCAGCACGCCCACCCAAAGTCATACACATTTGATCCGTTAATTGCTCAATCGTATATAAGTATTGCTCCTTTGGTGTGTATTGCGCATAACCTAATGCAGCAGTACCACGCGGCACAATCGTTACTTTTAATAATGGATATGCATGCTCTAAAAACCAGCCACAAATTGCGTGACCTGCTTCATGATATGCAATGACTTCTTTTTCTTCCTTAGAAATAATTTTATTCTTTTTCTCTAATCCACCAATCACTCTATCAATGGCATCTTGAAAATCTTTCATCTCCACACCTGTCTTTCCTTTTCTTGCTGCAATCAATGCTGCTTCATTACAAACATTGGCAATATCTGCCCCTGCAAAACCTGGTGTTTGTTCCGCCAACTTATGCACGTCTAAATTTTCAGAAACCTTAATGGGACCTAAATGCACTTTAAATATTTCCTCACGACCTTTAACATCAGGACGATCAATGGATATTTGACGATCAAAACGACCTGGTCTTAATAAGGCACTATCCAATACATCAGGACGGTTCGTCGCGGCTAAAATAATAATTCCTGTATCGCCACCAAAACCATCCATCTCCACTAATAATTGGTTCAATGTATTTTCACGTTCGTCATTGCTCATCATGGCATTTTTACCACGGGCGCGACCAATCGCATCAATCTCATCAATAAAAATAATACAAGGTGCTTTTTCACGCGCTTGTTTAAACAAATCACGTACACGACTTGCGCCCACACCCACAAACATCTCCACAAAATCAGAGCCACTTAAACTAAAAAATGGTACTTGCGCTTCCCCCGCCATCGCTTTCGCTAATAAAGTTTTACCTGTACCTGGAGGGCCAATTAATAATGCGCCCTTTGGAATTTTACCACCAAGTGCAGTATATTTTTTGGGTTGTTTTAGGAAGTCAACAATTTCCATTACTTCTTCCTTTGCTTCCTCTAATCCTGCAACATCCGCAAAAGTAATATTCACCTTAGTGCCACCTTTTTCAAATAAAGTAGCCTTTGATTTTCCAACATTAAAAATACCACCTGGGCCACCGCCACTTCCTCCGCCGCCGCCCATCTTACGCATCAATACCACCCAAACCACAATAATTAACACAAATGAAAATATGGTATTCGCTATTGGGCCAAACCACTCTCCTTCCTTCACTGTATTTTGAGGAATTTCAGTAATCCCTTTTTGCTCATAAAATTTTTGCAAGCGTTCATTAAAACTATTCCAGTCTGTAACACTAAACTCAAATAAAGGCACGCCCTTTACTTTCGCTTTATCAATTTTTGTTTTTAATTTTTGAACATAAAAATCTTTTCCAATACTATCTGGTTTGATATATACACGAACCAACTCTTTGTTTTGTACCAAATCGATACGCTCCACATCCCCATTGGAAAGCATTACTTGCTTAAATTCCTGTTCAGTCGTTAGACGAATTTCAGGTGCCATTTGGAAAAAACGCGCAGACAATAGAGAGATCGCAATTAACCCGTAAATCCAATACAAATTAAACTTAGGCAACTTAGGACCATCACCCAATGGCGAACCTTTCTTTTTTTTATTATCAGGAATCATAATCGATATTTATTTTTTCGAACACTACTAATGAAATCGCTTAAATTTCAACAGGAGCACAATATTGTTTTTATTATAACAACGCTTATATTAAAATAGTTTATAAATCGTGCATTTTAGTATCCGCGTCACTCCACATTTCCTCTAAACGATAAAAATTTCTGGACTCAGGATGCATAATATGAACAACGATATTAATGTAGTCAATAAGTAACCATTGTGCAGCCGTTTTGCCCTCACTCTTATAAGCCCATTCGGAACAATTCGTTTTCACTTCATACTCCACATTATCAGCAATCGCTTTTAATTGTGTGGTATTATTTGCTTCGCAAATGATAAAAAAATCGGTCGTTGCTTCATGAATTTTTCTTAAATCCATGCTAATGATATTTTCGCCTTTTTTATCCTGAATGGCTTTAATAATGGTTTTGAATATTTTAGCGTTGCGCGTAATTTGAGGTGTCGACGATTTTGGTCGATTTTTCAATGCAGTAAGATGTTCCAATGATGCTTTTTATTTATTTGTTATTGCTTTATTAGTCTAAAGATTAATAAATTAAATATTATTCTATGCTAACTTTACAAAAATAACAATTCTTTGTCACCTGCCACACCAATTATCACATTAGGGGAGCCGCTTATAGAACTGTCTGAGATTGATAGTACCAATATGTATGCCATGGAGCAGATTCATGCCCAAAAGGCCTTATCTGGCAGTGTGTACCAAACTGATTTTCAGACGAATGGGAAGGGGCAACATGGCCGAATTTGGGAGAGTCATCGGGGCGAAAATCTACTTTGCACCTATGTTTTGGAGTTAAATGCACTAAAACAGGGTAAAAATTGGGTTCCAAGTGAGCAGTTGGGTCTTTCGGCAGCCGTGGCCCTGGGGACGCAGGCATTTTTTATGGAATTTGCTGGGGAGGAGACCAAAATCAAAAAACCCAATGATATCTATTGGCGTGACAGAAAGGCAGGGGGCATATTGATTGAAAACATAGTGCGCGGTACCGATTGGACTTGGACCGTCATTGGTATTGGCCTCAATATCAATCAAACCCAATTTTCAAATGAGGCCGGAAATCCCGTTTCCTTGAAACAAATTACTGGAAAAGACTGGGATATAAAAACAATGCAAAAAAAATTAGCGGAATCATTAAGCGCCTCCTTAAATTTATGGTTAACCGAAGGAGAATTATTGACTTTACAAAAAATGGAATTACAACTAATAAAAATTAAAAGCGAATAAAGAAAAACACAATGGAATATAAATTAACGCAATACTCAAAAGGTGGTGGATGTGGTTGTAAAATTTCACCAGCGATACTTTCTGAAATTTTAGCCGCACATAATGTGGGTGCAAAAAGTAATGTGCCGCAATTATTAGTGGGGAATGACAGTAGAGATGATGCTGCAGTGTATCAAATAGATGAAAAAACTGCAGTGATTAGTACCACCGATTTTTTTATGCCGATTGTAGATGATGCATTTTCATTTGGACAAATTGCAGCAGCCAATGCGATTAGCGATGTATATGCGATGGGCGGAAAACCAATATTTGCTTTGGCAGTATTGGGTTGGCCACTTGCTTCACTTCCTGCAAGTGAAGCAGCAAAGGTAATGGAAGGTGCGCGCAAAACCTGTGCTGATGCAGGTATTGTCATTGCAGGAGGACATAGCATTGATAGTCAAGATCCAATTTTTGGTTTGGTCGTGAATGGAATTATTGACATTGAAAATTTAAAAAGAAACGATACTGCACAACCAGGTGATGTATTAATATTGACCAAGCCATTAGGGGTGGGCATCATGGCAACTGCACAAAAAAGAGGATTACTGTCGGAAGAAGATTTGAATTTTTTAGTTAAACAATTAACCACCATAAATAAAGCAGGAGAAGCATTAGGAAAAATAAAAGAAGTACATGCGATGACCGATGTAACCGGTTTTGGATTATTAGGACATTTAACAGAGATGATGGAAGGAAGTGATTTATCTGCCACCATACATTATAACAAAATTCCCATCATACCAGCAGTCCGAACTTATATCGCACAAAAAACAATTCCTGGCGCTACAGCACGTAATTGGAGTTCATGCAGCGCTGGCGTAGTTTTTGGTGCTGGCATTGACGAGGATGAGGCGACCAAATTATTGCCCGATCCGCAAACCAATGGCGGATTATTAATAGCAGTAGCCCCAGATGCGTTACAGAAAGTACAAGCAATTTTAAAAGAGTTGGGCATTCAATATGCCGAGCCTATTGGAACATGCAGTGCAGCAATGGATAAACGAATTTATATCAATAAGGACTAGCAGCAACGAGGGTTTTTCGGCGTTTGTTTGATTGCTATTATTTATTCAAAAATCAAATGACCTTTGTTTTTGATTTGATCGGGGGTGAGTTCGGCAACCAATTGAACGCCCTTAATGCCGCGTACCGTTTGTAAAATATCATTTACTTTCTCGTCCTCAATCCACTCGCCTCTAATCCACCAAATAAAATCCATGTGTTTCAATTCGGGCAATAAATATTCGCCATCAAATTGATTGTGGTAAACAAAATGCTGAATGGAAGTAGTAGGTTCAGTTCCTTCATACATGGAAAAATAGTAGGTTCTATTTTTTCTTTTTAATGCAATTTCATGATCAGGATTAAACCTGAATTCAAAACCCATGTATTGATTTAATAAAATACAGAATTGATAATTTTTGATCGGCGCAGAAATGCCTAGGATACGAGTTCCCTCGAAATCATTTTCGTTAATTGCATCTTGATCTAAAATTAATTTACTCACTTTATAAATTTATAAAACAAAAGTTTTTTCAAATCAACTATTCATGTTAAAACTCGATATCTAATTTCACCTCATCTGTACCTCTCTTATATACAAGTGTTGTTTTATCACCCTTTTTAAATTTCGAAAGCGCCGTCATATAACTCATCACATCTACCAACTTATAGTCGCCTAATTGTAGTAATATATCGCTCCCTTTTAAACCCAAACGCTCTGCTAATTTTCCTGGCGTTGCACCTTCGATACGAACGCCTGTACCTGTAAATGCATAGTCAGGCATCACCCCTAAACTCACCGTGAATTTATTGCTTTTCCCCATGGAATTTTCACGCGTTTTTAAAAAATCAAGTTTGCCAACAGCATCTGTATTTTTAATAATATTATGTACATATTGAATGATGAATGCTTCTCCTGCATAATTAATTTTATCCCCATCATCGGTGGATTTATGATAATCACTATGGCTTCCGGTAAACATAAATAACACAGGCATATCCTTGCGATAAAAACTCGCATGATCGCTAGGACCCGCGCCAGCACTATCATAATGCGTTAATAAACTAGTTGGTGTTTTGGCCAATACCTCAGCCCATTTTGTTGAAGTACCATACCCACCCACTGTTAATTTACGTGCGGTATCATATCTGCCCACCATATCCAAATTAATCATGTAATTTAAATTGCCTTTATAAGTGGGATGTTCTAACCAATACTTACTTCCAAATAATCCTAGTTCTTCGCCCGAAAAATGTAGGATTAAATAGTTATTATTTTTAGGTGATTTTTTCTTTAATAATTTAGCCAATTCAATAATCGCACTAGTACCACTTGCATTATCATCTGCGCCATTACGAATTGCATTATTAATATCTAATGCATTGCGATCTTCATTATAACCTAAGTGATCCAAATGTGCGCCAATAACAACCGTATTTGCTGCTTGGTTATCAATAAAAGCAGCCACATTATGTGCAGTTCGAGTTACATGTTCAAATTCAATATTCGCATTAATTTTATAAGTATCAATGTCATCATTGAAATGTTTCAACCAACCATTCCTTGTAAAATATACTACTGGCATAGACAAAGAAGCAGCAGTATCAAATTTGTTAAATTGAATATTGTCAACGAAAGTTCCTTTATTATATAAAAATAAAGCGCTAGCCCCTTTTGCTTTTACTTCCTTTGTAAAATCAATGATCCATTGATTCAAATCAAAATGCGGATTGGTCACTGCAGCATCTAACACTTCATTTAAATCCTTAAACCAAACTTGTTTAGATTCATTTAAAGTAATCGCAGCATTCGAACTAAACTTTCCTGACCCACTATTGGACAATGGAATAAATTCTTTGTCATACACAAGTGCTTCCCCATTGATATTCAAAAATGAACCCGCTGTTAAACGCTTGCCTTCATCAATTGGGAATGGTTGGATATAACCATCCACACCCATGGGTTGTATACCCAAGGCTTGATATTGTGCAACGATGTAGTTCACCGCTTTTTGCTCACCTACCGAACCTGCACGACGGCCTTCAAGTTCATCACTCGCTAAATACTTGATATGATTTTGTACATTTTGAATAAGCAGTTTATCAGTTTTTGTTAATTTTTGGGCTATTCCAATGAAAGGCAACAAAATCAAAACCAACCCGAGTATTTTACGCATAATATCTGTTTGTGAAACAAAAATAAGCAAAGCAGCTAGGAAATAGTAGGTATTTATCAAATACCTACTAAGAAAAGTAAGGGATGATGTAAGCAGGTAAGTTATACAACAATTGCAGTAAAGCCAAGGTTCAAACCTATGATATTAATCATTTTTAGGGCAGTTCTCAATTTCCTATTTCGTAAGCTATACCCAATGTTAAAAGTTAGCTTTGCCACCTTATGAAAGCCAGTTTACATATCGCACTTGTAGGGAACCCCAATTCGGGGAAAAGCTCCTTATTTAATGCCCTTACTGGCCTACACCAAAAAGTGGGTAATTTCCCCGGTGTCACCGTAGATAAAAAAACCGGGCATTTGGTTATTGGCAATCAGCCTACCACATTAATTGATTTACCAGGCACTTATAGTTTTTACCCTAAACGAGAAGATGAATGGGTGGCTTATAAAGTATTGATGGGTGTTGACCAAGAGGTGAAAACGGATGTTATACTATTAATTGCAGATGCGAGTAATTTAAAAAGAAACCTACTTTTTTGTAGCCAAATCATTGATTTAAAAATTCCAGTGGTATTGGCACTTACCATGAATGACCTTGCTGCAAAAAAAGGAATCAAAATAGATATTGCAGGATTGCAAGAAGATTTAGGCATTCCAGTAGTTGCAGTAGATGCAAGAAAAAATAAAGGTTTACATGAATTAAAGGCCGCATTAAATACCATCATTCAAACGCCGCGTGCTAAAAATGTCGAAAGTTTTATTGACAATAAAGCATTAGCGCCATACGCAATTCTTGATTTTAAAAAATTATATCCTACACATAGTGACTATGCTGCACTACATTATTTGATGCACCATGAAGCATTTCCATTAGAGGAGGAAATGCAACAAACCATTGAGCAAATTGAAATTGATCACAATTTTAATCATACAAAAACGCAGGCACAGGAAATTTTACAACGCTATAGTCATATTCAAGAGATTATGAAAAATCGCGTAGTGGAACCTGACCCGACTGCGAAAAAGAAGAGATCAGAAAAATTAGATAATATATTTCTACACCGCGTGGGCGGCTATGCCATTTTATTTTCTGTTTTATTTATTTTGTTTCAATCCGTTTTTTGGATGGCTAAATTTCCAATGGATGGGATTGAGTGGATATTCACCAATGTTACCGCCTATTTAAACGCAGTACTACCGAAGGTTTGGTGGGAAGATTTACTCGTGAATGGTTTAGTTGCTGGCATTGGCGGCATTGTGATATTTGTACCACAAATCATGATCTTATTTGGTTTGATTACTTTGTTAGAAGATACCGGCTATATGGCGCGTATTAGTTTTTTAAGTGACAAGCTCATGCGCAAAGTTGGACTCAATGGAAAAAGTGTAATGCCCATGATCAGTGGATTTGCCTGTGCGGTACCTGCCATAATGAGTGCGCGCAATATTGAAAATAAAAAGGAAAGATTACTGACCATCATGGTCACGCCTTTTATGAGTTGCAGTGCAAGGTTACCGGTGTACACTATTTTAATATCATTGGTGATTGACGATAAAATATATTTTGGATTTTTAAGTTTGCAAGGTTTAGTGATGATGGGATTATATGTCATGGGCATCGTAATGGCATTACTTGCTAGTATGGTCTTAAAGTGGTTTATTAAAATTAAAGAGAAGAGTTATTTCATATTAGAACTACCTGTTTACCGCGCGCCACGTTGGAAAAATGTAGGCACTACCATGATCCAAAAAGCAACCATCTTCGTGCGAGATGCGGGTAAGGTAATTATCATTATTAGTTTGTTGTTGTGGTTTTTAAGTAGTTACGGCCCTACTGAAAAAATGAAATTGGTCACTGAAAAATATGAACAACAAATATTGAGCAACAATGGTGCTTCAAAAATGAATGAAGTACAACAAAAGCAAATGGATCGTGAGTACAATACTGAAAAATTAGAAAATTCCTACGCAGGCATAATGGGTAAAAAAATTGAACCCCTCATTGCCCCATTGGGATTTGATTGGAAAATAGGCATCGCGCTGATCACTTCCTTTGCGGCGCGTGAAGTATTTGTAGGCACTATGGCTACTTTATATAGTGTGGAAGAATCGGACAATAGTTCCTTACGTGATAAACTAAAAGCAGCAGTGCGACCTGATGGCACCAAGGTATATAGCTTTGCAGCTGCTTTATCTCTTATGATATTTTATGTATTGGCCATGCAATGTATGAGTACACTTGCTGTGGTAAAGCGGGAAACACAATCCTGGAAATGGCCCACCATCCAATTTTTTATGATGACTGGCCTCGCCTATTTCATGAGCTGGGCGGTGTATGTGCTAGCGAAATAATCTAATGGAGGACGCAAATTGCGTCCTCCATTAGAGAAAATATGCGCAATTATCTGCTTTTCACTTCTTCAAAGGCTTCATCATAATCGGGGCGAATAGTGCCCATGATACGATCCCAGAATAAAAAGTACAAACCATAATTACCTTTAAAGTATTTATGATGTTGGTTATGGTTTACGGATGTATTGATCCACTTACCAAACCATTTTTTACTAAAACCTTTGGGATATAATTCCCAACCCAAGTGACCATACATATTATATATAATGGATAAAAGGAAAAAGATAATCGTATGAGACCTATGCACTGGAATTGTAAATAAAAACACAGCAAAAATACCCACTTCAACAATTGCTTCCAAAGGATGAAATGCATAAGCAGCCCAAGGGGAAGGGTTGGTTGATTTATGATGTACCAAATGCATTACATTAAATACACTTTTATGATGCATAATACGATGTGTCCAATAAAAGTAAGTATCGTGCATCACAAACATAATTGGAAATGCTAGAAAATAATAAGCCCAGCCATAATCACTTACATTTTGATATAAAGTGGTGTATGGTTTAACTGCGGGATTAAAAATAAAAAAAACGGGAATGAATGCAAACAATAACATTGTGAAAGTACTGTACCCAATTTCACGCAAATAATCACTTTTCTTAGGAAACAACAATTGTATTTTTGTATGAACTATTTTATTTTTTAATACAACATAAAATAATAAAAACACAAGCCCGCCTAGCAAATAATACCTTGTGGCAATATTTTGAAGTACAAGAAAATATTTATCAAATTGAATGTCCATCATATAAAGCGAAGATAGTAAAAATTAAAATTGGCTTGCGAAAAGTGCGTTGTATTTATTTCAACCCGGTTGTAAATTCCGATTTTAAGATCGTAATATCTTCTATAATACGATTTATTTCTACGGGTAAGGTGCCGTTATATACCCCTCGAATACGGCGATGCTGATCTACTAGAATGAAATTCTCGGTATGTAAAAACTCATTGCCTGATTGGTAGTACCCTACCGTATCTCCTGCAAAATATTGCTGTTTTGCCAAACCATATATGGCCATTTTATCCCCGGTAAGCAAATGCCATTTTGCAGCGTCTACTTTATTATCCAATGCATATTTGTTTAACACCTTTACATCATCTGTTTCAGGAGTGACGGAATGAGAAAGTAATAATATAGAAGTATCATTTTTAAAAGCCTCCTGCAATAAATGCATATTGTTGGTCATTTTTGGACAAATATTTCGACACTTGGTAAAAAAGAAATTCGCAACATATATCTTTCCATTCACTAAATTTTCATCAACCACTCTACCATTTTGATCTAAAAAGGAAAAGGAAGGAATGGTATGAATATGTTGATACGCGCTATCCCTTTCATTAATCCATTCTGGCGTCCAATCAGGTTGATTAAAAAAAGGAAGCGTGGCTAAACTATCTTTTATTTGCTCCGTATTTTTATTGGTCGCATTATTACACGCAACTAATACCATTAAACAAAAAATAAAATAGCTCAAATATTTTAGCATGCCCATTTATTTTACTTTAAAATCAATTGAATCCTGCGGGGTCATACATAATTTCAAACCAATCAAACCATAGCGCCTACCTTGTTTCACCACATAATTAGCGCGAATGTTTCCGTTTTCCCACCACATTTTTTGACTCCCGTTTTCATAGCCCATTTTATAATGAAAGGCTTTATAGGGCTGACCATTTCGATACCATTCATTGGCAATGCCTTGCAGTTCCCCATCCATAAAATTAAATTCAAATTTAGGCTGACCATCTTCCCAAAAGCCAACATGCTTGCCAACTTTTTTTCCAGCATGATAAGTTCTATATTCCGCTAACTGATTATTGCGATACCATTTTTTAAACACACCCTCCTCTATACCATTTAAATAACTTCCTACAAGTGAAGAATCGCCATTTTCATAATGATCATAAATATAACCACTGTATTTTTTATCTTGATAGTAAAGTGTATCCTGATGAAAGGATAAAAATTGTTCCTTGCGATTTAAATATTGTTTGGGTAAAACAATTTCAGTTTGCAAAGTATCAGATGCAACTGGAACATCAAATGAATGTGTTGGATCAATATTATTACATGCTTGAACTAAAATACAAGCCAAAATAAGATTGATATAAAATAGTCCTTTCATTTATTGTGAAACAGTACCAGGCGTTCCG
>Ga0222712_10001351_pt1 | contig 30569 bp, 37 predicted proteins | sample C33_657DmetaG_FD_165043 | JGI IMG/M metagenome (GOLD analysis project Ga0222712, IMG submission 165043) | Estuarine water microbial communities from San Francisco Bay, California, United States - C33_657D | ecosystem: Environmental > Aquatic > Marine > Unclassified | place: USA: California...
GCGTGTATGAATTTCAAAAGCGCTCCAGCCTGATCGAGGTCAGCCGCGCCGGCGCGCAAAGCCTGGGCCGCACCGCCGCCGAACTGGCCTATGGCGAAGGCCTGCAGGCGCATGCGCGCGCTGCCGAACTGCGGCTGGAACCCGTGCCCCCCATGAGGAAGCCCGCATGAGCCTGGACCCCAAGATCGCCCGCCTGATCCGCCAGGACGTGCAGTCCATGCACGCCTACGCCGTGCAGGACTCGGCCGGCATGGTCAAGCTCGATGCCATGGAAAACCCCCACCGCCTGCCGCCCGAACTGCAGGCCGAACTGGGTCGCCGCCTTGGGGCACTCGCCCTCAACCGCTATCCCGACGGCCGCGTCAACGATCTGCGCGCAGCGCTGGCCGAGTACGCGCAGCTGCCTGCAGGTTTTGATCTGATGCTGGGCAACGGCTCGGACGAGCTGATCTCGCTGCTGGCCATGGCCTGTGATGTGCCCGCAGCGTCCATCCTCGCGCCGGTACCTGGTTTCGTGATGTACGCGATGAGCGCGCAGCTGCAAGGCCTGCAGTTCATAGGCGTGCCCTTGCAGCCCGATTTCGAGCTGGACCTGCCGGCCATGCTGCGGGCGATTGCCGAGCACAAGCCCGCCATCACCTACCTGGCCTACCCGAACAACCCCACGGCCAACCTCTGGGACGACGCGGCCATTGAGGCCATCGTTGGCGCGGTGGGCGCCCAGGGCGGCCTGGTGGTCATGGACGAGGCCTACCAGCCCTTTGCCAGCAAGAGCTACCTTGACCGCATCGCTCGCCATGGCCATGTGCTGCTCATGCGCACGCTCAGCAAGTTCGGCCTGGCCGGCATCCGCCTGGGCTACATGATGGGCCCCAAGGCCTTGATCGCCGAAATCGACAAGGTGCGCCCGCCCTACAACGTGAGCGTGCTCAATTACGAATGCGCGCTTTTTGCCCTGGAGCACCGCGAGGTGTTCGCCGCCCAGGCCCGCGATCTGGTGGCCGAGCGCGAAAAGCTGCTCGCTGCCCTGGCAGCCTTGCCTGGTGTGCAGCCGTTCAAAAGCGACGCCAACATGATCCTGGTGCGCATCCAAGGCGAGGGCGAACGCGCCGCCACTGTCTTTGATGGCATGAAAGCACATCGGGTGCTGGTGAAAAACGTTTCTAAAATGCACCCACTGCTGGCCAACTGCCTGCGGCTGACCGTTGGCACTTCCGACGAGAACCGGCAGATGTTGCAAGCCCTCACCCAAAGCCTATGACCGCCACCACCCCGGCCGCTCCCCGCATCGCGCAGGTCAGCCGCAACACCGCCGAAACCAAAATCACCGTCAAGCTCAACCTGGACGGCACCGGCCAGTCGCGCCTGGCCACCGGCATCGGCTTTTTCGACCACATGCTCGACCAGATCGCCCGCCATGGGCTGATCGACCTGGACATCGTGGCCGAGGGCGACCTGCACATCGACGGCCACCACACGGTCGAGGACGTGGGCATCACGCTCGGCCAAGCCATAGCCAAGGCGGTAGGCGATAAGAAAGGCTTGCGCCGCTACGGCCATGCTTATGTGCCGCTGGACGAGGCACTCTCGCGCGTGGTGGTCGATTTTTCTGGCCGCCCCGGCCTGGAAATGCATGTGCCCTTCAAGAGCGGCATGATCGGTCAGTTCGACACCCAGCTGGCCTACGAATTCTTCCAGGGTCTGGTCAACCACGCCTTCATCACGCTGCACATCGACAACCTGCGCGGCGACAACGCCCACCACCAGGCCGAGACCGTGTTCAAGGCCTTTGCTCGCGCCCTGCGCATGGCCCTCGAGATCGACCCGCGCGCGGCTGGCACCATTCCTTCGACCAAGGGCTCGCTCTGATCCACAGGCTGCGCCGGCCGACTCCATGATGTCCACGAAAACTGTTGCAGTTGTCGATTACGGCTCGGGCAACCTGCGCTCCGTTTCGCAGGCCGTGCTGCATGCGGCCCAGGCCACCGGGCACCAGGTGCTGCTCAGTTCCGACGCCGACCAAATCATGGCTGCCGAGCGGGTGGTGCTGCCTGGCCAGGGGGCCATGCCCGACTGCATGCGCTCGCTCGATGCCGCCGGCCTGCGCCAGGCGGTGCTGCACGCGGCGGCGAATAAGCCGCTGTTTGGCGTGTGCGTGGGCATGCAAATGTTGCTCGACAGCAGCCAGGAGGGGGTCGATGGCATCGACACCCCCAGCCTCGGCCTGATCCCGGGTCGGGTGCTGCGCTTTGAGCTTGAGGGCCGCTTGCAGTCCGATGGCAGCCGCTTCAAGGTCCCGCAGATGGGCTGGAACCAGGTCCATCAGCTCACCGGAAACTCGGGTAAACCCCATGATCTGTGGACTGGGGTGCCTCAGGAAGCCTGGTTTTACTTTGTTCACAGCTATTACGCCCAGCCGTCGGATGCGCGCCACACTGTGGGTGAGGCAGACTACGGTGGACGCTTTACCGCCGCGATTGCTCGGGATAATATTTTCGCTACCCAGTTTCATCCTGAAAAAAGCGCCGAACACGGCTTGACCCTTTACCGAAATTTCCTGCAGTGGCAGCCTTGAGTCGCTGGGTTGCCGCCGACATCCCCTTGCATCTTTTCCAGACTGGACTGTTCTTCTCACCATGCTGTTGATTCCCGCCATCGATCTCAAAGACGGCCAATGTGTGCGCCTCAAACAAGGCGATATGGATCAAGCCACCCATTTCGGAGAAGACCCAGCGGCCATGGCGCGCAGCTGGTTGAGCAAGGGCGCCCGCCGCCTGCACCTGGTCGACCTCAACGGCGCCTTTGCCGGTAAGCCCAAGAACGAGCCGGCCATCCGCAAGATCCTCAAGGAAGTGGGCAGCGAGATTGATGTGCAGCTCGGCGGTGGCATCCGTGACCTGGACACCATCGAGCGTTATCTGGACGCTGGCCTGCGCTACGTCATCATAGGCACCGCCGCGGTTAAGAACCCGGGGTTTTTGCAGGACGCCTGCACCGCCTTTGGTGGCCACATCATCGTGGGCCTGGATGCCAAAGATGGCAAGGTGGCCACTGACGGATGGAGCAAGCTCACCGGCCATGAAGTGGTCGATCTGGCGCGTAAATTCGAGGACTACGGGGTGGAGTCCGTGATTTACACCGACATTGGCCGCGATGGCATGCTCAGTGGCATCAACATCGAGGCCACGGTGCGGCTGGCACAGGCGCTTTCCATCCCAGTGATCGCCTCGGGCGGCTTGTCCAATATGGCTGACATTGATGCGCTGTGCGCGGTCGAGGGCGAGGGCGTCGAAGGCGTGATCTGCGGCCGTTCCATCTACACTGGTGACCTCGATTTCGCGGCCGCGCAGGCGCGCGCCGATGAACTCAACGGCTGAGCCGTTCCACCCCAAGCCCTTGCCGCTGCGCCAATTGCGCCAATTGCGCCAGCGCCCTTCCTATGCTTGCCAAACGCATCATCCCTTGCCTGGACGTGACGGGCGGCCGCGTGGTCAAAGGGGTCAATTTCCTTGAGCTGCGCGACGCTGGCGACCCGGTGGAAATTGCCGCGCGCTACAACGCCCAGGGCGCTGACGAGCTGACCTTTCTGGACATCACGGCCACCAGCGACGGACGTGATCTGATCCTGCCCATCATCGAGGCCGTGGCCTCCCAAGTCTTCATTCCGCTGACGGTCGGCGGCGGCGTGCGCAGTGTGGCCGATGTGCGCCGCCTGCTCAACGCGGGCGCGGACAAGACCAGCTTCAATTCAGCCGCCATCGCCAACCCACCTCTGATCCGCGAGGCCAGCGACAAATACGGCTCGCAGTGCATCGTGGTGGCCATTGATGCCAAGCGCCGCAGCGCAGACGACGAGCAGCGCCCGGATGAGCAGGGGCGGCCGGTAGGACCGGGCTGGGACGTCTACAGCCACGGCGGCCGCAAGAATGTCGGCCTCGATGCGGTGGCCTGGGCCCGCAAGATGGCCGACTATGGCGCCGGCGAGATCTTGCTGACCAGCATGGACCGAGACGGCACCAAGTCGGGCTTCGATCTGGCGCTCACCCGCGCCGTCAGCGACGCGGTCAGCGTGCCGGTGATCGCCTCGGGCGGCGTGGGCAATCTGGACCACCTGGCCGACGGCGTTCAGCAAGGCGCGGCCGATGCAGTGCTGGCGGCCAGCATCTTCCATTACGGCGAATACACTGTGCAGCAGGCCAAGCAGCGCATGCGGGAGCGGGGCATTCCCGTTCGTTTGTAAGCCGTGCTCAGCCTGTGAGCAGCGCATCCAGCGGGCTGGCCGTGCCACCTGCTGCCACCTTGAGCACATGGGTATCCATCATGGTGGTGGATATATCCGAATGCCCCAACTGCTCTTGCACGGTGCGGATGTCGGTGCCTGACTGAAGCAAATGCGTGGCAAAGGGGTGGCGCAGGGTGTGTACCGTCTTGGGCTTGGTAATGCCTGCTTGAGTGCAAGCCTGTTTGAGCTGGCGCGACAAGCGCTCTTCACACAGATGGTGCCTGTGCTCCACGCCCATTTCATTCTGGCCCGGACGCCGCCCGCTGCCGCCCGCCGGTTAGCTTCACCTTAGGCAGTGCAAAACAGACCTGCGATACGCCAGCAGAGTCAGCGCCTGTCAGCATGAACTGAAGAGCCACGAAGCGCCGCAGCCGCGAGCAGCTGGTCGGCTACAGTCCGGACATGGCACCCACTATCGTCCGCGATGGCCAGTTCAGACTGTTTTTCTTCTCCCGCGAGGAGACTCGGATTCACGTCCATGTGGCGCACCCCGAAGGCGAGGCAAAGTTCTGGCTTACGCCATCGGTACACTTGGCCAAGAACGTAGGTCTGTCGGGCTTGCAGATACGCCAAGCTCAGGCAGTCGTTGAAGCTCATATTCAGGAGATCCAAGATGCATGGAACCGTCACTTTGGGGGCTGAGGTCACCAATGTCTCGACGCACTGCTTTTGGCTGCTGCTCGGGGATGAAGAGCTTGCCGTACCTTTTAGCGAATTCCCTTGGTTCAAGAAGGCCACGATTGAGCAGCTCTGCGAAGTGCAGCGCCCAACCGAAGACCACTTGTACTGGCCCCAACTCGACGTTGACTTATCCGTCGAATCCATCCGTAAGCCAGAGAGCTTTCCGCTGGTCTCGCGCAGCGCTGCCTAACCCCTCGCTCAGGCGGAGCGCCATCAAACCAGTGCCTTAAGATCGCTCCCCTATGAACTGGCTCGACCAAATCAAGTGGGACGCCCAAGGCCTGGTGCCTGTCATCGCCCAGGAAGCCGGCTCCGGTGATGTGCTGATGTTTGCCTGGATGAACCGCGAGGCCCTGCAAAAGACCGCCGAGCTCGGTCGTGCGGTGTATTTCAGCCGCTCGCGCGGCAAGCTCTGGTTCAAAGGCGAGGAGTCTGGCCATGTACAGACCGTCCACGATATCCGCCTGGACTGCGACAACGATGTGGTCCTGCTCAAGGTGACCCAGACCGGCCACGAGCCGGGCATTGCCTGCCATACCGGGCGGCACAGCTGCTTTTTTCAGCGCTATGAAGGCGGACAGTGGCACAGCGTCGAGCCTGTGCTCAAAGACCCCGCTCAGATCTACAAGAACTGAACATGAGCTCCAACGACACCCTGGCCCGTTTGGCGGCCGTGCTTGAAAGCCGCAAGATCGCCAACGGCGGCGACCCCCAGGCCAGTTATGTGGCGCGCCTGTTTGCCAAGGGGCCTGATGCCTTTCTCAAGAAAATCGGCGAGGAGGCGACCGAGGCGGTGATGGCTGCCAAGGACCTGGAGCGCGGCGATAGCGCCGAGCTGCGCAGCCGCTTTATTGGCGAAGTGGCCGACCTGTGGTTTCACTCCATGGTGGCGCTGGCCCATTACGGACTGCAGCCGGCCGATGTACTGGCCGAGCTCGAGCGCCGTGAGGGCCTGGGCGGCCTTGAAGAAAAGGCCCTGCGCAAGGCCCAGGCCCGCGAGGCCGAGGGCTCCTAGCCTGGGCCCGACACCCTGCCGGCCGCGTCATGTCCCTGCCTGAACCCTTTATGCCGCCCAGCGGCAAGACCTCTGGAGAGCGGCTGTTGATGCAGGTGCTCTACGCCTTGCACACCCTGGCCTGGTTTTCGGTGGGCATGCTGGCCGTGCTGGCGCTCATCCTCAACTACATCCGGCGTGGCGATGAAACCGATGTGCTCTACCAGACCCACCACCGCTACATGATTGCCACCTTCTGGTGGACGCTGCTGTGGCTGTTGTTGCTGGCCCCTTTGTGGCTGCTGTTCATCTTGCCCGGTTGGCTGGCCTATTTTTTGGTGCTGCTGTGGTACCTCTACCGCTGCCTCAGGGGCTGGCTGCGCTTTAACGACGGCCGCCTGCCCCATAACCTTCCCCCGACCTTCGACTCCATCCCATCGCCATGAGCCACGCACCTGATAACTGCATTTTCTGCAAGATCGCCTCCGGCCAGATTCCCAGCCGCAAGGTCTATCAAGACGAGGACATCTATGCCTTCCACGACATCAACCCCTGGGCGCCGGTCCACTTTCTGATCATTCCGCGCGCCCATATCTCCTCCATGGCCCAGGTCGGCCCCGAGCATCAGGCGCTGCTAGGGCGCATGATGGTGCTGGCCCCCCGGTTGGCGCTGGAGCAGGGCTGCAACCCCTATCCGCAAGGGGGCTTTCGCATCGTCACCAATACCGGTGCCGAAGGCGGGCAGGAGGTGCATCACCTGCATTGGCATGTCATGGGCGGCCCGCGTCCTTGGTTGCGCGGCTGAGGCCGCAAGCCTGGGCATTGATGGGGTCTAGGCCCCGCAAGGTCTTGAATGTCTTGCAAGACCTATAGAATGACCGCATCCCCGGCCAGAATCTCTGGCCCAAAGCGCAGGAGTACAACATGGGTTCGTTTTCCATCTGGCATTGGCTGATCGTTCTGGCGATCGTGATCATGGTCTTTGGCACCAAAAAGCTAAGGAGTCTGGGTTCAGACCTCGGCGGTGCGGTCAAGGGCTTCAAGGACGGCGTGAAAGACGGCGGCGCCAGCGCGCAGGCTGCCGAAGAGGCTGCCAAGGCGCCAGCGGCTCAGGTGGCCAATCAAACGGCTGCCAGCGCTGACGACAAAAACACCATCGACGTCCAGGCCCGTCCCAAGTCCTGAGACGCCGGCGCGCGCCTGCTGCAGGTGGCGTCACAACCGAGTTATCCATGATCGATCTGGGCGTTTCCAAGATGGCCTTGATCGGCGTAGTTGCGCTGATCGTCATCGGACCCGAGAAACTGCCGCGCGTGGCCCGCACGGTGGGAACGCTCCTGGGCAAGGCCAGGCGCTATGTGGCTGACGTCAAGAACGAGGTCAGCCGATCGATGGAGCTCGATGAGCTCAAGAAGATGAAAGAGACCATGGAGAGTGCCGCCCGCGATGTGCAGAGCTCGGTGCAGACCACGGCCGATGATTTCGAGCAGAGCTGGAACGAAACCACCCGTTCTCTGGAGCAGGCGGCCACAGCGGTCGAGACGCCGCCCATGATCGTCTTTCCGGAGTACAAGCACCCGGGCAAGAAATGGCGCGTCAAGCAGGGCGCCATGCCGCAGTGGTACAAGGCCCGTTCCGGCGTGCGAACGCGGGCCTTGTCGGGCGCGGCCCGGGTGGCGCGTTTTCGACCGCGCTCGTCGGCCCTGGGCTGATGCGCCCCGTTGTGCCTGAACGCCACCTCCCATGAGCACCCCCCAAGACACCAAACCCGACGAGCTGGCTGGCACCGAGCAGCCTTTCGTGCAGCACCTGATGGAGCTGCGCGACCGGATGATCAAGGCCATATTAGCCATTGGTCTGATGGCAGCGGTCTTGGCCCTTTATCCGGGCCCCGGCGCCCTGTACGACCTGCTGGCCGCCCCGTTGGTGGCGACCTTGCCCAAGGGCGCGACGCTGATCGCCACCAATGTGATCTCGCCCTTTGTGGTGCCGATCAAAATCTTGTTCATGGCCGCTTTCTTATTGGCCTTGCCGGTGGTGCTCTATCAGGTCTGGGCTTTTGTGGCACCGGGGCTGTATTCGCATGAAAAGCGGCTGGTCATGCCGCTGGTGATTTCCAGCACCCTCCTGTTTTTCATTGGTGTGGCGTTTTGCTATTACTTCGTCTTCGGCCAGGTCTTTGCCTTTATTCAGAGCTTTGCGCCCAAATCGATCACCGCTGCGCCCGATATCGAGGCCTACCTGGATTTCGTGATCGGCATGTTCCTGGCCTTTGGCCTGGCCTTCGAGGTGCCGGTGGCGGTCATCTTGCTGGTGCGCATGGGCGTGGTGTCTACCGCGCAACTGCGTCAGTGGCGCGGTTACTTCTGGGTCATTGCTGCGGTGGGCACGGCCCTGGTAACGCCACCGGATGCCGGCTCCATGCTGATGCTGCTGGGCGTGGTCGGCGCCTTGTATGAAGTCGGCATCGTTGCCGCCCAGTTGTTTGTCAAACACACCAAGCCGGTCGAGGATAGCAGCGCTGACAGCGCAGCTACCGGCAGCGACTCGACGCCGCCTTAAGTTCTGGCCAACTTAGGCTCTAACGCGTCCGCTTGGCCCCGGGCCTTTTGGCCGGCGTGACGCTGAGCTCGGCGCGCTGATCGCGCCGCTCGATTGCCAGTTTGGCCGGCTCGCCCGGCTTGAGTGCGGCCACCGCGCCCAGCAACTCAGAGACGTTCTTCACAGGCCGACCCGCCACCGCGGTGATGACATCGCCCGGCCGAACGCCTGCCTGAGCCGCCGGTCCGTTTTGCAGCACCCCAGTGATGATGACGCCGCTGCCCGTCTTGACGCTAAAGGCCTGGGCCAACTCGGCATTGAGCTCCTGCGGCTCCACGCCGATCCAGCCGCGGGTGACCTGCCCGTCGCGCACGATGGCATCGAGCACCTGGCGTGCGCTGGAGACCGGGATGGCAAAGCCTATGCCCATGGAGCCGCCCGAGCGGGAGTAAATCGCCGTGTTGATGCCCAGCAGATGGCCGTGCGTGTCCACCAGTGCGCCGCCCGAATTGCCCGGGTTGATGGCCGCGTCGGTCTGGATGAAGTTTTCAAAGACGTTGATGCCCAGCTGGTTGCGCCCGAGCGCGCTGATGATGCCGCTGGTCACCGTTTGGCCGACGCCGAATGGGTTGCCGATGGCCAGCACCTGATCGCCGATTTCCAGCTCGTCGGAATTGCCCAGCACGATCACTGGCAGCTTGTCCAGTTCGATCTTGAGCACCGCCAGATCGGTTTCCGGATCGGTGCCTACGACCCGGGCCCTGGCTTTGCGTTGGTCGTTGAGGCTAACCTCGATGTTGTCCGCACCTTCAATCACGTGGTTGTTGGTCAGGATGTAGCCGCTGGCGCTGACGATGACGCCGCTGCCCAGCCCGACCTGCGGCTCGCCCGAGGCCTGGTCACCAAAGAAGAAACGGAACCACGGGTCTTCGGCCTGGGGATTGCGGGCGCCCGCCTTGTTGGCCGTGATGCTGACCACAGCCGCCGAGGCGGCCTTGGCCGCTGCGCGCAAGCTGCCGCCCGCACCGCCCTTGGCACTGCCTGGCGCAGCCTCAATCACAGCCACGGTGCCACCCGGGCCGCCCGATGTCAGCCAATCAGGCTTGAGGGTGAGCACGATGAAATAGGCCGCCAGCAGTACGGTGACCGATTGGGAAAACAGCAGCCAGAATTTGCGCATGGGAAAAGCTCGGCGAAGTGCGGTGCTCAGAAATTGATGGCCGCACTCCGATTTTCAACCAGGACGCCGTGCCTTCTGCGCCCGGTCAGGGCGGGATAATGGCTTTATGAGCTTTACTGATCCCTCTGATATGTGCCTGGATGGCCGCTCGTCGGTCGCACGCTCTGTCCTTAGCGAGCGGCTCAGCCGCTTGCTTGAGCCTGAGCGCTTCAAGGATTACGGCCCTAATGGACTGCAGGTCGAGGGGCGGCCGCAGGTGCAAAAGATTGTTTCGGGGGTGACGGCCAGTCTGGCCTTGATCGAGGCAGCGGTGCAGCGCGGTGCTGACGCGATCCTGGTTCACCACGGGCTGTTTTGGCGCGGGCAGGACGGCCGCGTCACCGGCTGGATGAAGCAGCGCCTGGCCCTGTTGCTGGCCCATGACATCAACCTGTTTGCCTATCACCTGCCGCTCGATGCCCATCCCGAGCTGGGTAACAACGCTCAGCTCGGTCTGCGTCTGGGCCTGCAGGCCTTGGATGGCGATGCGGGGCGTTTCGGCGAGACCGGCCTGGGCTTTCTGGGTGGGCGCATCGACGGCTCAGCGTTCGATTCGCCGCAGGCGCTGGCGCGCCATGTCGAGCTGGCCCTGGGCCGGCCGGTGACGCTGGTGGCCGGCGGCCAGACTGGACCGCGCACCATAGGCTGGTGCAGCGGCGGCGCGCAGTCCTACTTCGAGGCGGCGATCGCCGCCGGCGCGCAGGCCTTCATCACCGGCGAAATCTCCGAACCCCAGGCTCACCTGGCGCGTGAGACCGGCGTCAGCTTCATTGCCTGCGGTCATCATGCGTCCGAGCGCTACGGCGCGCCCGCCGTGGCCGCTCATCTGGCGGCCGAGCTCGGTCTGGCGCATGAGTTCGTCGACATCGACAACCCGGCATGAAACCTGTTGTCATCAGCATGGGCGATGCGGCCGGCATCGGACCCGAAATCATCCTCAAGGGCTTGGGCAGCGCGCCGGCTGAAGCGGCCGGCTGCGTGGTGTTGGGCGACCTTCGGGTTCTGCGCCGCGCCAAGGCCTTGCCCGGCGTGGCCGAGTTACCGCTGGCCCTGGCCGAGCTGGACACACTCGAGCAGGCTGCCCAATTGCCGCCGCGCTGCCTGGGGGTGATGCAGGCCTGTGATTTGCCCGAATTACCGGCCTGGGGACGCATCAGCGCTGCAGCCGGCCATGCGGCCGGTCAGTGCATCAGCGCAGGCGCCCGCGCCGTTCTCCAGGGGCGGGCCAGCGCCTTGGTGACCGCGCCCATCCACAAAGAGGCGATGGCCGCAGCAGGGCTGCCCTGGTCGGCCTTTCCCGGTCATACCGAGCTGCTGCAGCACGAGGCGGCGCAGCATCTGGGCCGCCCTGTGCAGGATCTGCCGGTGCGCATGATGCTGGCCAATCCCGAGTTACGCACCGTGCTGGTGAGCATTCATGTGTCGCTGCGGCAGGCGATCGAACTGGTCAGCACCGAGCGGGTGCTGCAGACCCTGGAGATCACCCATGCGGCGCTTTCGCGGGCCTTGGGGCGGGCGCCGCGCATGGCCGTTGCCGGGCTCAACCCGCATGCTGGCGAAGGCGGACTTTTCGGGCGCGAAGAAATCGAAGTCATTGCGCCAGCGATTGCCGCGGCACACGCCCGCAGACTGGACGTGAGCGGTCCGCATGCGCCCGATACCGTCTTCATGCGTGCACGCGCCGGTCAGTTTGACGTGGTGATTGCCATGTACCACGACCAGGGCTTGATTCCGGTGAAATACCTGGGCTTAGAGCAGGGCGTCAATGTCACTTTGGGCCTGCCGCTGCTGCGTACCAGTCCCGACCATGGCACGGCTTTCGACATCGCCGGCAGCGGCCGGGCCGATGCGGCTAGCTTCATGGCCGCCTTGCGCCTGGCGCGCCAGTGGAGCGCCAGCGCGGTCTGAACCACGCCGCGCTCAGCGCGGTGCGCGCAGCTTCAGCGCTGCGGACCGGACTGCAGGCTGTCGCGGATCTGCCGCAGCAACTGCACTTCTTCAGGCACCACCGGCTCGGGCGCGGGCGCTTGCTCGGCCGCCTGCTGGCGCTTGAGGCGATTGATCTGCCGGATCATCAGAAAAATCACCGCAGCCAGGATCAGGAAGTTCACCGTCACTGTTAAAAACTGCCCGTAAGCCAGCACTGGAACGCCGGCCTTGCGCAGTGCATCGAGGGTGCGCGCCGCCCCCTCAGGCACCGAGCCCAAAATGATGAAGAGGTTGGAAAAATCGATCTTGCCAAACACCATGGACACCACGGGCATGATCAGGTCGCCCACCATGGACTCGACCAATTTGCCGAAGGCTGCGCCGATGATCACGCCGACCGCCAAGTCGACCACATTGCCCTTAAGGGCAAATTCCTTGAATTCGCGAAGAATGGACATGAGAAAACCGATCGAAGTGAAAAGAATCCCTTTGTATTACAAAGGACTCTATGAGGTCAAGCGCGGCAGTGGTCAAGGGCTTGATTGCCTCCGCTACAATCTCGGGTTGACCCCAATACGCCTTTAACGCGCGAGTTTCTAAGGACTTTCATGACCCAAAGCAGCCAAGCCAGCGCGGCGCCCGCACCCGGGCCGCTAGACCCTACGAAAAGAAATTGGATCCTGACCACCGCCGCTGTGGGTGGTGCCGGTGCCGCTGCGGTGGCCGTCCCCTTTGTGAGCACCTTCCAGCCCTCGGAGCGTGCCAAGGCGGCCGGTGCTGCTGTTGAAGTGGATATCTCGGCGCTCAAGCCGGGCGAGAAGGTCACGGTCGAGTGGCGCGGCAAGCCGGTCTGGATCGTCAAGCGCACCCCTGAGCAACTCGAGAGCCTGAAAAAAACCGAAGGCCAACTCGCCGATCCCAAATCTGAGCGCAACCCCGCCGACCTGACTCCGGCCTATGCGCGCAATGGCAACCGCTCGATCAAGCCGGAGGTGCTGGTCGCTGTGGGCATTTGCTCGCATCTGGGATGCTCTCCCATCGACAAGTTCCAGACGGGAGCCCAGCCGTCTTTGCCGGACGACTGGAACGGCGGCTTTTTATGCCCCTGTCATGGCTCGACCTTCGACCTGGCTGGCCGTGTTTTCAAGAACAAGCCGGCGCCAGACAACCTGGAGGTGCCGCCGCACATGTACCTGTCTGACACCCGATTGCTGATTGGCGAAGACAAAAAAGCCTGATGCCCCTTCGGGCCGCACAGGCCCGGTCAACGGACTAGGAATACCAACATGGCAGACTTCAAAGAAATTTCCCCCGACGCGCCGGCTGGCGCCAAGCTGATGAACTGGGTGGACAACCGGTTTCCGGCCACCAAGATGTTCAAGGAGCATCTGAGCGAGTACTACGCGCCCAAGAACCTGAACATTTGGTACATGTTCGGTTCCTTGTCGCTGTTGGTGCTGGTCATACAGATCGTCACCGGCATTTTCCTGACCATGAACTACAAGCCTGACGCTGCGCTGGCTTTTGGTTCGGTGGAGTACATCATGCGTGACGTGCCCTGGGGCTGGCTGATCCGCTACATGCATTCGACCGGCGCATCGGCCTTCTTCATCGTGGTCTACCTGCACATGTTCCGCGGCCTGATCTACGGCAGCTACCGCAAGCCGCGCGAGTTGATCTGGGTCTTCGGTTGTGCGATTTTCCTGGCCCTGATGGCCGAAGCCTTCATGGGCTACCTGTTGCCCTGGGGCCAAATGAGTTACTGGGGCGCTCAGGTGATCGTCAACCTGTTTGCTGCCATTCCTTTCGTCGGCCCCGACCTGGCGCTGTTGATCCGCGGAGACTATGTGGTCGGCGACGCCACCCTCAATCGCTTCTTTGCCTTCCACGTGATCGCCGTTCCCCTGGTACTGCTCGGTCTGGTGGTGGCGCACATCATTGCTCTGCATGAAGTGGGCTCGAACAATCCCGACGGCGTTGAAATCAAGGCCAAGAAAGACGCCGATGGCAAGCCCTTGGACGGTATTGCTTTTCACCCTTTCTACACCGTGCATGACATCTTTGGCGTAAGCGTTTTCCTGCTGGTGTTTTCCGCGGTGGTGTTTTTCGCCCCCGAGGCGGGTGGCTACTTCCTGGAGTACAACAACTTCATCCCGGCCGACCCGCTCAAGACGCCTTCGCACATCGCTCCGGTCTGGTACTTCACGCCCTTTTACTCCATGCTGCGTGCCATTACCACTGAGATGATGTACGTTCTGGTGCTCTGCGTTGCGGTCTCAGCAGTGCTTGCTATCGTTAAGGGCGGCCTCAGCGGTCTGTTCAAGGGCGTGGTGGCCGTCGGTGCCGTTTTGGTGTGCCTGGTCATGCTCAACATCGACGCTAAATTCTGGGGTGTGGTGGTGATGGGTGGTGCTGTGATCATCCTGTTCTTCCTGCCCTGGCTGGACAACAGCCCGGTCAAGTCGATACGCTATCGCCCGAGCTGGAACAAGTGGCTCTATGCCGTGTTCGTGCTGAACTTCCTGGTGCTCGGCTACCTGGGCATCAAGCCGCCTTCCCCGATCAATGAGCGCGTTTCGCAGATCGGTACCCTGTTCTATTTCGGGTTCTTCCTGCTGATGCCTTGGTGGAGCCGCCTGGGCAGCTTCAAGCCTGTGCCTGATCGAGTGACTTTTTCTGCCCACTGAGCGCGCCGGAGCCCTTTGCTATGAAACAAATCAAAAAATTGGTCCTGGGTTTTCTGGCCAGTGTTTTCATCTCCGGAGTTCAGGCGGCCGGCGGCGGCATCGCCTGGGACCGTGCGCCTGACCGTACCAACGACTTCGCCGCGCTGCAAAACGGCGCCAAGCTGTTCGTGAATTACTGCTTGAACTGCCACTCGGCTGCTTTCATGCGCTACAACCGCCTGACCGACATCGGCCTGACGGAAAAGCAGATCAAGGACAACCTGCTGTTCACCACCGACAAGGTTGGCGACACCATGAAGGCTGCGATCGATCCCAAGCAGGCCAAGGCCTGGTTTGGCGGCAACCCGCCCGACCTGACCGTGATTGCGCGTTCTCGTTCGGCCGCTGGCCAGGGCAGCGGTGCTGATTACCTCTATACCTATCTGCGCACTTACTACCGAGACGATACCAAGGCCACAGGCTGGAACAATTTGGCCTTCCCGAATGTCGGCATGCCCCATGTGCTGTGGGAGTTGCAGGGTGAGCGCCAGCCGGTGTTCCAAAAAGCCATGAGTCACGGTCAGGAGGTCCAGGTCTTTAGCGGCTGGAAGCAGGTCACCCCTGGCACCCTATCGGCCCGGGACTACGACTCTGCGATGGCCGACCTGGTTTCCTACCTGCAATGGATGGCCGAGCCGGCGCAAAACACCCGTGTGCGGGTGGGCGCTTGGGTCCTGCTTTTTCTAGGCTTGTTTGTCCTTGTGGCCTGGCGCCTCAATGCCGCCTACTGGAAAGAGATCAAGTAATCACTGAGGCCGGGCGCTGGCGTCCGGTGCCATCGGGAGTGGTAGTCGCGCAGGGTCTTCCTGCTACCGGCTTCCACTCCTTCGTTATCTAGGAGACCCCCTGTCATGATGGTTTTGTACTCTGGCACCACCTGCCCGTTTTCCCACCGCTGCCGTTTTGTCCTGTTTGAAAAAGGCATGGACTTCGAGATCCGCGATGTGGACCTCTACAACAAGCCGGAAGACATCAACGTCATGAACCCCTACGGCCAGGTGCCCATCCTGGTCGAGCGCGATCTCATCCTGTACGAGTCCAACATCATCAACGAATATATTGACGAGCGCTTCCCGCACCCGCAGTTGATGCCGGGCGACCCGGTCGATCGGGCTCGGGTGCGCCTGTTCCTGCTCAACTTCGAAAAAGAGCTTTTCGTCCATGTCAGCACTTTGGAATCGCGCGCCTCCAAGGGCAACGACAAAGCCCTGGAAAAGGCCCGTGCCCATATCCGTGACCGCCTGACCCAGTTGGCCCCAGTGTTCCTGAAGAACAAGTTCATGCTTGGTGAGACTTTCTCGATGCTAGACGTGGCCATTGCGCCGCTGCTTTGGCGTCTGGACTATTACGGCATCGACCTGTCCAAGAATGCAGCGCCCTTGCTCAAGTATGCCGAGCGCATCTTCTCGCGGCCGGCCTACATCGAAGCGCTGACGCCGTCCGAGAAGGTCATGCGCAAGTGAGCGTGAGGCTGGCTTGAACGAGTTGATGAAGGGACCGGAGCATGGCTCCACCCGCCCCTACCTGATTCGTGCACTCTACGAGTGGTGCACCGACAACGGCTTGACGCCTTACGTGGCGGTGCAGGTCGATGAGTCGGTGCAAGTGCCGCGTGAGTTCGTCAAGAATAACGAGATCGTGCTCAACATCAGCTTTGATGCGACCAGCTCGCTCAAGCTGGGTAACGAGTTCATCGAATTCAAAGCCCGCTTTGGTGGCGTAGCGCGCGAGATCGTGGTACCTATACAGCGGGTGATTGCGATCTACGCGCGCGAAAACGGCCAGGGCATGGCCTTCCCCTCCGCGCCAGCGCCGGTCAGTGCCGGCCCCCTGTCTTTCCCTGCCGCCGAGGCAGGTTCTGCGCTGGCTCTGGCAGCCGCAACACCTGCGGGCGAGCCCAAACTCAGCCCGACTGTCTCCGACGTCGGTTCCGACGACCCCCCGCCGCCCAAACCGACGCCCGGCGCGCGGCCGGCGCTCAAGCGCATCAAGTGAGCGACGGCCTGAAGTACACTCGAAGTCATCAGCCGGCTTAGCTCAGTTGGTAGAGCAACCGCCTTGTAAGCGGTAGGTCATCAGTTCGAATCCGATAGCCGGCACCATTTGATGGTTTAAAGGCCTCCAGGAACATCCACCTGGGGGCCTTTTTCATTGGGAGATTGAGCCTTTATCGTCTAAGGCGGTACAGGTTCTTACGTTGACAGCCAACGGAAAGCGGGGGAACAATAGGGGGAACGAACCTGCGTTTTGCCTCCAAGGTGGGGGAACAACCTGGAGAGGACCCCCAAAATGCTGACCGATGCTCAATGCAAGAACGCTGTATGTCCCCCTGAAAAGGCAAGATTGAGGATTACTGATAGGGATGGGATGTACCTGGAAATCACACCCGCTGGATCGAAGCGTTGGTTCTGGAAGTACCGGGCAGGAGGGAAAGAGTTTCGGATGGCGCTGGGTAGCTATCCTGGGGTCTCGCTTGCCGATGCGCGGGGCAAGCGCAAGAAGGCCGCCGATCAACGGGCCGAAGGCATCGACCCGATCCAGGCGCGCAAAGCGGCAAAGCTTGGCGGAGCCTTGGCGGGTGGCTTGACGCTGGAGGCCGTGGGCCGGCAATGGCTTGATCTCCACCGGCTTGAGTGGAGCGAGACCCACTATGTCCGGGAAAAACGCAATCTGGAAAAGGACTTGTTTCCCTACCTGGGTGCCCGCAATATCGGCACGATCAAGCCCATTGATCTGTTGGGGGCCATCAAGCGCGTGGAAGCCAGGGGGGTGTCTGATGTTCCCCACCGGGTTCTTTTGACGGCGCGTGGCGTTTGGCTATTTGCAATAGCGACCGAGCGAGCAGATCGAGATATCACTGTCGAGATCAAAAAGGCTCTTAAGCCGAGCATTAAAAAGAACCACTCAGCCATTACAGACCCGGCCGAATTGGCAGAACTTCTGAGGGCCAGCATGGAATATCGGGGTGGGCCTGTGATGCGTTTAGCCCTGCGACTGTCGGCAATTCTGTTTCAGAGGCCCGGCAACCTGCGGACGATGCGCTGGGCAGATGTTGATTTGGAAACTGGCTTGTGGAGCATCCCCAGTCAGGAGATGAAGCGCACGAAGGAACAGAAGATCAATGGCCAACCCCATGTCGTTCCTCTACCCCGCCAAGCGGTGGCCATGCTCAAAGACCTACACCCTTTGACAGGCAGTTGTGAATATGTGTTTCCAGGTTTGAGAGACAGGAAAGCCCCGATGTCTGAGGCAGGGGTGAATGCGGCGCTGCACGCGATGGGATACAAAGGTCGCCACTGTTGGCATGGATACCGTGCTACCGCAAGAACAATCCTTCGGCAGGTGCTGAAATACCCCGCTGATGTGATCGAGGCGCAGTTAGCCCATATCGGCCAAATAACTCATGGTGGGGCTTATGACCGGGCTACGCACCTCGATGATCGGGGGCAGATGCTGCAAGCTTGGGCTGATTACTTGGACAAATTGGCAGCTGGGGCTGATGTGGTCAAGTTAAAGCGTGCGTGATGATATTTAAAAATTTTTTCAAAATCTGGTCGAAAACACCATATCTGGTGTTTGCATATGACTTTGGATTGAAATATACTTCCCTGGCAACCGCAAGAAAACAGGTCATAAGCGCATCGCACTAAGCGATGGCCAGTAAATCCTGATTTTGACAGCCGGATTTCAGCTAAAGGCTGTGTGTTTATTTTTTTGACCCTTGGGTCCTATTGATTAGTCGTTTTATGGGTTGGCTTGGGTTTAATTACTTGGAGTCAACCTATGCCTATCTGGCGTATTCATACCTGCAAGCAGCACTCTGGTCATCGTAGTAATGCAAGCATTTATAGCTTAATCAATGATGGTCTTTGGACAAAGCCCGTACTGATTGGGAGGCGGTCCGTGGGCTGGCCTTCAGAGGAGGTGGAAGAAATCAACAAGGCGCGAATCGCTGGCTTGTCCGATGGCCAAATTCGCGAACTGGTGCTCCGACTGCACGCAAAGCGTGCAGAACTGTTGGCAACGGTTTGAGGGGGTGGCAATGGCGATCAACTCTACCCCAAAAGAAAAGCCCACCGGGGACGGCAATCCCACGGCAGGCGGCGCGATCAACGATCTGGATTTTCCCACGGGACAGCGACTTGGTACAGCGTTTGAAATACTGCGGGTGGCATACGCGATGCGCGGTCACTCCCTGCATCGAACAGACCCGGCAGACGGGCAGGTGACGTTTTGGGCCGAACGCTGGGGGCTGGTAAAGCACCTATCCAGCATTGACGCAGCGCGGCGCTTTCTGGAGCAGATTGGGGGGCGGCTGTGATCGTGCTGGCCGACCATACCGAACACTTCCGGACGGCGATCCTAGCCGCTGGTTTGACCCCGCCAGATGACATTCTCACTGATGGTCGGCTGCACCGATTCCCCAGTGATGGGCGGCGCGGTGACGATTCCGGCTGGTACGTGCTGCACACGGACGGCGTGCCAGCTGGCGTATTCGGGTGTTGGCGCGAGGGACTGATGCAACAGTGGAGCAGCAAGACCTCGGACACCATGACCCAGGCCGAACGGGAAGCTCACCGGCAAAAGGTTGAGGCGATGCGACAGCAACGCGAGGCAGATACGGCGGAGCGCCAGCAACAGGCGGCTCAGGTGGCCGCGCAACGCTGGCAGGCCGCTACCCTGGCAACCGCACACCCTTACCTGACCTACAAGGGCGTGAAGGCCCATGGCGTGAAGGTAGACGGCGAGGCGCTGCTTATCCCCATGCGGGACTCTGAGGGCACCTTGCACAGTTTCCAAGTCATCGACCCTAAGGGCAATAAGCGCTTTCAATCCAGCGGACGTGTGAAGGGCTGTTATCACGCTATTGGCAAGCCTGATGGCATGCTGATTGTGTGCGAGGGCTATGCCACGGCGGCAAGCATCCACGAGGCCACGGGGCATGCGGTGGTGGTGGCTTTTAATGCCGGCAATCTAGAAGCTGTGGCCCTTGCCCTGCATCGAAAATTCCCGGCGCTGCGGTTGATTCTGGCGGCTGATGACGATTGGAATACCGATGGCAACCCCGGCATGACCAAGGCCACGGTAGCGGCGCGGGCCGTGGGTGGGGGACTGGCTGTGCCCAGGTTTCCTTCTGATCGACCCGCAAACGCGACCGACTTCAACGATTTGTACCAGTTGGCCGGGTGGGAGGCGGTGAAGGCGTGTGTTGATGCGGCGCAATCGGTGACAGCCGAGCGGTTCCTTGCCCTGCACGATCTTGGCGAGGGAGTGGACGGCCAATGGGCCGAGCCTATGCCCTTGCCGGATGCCTTGCCCCCGGTGGCACCTTTTGACCCGGAACTGCTGCCCGAGGCATTGCGCGGGTGGGTGGCAGACACTGCCCACCGGATGCAATGCCCCCCGGACTTCCCGGCGGTGGGGGCTGTGGCGGCAATCTCAAGTCTGATCGGAGCGCGTGCAGTGGTGGCACCCAAGGCGCGGGACGATTGGCGCGTAGTGCCGAACCTGTGGGGCTTGATAGTGGGCAGGCCCGGGGTGATGAAATCCCCGGCGCTGGGGGAGATGCTGAAACCCCTGCACCGTCTGGAAGCGACGGAGCGTGAACAGTGGAAGGCGGTGCATGATGCATGGGAACTCGATTGCAAGGTGGCGGAACTGGCCGCAAAGCAAAACGAAAGACAGGCAGCGGCGCAAGCGAGTAAAGACCCGGCTAAGGCGCGGGCGCTGTTGGAGCCGGTGGACACCCCCGCCGAACCCCAGGCGCGACGCTACGTGGTCAACGATGCCACGGTGGAAAAACTAGGAGAGATACTCGAAACGAACACATGGGGCACCCTCAGCTATCGCGATGAAATCCACGGTCTGCTGAAGGGTATGGATCGGCAGGGGCAGGAAGGGGCGCGGGCTTTCTACCTGCAAGCCTATGACGGCAATCAAGGCTACACGGTGGACAGGATCATCCGTGGCACCCACTACATCCCCCGCGTATGCCTTGCTATGTTGGGAGGCATTCAACCCGGCAAGGTGCAAAGCTACGTGCGGGAAGCGGTGGCAGGAGGTGCGGGTGATGACGGGCTGTTACAACGCTTTGGGCTGGCCGTGTGGCCCGATGTGAACCGGGAATTTCAGAGGGTGGATCAATGGCCCGACACCCCGGCGAAACAGGCAGCATGGGCCGTGTTTGAGCGGTTGATGCAACTGCAACCGGCAACCGATACCGACCCCCGGGAATGGCGATTCACCCCCGAGGCACAAACCCTGTATTGGGAGTGGGTGCAGCCATTCGAGACCGAGATACGCGGCGAGGAACTCCATCCGGCGTTGATATCCCACCTGAGTAAGTACCGCAAGCTGGTACCGGCGCTGGCGCTGATTTTTGCCCTGGTGGACACCCCCGACAGCGAGAACGTGATTCATGAGCGCGAACTTTTGCGGGCGCTGGCATGGGCAGACTACCTGCGAACCCACGCGGAACGGTTGTACGCGGCGGCGGTGATCCCGGAAACTACCGGGGCCAAGCAACTATTGGACAAGATCAAGGCGGGCAAGCTGTGCGGCGCAGACGGCATGTTGTTGGAGGCCTTCACCCCCCGGCTGGTGGCGGTAAAACACTGGGCAGGGTTGGGCACTCCGGACGCGGTACGAAAGTCTGCGGACTTGCTTGCTGATTACGGTTGGCTGGCGCGTGAGGCGGTGCCCACCGGCGCGGCAGGCGGCAGACCCAGCGACCGCTATTTGATCCATCCAATGCTGCTGAAGGGTGGTGCATGATTGGCGGGTGGCTAGCACGGCTGAAAAATGAAAAAGCCCCTAACAAACACGCTATGAAACCTACAAAACCACCCCCAGGGGAGGGCGTGGCAGGTTTCGTAGGTTTTGTAGCCCACGCCCCGGCACTCTTTCAAAAAATTGAGGAGGGGAAGGCTGAATCGGCGACCGATCCCGATCGGTGCTGCTGGCCCCACTCCACGGCGATGAATGCGCTGGAGATCTACACGTTCATGTCGCGGGTGGCGCGATTCACCGACAAGGGAATGAGCGGGGGCGATGCCGATCGGATGGCTGACAGGCTGGTGATCCGTGACCGCAATAGCGACGGCCGCCGGTCGTGTCTGGAGTGCGCCCACCTGCAAGGCGCAGTGCGCTGTGGCAACTGGCTGACAGCGGGCGTAGGGCGGGAGGGGCTTGCCCATGGGCTGGTGACGATGCTCCAGCGGTGTGGTGGCTATCAAGAACTAAAAGATTGAGGGTTGCCTTAGAGGCAACTTCGGCCCCAATTTCCCACAAGGGCTGATAAATTTAAGGGGGGTTAACGAATGGATATGCATAATTTCAACTTGGTTAAGAGCGATCTAGGAAATCGGCTGTCGGCTGGCTCAGTAGCCAACACTGACGGACGGTCGATGGTAGCCGGGTGGCTCCAAAATCCCGACTCATGGGATCGCGCAGAATTCGCGCAGGAGGTGGCGAACACGGTGTCATCTTATGGCGATGCTGGCTCAATTGATGGTCACATCATCGCCCTGCTGGCTACCCAGATGGATATTTATGTGGCAGCATGGAGGGGAATCGCCAGCGAAGGCTTGATTGCCGACTTCAATGGAGGCCAAACCAATGGAAGAAGCTTGTATCTTGCTATTACCGACGGGTCATTGAAAAAAATTTTGGTGCTGATGTCTGAGCTGAGATTGACGCCCAAGGAAAGACCGAGAAGGATGGCTGCTGGCCGGATTGGCGATTTTTTGAACGGGCCTTAGCCTGATATGGGTGGTCGGGAGTTGCTGTAATTATTTTGGATGGGCAGTGCGAAATATTTTTGATGGATTAGATCATCCTCTGTGGCCCTCCGAAGGGATGCTTCAGTTGGGAGTGGCTATCACTGGTAAAGATTTGGTCCAGCAATATGGTTAAATTGTTGGGAATGGAAGGCGGTAAGTTTCTCGAGTTTTTAACTGACGACCGGGGTATTTATGGAAAAAAGATACGGAGCATTGCGGGCGATTGCATCGGTCAATATGGCCGTCGGCTGGGTAATTTTGATAGTTGGCGTACTATTGTCCATGGGGCTTATTGGCTCGGCAGGATTTGTCGCGGGATTTTCACTTTTGATTGGATCCATTTTTGCGGGTCTGCTATTAATTGCATCCGGCCAAATTATCTATGTGATTATTGATATTGAAGAAAACACACGAAAAGCTGTCTACGCCCCCGGTCCTGTCGAGCTGGATTCGCCTGTCAAAAAGGATAAGTCAATGCGTGAGGATCGAGCTAATAAATCACTTGATTTCAATAGCCTATCTGATTCCGAGCTGAAGGATTTGGTGGACAAGGCGCTAACAAAATTGGTAGCAAGTGGATATGAGTCACGAGGCTATAGTAACTGGCACAATAAGTGGAAGATTCGCAGTAAGGTGGACTCGGCAGATCTTTATCTCGACCACAGGGAGTTAATCGATTTTGCTGGTGCCCTTTAGTGCTTGGCATCAACTGTAATCAATTATGGGTTAGGCTCTACATCTAATCCCATGACATTGATTTTCTTTCGAGGATGAGATTTCAGTTGTCAATCCACTAATAAGTGGGTGGATTGTGATGCGATCAGTCGAGTTTCAAATTTAAAAAAAATACCTATCGTTGAGATTCAATGGACGCCAGAATACCTGAATCTTTATTCGGGGTGTCCCGCGGATCACTTTATAATTTCTTGGAAATTTGTTTCAAAAGGTTTTCGAAGGCGAGGAAAGATTGCCAATTGAGTTCATGCATCCGATGTAGTTTTTGATGGACTTCCCATAAGAGCCAACAAACCACTAGGAGAGCGAACAGGATTAAAATTAATAATATCTCAGTGGCGTTCATAGTAATCCAATAAACGCATGGTGGGATTGGTTGATGACCGCTTGCCGAATTGAGAAAAGCCGTTTTTATGATTATGGCCAACTGCTTTTCTTGTATGAATTCTGAATTTACTAGTTAATCCTGCTGCATGAACCGACGTCGATGGCAAGTGAGTCTTTTGTGTCGGTATTTTTGTCTATATTTGCATGCATGGGATACCTGATAAATCCGCCGTCCGGTTGAAAGAAGAGTGGCCCGTCATGCTTTTCGCATGAAACGCGCAAAAGTTTCCCGTCATCCCAACTTTCAGTGCACATGCGAGATTCGATGGCCGGAATGGCTTCCCTGCCCATCTGCTTAATTTCATAGCATGCGTCAATAAGCCCTGAGAATGCTTTCCCCTTTGCTGTTAAATCAAGCAATGATGGATCCCCGCAAAGAAACAGATCGCTCTTGCTGCGATCGGCAGATGTTCGATATTTATTAATATCAATTTTCCTGACTATATATTTATCATCTAGGCGGAAGTTTGCTTGAGTCCAGCGCCTATTCTTCCAATTAAACCCTGTTGAGCCTTCTGGGATGCACAAGGCGCTCATTAAAGGGAGCCTAGTCAAAGGCTCATCTTGAGCATTTACTGGAAAACGAAATGCTGTAATAAAAAAAACTACAAATATAAGGATTTTTCCTATCATGATCGCTTCCTACTGTCCTTCACGAAGGGCATAAGTTGCCAACTTGAACTGAATATAACAGTCAACGCTGATTTTTCGATGGCGTCAGTTCATAGCGGTCACCGCGTCCATGGTCAGATCCGGTGAGCCAACTGGACCTAGCAACTAAAAGACGGGGGAACAGTCGGGGGAACAGATTTACAGTCGCAAAAAAATTTCTGTTTAGTTTCAATCATTTGAACCAGCTTTTTGGCTCCGATAGCCGCACCATTTTCAGTCTGGATCAATGGCCTGCGCGGCCTCGCTATCAGTGGCAGCGTTGGTTCCTCCGCGCATTAACCCGGCTTTAGAGTGATCCCAGCACCTTGATGCGGATGCGCTCGACCGGCCAGCCACGGGCTTGCAGCCGCTCCAGCAAAGCAGGCGTGAGTTGGCGCAGCTTGGCGGCCGCCGCGCTGTTGCGCACCAGCAAGCTCCATTGACCGTCCTGGCAGGGCCCGGCGTGCACCTGGAGCCCTGCAGGAATCAGAACCCCCAAGTCTTTGAGCATGGCGCTCGAGCGCTCAACCTGACCGGCCAACTGGGCCAGGGCGGGCGCGCCCTCAATGGCTTGAGCGATGGGCAGGGCAGGGGGGAGTCGGCGGTACATAGGCCAGTCGCAGGATGGACGCTCATTATGGGGCTCGGTGCGCTGGCGCTGCGTGAGGCCGGCCCGCTTACCGGTCGCGTCTCAAGTCCGAGCCCGCCAGCGTAAAATCGCGGGTTTGCGGCTTCAGCGCCTCTTCGTCCCTGGTGGGCGTGGCAGGGTGGCGCCGCCGGCCAATACTTCCGAAGGGTTTCGGGCCTGAGCGAGCAGCCGTGCGGTTGTTCGATGGGGCCCCGCGCATATGGCGATCACATTCCTCACCAAGATCTTTGGCAGTCGCAATGACCGCCTGCTCAAAACCTACCGCAAGAGCGTTGAGCGCATCAATGCGATGGAGTCGCAGATCGCCCAGCTGAGCGACGAGCAGCTGCGCGCCAAGACCGATGAGTTCAAGCAGCGTGTGGCCCAGGGCGAAGCCTTGGAAGCTCTTTTGCCTGAAGCCTTTGCGGTGGTGCGTGAAGGCAGCAAGCGGGTCATGAAGATGCGCCACTTTGATGTGCAGCTGGTCGGCGGCATGTCGCTGCACGAGGGCAAGATTTCGGAGATGCGCACCGGCGAGGGCAAGACCCTGACGGCTACGCTGCCGGTCTACCTCAATGCGCTGACCGGCCTGGGCGTTCATGTGGTCACGGTCAATGATTACCTGGCCAGCCGCGATGCGGCCTGGATGGGGCGGCTTTACAACTTTTTGGGCTTGAGTGTGGGCGTGAACTCGGCGCAAATGAGTCGCGAGGAGAAGCAGGCCGCTTACCGCAGCGACATCACCTACGGCACCAATAACGAGTTCGGTTTCGACTACCTGCGCGACAACATGGTCTATGAGCCAGGCGATCGCGTTCAGAGAGGGCTGAACTATGCCATCGTCGACGAGGTGGACTCCATCCTGATCGACGAGGCGCGTACGCCGCTCATCATCTCCGGTCAGGCCGAGGACCATACTGAGCTCTACCATGCGCTGCACAAGGTGGTGCCCACGCTCACGCGCCAGGAGGGTGAGGCCGATCCGCGCACGGGCGAGGGCGTGATCAAGCCGGGCGACTTTACCGTGGATGAAAAGTCCCACCAGGTGTTCCTGACCGAGCAGGGTCATGAAAACGCTGAGCGCATTCTGGCGGGCATAGGACTGATCCCCGAAGGTGCCTCGCTGTACGACCCGGCCAATATTCAGTTGCTGCATCACCTGTATGCAGCCCTGCGGGCCCAGCATCTGTACCACCGTGACCAGCACTATGTGGTGCAGGCCGGCGAGGTGATCATCGTTGACGAGTTCACTGGCCGTCTGATGTCAGGCCGGCGCTGGAGCGATGGTCTGCACCAAGCGGTGGAGGCCAAAGAGGGCGTGGAGATCCAGGCCGAGAACCAGACCATGGCCTCGATCACCTTCCAAAATTACTTCCGGCTCTACGGCAAGCTCGCCGGCATGACCGGTACTGCCGATACCGAAGCCTATGAGTTCCAGGAGATCTATGGGCTAGAGACGGTGGTGATCCCGCCCAACCGGCCTAGTCGCCGGGAAGACCAGCTGGACCGGGTCTACAAGACCACCTCCGAAAAATACGTCGCAGCGATCGCCGACATTCGCGATTGCTACGAGCGGGGCCAGCCGGTGCTGGTGGGCACCACCTCGATTGAAAATTCAGAGATCATCGACAAGCTGCTGGAGCAGGCCAAGCTGCCGCACCAGGTGCTCAATGCCAAGCAGCACGCCCGCGAGGCTGAAATCATCGCGCAGGCTGGCCGGTCCGGCATGATCACCATTGCCACCAATATGGCCGGTCGCGGCACCGACATCGTGCTCGGGGGCAATGTGGAGCGCATGGCTGAGGCCTTAGAGGCCAATGCCGAGCTCGACGAGGCCGCACGCCAGTCGCAGGTGACTCAGTTGCGCGAGGGCTGGCAGGCCGACCATGACAAGGTCAAGGCCCTGGGCGGCTTGCGCATCATTGCGACCGAGCGCCATGAATCGCGCCGCATCGACAACCAGCTGCGCGGCCGCTCGGGCCGCCAGGGTGACCCGGGTTCCTCGCGCTTTTATCTGAGCCTGGACGATCCGCTGATGCGCATTTTTGCCGGTGAGCGAGTCAAGTCCATCATGGAGCGGCTCAAGATGCCCGAGGGCGAGGCCATCGAGGCGGGCATCGTCACCCGCAGCATCGAGTCGGCCCAGCGCAAGGTGGAGGCGCGCAACTTCGACATGCGCAAGCAGCTGCTCGAATACGACGACGTGGCCAATGACCAGCGCAAAGTTATCTACCAGCAGCGCAACGACATCATGGACGCGCAAAGTCTGCAGTTGCAGATTGCCGCTCTGCGTGAAGGCTGCTTCACCGACTTGGCGCGACAGTACGTGCCGGTCGAAAGCGTGGAAGAGCAATGGGACCTGCCTGGCTTGGAGCGGGTATTGGCTGAGCAATGGCAGATCGATTTGCCCCTGCAAAAGCAGCTTGCCGATGAGACCTCGGTCACCGATGAGGATGTGGTGGCCAAGGTGGTGGCTGCCGCTAACGCGGCCTTTGCCGCCAAGGTCGAGCAGATTGGGCAGGACAACTTCGAGCAGTTCGAACGCATGGTGCTGCTGCAGACCATAGACACTCACTGGCGTGAGCACCTGAGTGCGCTGGACTATCTGCGCCAGGGCATACACCTGCGTGGCTATGCGCAAAAGCAGCCCAAGCAAGAGTACAAGCGCGAGGCCTTCGAGCTTTTCTCCCAACTGCTCGACAGCGTCAAGAACGAAGTCACCCGTGTGCTGATGACGGTGCAGGTGCAGTCGCGCGAGCAGCTCGACGAGGCCGCCGCTCAGATCGAGCAGCGTGGCGAACAAATCAGCAACGTGACCTATTCGGCCCCCGACGAGAGCGGCGAGCCCCAGATCACCGAGGCCGACGCGGCTAAGCTGCAGTCCTTCCTGGAAAACCAGTCGGTGCCTCGGGTCGGTCGCAACGATCCCTGCCCCTGCGGCTCGGGCAAGAAATACAAGCAGTGCCACGGCCGTCTGAGCTGATCGGCCTTTTCGTTTGCCTTTAAGCCTGGAGCTATCCCATGCCCGTGAATCTGCAGGCCACGCCTGACCATGAGCTCCTTGCGGTGCCCGGCGTTCGCTGGGGTATCACCGAGGCTGGCGTGCGCAAAGCCGGCCGCAAAGATGTCTCGGTCATGCTGCTCGATCCTGGCTGCGCCGTCGCCGGCGTCTTCACCCAGAATCGTTTTTGCGCCGCGCCGGTACAGGTGTGTCGCCAGCATCTGGCCGCAGGCCAAGGCGTCCGCGCCTTGCTCATCAACACCGGCAATGCCAACGCGGGCACTGGCGCCGACGGACTGGCGCGCGCCCAGGCTTGCTGCCAGGCCCTGGCGAGCCAGCTGGGCCTATCGTCCGAACAGGTGCTGCCGTTTTCAACCGGCGTGATCATGGAGCCGCTGCCCAGCGAGCGCATCATCGCCAGCTTGCCGCAGGTGGTGCAAGCCGCACAGACCGATAACTGGGCGCAGGCGGCCCAGGCCATCATGACCACCGACACCGTGCCCAAGGCCTGCTCGCGCCGTCTGCAGGTCGGCGGCAAGCAGGTGACCATCACCGGCATCAGCAAGGGTGCAGGCATGATCCGCCCAAATATGGCCACCATGCTCGGCTTCATGGCGACCGATGCCTGCATCGCCCCTGAGCTGATGGCCGGACTGGCGCATGATTTGGCTGAGAACTCCTTCAACCGCGTGACCGTTGATGGCGACACCTCCACCAACGACTCCTTTGTGCTGGTGGCTACCCAGCAAGCCGGCCATGCGACCATCACCTCCTGGGACTCGGCCGATGCCCAGGCTCTGCGCGCAGCGCTGATGGACGCAGCGCGCTGGCTGGCGCAGGCCATCGTGCGCGATGGCGAGGGCGCAACCAAGTTCATCACGGTGCGGATCGAAGGGGGCCGCGATGGCGCCGAATGCCGGCAGGTGGCTTACGCAATCGCCCATTCGCCCCTGGTCAAGACCGCGTTTTTTGCCAGCGACCCCAACCTCGGCCGTATCCTGGCGGCGGTGGGCTATGCCGGCATCGCCGACCTGGACCAAACCCTGATCGATCTGTACCTGGACGATGTGATGGTGGCCCAGGGTGGCGGCCGTCACCCCCAGTACCAGGAAGCCGATGGCGCGCGGGTGATGAAGCAAAGCGAAATCACAGTGCGGGTCCTGCTGGGCCGTGGCCAGGCCAGCGACACCGTTTGGACCTGCGATTTTTCCTACGACTACGTCAAGATCAACGCCGACTACCGCAGCTGACGCTGCGCGGCGAGCACTTCTTGCAAGAAAGCCAAGATGACTGAATTACAAGGGCTGCTGGGCCGGGTTGAAACCCTGCTCGGGCGCATCGAGTCCATCCTGCCTGGGCCCCTGGCCGCGCCCGACTGGGGTGCCGCTGTGGCCTGGCGCTATCGCCGCCGCAGCTCAGGCCATGGCCTGCTCATGCCCGTGCTGCACATCTCCAGCATTGCGCTCAATGACCTGCAGGAAATCGAGGACCAGAAGGCCAAGATACAGCGCAACACCGAGCAGTTTGTCAAAGGGCTGCCGGCCAACAATGTGCTCCTGACGGGTGCGCGCGGTACCGGTAAATCGTCACTCATCAAGGCCTGCCTCAATACCTACTCGCCGCAGGGCCTGCGGTTGATCGAGATCGACAAGGACGACATCATCGACCTGCCCGACATCGTGGAGTTGGTCAGCGCGCGGCCGGAGAAGTTCATCATCTTCTGCGATGACTTGAGTTTTGAAGACGGTGAGTCGGGCTACAAGGCGCTCAAGTCCATCCTCGATGGCTCGGTGGCCGCCTCCACGCCCAATGTGCTCATTTATGCCACCAGTAATCGGCGCCACTTGCTGCCCGAGTACATGAAGGAGAACCTCAGCTATACCCACACCGCTGACGGCGAGGTGCATCCGGGCGAGGTGGTCGAAGAAAAAATTTCTCTGTCTGAACGCTTTGGCCTGTGGGTGAGTTTCTACCCCTTCAGCCAAGACGAGTATCTGACCATCGTGGCCCAGTGGCTGCGCTCCCATGGCGTGCCCGAGCCTGAGATTGAAGCAGCCCGGCCGGTGGCCCTGCTCTGGTCGCTGGAGCGCGGCGGCTCGCGCAGCGGGCGGGTGGCTTATCAGTTCGCGCTTGACTTCGCTGGCCAGCACGGGCGTGCATGAGCCCCCTGCTTGCTGACGGCCAGCAGCCGCGCCAGGGCGATCGCAAGGTCGTCGAAGTGGCGGTCGGCGTGCTCATTCGTGCTGACGGCCAGTTTTTGCTCACCTCGCGTCCCGCGGGCAAGGTCTACGAAGGCTACTGGGAGTTTCCGGGCGGCAAGATCGAAGCCGGTGAGACGGTGGAGCAGGCCTTGCGACGCGAGTTGCAGGAAGAAATTGGCATCACCATCGCGGCGGCCCAGCCTTGGCGCATCGAGATGGTGGATTATCCGCATGCGCTGGTGCGCCTTCATTTCTGCCAGGTCTTCGAATGGGCGGGCGAGCTGCAGATGAAGGAAGGCCAGTGCTTTGCCTGGCAGGACCTGCCGGTGCAGGTTCAGCCGGTCCTACCCGGCACCATCCCTGTTCTGGCCTGGTTCGCGCAAGAGCGAGGCTTTGAGGGGGCGACGCACCGGGTTTAAACGGTGCTGCCCGATCGACAAAGGCTGGAGCCTTCAGAAAGAGGGGGCGTAGGAGCCGCGCCCTCGCGGCGATGCGGCGCTCGATCAACAGCCCTATCGCGCCGGGGGCGGCGCTCCCACATGAAAGACCAGTGAGCCAATGGGATGTGGGAGCCGCGCCCTCGCGGCGATGGCGGTGGCGGTGAGCGCTGCTTTTAATCGGGCGCCATCGCGCCGGGGGCGGCGCTCCCACAAAATGGTAGCCCCTGAGTGACCCGGCGGTTGACCGGGGGCGTAGGAGCCGCGCCCTCGCGGCGATGCGGCGCTCGATCAACAGCCCTATCGCGCCGGGGGCGGCGCTCCCACATGAAAGACCAGTGAGCCAATGGGATGTGGGAGCCGCGCCCTCGCGGCG
>Ga0222712_10001352_pt1 | contig 30549 bp, 21 predicted proteins | sample C33_657DmetaG_FD_165043 | JGI IMG/M metagenome (GOLD analysis project Ga0222712, IMG submission 165043) | Estuarine water microbial communities from San Francisco Bay, California, United States - C33_657D | ecosystem: Environmental > Aquatic > Marine > Unclassified | place: USA: California...
CGCGAGCGCGCGCGATCGCGCGAACGCCGCACTCGTTTCGACGTCTCTGGACTCACAGTACGACTGTTGAACCCATACTCATACGCACGTCGAACCGAACGAAGACGCGCGCGAACGCGCGAACGCCGCACTCGTTTCGACGTCTCTGGACTCACAGTACGACTGTTGAACCCATACTCATACGCACGTCGAACCGAACGAAGACGCGCGCGCCGTACGGGCGACCGGCACGCGCGCGCGCGCGTCGCGTGTTCGCGCGTCGCCTCGACGACGGCTTCGACGTCACAGCGCGTCGCGTGTTCGCGCGCGCACGTCGGCATGAACTCCGTTCGATGTCACGTCGTCGCGCGTTCGCGTTCGCGCGACGTCGACGCGTCGCCGAGCGCGCGCGCGCGGTTGAGGGTTAGGGCGCGTCGCGCGCGCGTCGCGAACGCGAACGCGAACGCGACGACGGACGACGCGCGCTCGCGCGAATGCGCGCGAATGTCACGGGCGATGATGAGCGAATGCGTCGATGGGAGGCGCGCGACGAGGAGGTTTGGACGAAGTGCGGTGATGACGCGGCGCGCGCGCGCGAACGGGCGAGCGTTCGCGTGGAACGCGGGAGACGCGGGACGGAATTTGAATTCGAATTCGCGTTCGCATTCGCATTCGCATTCGCATTCGCATTCGCATTCGCATTCGCATTCGCATTCGCATTCGCATTCGCACGGGAGAGTAGATGAACGCGGGGCGATGAGCAGCGATGAGGATGAGTTCGTGGCCAAGGCGGGGATGATGATGCTCGAGCAGCGAGGGACGGGGGCGAACGCGATTGAAAAGGCGCTGGATTTCGTGTTCAACGCGACCGGGGCGCATCGAGTGGCGGATTTCTTGCGAGGGAATGCTTTCGTGGCTGTACTTTCGTGGGGGTTGTTCGTCGTCGCCGGCGTCGCGCACTTGGTCGTGCACGCGGGCGGCGCCGGGGCGGTCGAGACGCAGGCGGCGGCGACGGTGAGCCGGGCGTGCACGATTTTAGTATACGCGTTGGCGGGTACTCCAGAGTTTGTCGATGTCGCTTACGAACTCGCGGTTGGAAACGTGAACATTCACGTGTTGACGACATTGGCGGTCTTCGGAACGGTGTTGTTGGGATGTGCCCTCGAGGGGGCGCTCTTGTTAGTGCTGTTCGCTTCGGCGCACTTTGTGGAGGATCGGTTGACGTCGCACGCGCGGGGAGATTTGAAGGCGCTGTGGGGGACGGTTCCCACCACCGCGGACGTCGTAACGCTCAATGCGGACGGCACGCCGGATTTAGCGTCGATCAGGGAAGTCGCAGCGGTGGATGTCGAGGTTGGAACTACGATTTTTGTCAAGGCGGGCCAACAAGTGCCGCTTGACGGCGTCGTCGTGCACGGTAGCGCGTTGGTGAGCATCCAGCACATTACGGGCGAGGCTTTGCCGGTGATGAAGAGGTATGGCGACGAAATCCCTGCAGGGGCTATGAATACCGATGGCGTACTTGTCGTGAAGAGCTTGCGATCGAGTGAGGAGAGTACGCCTGCTCGCATCGCGCGACTCACCGAGGCGGCGCAGCGCTCGCGCCCCAAGGTTTCGCGGTTAATTGATAGCTTAGGTGACCGCTACAGCAAGACTATTTTGGCCGTCACATTTATCACCATGTTGTTTGCCCCAATTGTGCTCGGCATTCCATTCTTGGGTCGAGGAGGTTCGATGTACCGAAGTTTTGCATTCTTATCTGCTGCCGCTCCGTGCGCGTTGCTGATGTCGCCATTGGTGTACGTCGCAGCCATCGGTGCTATGGCGCGCAGAGGCGTATTGATTCGAGGTGGACTGACCCTCGACGCATTGGCCGAGGTCGGCACCGTAGCTTTGGATAAGACGGGTACCATTACGACCGGCCAAATGAGCTGTACAAGCATCACGCGATTTGATTGCGACAACCCCAAACAGGGTGCGCCCGAGGCGTCGCTCCAGGCACTGTCATACGCATTGAATCTCGAGCGCGGATCATCCCATCCGATCGCTGCAGCGGTGACGGCATCGACGCGTGGATTGGAATTACCAGTTGTTGGTAACGCCGGTGAATACAAGGTAGTACACGGAAGTGGTGTCGAGGGCATGTTTGGGGGTAAGCGCGCGCGATTTGGAAGCGCTGAATTCGCTTTGGAGCTGTGCAGCAGTGACGACGAAAGCTGCTTTTTGGCAACCAAAACAGGAACTCGCGACGGTGAAATAATTGCTGTGCTTGCCATTGAAGGCGAACCTCCGGCCTTGTTCCGTTTCAGTGATACTTTGAACCCGCAAGCGCCTGAAGCCATCGATTCGTTGCGGAGCGGAAAATTTCGAAGTCGATGGTGGAAAAGGGCTGATGACACCAAGGGTATGGAGCTGCTCATGCTCACGGGGGACAACCAAGCGAGCGCCTCAGCGATGGCTCAAGCAATCAAGTTGTCCCCTGAAAACGTGTACTCAGGGTTGACGCCGGATGAAAAGCTGAAACTGATTGAAAGCACGCGCGAGCGGAAAAAGAACAGCAAATACCCTCGCGTGGCAATGGTCGGCGACGGCATCAACGACGCTCCGGCACTTGCTGCAGCTGACGTTGGAGTCGCCATAGCCTCCACGCCGAGCGATGCTGCGGCTAGCGCGGCTGATGTATTGTTGCTCACGAAGGATAACGGAGGGATTTCGCAGCTTCCTGAGTTGTTCGGTCTCGCAGAACGCACCAGGACAGTTTTGCATCAAAACATTGCGCTCGCTGTAGTGTCAATAATTGGCTCTGCCGTCCCTGCGCTTTTCGGTGCCTTTCCGCTGTGGTTAGCGGTTTTGTTGCACGAAGGCGCTACTTTGATGGTTGCCATGAACTCTGTGCGTTTGCTGGTCACTTTTGGTCGTCAGCCACTTTCAAAGACGACAACTTTCGCTCTTTTGGCTTTCACCATCTTTTGCGCGTTGGGCGCGGCATATACGGTGTGCAGTGGAGCTGTGGCGATCTTTATCAGCCAGTTGCATTTGTTCGACTGGGTGGGAGTCATCACTGCGTTCAAATCCGCATGGGCTGGTCTTTTGGCTGGTTGCTTGCACACATTGACTGGTCCGGACCACCTAGCTGCGCTCACGCCGCTCACTGTCGGTCCGAGCCGCGCGCAAAACGCCTTGCTTGGCGCGCTTTGGGGTTTTGGTCACAACACCGGACAAATACTGTTTGGTTGCATCTTCATACTATTAAGGGACCGCCTGCCGCTTAACATGGAGGTCATTAGTCAGTTTGGCCAAGGTATCGTTGGTTTGACTCTTATCATCATCGGTACGATTGGTTTCTGGGAGAGCCTTGGCAATCACTCGCACTCGCACTCGCACTCGCACTCGCACTCGCATGGCACCGAAGCGCCCATGCCATTGAAAAGAGACAGTAGTTTCATCTCATGGACGTACATTACTGGTACGATTCACGGTTTGCAGCCGGATTCATTATTTCTGCTCTTACCAGCGCTCGCGCTTCCGCGCTTGGAGGCTATCTCCTTCTTGGCTACTTTCTTTATTGGAACCATCATCGCCATGGGCACGTATACTTATTGCATCGGAGCTGGTACGGCGGCGTTAGAAAAGAACAATCCAAGGTTTGTGAGCTATATTGCGCGTGGTTCGAGCGCTGTGGCATTGGCGTTTGGGGTGATATTCATCCTCAGCGCAGTTTTCGGACTCGATTTGATTTAAGTACCGATGTTGGTAACCAACCTTGGTAATACTTAAATGTAGAAGTAGACAAAGTTGAGCTAGAAAAGAAAATCTTATTGACAACTTAGTTAATTACGCTTTCGGTTTGTACGGAGCGAACAGAACAGCAGAATTGTGACCACCAAAACCAAATGAATTCGACAAAGCGTACTTCACCTTGTGCTTTTCGCGTTTGGCGCCAACCAACATAGAAGTATCAACATCTACATCCGGGGTGTCCAGGTTGATATTTGGGTGAACTTCACCAGTCATGATAGCCTTGATGCATACGACTGCTTCAACCGCGGAAGCGGCTCCGAGTAAGTGGCCGATCAAACTCTTTGTGCTATTAATCTTTACGCCCTCGGCGTTCTTGAATTTGCGTTGCAACACACGAAGCTCAGCCATGTCACCCGCGGGGGTAGACGTAGCATGAGCGTTGATGTAGTTCACATCTTCAGCTTTGATACCGGTGATTTCAAGAGCCTTATCGATGGCGAAATTCACACCTTTACCATCGGGGTGTGGCTCTGTCATGTGGTGCGCATCACACGTCGCGAATCCGCCCATCACCTCGGCTAAGATTGGTGCATCACGGGCCAACGCACTCTCCAAAGATTCCAGTACGAGCACACCTGCGCCTTCACCCATTACAAAGCCATCACGGTTGGCATCCCATGGTCTCGAAGCCGCCTTTGGGTTGTCATTGCGCGTGCTCAAGGCCTTGGCGGCTGCAAACCCAGCCATACCAATAGGAATGACCGCGGCATCGCTTGCGCCCGCGAGCATCATGTTCGCTTCACCGTTGCGAATGTGCATCAAACTGTTCAAAATGCAATAGTTACCGGTCGCACACGCAGAGGCGATCGAGTAGTTGGGTCCCATGAAGCCGATGTCCATGGCTGTCAACGCGCTCCCCATATTTGTAATCGCAAACGGTATGCAAAATGGGTTCATCTTCTTATGCCCAGCCGTCACCAGCGTCTCCGTTGCTAGCGCAAATGTTTGCATCCCGCCCATCGCACTCCCGATCAGGCACCCACTCAAGCTTTTGTTTACATAATTTGGCGCTGACTCGTCGTTCCAGTTCACCTTACCGTGTTCGAGAGCTCGCTTCGCCGCGACAATCATGTACGCGATGTACGGGTCCACTCGGCGCGCCATCTTCTTATTCATATAATCACCACTGTGAAAATCCTTTATCTCCCCCGCGAAAGTCGTGCTGATCTCGCCCACGTCCCATTTGCTGATCGGGCTAATTGCGCTCTCGCCGTTCAGCAAGCGCTCGTACATCACATCCACGTCATCCCCGAGCGCGGTCACCGCGCCCATGCCCGTGACGACTACGCGCTTCTTTCCAAATCGTTCGAGATCGACGCCTTCAGTACTAGCGCGGGAAATCACGCGCGCGCGTGGATTGGCACGACTACTGACGCTCGGCGCGGTGACCTCGTGCGTGCGGTGGCCTCGGGCGGCTTTAGCGTCGCCGCGCGCGGGCGCCACGACGCGAACATGTGCGGCGGACGACAAATGCGTGATGGTAAACATATTTGACGATCCGAACCGCGGCCGCGTCGAAGAGTGCGGACGTTGTGAGGTCGGAAGAATCAGTAGCTAAGGATAAGGGTTTGGTTTTCTTGGGATTTTTAGCTCAGACAACGGCCTTTACAAGCAACGCGCACCACCACTATTCATCGTCAGAATCGACGTCACCGTACTCCCACATTCCCGCACGCGCGCGTCTCGCGGAATCTTGAGCCTCAAAAAGAGACTGTAGGTAATCCTTGGGCGCACGACGAGTTGCACGCTTGTCGACACGGGCGAAGCCGGCGCGAAGGATTTTGGCGGCGACAGATTCTGTGGAGTCCTTCTTTTCGTATAGCGCCAAAGAGAACGTCACGGAGGACTCGTCATCCCAAGGCTTCGTCGTTGGGTTGCGTTCGCGAGCGTCGATGCGAGCGAAGAACGCTTGGTTCGCGATGACTTTTCCGATGAACGTCGCCGCCTGATATCCGTAATCGGAATCGATGGCTGGCACCTTAAGAAACGAAAACGCGCACAAATTTGCCATAGGAGGGATCGCGCCGCCCGTGACGCTCGAATCCTTCAAAGGCCGCAACCGATTGAACTCGATGGACTCCTCGTTACCGAAGTCGCAATAGAACACGGGCACTGGTTTATCGCCAACGCGTTTTGCGGTGACGATGGCTCTGGACCACTTATCATCACCTGTAAACTTAGCGGCCACCATGTCGCCAATTTTCGGCTCGAAAACACCATCCGCCGATCTAGTAGTGTCTGTGTCATCGTAAAGTTCGTTGAGTTTCTCTGTGACAAACGATAATTTGCTGCCAGTTAACTTTTGAACAAAAAATCGGCCACCGGCGAGGACCTCGGTGACACCCACTTCAACTAATTCCGAAGAACTTGCCGAGACCTCCGAGTCGCCTTCTTCAACGATTTCAACCACGGGCGGCTTCCAATCTTTCCATAACCCTGCTTTTGTTTCTTTAGCAGCGGCTTCGATTTCAGCCATGGCACGACCGCCTTGTACGCGATCAACCGGGAACGCTGGATGCAAACTTCCCAAGCCCAGTCGAAGTAACTCTTCCCCGAGATTGAATTGACCGTGATTGAGCGTCAACGTTCCGAGGAACGTACCACTTTTATCTATGGAGTCCACTTCGATTTCGCACTCACGTTGAAGAATATTTGTTCTCGTGAACGTGAGTGCCTGATTCGCGTATGGTTCATCTCGTTGAGGGCAGCGAACGCCTGCTAAACAAAAGGCAACCACCGCACCCTCTTTCGGGATAGATACCCGAAGCTTATGCCCAGCAGCGACGTAATCCACCGTTGCCGCACACTTACCGGCCCGTTGCAAGAAGGGCAAAAATGTCTTCGCCTTGTGAGCGTTGACACTGAAATCGTTGTACCTATGAATGGGAGCGTCGCGGTTCTTGCTGTGCAACCCCTTCTTGCTCTCCAAACCTTTCATCTCTGCCGCGATGAGCTCGTCATAATTGGACGCGCGTTCCTCTTCGCCACGGTGACGAATCGCAGTTGCAAGTCCGCGGATCAGAAGCATCTCGGATACGTTGAGAGCATCATCACCTTTCTTGCCTTGTAATTTGACGGTGGCGAAGTGCAACATTCTCCCTTGCGCTCCTTCGCCAATCTTGCGCGTGTAATCCATGGCAACTTCGACCGTTTGACCGATCAAGCGAGATATTAAAAAGTTTCTCGCCTCGACCGCCCAAGGCTCGTGCTGCGCATTCTCGTGATCGCGCGAATGGGAAAATTTAGGGCAGCGAATCGAGCTCAGGTTGATGCGTCGTTCCTCATTCGCTGACCCTGTCGTGGGAGCGACGGAGATACAGTCCCCAGAAATGATCTCGATTACCTTGGCAGTGAAAGTTTTCAAATCCACAGCATTAAGGGTCGACACTGGAGGCACATAGTTGTGCCAGAGTCGAATTCTTTGGTCCTTGGCGATCTTCTCAGCGGCGCGAAGCTTTGCCGCACCTCCAATCAACGTTGCCGCGCTCGTTTCGTGCACTTGAGCCAAACCGTTACGGCACAGCTCTTCAGCAACGTTGACAAACGATGCATCATTCACGTCTGCGGGCAAGATGGATGCGATAAAATTATCGCGGCGATCCAAGCTTTCCAAAATGATACGAACGTCACGGTGCATCAAGGCGAGCTCTACAAAGTTCTTTGCTTCTTTCGCGAACGGTTCAGGACCTTGCTCACTGCCATCTTCATTTGTTGCACCCTTGCGACCCATAGAGGGGACCTTAATGCCGCCTATGGACGCTGTAATTACCTGTCCATTTACCATGCCGTCGCCGGTGAGCATCAACTTGACTGTTCCACCGTTCAACACAAACTCCACCACGGCGGGCGTAGGCTTCATCTTTAAAGCCGAAAGTAAAGTCTCACTATCGACGGTTTGCACCGCTGGACGATTCGCTGCGGCTAGTACGCTTGGCTCTTTACTCCACAACCCCACGCCGTCTGCCTGCGCCGAACGTTCCACTGCTTCGAGCTCCTCAACGTTACTTGCCCTGTCGCTCCCAGCTTTCACCTTGCACAACCCCGCGCGCACTTGCGCCACACTTACATTTACCCCACTCTCGGTGAAAACTACCCCGAACTCGCGATTGATCGAATCCACCTTGTACTCCACGCGAAACGTCACCGGCTTCCCAATCAACATTTTACGTAACCGCTCGCGCGACTCAAACGCGAACGCTTCATCCTTCGATTGCCCATCCCGACGTCCCTAACCAACGCGCGCGATCGTATGGTGCGCATTCGTCAGCTCGAGATGCGCGAACGCGCGAAAAACAATCGCTCAATTCCCCAAATCCCGTCTCCACTCGACGCCGTCGCGACGCGACTCAAGTAATCCAGCGCTCGCGATCACAACTCCTCCAGCAATCCCATTCAAGACGCACCAATCGCGGCGCCACTAAAGACGCGAGCGTGATCAACTTTTCCGGTGCTAGCGCGATCTGCGTCGTCAACGATTTTTCTTCGTCAGTCCCCAAACTGTCGATCATTCATTCATCTTCGCGCGCGCGTGACGTCTCGATCGTTCTGCGAGGCGATCGATCGCAACGAATTCCGCGGACGACGCGCACCGGATTCGACGACGGCGCGACGACGACGACTTGATCGCCCGAAGGCACGGATTTGACGACGCCGCGGAGCCAACCGGTGGACATCGCACCGGGTGAGACGTGGAGAAAAGTGGCGTGAATATTCCCTCCGCGCGAGGAGAGATTCGGGCGACGCGACGGCGAGCGCGAATGAGGATGATTTCGAGCGCGACGAATGAGAAAGCTCGACGGGTGCGCGGATAGGGATGATATGAAAAAATATGAACGTCTTCGCGACGGGATGGTGTCGGAATAGTGATATCGAGTTGATTTCAAACGAAATGTCGTCGCGCTAGCAAGTCTAAGCGGCGTTTGATCGGCGTCGATCAAAACACAAGGACACGGCGATTACGTACCCGTACGCGCGTACTTTTCCTGGCGCTTCCGGCGCTTGTCGATAGCGCTGTACATGTTAAGCCGGATTCCAGGATCGACTTGCATGTTTTCGAGATCTGTCATGGTGATGTAGCCGAGAGAGACGCGAGAGATGCCGTACGCGGCAAACGCGCCGGCATATTCTCCCCAACCTTGTGTGTCGAGCCATCGCAACACGCCCTTGTCACCAGCGTAGGACACGTTTACCGCCTTATTTAACGCGATCCGGCGCTGGTCTCCGAGCGTTGGTCCAGTGGTGAGTTCTTCTTCGGAGCCTTTCGGCTCGGCGCCTTTTGCGTTTTCATCGCCTTCGCCGTCGCGCGAGCGCTTCACCTTGAACACCAACTTATTCGTCCCATCGGCGTTGAGCGACTGCATCGACGTCGACGCGAGCTTCGCAGCTCGCTGCGCGCGTAATCTTTCGGTTTCCTCATTGACCTGCTCCTCTGAGGGAACGTTCGGATCTGCTGGCCACGGTTTATCGTAATCATCGGCGTCCGTAATGTCCTCGTCGCTCTCTGCGTCCGCCTCGTACGTACCATCAACCACGGCTTTGTGCAAATCCTCTTTAGTGACCATGTCGCGCATAGGGTCTCCTTCCGGAAACGCGCGGTCAATCATAGATTTCATGATATCCACCGCCTTCATCGCCGACCGCCGTACGCCCATCATATATCCAAGGCGAAACGTCTCGTGCGCCTCGTATGGATCCGCCCCGAGCTCAAACAACCCACGCGCCGCCTCTCGGCGATTCATCGCTTCTAAAACGTCATCAATAGATATTGGTTGACGATGTGATTCGCTTTCGTGTCCACCTTGGTACTCTAACGCGAGCTGACCTGGGATTTGCGGCACCACGTTCCCCGCGCGTCTCGAGCTTGGTCTCGGCACGTACACTAACCCGTCTTCATCCTGGTCCAAACACTCACAAATCTCATTCGCCAAGTTCAAAACCTCCTCATCGCCATCGTCGTAATCTATTTTACTGTACACCACGCCCTCGGCACTTGTCTCTTGCATGACACACATCCCAGAGTACCATTCGCCGTCGCTCGGCCAAAAAACGCGCAAGCGATTGCCGACGGAGAAGTTGAAATTCCCACCTCTCGGCGGTAACCCGCGCGGTGCGCGAACTCCACGTCCGCCGCCGGAGCCCTCGCGCTTACCCATACGACCACCTTCGCCTCTTCGGCGCCCCGTACCCTCGACAACGCGTCGACGTTTGTCGCCGCCTAGGTTCGGTATCCGCACCCGCTGCGCGATCACACCACGAGGAATCATCGCCGGCAGCACGCCACTTCGATTCACATCGCCCGGATGAGCCAATTCATACCCCAGTAAATACTTTCGATAGCTCTGAATCAAATCATGCCCCACCGATGTGCACCTGTGCGAGAGCGTGAAGTTCGCCATGCCCATAAACACTTCTTTACTCCACGACCACGACACCTTGGACGCGCTTCCATTTTGCTCCACCGGAAATCCGCCCCGCGCGCACACGTTGTGATACAATCCAAACAAATCGAGTTTGAACCCATTCACCGTGCGCTGCGGGAAACACGCTAAATCTACGTTGTAAGCAAAGCGAACGCACGAATCGTCAGCGAGAGTTCTCGATCGATCGATTTGATCTCCTCCCGATGGCTCGCCGGCCGCCGAAACCGCACCGAAGCCGTATCGCCCGCGCGCGACCCGAACAAATATCATCCCACGCTCGAACCCTCGTCATTCACCGCTCGCGCTCGCGTACCTATACCCTCTGGAACCTCCCTCGACACCGCTTCATCGGTTCTCAAATACTCAATCTGTATCGTCAAAGTCGTCGTCCGCGCGCCGCCGAGGTTAATACGCGAGCCAACGCGCGCGATCGCGTACACTTAATATAACAAATCTCTTCTCCTTTCTCGCTCATCGCCCGTCGCACGCACCAGATCTCGCAAAAACTCTTCTTCTGTGAGGTCTTCCAGTGGTTTTCTCGATCGTCCCGACACCGTCGTCATCGTTATTTCCTTCTTCGCGCGCGCGTTTGAACGCCTAGCGGTGATGAGAAATGCGCTTAATACCGCGTCTTTCGCCGTCCAACGCGCGATTTCCCGCGTTTCAACGCGACGTGCGCGATGTATACACGACGAATAGTCGTTTCTCCTTCGCCCACGCGCGCGTTTGCCCTGCGATCGCGAGACGTGTGGCGTATGTCGCGACGCACTGGACGATGTCGCCGGGAAGGCGGGGGCGATCGTGCAAACCCTAAGTATTTTTGAAAAAGGGTTTTACACGTACTTTGAGTTAAAATAAGAGAATGTATGTTTAGACGCGAATCATCGTCCACGGCGCGATGTCCATGCGCGCGAAGGACGCCGCGGACGCGGGCGCGGCGGCGCGAAGACGTTTGCGAACGCATCGAGCGAAGAGAAAGTGCGATGATATTCGTGAATACACGCGCGCTATAATTGTTTTACGCGTTCAGCGCTGGATTTTGGTTTCATTCAGCGCCACGGTGTACAAGAAAGATAATTTGTCGCCGTCGTCGGATTGAGCGCGGTCGACCTTAGTCGACGCCGGCGGTCGGGATCGTGAACGCTGAGGCGGAGTCGGGACACTTGGCGCGACGGTCGAAGCTATGGATTGTTTCCCGTCGGTTGGTTTGCACGTGGATGCGCGCGCGGGAGCGTCATCGACGCGCTTGCGTTTCACGTCTCGCTCGTCGTAGCGAGGAATCGCATCAGAATCGCGCCACAACGCCATGGGATCCATCATCTCGCTCATGTGCGGCGCCTTGGAAGAAATTGGCGCAAATTTCTTCACCGCAGCTAATAGCGGTGCGTACGCGTCGAGCGATCCAGCGGCGCGAGCGCTCTCCTCCAAAATGTGTTGGAACGGTTGCGCAAAGTGTGGCGCCGCGTTTTCCGTCCGCGGTGCCGACGTTCGCGGCGACTCGCGCCCCGCGTGCTGCCCCTCCGTTTCCCCGCGCGGCGATGACGCGCGCTCGGCGTTACCAAGACTTTCGACCTGAAACCATCGCGCACGACACTGCTGCGCCGTTCTCCCGCTCACGGATTGACAAATCAATGACCATTTTGGTCCGTGCAACGTGTACAACTTTTGCAATGCCTCGTCCTCCGACGCCTTCCAAGCGCTTCGCGTCACGCTCGGATCGAGATGCCGACGCCACCGACCCATGCACTGCTGATCCGTTCGCCCACCCATCTGCCGTGCGATTTCCGCCCAACGGTGGCCGTAGAACTCTTGCAACTTTCGCAGCTGCGCGCGCGGTCAAATCGTCAGTCTCGTCACCTCCATTCGTCCCGCGCCGAGTACTTGGTCCCGATTTCCACCTCTTCTCTGACCCAGCCTCGCGTGCGCGTCGTTCACATCGACATTCTCGTCTTTCCCTGCGTGCGCTCGATATCGTCGCACCTTGCCGTCTTCCTCCGCGCTCCACCGCTCGCGTCGAATATTTGGGTTGACTTTGTGCCTCCAGCGCTGCGCGCACTGCTGCCCCGAACGCGTCTTCATACCCTTCGCGATCTCGCTCCATCGATTGCCGTGCTTCTGATTAAGTGCGAGTAACAGTTCGTCTTCTTCCGCGCTCCAAGGCGCGGTCTCGCGCGAGGCGTCGCGCGGCATCGACGATCGGACGAGGCGACGGTTCGTATTCCACCACGTTCGTCGCGATCGTCGAACGATGCGCGAGCGCGAACGCGCGAGCGAACGGGAATGCGAGACGCGGCGAACGACCTCGAATCGTTCGGTAAGTGTTTGACGATCGCGCGAGCGTCGTTCAAAGACGCGCGCTGGCGAGTGCGGGGCGAACATCGAGACGTTGACTCGATCATCGGCGTTACTTTGGCGTTGACTTTTTTAGTCGGACGCGTGGAGACAAAGATGAGATGAGGAGGGATGGTTGGAGATGTTACACGATTCAACGCGCGCGCGCGCTAACGGGCGTTGAAGGAGTCGAGGGAGAGGATGATGTCACGCGCGAGTGTACCGTCGGAGACGGTGGCGGCGAGATGACGGATGACGGAGGCGAGTTCGAGCAAGCAGACGATCTCGGCAGGGGGAGTGGTGGCGCCAACGCTCATGGTGTTCCTCGCACGTCGGAGTAAATTGGCGGCGATCCCGAGCGCAGGCTCGACGAATGGACCGACGCTGTTTTCATGCGTGTACAAGAGCACGTCGGCAACCTTTTCCGGGGCTCTGTATTCCCAAAGCGTGCGCGTGCTCAGCGACGTGGACCGCGCAAGCGTCAGACACAATCGAACGTTGTGCACGTTGTTGTTCGTGTGATCGAGCGATAAGAACTCGAAGAAGCGAGGGGCTAGACCGAGAGCGATGACCTCACGGCACAGCGTCGGCTCGATTTCGAGCGTTCCACTCAAGAGTTTCAGCGCGTACAACGGAATCGGATCTTCACTCTCAATCAAGCTCGGACACATGGGTAACAGATCCTCCATGATAAGAGCGTCGAGGCGGCGATAGATCACCTCCCGTAACAAGCCGCTGTCGGTTGGAATTTCCAAGTCGAGACGCAATGGCAATAGTATGTCGCAAATGAGCTTTAGTGCCAAGAAGCGCGTGTCGGCGCTCGCGCTGCTTGCCAGCAAATCACACAACGCTGGGAGGAAATGCTCCGTGACGCCATCGACGTTCAACAAAACTTCATCGGCGTGTTGTGAGCACGTCTCTAATAAAGACAGAACCCTGACGCGGAGCTCATCGCGGCCAGGAAAATCATCTTCGGATTCAGCCGCATTTAGATAACGCGCCATGTCGGCGAGGAACCGATTGTCGAGAACCTTTGGTCGCATCGTCGACGACCCTAAGAGATGAACTAAAACCGGAAACAGCTTTAACGCAGGAGCGGTATTTTCATGAGCCACTGGTTCGCCTTGATTCGCTATCAAACGTTCGATTTCGCCGAGGATGCCGCCGTTGACACGTGGTACGAGGGAGACTACGGTGACGACAAAGGCGTCGTAACTTTCAGCCAAATATCTGTCAATGTCCGCCGGTCGACGATCGATCATGGAAAGGACTCGAGCTTCGCACGCTGCTAACAACCATTTTGGATGAAGACGAATGAGCAGAGCCATAGAGAGCAAAGATTTAGCCTTGATGATTGGCGTTTGACTACGCTCAAACAACATTGTCAACACGGGAAGCAATGTATTTTCGTCCATTATCGTCGCGATCGACCGCGATTCTTCGTGAATCAGTGCGTGGTTAAGAATATTCAGACCCGCTTGTTGTACCTTTGGCTCCGCATCTCGAAGCATATCAACTAAGCCTGCACGCGCATTTACGGCGTCGACATCGCCGACGAGAGGATGGAGAATGTTTCCATTAACACGCACGCTTCGCGCCAAAGCGCTCGCCGCCGTGCCTCGAATTTGATCTCCATACTGCTTGTTCAGCACAACCTCAAAGAGCAGTTTGGCAGTTCGACACTGCGTGAAAGCGTCACTCCAAGACGCGCCTTCGTGTGAAACTATGTTTTCAACAGTCTTGCACGCATAGTGCTTTGTGATTTCATCTGTTTCATACTTTAGCGTGCGAAGAAAGACGTCGATCACGCTGTCGGTCACTCCCCAAACTTCGGCTGCGTCCGGACGTTGCTGTGTCGCGACGTAGAACAACAGTTCGCCGAGTGTCGCCATAGCGCGGCGACGCACACGTTCATTCGTATCGCTCATCGTTTCCGCCAGAACTTTTGCCGCCTCGCTCTTGGCAAGTTCATCTCCAATGTGCGTCGCGTGACGCATCAGCAGACCCATAATATTGCACAATAGAATGCGCAACGATGACGCTTTACTGCTGCCCAGCACGCGTACGAATGTCGGCATCAACGATGAATTAACCAGCACGTTTGCACTCGCCGTGTCTGAGCACAACGTTTCAAAGTATGCCAAAGTGTTCACCTTCTCTTGAATCGGCGACGGGTTCGCAACGGATCTATAAATGCATGTTAAGAACGCTTCCAATTCTGTCTGCGTCGTAGCGAACATCTCACTCACGCTTAATGCCTTGAATGGCAGAGTTTCTGGATCGTGTGGCGCCTGTTGCACAACTTCGATCCTTCGGTTTAAAATGATTGGGCGCACGATCAAATCAGACGAGTGCGTGCACAGTTTCTCGAACTGACTGTAGTCGATGCTCCTAACTACCTCCCTTCTCACCGGCATGGACGTAGTCGCCGTGGGTCGACGGCCCTCCGGTCGGCCAACGATTGCCGGAGTCTGCACCAAGCGCATCGAAGACGACAATTCATCGCCAGACTTTTCCTCTGCTTTATGCGCAGATCGCGACGTAGAGGCCGTCGCTACTGGAGATCGCGAGTCCACCAGCATCGCATTCGCGGCGGGCGACGTCAGTACCACTCGTGTGTCGTCGCTCTCCTGTTCATCGTGCACATCCTCAAAAGCCTCACCGGGCTCTGAGAAATTTTCTTCACGATTCTCAACTCCGAATGAATCTACTCCGCGTCGTCTCGGCGGCGTCTTTGGCGCCGTGGGAACAGAGGCATCCGCGACTATTTCTGTTTCATCATCTTCTTGCCCGCTTGGCGTGGTAAAGTTTAACTCCGCATCTGGGTTTGCCAACTCAACATCTTCTGGAACGTTTACTTGTGAGTTCTCCTTGCCAGCGTTCGTGGCGTTCGGTCCGTAAGTACCAGCTTCTTCGCGCTCCAAGTTTGAACGCGCGATTCTTGAGAGTCGCAACACGTTCACGCTGTCGCGTAGACTTTGCGTCAATGAAGGCATGAAAGACTTGCGAAGGTCCGCCGAACCGGTGGAAACGGAATCGCGGGCGCTGCCGAGCATTTTCAATCGTGCCGCGAGATCCTCGCTCTTCAGCTTTGCCGCCAGGGCCTCGAACGCCGCTTGCGGTGGCAGACGAACTGATGACAGTTGTCGCACGTCGTCCAAATACTCGCCGCCGCGCTCGGTCCAGAACTCGTGATGAATCACTTGTTCCCACGTGAGTCGCGCATGCGGTCGCTTGACGAGAAGCCCAAAAACTAAACTCTTGAAGGACGAACTGCACGACGACGGCAGCGCCGCGGGTTCGTGTTCTAAAATTTGTTCAATAAGTGCGGTGAGAGATGTGCTCGTGAACGGCGGTCGGCCGGTGGCGCACTCGTACAAAACGCAGCCGAGCGCCCAAAGATCGGTGGCGAATGAATGAACACCGTCCTGTGTAAACATCTCGGGCGCCATGTAGCACGGCGTGCCCCGTCGCGAAAGCTGCGCGGGCGTCCCGTTCGCCGTCGCCACTGCGGTGATCTTTCGACTCAATCCGAAACCGCACACCTTGATCCTACCCTCCTCATTGAGCAGCATATTACTAGGCTTTAAATCGCAATGAATCAAACCTTTGCTATGAATCTCGCGCACCGCCGCGAACATATCGCGCGCGAACGTCGTAATCGATGGTTCTGGGAGTTTTGAATCTTGCCTCAAAAGCAATAACAAATCGCCACCGACGCAGTACTCCAAAATCACCCACAAATGATTCTGCGTCTCGTACCAAGCCACAATTTTGAGCACGTTTTCATGCGACAGCGTTCGCAACACCGCCACCTCTTGCATCACGCGCTGTCGCTGGCCTTTTTCCACACTCTTGATCGCGTAGTACTGAATCGATTTCTTTTTACGCCCTTTATACACCGTCGAGTGCTTGCCCTTACCGATCGCTTCAAAAATCTGATACTTATCGAGCGTCATCGTTCCCCCGGCACCTTGCTCGCGCTTTAGCGTCTACTTCCCAAACGCCTCCACCGTTCGCACGCTCACGTCCAGCGATAGGTGATATGAACTCACCGCACTTGTCAACGACTTCAAATCGTCCGACTCAAACGTCGCCACGACTTCGTGCGTCGATCCGTCCGCGGAGCTTCGCGCGACGATCGTCTTTCTCACCACCTCCGGGCGCAACTCCTTCTCAACCCCCAGCGCGCGCGCCACGACCTCGGCGTCGCGCGCGCTCTTCAACGGAACCACTACTTCCCTACGTCATCCAAACACGTCTTCATCGTCAGCGCGTCATCGATCGTCGTCCATCAGCAATTAATTAACCAATTAATCAATCAATCAATCGTTGAATCAACCAATCAATCAATCATTCAATCAATCAATCGCGCACACGCGCTCGCTCGCTCAAGTCTCCGCCCACGCGCGTGCGCATTCGCCCAAATCGCGTTCACGCGTACTTCACGTATCGTTTATCACTCGCCATCAACGCGTGCGAAAGTGACGCGCGAGCTCGCTCGCGCGCGCCTCGCGTCACTGCGCCGCACGCCCTCGACGCGTCATGCCTGCGAAACCCGACGTCACGATGTGGGAATACGTCATGTCCTGGCTCCGAGCGATGTTTTTCGGACGGGAGATGGAGATCGCGGTGATCGGTGCGTCGACGCGACGCGACGCGCGGCGCGAGCGCGAGCGGCGACGAGCGAGCGGCGACGAGCGAGGCGACCGAGCGCTGACTTCACGCCCGTCGACGCCTCGCGCGCAGGGTTACAAAACGCGGGTAAAACGTCGTTCATCGACGCCTTGGGCGGGGGGGAGTTTAAGGATGACATGATTCCCACGGTTGGGTTTAACATGCGCAAGCTGCGAAGGGACGGCGTCGGCGTGAAGACGTGGGATTTAGGCGGGCAAGAGCGGTTTCGCGGGACGTGGGAGCGCTACTGTCGCGGGATGCATTGCGTGGTGTTCGTCCTCGACGCATCCGCGCCGGAGTTGTTCGAAAGCGCGAAGAATGAGTTGCACGGGTTGTTGAAACGCGACACGCTAAAGGAGATTCCGCTGTTAGTGTTGGGGAATAAGAGCGACGTCGCGGGGGCGGTGAAAGTGAACGAGGTCATCGAGGCGATGGAGCTGAAACGCGTGACAGGGCGAGAGGTGTGCTGCTACAACGTGAGTTGCAAGAACTCGACGAATATTGATGCGTGTCTGAAGTGGTTGACGTCGCACGCGCCGTGAAGACGGGAACGAGAGGAAGCGCGTGGAAACGCCGCGCGAGATGTCGTTACACATTCAATTGTAATTGTACTGTAGATGCGAATCGCTTCGCGCTAATTATCTTGTGCTAAGCGACGCAAGTACTCGACTTCGACGCGGAATAGAGACCACTGGAAACGCCGAGTGATCTCCGCCGCAGTAACGAGCCACAGGAAGCCACTGTTGTGCCGTAAGTGCGGCGCGAGCTTGTACGTCCAACTGATGCGCAAGAACAGATTGAGTAATATCGCACGATAATAAACCCCCACGCCGCCGTAGATGCGTTGCTCGCGCAAACCGAACGGGGACTTTTCGCCGACGCGGCGCGGCGCATCGCTGCCGAGCAACGACAGCTTCCAGTCGTGCTTGACGTCCCAGTAAAAGCTAAAACTAGTGTTGAACACGCAAAATGCTATCCATATCGGACGCCAGAAATCGATCCAATCGTCGTGCTCGATGGCATGGCGCACGCCGGAGATGACGATCACCGGAAATGCGCTCGTGTACTTGAAAGCGTTGTATAGACATTTCTTTTCGCGCGTATCTCTAAATTGCCTCAAGCATTGAAACAGTCGAATGATAGATGGAATCACCAACACCGCGGGGATGCGCCAGCTGCGATCGCCACATCGACCATTGCTGGTATGAATCAGCATGATCCCATACCGCACGCTACATCCCACGCGCTCTAAATCGCTCAGCGATTTCGCGAGCGAACACAAAACATCGGCGAAGAAGAAATCTGCGAATCCCACTGGTCGAGAAAACGGCGTGACGCAGTGGAAAATCAGTCGCCGACCGTACGCACGCATATGCCCACCAAACGTGTTGTGATTTGGCCACATCCAAATCACGAGCGGCAACAAGTACGTCGCGAGCAGAATTGTCGTCGCCGCGAACGGCTCATCCACGTCGTACGTCCGCAAAAAGAAAACCATCGACGTCAACAGCGCCAGCGCGCTCATGTACGCCACGCGATAAAACTGCTCCGATAACTCCGTTTCCGTGTTTTCGACGCCGAAACAAACCAACGGCGAAGGCGACAACCGCAAACGTTGCCACGTCCTCACGTTACTCGCCCAAAGCAAACACGCCAACGTCGCCACCGCCGGCGCTTGGTAATACACGTTCAACATGTGCTCTCGCCGCTCGTCCAACCCGGTGAAAGCGATCTCGTACACTAACGCCAACGCGCACCCTCCTCCCCAAAGCACCGCGATCGCTCGCCCGACGCTCGACGCCCTCGCTCGGCCGACGCGCCGTCTCGCCCAATCCGAATCCTCGCGCGCCGCCTTCGCGTTCGCTTGTACATCCTCCCCTATGCGACCTAGTCGCTCGTTCGACAGCCGTGACATCACGCTTCACACAAAACCAAACGTCCTCTCCTTAACGTTCTCCCGTGCGTCGCGAATACTCAATAAATCACCTCCGAGCTCGCTCGCTCGCTCGCTCGAGTCGTCGATCGCCCCCGGCGCGCGGCAGATCCACTCCCTTACTTCTCCTCTCCCTCTCTCTTCGCGCTTTTCTGCGTCGCACTCGTCAACGTTCCGCTCGAAAGGCCTTCGCTCTTGCTCGTTTGCGCGCTCGCGGTGTCGACCCACGACCGGATCTGTTTTAAATTCCTTCGCAACATCGCACTGCTTTGTCGCACGTCGGTGCGCATCAAGCTCGCCAGAGCGACGACCGCCGCGGCGGTGACGACGAAGTTGCTCCACGCCATGACGACTCGAATATCACACACTGAGGGAAATCACACGACGAGCGCCAGAGTGAATCGCTCGCGGGGCGCAACGCGCGACGAGAGCGCGATTTGAGCTCGGATGTCGAGCTGTGACGCATTCTGAGCTGAGCTCGCGCTGTGACTCGCTGTGCGTCACTTCATTTCGCTTAGCGACGCGCACGCGCGTCGTTCGTTCGACGACACACGATGTCGCGCATCGCTTTAAAAGTGAATGCATCGGACGTCAAAGCGAGAGCGGTGCGCCGAGGGTCGAGAGCGGTAAGCCGGGGGAGTGTGTCGCGCGCGCGAGGCGACGCGCGGCGAATCGAACGCCGAGCGCGAGCGAATGTGAGCGAACGACCGTTCGCGAACGACGCGATGGAGGGATTACGAAAAGCGGACGAGGCGAGGGTGCTGGCGAGCGAGATCGCGGCGATCGCGGCGCAGAGCGGGAGCGCGGGGACGACGCGGACGAAGCGAGCGTTGGAATCGCTCGCGAAATTGGCGATGGAGTTCGCGAGTGAAATCAGCGTGCGCCCTGATGGGGTGGATTTTCCGAAAGCGCCGGAGGTTTTACGACGAACGTTCGAGTCTCTGGGGGCGACGTACGTGAAGCTTGGACAGTTCGTGGCGTCGGCGCCGAGCGCGTTTCCAAAGGAGTACGTGGATGAGTTTCAGAAATGTTTAGATTCCACACCCGTGGTGGAGTTTTCAGTGATCAGGCGAACGATTGAAAGAGATTTAGGGCGATCGATAGATGACGTGTTCGCATCGATCGATCCATCGCCGTTGGCGAGCGCGAGCGTCGCGCAGGTGCACCGAGCGACGTTGCTCGCGGGGAATAAGGAGGTCGTCGTGAAGGTGGTGAAACCCGACGTCGAGGACGCTCTCGTCGCGGATTTGAGCTTCATTTTAGTCGTCTCCAAGGTGTTGCAGTTTTTGAATCCTCAGCTGTCGAGGACGTCGTTGGTGGACATCGTCGGCGACATTCGCGCGTCGATGCTCGATGAGGTGGATTTGCGCAAGGAGGCGGCGAACATTGACGCGTTTACGCGGTATTTGGAAAACTCCCAGCTCACATCGCTCGCCAAGGCGCCGTTCGTGTACAAACAATTCAGCAACAAGCGCGTGATGGTGATGGAGTACCTCAAAGGCGTGCCGCTCACGGATTTAGAAGCGATTCGCGGCGTGAGCGATTCTCCGGAAGAGACGCTCGTCAACGCGCTGAATGTGTGGTTTGGAAGCGTTCTCGCGTGCGAGAGCTTCCACGCCGACGTGCACGCGGGTAACTTGCTAGTTTGCGACGACGGGAAGATTGGTTTCATCGATTTCGGTATCGTCGGCCGAGTTTCAGGATCGACCTGGGGAGCTATTCAGACGTTTTTCCAGTCAGCCGCCAGGCGCGACTATCGAAAAATGGCGCTCGCGTTGATCACCATGGGCGCCGCCGACGACGCCGTGGACGTTGACAAGTTTGCCCGCGATTTGCGTAAAGTATACGAAGCCATCGACGCGATTGAACCGGCGATTACGGTGCGCGCGGATGACGTCAACGGCGCCGCCACCGCCGCGTTGAGCGTCGACCAGCAACAAGTGACGCAGCTCGCCACCGAGCTCATTCGCGTTGGCGACGAAAACGGCGTGAAATTCCCCCGTGAGTTTGGCCTGCTGTTGAAGCAAATACTATACTTCGACCGCTACGTCGCTTTACTCGCGCCGGAACTCGAAGTCATGTCCGACGAACGCATCGAATTCATGGAGGCCGTCGTCGTCGACGTCGCCGCGTCTCCGAAACGTCTATCCAACCGTCTGTAACACCATTTCACCCTCACGCTCGCGTCATCATCGCTTGTGTTTTCTTCCAGAATCTCCTCGGGCGACGCCATCTTTCGACCTCCCGCTCGTTCCGTTCCGTTCGCGTCGGCTTCACACCGCGGCGTTCGCGCGTTTGCGCCCTCCCCATGGTCTCCGCCGTGCACGGCGTCATGATCACCTCTGACGTCCCGATCAAGCAATACATCTTACATCTCAACGAAATCGCCCCAGCCGAAGGGAAGTTCGTCATCGCCGACCTCGACGACTCGCGCGTCTTGGTACAGCCCGAACACGCCGCTCGCGTCGCCGAAGACGTCGCGCGCTACCAACAAACCACGCAATTCTTAGCCCCTTCCGTGAACGCCGGGGTGGCGAAAATCAAATAACTCAAAGTATCCTCGCCCGTCGACGTTCGAGGTGTAATAACATGTACTCGTACCTCATTCCATCGCTCGCGTCCTCGACGCGAAGCTCGAGAACCCGCGTCTTTGACACAATCATGAACCCCGATCGCGCGCAGCCGATCGAATGTTTCGCCGCCGTGGCGTTCGCGGCGAGAGAACCTTTGCGCATCGTTCGCGTCGTCGTCGCCCCGCCGCGCGCGAATGAAGTTCGAATAAAGATGGTCCACGCCGCGCTGTGCCACACCGACGCGTATACGTTGGATGGACACGACCGCGAAGGACGGTTCCCGTGCGTATTAGGCCACGAAGCGAGCGCGATCGTGGAAGCCATTGGTGAGGGCGTGACGACGTGCGCGATCGGCGACCGCGTGATTCCGTGCTACCAGGCGTATTGCGGGGACGTCGCGAAGCCGCCGTGCGAACACTGCGCGCACGCGAAAAGTAATTTGTGTCAACACGTGCGGCAGTGGACCGGGCGAGGAGTGATGAAGGCTGGGGACGACACGAGATTCACTTTGGCGAGCGACGGGTCGCCGATTTATCACTTCATGGGCGTGAGCGCGTTCGCGGAGTACTCGGTCGTGCACGAAGTGAGCGTGGCCAAGGTGATGAACGACGACGCGCCGATGGATAAGGTGTGCTTGCTCGGGTGTGGGGTGTCCACGGGGTACGGCGCGGTGAGAAACACCGCGGCGGTGGAAGCGGGAGCGACGGTGGCGGTGTTCGGATTAGGCGCGGTTGGGTTGGCGTGCGTCGAAGCCGCGGCCGGGGCGGGGGCGAAACGCGTCATCGCGGTGGATACGAATGATGAGAAGGAGAGCGTGGCGCGAGAGTTCGGCGCGACGGATTTCGTGAATCCAAAAAAGCACGTCGAGGATGCGCAGAGCGTGATCGTGAACATGACGAACGGCGGGGTGGATTACTCGTTCGAGTGCGTCGGAAATGTGGATGTCATGCGCAGCGCCCTGGAGTGCTGCCGAAAAGGGTGGGGGACATCCGTCATCGTCGGCGTCGCGCCGGCGGGCGCGGAAATTTCCACGCGTCCGTTCCAGCTCGTCACCGGTCGCACGTGGAAAGGCACGGCGTTCGGGGGGTACAAATCTCGCATCGCGATTCCAAAGCTCGTGGCCGAATACATGTCGGGTAGCACTAAGCTCGACAAATACGTCACGCACGAGCTGAAATTCGATCAGATTAACGAAGCATTCGAGTTGCTTCACGCCGGTAAGTGCTTGCGATGCGTGCTGTCTTTTAATTAAATCAATCCTTCACCATAACATTAAAATTACACGTCATCTACCATAAAACATCCATCGCCGTCGCTCGTCGCCGCCGTTCACCTTGCTACTCCGTCGCCGCTAAAGCCTTCGCGTGAAACTCCACGTGATCATCCATGAACGTTGATATGAAATAATACGAATGGTCGTACCCTTCGTGCAAGCGATACTTCACGGTAACGCCCGTGGTTGACGCCGCCTCAACGAAGCGCTCTGGAAATAGCTGCGTTTGGTAAAAAGTGTCATTCGCGCCTTGGTCGATTAATATCGGCGCATCAAACGTGTGCTCGATCGTGCGCACGAGCTCGGTGGCGTCATAACTCTTCGCTAAGTCTGAATCCGCACCGCCGAGATACTTGTCGAACGCTTTACGTCCCCAAGGAGACGCCGTCGGATTGCATACCGGCGCGAACGCGCTGACGCTCCGAAACCGTCCGGGCGACGAGAGAGCGAGGCACAGCGCGCCGTGCCCGCCCATGGAGTGCCCAAACACGCTCGACCGTGATAAATCGATCGGAATCTTCTCCACGTTCGCTTTGATGACGTCCGGGAGCTCGCGTGCGACGAAGGTGCGCATGTTGTAGTGAGTCGAAAATGGCGCCGCCGTCGCATCCAGGTAGAAGCCAGCGCCTTGGCCAAAATCGTACGCGTCTTCGTCCGGGACTTCGCTCCCTCGTGGGCTAGTGTCCGGAACGACGAGAGCGATGTTGTGCCTCGCGCACGCGCGTAAAGCACCGCCTTTTTGGCACACGTTCTCGTCGGTGCAGGTTAATCCAGAGAGGAAGAACAACGTTGGCGGACGAGCGGCGTCGGCGTCGCTCAGTCGTGGGATAAACACCGCGAACGTCGTGCGTGAGTTGAGAGACGCGCTGTGGAAGGCGTAGCGAGAGAGGACGCCGCCAAAGGCGCAGACTTTGGAGACGAGCTCGAGGTCGGGCATGTCGTAGAGTGGTGAGCGAGCTGTTGATACAAGAACTTTTCAACTAATACTGCGCAAGCGCGCGCAAGAGAGGCTATTCAAGCCGTTCGTCAGCGCTAATCTCGGCGCGTTCGGCTTTGTACCGGCTCGAGGCGGACTTCAAGTCCCCGAGAATCGTAAATGCGGTGGCCAGTAGAATCAATCCACACGGAATCCAGAACAATACTGACACCAGGAACGCTTTCTCGCGACCGAGGACGTTGATGAACTGGGCGACGATCATCGGGCCTAATCCTTTGCCTAAATCGTCCGTGAGCATGAAAAACGAAAATGCCGTGCCGCGATTGAGCGGGTGCAAAACGTTGAGTAACATGGCGCGAATGTTTACGCCGACGCAGCTCGAAACAAATCCTGCCAAAAATGCCACCGAGCTCTTGCCCACAAGATCCGCGGTTGAGCCGGGGCGGTAATCGGCGAGTATCAAGTACGCCGCTGGAGCTACGCCGAGTATCGCCGATGAACCCATGAATACCGAAACCTTTTGCGCGTTTTGATTGTATAGTCGCTGGCCATACCAGCCCGAAAATACAGTACTCGTCATCGCCCCCGCTGCGAACGTAATCATCAGCGTCGTGCTCGCCGGGACGCCCAATCCTTTATCTTGCGCTAGGTAATCGTTGAAAAACGTATTTATCATCGACCACGGTACGCACCCAGAAATGCCTTGCGCCAAGAACATCGCCACCGTCTTCACCGTGACGATGCCGACGACTTTCCGCCAAAACGCCGCAACGTCCCCGTAGAATCTCCCTCCTCCTCGCGGCGGCGGCGTCGACCCGTGCGTGCGCCCCGGCGATTCTACTAAATTTTCCCTCTCGCTGCGCTCTCTCGCCTGTGCGCCGCCCTCCTCCTCGAAACTCTCGCCGGTCGCGACGTACTCCTCCTCCATCCCACCTCTCTCTGGCTCCTCCGCGTAAAACATCATCATCAGTGCCGTCACGATTCCTGGCAACGCCACGACGACGAAAGGGGCGCGCCATCCATACTTCGTCCCAACAAAACCAGAGATCGCCTGCCCGAGGACGATCCCGAAGCTCATCGACACTCCCGTCGCCGCCGACACTCGCGTGCGCTCGCTCGGAGGAAACAAGTCGCCGCACAAAGAATACGTCAGCGGCGCGGCTCCGCCCACGGCGATTCCCGTGAGCGCTCGGAGCCAAAACAACTGATCGTACGACACGATCCAAAGCGCGAACACGTTCGGCGCGCTGCCGAGGACCAGGCACCACGCGAAGAGCTTGACCCGAGACCGCGCGTCCGCCAACGCGCCGACGGCCACCGCGCACGGTGCGCCCAACAAAAAGAACGCGAACGCGATCTCCCCGCCGAGTTTGCTATCGCGTTCGCGCGACGTCAGGCGCAAATCGCGCGCGATCGCGGTGAGATGGGGCGCCATTAAGTTTTGATCCGCGTACACCACGGCGAGGCCGACGCAGCAGAGCGCGAACGTCGCCGCCGCGCGCCGCGGCGCGCCGAACGTCATCGCGCGCGACAGCGAACGCTTCGCAACGCGACCTCGACGAGCGGTTCGCGCGAATCACGCGTTTGACGACGCGAATGAACGTGCGGTCGTCGCAAAGCGACCTCACCGCGACGAGCCGCGGTGTGATGCGAAACGCCGCGAGCGGCGGCGACGCGAATGAAACCCAAATGTCTCGCGTGTCAACACGCGCTAGAGCTATGAAGTGCGGAGAGACGTTTTCTATCGTTCATTGATTGTTCGACACGCGTCACATCGCGCGCTTCATGTTGTCTCGGAACTTGGCGCTGAGCAACGCGAGCACCGGCCATAAGCCGACGACGACGACTTTTGGCGCGCCGGTACCAAAATTTGTCCTGTCGTACCCAAGGAACATCTTGATCGCCACGGCGACGTAGATGAACGTTGCGAGTGGCGCGTTGAACAGTCCACCGACGAAAGGGATGGGTAAGCCGTGGCATCGAACGTGTTTCGAGCGATCGAGCCGAGCGCTCGCCGGCGAAGCGCGAGCGTTTGGCGCGGCGACGTTCGCGCGACGCGATGAAACGCGCGCGATGAAACGCACGGCGATGGGCCGAGGCGCTCGTAAGCGCGAGTGCGCGCGCGATGAAACGCGCAGAGCGCGAGTGGGGACGGTGGTGAGCATCTCCGCGACAGCGCGGAGTGTGGCGTCGAGACGCTCGGGAAGGCGTCGGTTGCGAAGGAATCCGCGGCGTCGATTGGCACGTTTTCTTCGTATTGCAACGCAGAGTTCGCGTTGACTCTTGATGTGTACGCACACTTTCGCGATTTATTCCACCGCACATTGACCGGTGAAGTGTAAATGTAAGCGCTGGGCGAGCAAGTACGACGCGCACCACAGCGTGATTTCGCGTCCCGGGTTCAAGACCAAGTTGACCAATCCTGGGCCCGGACAAACGCCGGCTAAGCCCCAACCAGCGCCAAACAAAACCGCGCCGAGGATGAGCTCATTATCGATGAACTTGGAGCTCTGCTTGAACTCGCGCGCCATGGCGGGGCGCTCTACTTTTAGGATTCCTCGAGCGACGTACGTCGCCGAAACGACAAACGCGAGAGCGCCACCCATGACGAAGACTAACGACGGATCGAACGCCTGAGAAGTCACCGCGAGGAACCCGGCGACTTTCGCCGGGTTTGTCATCCCGCTTATCACTAATCCAAGACCGAAGAACGTTCCCGCGACGGTTTCGCTCGCCAATTTGAGTTTCTCCACGAGTTCCGTGACGCCGCCGCCTTGTGCCTTGGCGACGGCGAACAACGTCGCCTGAATCGCCACACCCGCGGCAAACACCTTGGCGTACAGCGCTAAACTCACTTCCGGTGCGCGCGCTATTTTCGAAATCGTATTTGACGCTTGCGAGACGTTCAAGGCATCGAGCGTGCCCGTCGCCGCGACGACCGCCGCGCCCACGACCATGAAGACGCACGTGAACACAACCGAGCGAGCGTTGAACCGCCCGATGCCTGAAATCGAGTGCCCGCTCGTGCATCCACACCCAACTGAGCAAAGGCGAAAAACACACTCGTCGATCGTCAATCACGCGACCGAGACGACGCGCTCATTCGACGTCATCGCTTCATTCGACCGCGTCGCGCGACCGCGACCGCGAACGCGCGTCACGCACCGCTCGAGCCGAACCCCACGAGCGCACCCGCGACCGCCGCGCGCGATGCGGTCACCATGGGAACCGACGCTTGGGCGCCCAAAACATTCGGCGCCAAGTACCCCGAGGCGAGGAGTCCAAGCAAGAACGCGTATGATGATGCTTTGGCGTCGCCGCGCGCCGCGGCTTTGGTCTCGCCGCTCACCCCCAAATTCTCCCCAGTGTTCAGCTTCTTTGCGATCGTCTGCGCGCCTAATATGAGGCCTCCCGCGAGGGCGTTATCGGGGGTGAACATGAGCGTCGTCAGCGCGCGCGCGATCGTTCGCTCGCGCGAGTTTGGGCCGATGTGGTGCGCGCGCGCGGAACGCGCGGGCGCTCGAGCGGGAGCGGCGCGGCGGAGACGAGTCGATGGCGCGCACGCCAGAGCAGGCGTGAATGCGGTGGACATGATGAATGTGCTTCGACTTGAGTGCGATCGCGAGCGAGGGCGAGAGCGGGGGGGAGGTGATGAGTGAGGTGATGCGTCGAGCGCGAACGGCGAAGGGGAACGACGGCGAACGCTGACGAGGATTTCATGAGACTCGTCGAAAAGGGAAGCGAGGCGTAGTGTTGGACAAGACTGATGTGGATTACGAATGTGAACTAAGAAAACAACGGAAACGAGAATCACGTGCTGAGGAGAACGTCGCGAAGGGAGCGAAGGGTGCTCCAAAGGTTGACGTACGCCGAACGGTTGCTCAATGCGATGGGACGTAAGGAATCGGACACTCTATCGAAGCAAGCGTTCAACACTGCAGCCGATGCGCCGTGGTCGGCGCACGCCTTAATCGTTAGCATGGCCTGTACAATAGCGGTGATGAGTTGCGTGACTTTGAGTTTGTCGGGATCATCGTCGCCGCCTACGGCGGTGGACAAGGACGACATCGAGCCAGCGGAACCGATGGGATCTCGCAAGCTCGGATTCAAATTCACCGTACTTTCAGCTCCAGCGTTTGTGGTAGTTTTGACGTGGAACACGATTCTTCTGGCGCCCATACCAGCTGTGGCGACGATGTCTTCTGCGATGGAGGCGCACATCTCTTCTGAACTCGGGGCCGTTGCGGCCGGCGCGAATCGAGACAAGTTTCTTTGCCCCTCAGCGCTCGATGATTGGTTCTTAATCTTACGCCAAAGTGCCACGGGTTTGTCGTTATACCCTTGCTGCTGTCGTAGACGCAATAAAGACGCTTCAAGCTCGCTGTTTGCATCGCGAAGGCTGAGCACGATCGCTGCGTATTCGCGTTGGAATTTAAGAGCATCTCCATTCAACTCAGCAGCCTGCTTCACTCGCTCAGGTTTCCTCTTCAATTCTTCGGCTAGATCGTTCTTTCTGGAGAGTGCGCTCACCAACTCGCGCTTACGCTCGAGAGATGCACGCGCCTCGGTGAGAAGACGAGCATCAACCTCGCGCATTTGCGCCGCCACGGCGACGCCCGCCCCGTACGCCTGTCCTCCCCCGAGCACGGGCGTTGGGTCGTACGAACCTCGGAAACCAGCTGTAAAGGCTTCATTTTCAATCTGCTCTGCCGTTTCGCGCGCGATGAGATCAGCTTCTGCGGGCGTGACTTCAATTGGCATGATGTCAACGTCGCGCACGAGCTCAACGCCCAACTCTGGACGGGTAAATTGTACGCGACACGTCGAGCGATCGACGGTCAAGATATTCCCGATGTACGGCGCGTTAAATCGCGGATGTACGGCTAATACACTTTGCCCAACTTCCAGCGGTGGCGCGATTTCCACGCCGCACAGCCATTCGTCAAGTCTCGCCTGAAATTCACGCGTTAGCTCCTTTCCGCAAAGCTTCAACTCAGTCCATTCTCGAGCGGCGTGACGACAATACTCTAAATCCATGCGCTCATCACGCAGAAAGTTCAGCGACAACCGTCGAGGCTTAGGAAGCTTGCGACGAATGGCTTTCCACTCTGCGCGCGTCGCGACGCGCACGTTTCCTTTCCCGACGCTTTGCAACCAGCGCGCAAAGCCACTATCGGCGAACCAAGCCTTGTCGGTGCCGGCGGTGAAGAAGTTGGCGTTTGCCCATCGTCTGGTCAAAGGATTATGAGCTCCGATGAGCAACCGCGCGCGGTTGTCGTTCGGCAAAGCATCTGTTGTTGCCGCAAATCCGTTCAAACGATGATCGCCAAACAGCGAACTCGCCGCTCCGAGGCCGTTCGATTCGATCTCGCGCGACAAATGACGACGCGGGCGATTCATTTTAAGCATCTTCTTCCCAATCGGCACTTCCAGCGGTCTCAACGCATACTTAGGTAACGGCGGAAGTCGGTGTTGAATGCGAGTGCCGCGAGAGCCGCGTGGCCGCCCGCTCCCCGGCTTGCGCTTCTTCTGCGGCGTTTCCGTCGAAGTCACATCCGCGAGCGTCATCAATCCATCGAGAGCGCCAAAAAGTACGTCTTCATCGGCAATTGGTTTCGCCTTTCGACCCGGGCTGCGTCCTGGGCTAGACCCATTTGCAACGTGTGGTACGTGTTCATCCGGAAACAACGCCCGAGCGCGTTTCCGTCGAGGCGTCCCGCTCCCGTTCCCCAAGAGCGCGATCGAATCCTTCGCGTAGTTCCGTCCCGGACTTTGACCCGCGCGCGCGGCGGCTAAATTGATCTGCGGCGACATCGACACAAGAACCTCCGCCGCTCGTTCAGAATTATCATACTTACTCGCCGGTTTTCTCGGCGTGCGCTTCCCCACCGGCGCCGCGCTCGCGATGACGCCCAAGACGCTCAAAACCTTCGCCCCGTTCCCTCCTCCTTCCTTCGCGCGCGTCGCGCTCGCTCGTCGCGGCGTCGAACTCCCCGCATCCCGTGAACTCACATTCCTCCCCCCATATTCGCTCTCATTCACGCCTTCCTCCTTCATCACCTGCGTTCGCGCACACCATCACCGTCGTCAGATTCTCCCTCTTCATCCCTCAAACATCATCCATTCGCTCGCTCGCTCGCGTCCCGCGTCCCGCGTCCCGCGTCCCGCGTCCCGCGTTCCCAATCGCACGATCGCGTCCTCACGTAAACCTACCTCCATCGATCGATCGCGTTCGCGCGTTTTCGTTTTCGTCTCCGTCATGATGTCTTCTCTAAACCTTCTTCGTCTTCACGTCGATGTTTCAATCCCAAAGTCAGAACCACATGGGAATGATGAATCGCAGAATTCAAACCCGTCGTCCGAACGCGATCGAGTCGAACGCCTCTCGCCTCTCGCCTCGCCGTCGTCTGTGCGATGGATGAACACAAAGTTCAAAGCGATCGATCGTAAAATATCGAACTCGTTTAAGTGAACGGCGTCCGTGCGTTCGCGTCGCGTCGCGCGTCCGCGTCCTCGAAGCGCGCGCGCGAATGGCGACGCATTCGAACAAAGTCCGAGACCTGGAGACGCGCAAAGCGGGGGCGGGCGTAACGACCGACCGAGGGAGGGGGGGGGGGGCTCGAGGT
>Ga0222712_10001353_pt1 | contig 30539 bp, 31 predicted proteins | sample C33_657DmetaG_FD_165043 | JGI IMG/M metagenome (GOLD analysis project Ga0222712, IMG submission 165043) | Estuarine water microbial communities from San Francisco Bay, California, United States - C33_657D | ecosystem: Environmental > Aquatic > Marine > Unclassified | place: USA: California...
TCACGAACTGGTTCTGGATCTGGAATCGAATCGACAATACGCGAAGGGTGAGTTGGTTCGGCATGAACAAGTCCTGGAGTCTGCACGCGAGGAGCAGGTTCTTGGCCGAGCATCCAACGAGCATTCTCATTTGTTGCAGTAATTGAACGTCGGTTGAGATCAAAGTTCCATGTTGCACTGCCATGGCCGTCACGGTTGGGGTACGCGAGATCGATCGTCCATGTTCCATCATCGATGCGCCAGGTGTTCCATGAAAGTGAATCGCTATCGACACCCAGAGGGGCTAGGCGAGAAATCACAACATCTTGAAAAGTTTCTTGATCGCGAGCGCTCTCTTTACGAAGCACGACAGCGAATGCTTGATCCAAGATGTAGACGCGCTCTTGCAAAATAGGTCCAGCAAAGCGTTCAACTTTTTCAACGCTGATGTGACCATCGCGAGCAATGGCATCCATAGTCTCGCCCGCACGCAGACGTCGCTGAATCTCTTTCACACTCATCGTCTCAACATCATCGCTTGCTACAACTGCAGCAAGACGTGGTTGATTGACGGTAGCGCGCAATGTGTCGCTGATGCGTACGGTGAATTCTTCGCCGATTGGGTTGGTGAGAGTGAGATGGGTGCCTTCAGGGTTTTTGCCCGTTAGCCGCAGTTCGCTCATGTTGCGCAGAATAACCGATAAAGTGCGGATATGACCCCAGAGACTTCTCGCCTCGCCTCAGAATTACTTCCGCTAGCCCGCAAGGTGGCGCAAGCAGCTGGTCAACTCCTCATGCAACGTCCCGCCCACTTTGATCTGACCGAAAAGTCCGTGGCAATTGACTTCGCCACACAGATGGATGAAAAGGCAGAGGCTCTTATAGTCGAGGGGATCCTTGCCGATCGCCCCGATGATGGCATCATCGGAGAAGAAGGTGCGGCTCGCGAAGGTAGATCAGGAATCACATGGGTCATCGATCCACTTGATGGAACTGTTAATTATTTTTATGGATTACCGGGATGGAATGTCAGCGTTGCGGCCCGAGATGATGAAGGCTCACTCGTAGGGGTTGTCTACGCGCCCACAATTAATTCGCTATGGCATGCAGTCCGCGGCGGCGGTGCTTTCCATAACGACGAAAGGATTCGCAGTACATCGGGTGTCTCTCTCGATCGTGCACTGATTGGCACTGGATTTGCTTACGATGTTGCAGAGCGCACCGAACAAATCGCAATGGTGGCTTCCCTTCTTCCACGAGTTCGCGATATCCGGCGAATGGGATCAGCTGCTGTGGATCTTTGTCATGTCGGCATGGGCGCACTCGATGCTTACTTTGAACGTGGCCTCCACGAGTGGGATTGGGCCGCCGGTGCTCTGGTTGCTACCGAAGCCGGGGCACAGGTTGCCCATTTAGGCGATGGGGCCAGAAAGTTAACCGTTGCGGCAGGCCCTGGCCTCTTTGATGCGGTGCAGGAAGCGCTCGCCCGCGTAGAGCTCTAGATGATTGGCGTCTAGGGGCCGATTTACGCTCGAGGCCCCTTGTATGGCAAGATAGCCCTTCTGCGCAGCTAAGAAGCGAGCGCCGATAGAGAAGAAACCTGAGGAAGAAAATGAACATTCTCGATGCCGTTGATGCCAAGTCATTGCGCAAGGACGTCCCACAGTTCCGCGCTGGCGATGAACTCAAGATCCACGTTCGCGTTATCGAAGGTTCAAAGAGCCGTATCCAGGTTTTCCAAGGAATCGTAATCCGTCGCCAAGGCGATGGTGTTCGCGAGACATTTACAATCCGTAAGGTTTCATACGGAGTTGGCGTAGAGCGTACATTCCCAGTCCACACACCTGTTATTGAAAAGATCGAGCTTGTTAAGAAGGGCGATGTTCGCCGTGCGAAGCTTTACTACCTACGCGATCTTCGTGGTAAGGCTGCAAAGATTCGCGAAAAGCGTGATGGCATCGAAGGTTACGGCGACGGAATTCTCTCAACTCCAGAACCAATCGTTGAAGTAGTTGTTGAGCCTGTCGTAGAGGCAGTCGTCGAGACAGTTGTAGAGACTCCAGCTGAGGTCGTTGAAGTTGTTGAAGCTGTAATTGAAAATCCCGCAGAAGAGGTCTCAGCAGAAGAGACTTCAGCTGATAAAAAAGCTGAATAGTTCTAGCGCTCATTAACCCATGATGCGCAAGGGTTCTCTCCTTCGCGAGTTACCGATATTGGTAATTCTTGCTCTTCTTGTTTCCTTACTTATCAAATCATTCCTCGTACAATTTTTCTACATTCCTTCCGGTTCAATGGAGAACACGCTTCAGGTCAGAGATCGTGTTGCAGTTAATCGCATTCCATTTATCGGAAATGACATTAGTCGCGGAGATGTCATTGTTTTCCGTGATCCTGCTGGATGGTTGCCGGAAGCAAGTTCAGTTGATGGAAATAGAGTGACCAATGCAATTCGCGAAGGACTCGTCCTTGTCGGCGTAGTCCCGAATCCTGCAAAGCAGTACCTCGTTAAGCGCGTTATCGGCGTTGCAGGAGACAAGGTAGTTGCAAAGGATCAAGTGCTTACCATTAACGGAAAGCCAACTAACGAGCCTTATATCTTTGCTGGAAATACTCCTAGTGATACAGATTTCAATATCACAGTTCCTGAAGGCAAAGTTTGGGTGATGGGCGATCATCGTGGAGCAAGTGGTGATTCTCGTGTGCATCAAGATGATGTTAACAATGGAATGGTTCCAGTCGAAAAGATTACTGGACGCGTAGTTGCAACAATTTGGCCGTTAAGCCGAATCGGATTTATTTCATCTCAGGACCCACTTTCAAGCAAGTGAGCGATCACAAAGTAATCGAAGATCGACTTTATGCTGCCGGTATTTCTCCTTTAGCTGGTGTCGATGAAGCAGGTCGCGGAGCATGTGCTGGCCCGTTAGTTGTGGCCTCTGTAATTCTTCGTGACCCTCATGCAAGCGAGCTAGCAATGGTTCGAGATTCCAAAGAAATCTCTGAGAAAATTCGTGAAGAACTATTTGATGTCGTCACTGCAGCTGCTCTCTCACTAAGCGTTGTCATCATTTCAAATGAAGAAATTGATGCGCGTGGTGTGCACGCTGCAAATCTTGACGGTATGCGTCGAGCAGTTCAGGGTCTGGAGATCACTCCTGCTTACGTCCTCACAGATGGATATGCCATCGAAGGGCTCGCTCTTCCCAACCTTGCAGTATGGAAAGGTGATCAAGTAGTTACCTGTATCAGCGCAGCATCAATTATTGCCAAAGTGACACGTGATCGAATAATGCGCGAAATGGATCTCCTCTATCCTGAGTATGGCCTTGCATCACACAAGGGTTACATCACGAAAGTTCATACTGAGGCTTTGCAGAAATACGGTGTTACACCTGTCCACCGCAGATCTTTTTCAAATATTGCAGAACTTTTGTAACTTACCCACATTGAGGTCACGGGGTGGAGAGCGCAACTGGATGAATAATTACCCTGCCCTCCATGACGGCAACTCACAAGAGACCAAGTAGAAATCGCCAGGTAGGCGCTTTTGGCGAAGCAACGATTGCAAAATATCTAGAAACTCTCGGTTATGACATCATCGAACGTAATTGGCGGATCAAGGAAGGCGAAATAGATCTCATCGCCTGTGACTCACACTCGCTCCTCCATTTTGTTGAAGTGAAGACTCGATCTTCGCTGGCTTTCGGTGATCCCCTAGAGGCGATCAATCGCGAGAAAGCACGCAGATTGCAGCGGCTTGCGCTGGCATGGCTTGCTACTCATCATCAACTTGGAAGTGATTTTTCAATCGATGTTGCTGCAGTTCTTTTAGCAGCAGATGGTTCGCACACCATTGATTTTAGAGAGAACATTCTGTGACCCTGGGCCGCTCTACATCAATGGGTTTAGTTGGTCTTACAGGCAATACAGTCACAGTAGAAGTTGATATTAGTGATGGACTTCCGCATTACAACTTATTGGGCCTGCCCGATGCCGCTCTCAATGAATCTCGCGATCGGGTACGCGCAGCATTTACAAACTCAGGCGAAAACTGGCCCAATAGAAAAGTTACTGTCTCGCTCTCTCCTGCCTGGCTTCCCAAAAGTGGCTCAAGTTTTGACCTGGCAATCGCGCTGGCAATCTTGGTCGCTCATGGATCGCTCGCACAAGATTCAATTGATTCAACGCTAATTCTCGGAGAGCTTGGACTTGATGGATCTATTCGCGGAGTGAACGGAGTTCTCCCCGCACTCATCGCTGGCCATCGCGAGGGAATTAAGCGCGTAATTATTCCAATTGCAAATATCGGTGAGGGTGGTTTATTGCAATCGATGGAGATTGTGGCCTTTACAAACCTTCGCGAACTTCTTCTCTATCTACGCACCGGTGAGGGAACAATTCACGCCTCGGAGACAATAGATGAAAGTGCAGATCCACTTCTAGATTTTGAAGATGTTGCAGGGCAGATGCGCGCACGCTTTGGTGCAGAAGTTGCAGCAGCTGGGGGACACCATCTCTTACTTATCGGTCCGCCAGGTGCCGGTAAAACGATGATCGCAAGCCGAATCCCAACTATCTTGCCGCCTCTGACTATTGAACAAAGTCTTGAAGTCACTGCGTTGCACTCGGTTGCGGGCACGCTCTCAGAGCGTTCACCTATGTCGCGGATGGCACCGATCGTTGCTCCACATCACAGTGCAACACGGGTTGCAATGGTGGGCGGTGGTGCTCATGTCATCAAACCTGGTGCTTGTTCACTAGCGCATCACGGAGTTCTCTTTATCGATGAAGCACCTGAGTGCGCTTCCGGAATCCTCGACTCACTTCGCCAACCGCTTGAATCCGGAACAATCACAATCGCACGAAGTATTGGAAACATCACTTACCCATCACGTTTCCTCTTAGTGCTGGCTGCCAATCCATGTCCTTGTGGAAAATTTGCCGGCAGAGGTTTAGGTTGCAGTTGCTCTTCGGTGCAAGTCAGACGCTATCTTGGAAAGTTATCTGGCCCTTTGATGGATCGTATTGATATGCGCATCACCGTTGAACCAGTTGGTCGCGCTGATATTTCATCTCTGACACTTGGAGAATCCAGTGCTGTGATTGCAGAGCGCGTGCAGGCAGCCCGTGTGATCGCGCGAGAGCGCTTTGCTGGCCGCGGCTTTGAACTTAATAGCTCAATACCGGCGCGAGCTTTGCGAACTGAATTCAAACCAGATCGCCTGGCCATGAATTTTCTCCATGATGAACTCGATCACGAACGTTTGACAGCGCGAGGACTACATAAAGTCATTCGTCTGGGATGGACGCTGGCCGATTTGGCGGGGCGAAATCAACCCACACTTAAAGATGTTACAGATGCCTACGAATTACGCGAAGGAGGAATCTCTTGAACGAAGAGAAATCAGCAAGGCTCGAACTCTTTGCAGTTACGCAAGGAGGCAACTCTTTCTGGGGTTCAGAAATTGCGCAGCAAGGCGCCCACCAGACTTTGCTTCGAATCAAAGATGGCTTCTATCGATCAGGCAAGGGCGAAAAAACTCTTGCGCAGCTTCATCCTGGAGGAGCGCCTGCTCTCCTTGAATCAATAGAAAAAGCAGGTGGCATCTTTATTACCCCCGGGGACACAACGTGGCCAGAACAACTCGATGATCTAGCAACACCACCAGTAGGACTTGTCGTCAAAGGCAAAGTTGATTCACTCAGGACACGATCAATTGCAATCGTTGGAACTCGTAACCCAACGCCTTACGGTGCTCGAATTGCAAGTGATTTCGCAGCAGGCTTTGTAGATCGCGAATGGAGCATCGTTAGCGGCGGCGCTTACGGCATCGATACGCATGCACATAAAGGTGCCCTTATTGCAGAAGGCATCACCATCGCTGTTATCGCGAGTGGAATTGATATCAATTACCCAGCAGGAAACGAGAGACTCTTTGCTGAAATTGCAGAACTTGGTGCAATAGTCAGTGAAGTGATGCCAGGAACTCCGGCCTTTCCTTCACGGTTTCTCACTCGTAATCGAATTATTGCAGCCCTTTCAATGAGCACCTTGGTCGTTGAAGCAGCGTTTAGAAGTGGATCACTGCGCACAGCTCGTGATGCCGCAGAGCTGATGCGACCTGTCATGGCAATTCCTGGACCAATTAATTCACCCACATCAGAAGGAACTCATCGTCTTATTGGCGAACGCGCCGCAGAGATCGTCACATCTGTCAGTGATGCCGTTGAATTGATTACCTCGCTTGAGTCTCTCGTTTAGGTAAAAGGGATCGCCTGATGCGAGAATAAGCATATGAGTGAATTCCGTTCGGGCTTTGTCGCAATTGTTGGCCGCCCAAACACAGGAAAATCAACTCTCATCAATGCACTCGTTGGATCAAAAATTGCGATTACATCGCCTCATCCAAATACCACTCGCCATGCAATTCGCGGAATCATCAATGGCTCAGATTTTCAGGCAGTTCTTGTAGATACTCCAGGTGTTCATAAACCTAAAACTCTGCTTGGTCATCGACTCAATGCTGTGGTGGGGGAGAGCCTAGATTCAGTCGATGTCATTCTGATGTGTCTGCCTGCTGATGAGACGTCAGGAGCTGGAGATGTCTTCGTTGCACAAGAAATTGCAAAACATCCCCGCGCAAAGAAATTTGCACTTGTAACAAAGACTGACCTAGTTTCAAAGAAGAATATTGCTACACGATTGCTTGGCATCAATGAACTTGCTGTGGGTTTTACATGGGATGAAATCATTCCTATCTCTGCTGCAATTCATGATCAAATCGATCTTTTAGCATCGCTGATTTCAAAGAATCTCTCTGTCGGTCCAGCTTTCTACCCAACCGATATGAAGAGCGACCAGGCGATTGAACAACTCATCTGCGAGCTGGTGCGCGAAGCTGCTCTACGCGATGCTCGTGAAGAACTTCCACACTCGATCATGGTCACTATCGATGAGATGTCAGAGCGTGAAGAGAAAGGCTCACGTCCATTCTTTGATATTCATGCAACCATCCACGTTGAACGTGATTCACAGACCGGAATTCTGCTTGGTCATAAAGGTGAGCGTCTGAAGGATATTGGGATGCGAGCTCGAAAAGATATTGAACGCGAACTTGGGGCTCGAATCTTCCTTGGTTTACATGTGAAAGTTTCAAAGGAATGGCAGAGAGATCCAAAACTTCTTGAACGTTTGGGCTTTTCAGAGAAGTAGAGAGTTACACCTTTTGGCGACGATTAACTAGCCACGATCCAAGCATCACAAGCGGCAGGCCAATACTCATTCCGATAGTTAATGGCTCGCTCAAGATAATTACACCCAAGAGAACGGCAATAGCTGTATTCCAATACGTCACAAGCGATGCACGAGTTGGACCAATGTCTGCAATAAGTGTGAAGAAAATTGCAAATGCCAGACCTGTTGAGAAGACACCGAGTGCAATGACGGAGTAAGTGGCTGCGTGTGAAACGGTGTGATCTGGCCAAAGTGCGATAGTAAATGGCAGGTAGAAGATTGCGGTGAGAGCCATGGCAACAGCATTAATCGCAATTCCAGAGACATCAGGGAGTTTGTTGCGAATCATGATAATCGCATAGGCGTAACCAATTGCTGCGACAATTACCATCAGTATTGAAAGTGGATCTGATGATCCGATCAATGTCTCGATGCCGACAATTAGAACAACCCCTATGAATCCGATACCGATACCGACAATGCGGTTTGCCTTAAGAGCATCTTTATCACCTTGCAAGTAGGTGATTATGTTTGACCAGATAGGTACGGATGCAATAAGCAATCCTGCAAGCCCAGAGGAAATCTTTTGCTCAGCTGTTCCAATAAGAATCCACGGAATTATCATTTCAAGAACTGCGTAAAAGGCCACATATTTAATCCCACGAAAGGCTGCGAAAATTGATCTATCTTTGATCGCCAAGGGAATCAAAATAGCTGCACCAATAAGTACTCGGCCAAACACCACAATTGCTGGCGAGTAACCAGTCTCTTCATCGACTGCAACTTTGATAAAGAGATAAGGAATACCCCAAAGGAAACCTACGAGTGCAAAGATCAGCGCGCTTTTACGTGACATATCGATGCAGTCCTTTAGTTGACGCTGCGCTACTAGAGGACGCTGCGATAGAGGGCAATTGTAGCCGCGGCTACTGCATCCCACCCAAATTCATTAATTGCACGAGTGCGACCTGCGATGCCGAATCTCTTGAGCCTCTCGGGATCACCCATCATTTCATTAATTCCTGCCGCGATATTGCTCTCAAAGATTGAACTATCAGTGGTGTAATCAACAAGCCGTCCCGTCACACCATCATCGACAACTTCTGGAATTCCGCCAACGCGTGTAGCGAGCACCGCAGTCTGGCAGGCCATCGCTTCCAGGTTAACAATTCCAAGTGGTTCATAGATTGAAGGGCAGAGGAATAGATCTGCTCCAGTGAGAAGTGGAATAAGTTGTGGCTTAGGAAGCATCTCCTTAATCCACCAAATGTTCTTTCGAGTTTTTTGAAGTTGTGCGACTAGCTCTGCAAACTCTGCTCCAATACCTGCCTCATCAGCACTTCCTGCACATAAGACAAGGCCATACTCATCGGGGACTTGCGACCAGGCACGAAGAAGATGGGCCAAACCTTTCTGTCGAGTGATGCGTCCTACGAAGATTGCGTAGCGACCGGTAATCCCAAAACTCTCCGCAACAGATGGATCATCCTTCGGCGACCATTCCTGGGTATCAACTCCATTTCTAATTGTGACGACCTTCTTTGGATCGACATCCGGGTAAGAAGCTAAGACATCAGCGCGCATGCCATCACTGACAGCGATGATTGCAGCGGCACCTTCGTAGGCAGTCTTTTCTGCCCATGATGAAATCGCATATCCGCCGCCGAGTTGTTCGGCCTTCCACGGACGCAAAGGTTCTAAAGAGTGAGCACTAATGACATGTGGCATACCGTAAAGAAGAGAAGCGGTGTGGCCAGCCATGTTGGCGTACCAAGTATGTGAGTGCACAACATCGACTTCGCCCAAGTGATGGGCGATCAACATATCTGTAGCAAGAGCCTGAAGCGCAGGGTTGGCAGAAGCGAACTCTTGAGGGGTTTCATAGCCAAAAGCCCCATCGTTGCGAGGACCGCCAAAGCAATGAACATCAACTTTAATTCCAGAAACAGTGCGAAGAGCGGCGCTGAGTTGAACGACATGAACACCGGCACCGCCATAAACGGCAGGAGGCCACTCTTTAGTGACAATTCCAACGCGCAACTGGCTCACACTCTGACTCCATTCTTGCGATTGCTCTGCGAAAAACTTCTATAGGTTAAATCTATCGATAAGGGTATCGTTAACCTATGGCTCGCTTTGAAACACCACTCGGAATCGTCCTTGCAGGCGGTGAAGGAAAGCGTTTAATGCCTCTGACAGCAGATCGTGCAAAACCTGCAGTCCCATTCGGAGGTTCCTATCGCCTCGTTGATTTTGTTCTCTCCAATCTTGTCAACGCTGAGATGCGTCGAATTGCCGTACTCACTCAGTATAAATCTCACTCACTCGACCGTCACATCACAACAACTTGGCGCATGTCGACCTTGTTAAATAATTACATCACTCCTGTGCCTGCCCAGCAGCGTCTTGGACCCCGTTGGTATACGGGTTCAGCCGATGCGATTTTGCAGAATTTCAATCTGATCCAGGATGAAAATCCAAGGCATGTATTGGTATTCGGCGCAGACCACGTGTATCGCATGGATCCCAGCCAAATGTTTGATGCACATCTGAGCACTGGTGCAGGTGTCACGATTGCAGCTATTCGCATGCCTCGATCAGAAGCTCATGAATTCGGTGTCATCGAGTTAGCAGAAGATGGCGTGACAATAAAAGCTTTCCACGAGAAGCCATCTGATCCACCTGCGATGCCTGGCCATCCCGATCTCTCTCTTGTGTCAATGGGTAACTACATCTTTAAACGCGACGTAATGGAAGAAGCTCTGATTTTGGATTCAGAGGATCTGGAGAGTCGACACGATATCGGCGCCAACATTATTCCGATGCTCACAAAGAATGGCGAAGCTAAGGTCTACGACTTTGCTCATAATGAAGTTCCTGGCGCTACCGATCGTGATCGTGGCTACTGGCGTGACGTGGGTTCAATCGACGCGTATTACGACGCCCATATGGACCTCGTATCAATCCATCCAATATTTAATCTTTACAATCGCGAGTGGCCGCTTCTAACAAATCCACCTTCACTGCCACCTGCCAAATTTAGCGAATCAGGTATTGCTCAAGATTCAATTGTTGGTGCAGGAACAATCATCTCTGGTGGTCACGTCAACCGCACCGTAACTTCCTACGATGTACACGTAGGTAAGGGCGCGTTTGTTGATAGTTCAGTACTTATGCCTGGCGTGAAAATTGGTGCTGGCGCCGTCATTCGTCACGCAATTCTCGATAAGAGCGTCGTTGTTGATCCTGGTGCTCAAATAGGCGTGGATCTTGAACGAGATCGAGCTCGATTTACTATTTCAGATGGTGGTGTTGTCGTAGTTGGTAAAGGTATTCGCGTTACCAGTTAGTCTCACCAATTTATGGTTGCATCACGAAGTATTCGGTACTTCTCTAGAACTTCAGGAGTTGCCGCAGCTTCAATGTGAGTAGCCTTTCCCAAATTCCATACAGGTGGTGTCGCACCACCGAGAAGTGCCCAAGCCGCCTGCTTTGCTGCGCCATCGGCAACATATTCACCAGCTGGAGGAATTAACACGGGGCGGCCAAAGAGTGCTGATGCAATCTGACCCACTGCAGGATTCTTTGCAGCTCCTCCAATGATGAGTACGCGTTTAATATCAACCCCGAGATCTGCAAGTGCTTGCACCGCATCCGCCAGACCCGACAACATTCCCTCGATCATTGCACGAGCGATATCTGCCGGATTTGAGTTAGCAATGTTCATTCCAGAGAAGACACCGGTAGCACTTGGGCGATTAGGTGTGCGCTCTCCTTCAAAGTAAGGGAGCAGGGTTAAACCATGTGCGCCAGGAACCGAAGAGAGTGCGAGAGCTCCAACTTCATCATGAGTCTTACCAAGAATTGTTGTTGCAGCATCGAAGATTCGCGCGGCATTGAGCGTGCAGACAAGGGGTAAGAAGCGACCTGAAGCATCGGCAAAACCTGCGACAGCACCACTTGAGTCATGTGTGGATGTTGTTGAAACCGCAAATGCTGTGCCACTTGTTCCGAGAGAGATGACAACATCACCGGGTTCTGCCTGCACACCGAGTGCTGCACCTGCATTGTCACCCGCACCAGGTGCAATGGGGATACCAGCAGTGGTTGTGCCACCAAATGTTGACGGCGCAATAATTGTTGGAAGATAAATCTCACGATCTGAAAGAAGGGCCTTAGCCAAAATATCTCTGCGATAAGTCGAACTTTTTGGATCGAAGTATCCAGTTCCGGAAGCATCGCTTCTATCTGTAAAGAGTTTTGAAAAATCTTTGCCACCTTGCAATTGCCAGGAGAGCCAGTCATGGGGGAGCGCTATCGAGTGCACGCGCTCCGCGTTCTTCTTTTCGTTCTCCGCCATCCATCGAACCTTTGAAGCGGTAAAGGATGCGACCAGTACAGAACCGACAGAATCTGCTATTGCCTGATTGCCACCCAATTCAGAGTTCAGAGATTGAGCTTGCGCAGCAGATCGCGTGTCATTCCATAGAAGAGCGGGACGAATTACTTCACCGGATTCATCCAAAGCAACCATTCCATGTTGCTGACCGCCCACTGAAATTGCAGCAACATCATCAAGGCCACCTGCTTGCGCAATTGCACTATCGAGAGCGTTTTTCCAATAGATGGGATCAACTTCAGTTCCATCAGGATGTGGTGCGCGTCCCTCACGTACTAACTCGCCAGTATCTGCAGCGCGAATCACAATTTTTACCGACTGAGTCGAGGAATCTACGCCTGCGATGAGTTGATTAGCCATGGGGCAAGGCTAGACTGTCCCCGTCAACGTTGACCACTCTTTGGCTTATCAAATAAGCCCACTTTCAACTTTTGGAGTTTAGATAAATGCGTATCGGTGTACTTACAGGTGGTGGAGATTGCCCAGGACTCAATGCTGTTATTCGTGCAATTGTCCGTAAAGGCGTCAAGGAGTACGGGCATGAGTTTGTTGGTTTTCGCGATGGCTGGAAAGGCCCGCTAGAGAACTACACGATGGAGCTCAACCTTGAAACAACCCGCGGCATTTTGCCTCGTGGTGGAACGATCCTTGGTTCTTCTCGCACCAACCCATTTAAAATTGAAAACGGCGTAGAGCGTATTAAGCAGAACCTTGCTGATCAGGGAATTGATGCACTTATTGCAATTGGTGGCGAAGATACTCTCGGTGTTGCAACAAAACTTGATGCACTCGGAGTAAAGGTTATTGGAGTTCCAAAGACAATCGATAACGATCTCAACAACACAGATTACACATTTGGATTTGATACATCTGTAAATATTGCAGTCGAAGCAATCGATCGCCTTCACACCACTGCCGAATCACACCACCGGGCGTTGATCGTTGAAGTGATGGGTCGCCATGCAGGGTGGATTGCACTCCACTCAGGTATTGCAGGTGGAGCAGCATGTATTTTGATTCCCGAAGTTAAATTCTCTGTCGATAAGGTCTGCGAGTGGGTTGAGTCTCGCTTCAAATCTTCTTACGCACCAATCATTGTGATTGCAGAAGGTGCCATTCCACAAGATGGTGACATGATTACAAAGGATTCAGAGCTAGATGCATTTGGTCACGTGAAACTTTCCGGAATCGGCGAGTGGTTGGCTAAAGAGATTGAAAGAAAGACTGGCAAGGAAGCTCGCACCTCAGTACTTGGGCACATTCAACGTGGTGGCACACCGTCAGCATTTGACCGAGTTCTTGCTACTCGCTTTGGACTCCAGGCAATTACTGCAGCTTCTGAAGGTGACTGGGGCAAGATGGTTGCACTCCATGGCACAGATATTGTGCGAGTTCCGTTGGCAACAGCAACTGAAAAGCTCAAGACGGTACCTATCGAGCGCTACAAAGAGTCTGAAATCTTCTTCGGATAATCCCGATACAAGAACCGGCTGACACCTTCTATCCTTAGGACCATGATGACTTCACTTGACTCACTCTTTGACGAAAGCCTTGTGGCTGCCCAGCAACCACAGTGGCCCGGCGGAAAAGATGGAGAGCCGGTAAAGGCTGCAGTCACACGTTTGAAAACTTTGCCGCCTCTGGTCTTTGCCGGAGAGTGCGATGATCTCAAAACAAAGATTGCCCAAGCTGCAGCAGGTAATGCATTCTGGTTACAGGGCGGCGATTGCGCAGAGACTTTTGTTGCAGCAACAGCTGATTCCATTCGCAATCGCATTAAGACGATTCTGCAGATGGCTGCAGTTTTGCAGTACTACTCAAGCCTTCCAGTTGTAAAAGTTGGTCGCATGGCTGGACAGTTTGCAAAGCCACGATCTAATGATTTGGAAACTCGCGGAGATGTCACCTTGCCCGCTTACAGAGGCGATGCCGTAAATGATCTTGAATTTACTTTAGAAGCCCGTACTCCAAATCCTCAGCGCTTAGTCGATGTCTACAACACATCTGCTGCAACCCTGAACTTGGTTCGTGCTTTTACTCAAGGTGGTTTTGCTGATATTCGACGCGTCCACGAATGGAATAAGGGCTTTATCCGTGATTCAAGCGTTGGTGTTCGCTACGAAGAGATGGCGAAAGAGATTGATCGCGCCTTAAGTTTCATGAAATCAGCAGGTGTTGATCCTGAATCATTTAAGAGCGTAGATTTCTATTCCAGCCATGAAGCTCTGATTCTAGAATACGAAAAGTCACTGACTCGTATCGATTCTCGTACAGGTGATCCTTACGATGTCTCAGCGCATTTCGTATGGGTCGGAGAGCGCACTCGTCAACTAGATGGTGCACACATTGATTTCGCTTCCAAGATTCGCAATCCAATCGGCGTCAAACTTGGACCAAAATCTACAGTTGATGATGCGCTACGTTTGATTGATCGCTTAGATCCAAATCGCGAGCCAGGTCGCCTCACATTTATCACTCGTATGGGTGCTGGCAAGATTCGTGAAGCACTTCCCGCGCTTGTAGATGGAGTGATCAAGTCAGGCGCTCAGGTCTTATGGGTCTGCGATCCAATGCACGGAAACACCTTTGAATCGGCTACAGGTTACAAGACCCGTCAATTCGATGATGTGATGGATGAAGTAAAAGGATTCTTTGAAGTGCACAAAGCACTAGGGACTCATCCTGGCGGAATACATATTGAATTAACCGGTGATGATGTCACTGAGTGCCTTGGTGGTGGTGAAAAGATTTCAGAGACTGACCTTGCCTCACGTTATGAGACAGCTTGCGATCCACGACTTAATCACTCTCAATCACTCGAGCTGGCATTTCTAGTCGCCGAGATGTTGCGCGATCGCTAAAGCGCATCACTCATGGCCCTACTGATCACAGCAACAACGACTCCAGTAGGAACTCTCAATCTGATTGCAGATGGCGAGTTGTTGCTTGGTGCAAATTTGGGTTCGATCAGAGCGCTCAAAGAAGGACTCGACTCTTTGTACCGCGCATCTGACTTTAAGGAAGCAAAGAAGATTCCAGTGATCTCAGATCTCATCGATGACTATTTTGACGGAGATCTCTCAGCCATTAATTCAATCAAGGTAAGTCAGCCTGGTGGATCATTTTCACAAGCGGCATGGAAGGCGATGCGACGCATTCGTGCCGGCAAAGTACTTTCATATGCAGAACTTGCCAAGAATTCAGGAAGCCCCAAGGCGGTGCGCGCTGCAGGTAGCGCCTGCGCCAAGAACGCAATCGTGCTCGTAGTTCCATGCCATCGAATTGTTAAAACCGGGGGAGCACTCGGAAATTATGCCTACGGTGTAAATAAGAAAGAATGGCTCTTACGCCACGAGGGTCTTGCGTAAAATTTCAATAGCCTGATCACATTGCGCATCATCAAAGTCGCGATGTGTCACAAGACGTGCAAAATGCGGACCGAGGGCTCCAATAAGTAATCCAGAATCTTTTGTCCGTTGCGCAAGTTCTGCAGCGGTAATTCCGAGTACGTTGAGATTAAGCCCGACAATGTTTGTAGCAACTGACGCGGGATCAATGAGTGAAGAATCAACGTGAGCGATCGCTGTAGCAAGCGCCTTCGCTCTGCGATGATCGTGGCTGAGTTCGCTCGTGTGATGAGTGATCGCATAATCGGCTGCTGCAGCTAAGATTCCGACTTGGCGCATTCCGCCACCGTACCTCTTGCGCCACACGCGAGCAGAGGCGATTCGTTCACTCGTTGAGAGAGCCATTGAACCAATCGGTGCGCCAAGACCTTTAGAAAAACAGACGCTGATCGTGTCGGCAACTTTGCCGTACTCAGCCAGCGCAACACCACTTGCTATGTGAGCATTCCAAATTCGTGCGCCATCGAGATGGATAGCAATTCCCATCGCATGAGCTTGCTCGTAGAGTGATTTCATCTGATCGAGTGGCTGAACTGTGCCGCCACCAAAGTTGTGAGTATTTTCAATTGCAATCGCTGCAGTAGAAACTAAATATGGACCAGCATTTGGAGCAGCGATGGCCAGTGGATCTGCGGCGCTCAACAACCCTGATGGAGCCAACCATGTGCGAGTTGTAATACCTGAAAATGTTGCTGCCGCACCAAGTTCAGCACGCACTACATGTGAATTTGTTTCAGCCAAGATTTCTTGCCCCGGTTGTACAAGCATGCGCATCATCAATTGATTGGCGAGCGAGCCAGTAGGCGTAAAGAGACCAGCCTCTTTTCCAAAGAGTGCGGCCACTCGCTCTTCTAGCGCATTTACCGTCGGGTCATCACCGTAGACATCATCTCCAACTGGCGCGCTGGCAATGACTTCTCGCATCGCAGCAGATGGCACTGTGACGGTATCTGAACGAAGATCAATCATTAGCGGGGTCCTTTATGACGATGAGATACATCGCAGTGAGCAGAATAATTCCACCGAGAGCAACCTGGATTGTCATTGTCTCGCGTCCAACTGTGATTGCAAAGAGAGCGGCAAAGACAACTTCTAGGGTCAAGATAACTGCCACCTTCGTTGGTTCGATATGAGCTTGTGCCCATGTTTGTACGATGAAGCCAAGAGCTGTGCAGACGATTGCTGTGAAGATGACAACGGCCCATACGCCCTTATCAGGAGGCGCTTGATAACCCTCAACAAATGCAAATCCACCAGTGAGAACTGTGACTGCGAAGAGCTGAACCGTGGTCATGGCATAGACATCGCGCCCGGCACTCCATTGACCGAGTGCAACTATGTGAGCACCGAATGCGATGGCGCATAGTAGGACTAGAAATTCTCCAAAGCCCATCGACCAACCACGAAGTGAAAGTAGCGCTAAACCAACGGTGGCTAGTGCCACGCACCCCCATGTGAATAAGGAGATTTTCTTTCTCAAAAAAAGAGCTGAAATTAGCGGCGTTACAACAACATACAAACCAGTGACAAAGCCAGTGATGGCAGCACCGGTGCGTGCCAGACCTTCCGTCTGAAAGATAAAACCCCCGCCCAGAAGTAAACCGGCTGCAAATGCCTTAAGAAAGAGGTCCTTTGTTATCAGACGAAAGACCGTAGGTCTGAAAGCTATGAGAAAGATAAGTGCGAATGCAAACCGAGTAAAGAGAAAGCTATTGACGCTCTGTCGCTCAATGGAATCTTTCATAATCACAAATGCCAGCCCCCACGATGCTGCCAACAAGATAAGTGCAATAGGGGCAAGGCGTATTCGCCCAGCATGAGTGTTCATCATGGTGAAGCTTTAGCCCTTTCGCAATTTCTTTAGGAGTGCAATCTCTTTTCCGTGTTCAGCTTCCATACCTGGAGTCTCAAGAATCAGCGGAGCGTTGATAACAGCTGGGTGCGCCAGCAACTCTTTAAATGGATCTGTGCCGATAAAGCCTTCGCCGATATTCTGATGGCGGTCCTTGAGTGCTCCACAGACATCCATCGAATCATTTGCGTGAATTAATTGGATACGTTCGGCACCGGCTACCTCCACCAGGAGATCAAGGGTCTCTTTCATCCCACCTTTTTTGGCAATGTCATGTCCTGCAGCAAAGACATGGCAAGTATCAAGACAGATTCCAACCTTTGGATGATATTCCAGTGCTTTCAAGTAGTGTTCTAAATCTTCTAATCGTTTAACAAGGGATTGTCCTTGTCCAGCTGTGGGTTCAAGGAGTAGATAAGGAGCATCACCTGATAGGGCGTTGAGAATAGGCATCATTCCTTCGTGAATCTGCTTCCAAGCGCTCTCGATGAAATCTTCATTTACTGCAGATCCCGTGTGTACGACAACACCCATCGCACCAATTTCCTCACCGCGCTTTAGCGAATAAGCAGTTGACGCTAAAGAATTCTTATACGTACCCTCGGTAGGTGAACCTAAATTGATGAGAAACGGCGCGTGTACATAGACCTCAAGATCTAACTCATGCGCTCTTTCGCGAAAGAGCGCATCTGCCTCATGATTGGTTTCGGGCATTGCCCAACCACGTGGATTAGATGTAAAGACTTGAATTGCTTCGGCCTCAGTAATGCGTGCATATTCAATAGAGCGCTTAGCCATTCCACCACTTGTAGGTGTGTGGGCTCCGATACGGGGCAGTGCGGCTTTTGGCATTCGCCTACCCTACTGTGAGAGTTACCGTACTTCCACGTTTGACCTTCGCGTTGACCTTAGGGTTTATGCCTATTACCAATTTGGCGGTCTTGGTTACCTTCTTAACTACAACCTTTAAACCTAAATCTTCAAGAAGTGTGGTTGCTCGTGCTTGCGTGAAGCGCATCACGTTAGGGATATATACGAAGGCTGAACCTTTGGAGACAAAGATTTCTACTGCGGCACCCTTGGGGAGTAGTGCACCAGCAGCTGGTTGCTGTGAAATCACTTCACCTGGCATAGCTTTTTCATCAAATGCATAAGTTGCTGTTACGTTGAATCCAGCTTCAGTCAATTCATTGAGTGCTTGTTCACCATTTGTTCCGACGTAGGATGCAAGATCAAAAGTTTCAATACCCTTACTGACGACCATATCAACTATGGTTTCGCGCTTGACTCGTGTTCCTGGTGCAGGATTAGATGAGATAACAAATCCCTTTGGAATTGTAGCGTTGAAAACTTCAGTGATCTCGCCAACCTTAAGTGGAGATTTTGCCAGGAGATTAACTGCTGCTTCCGGAGTGAGGCTAATGAGTGCAGGAATGGTGTATCGCTCTGCACCCTTTGAGACAACGAGATTGACAGTTCCACCCAGTGATATCGAATCTCCAGCAAATGGATCGGTAGAAATAACACGACCTTGCGCAATATCTTCATCAAAACGTTCTTCAATGATCACTGTTTTCAAACCAAGTGAGGTGAGTGTCGAATTTGCTTGTTCTGTCGTGGCCCCTACAACTGAAGGGAATTTGACTGATGCACCTGGGCCGATAAGTACCCACCATGTTGTAATTCCCAAAAGAACGGCGAGTCCTGCAGCGATCCATCTATTGCGACGAACTCGCTTACTCACTTTTCTGCGCTCCCTCACCTGCAGAGTGGTCTCCTTTGCGCCAGCAGAGGGAAGCGTGAGTGAAATCTTGTCTGTGAGCTGAGTAAATTTCCCACGAGATTTCTTCTTTGTCTTTTCTCTCATTGGTGCAATTGGAATATCGAGCTCAAGGCTCATTTGAGGAGCCGATGGGTTGAGCGCTTGCGAAATTGCAAGAAGTTGGCTGTGGAAAATCTGACAATCGCGGGGACGCTCATCTGGATCGACACTCGTCGCAGCAAAAATTAGATCGTCAAGTGCCTTCGGAATATCTGGAATAAGTGAGCTGATTCGAGGTACGCGTGAATTCACATGCATAAAGGCAATCTGGATTGGCTCATCGCCTTCAAAAGGTTTCGTTCCAGTAAAGATTTCAAAGGCGGTAATCGCAGCCGAATAAACATCGCTCCGTGAATCTGCAATTCCTCGCGAAACTTGTTCGGGGGACAGGTATGAAACGCTACCTAAGATGACACTAGACTCTGCTGTCATCGTGCTTCCGATCATTGCACCTTTAGCAAGACCGAAATCTGTGATCTTGATTCGACCTTCTTTAGATACAAGGATATTTTCTGGTTTTACATCTCGATGAACAATTCCTAAGCGGTGTGCCGCGCCAAGTGCACTAAGAACGGGGAGTAAAAACTTAATTCCATCGACAGCTGCAATCTTGCCACGTTCATTCAGGTACTCACGCAAGGTGTGCCCGTCGACGAGCTCCATCACAATGAAGACTGCAGGAATTCCACTTTGGTTCCATCCCTGATCTTGCACAGCCACAATATTGGGATGATTCAGCGCTGCTGCAGCCTTAGCTTCGCGGATAAAACGTTCAACAAACTGTTCATCCTGGGCAAGATGTGCGTGCATGATCTTGACCGCCACTCGTCGATCAAGGCGCGTGTCTATAGCCTCATAGATTGTGGCCATTCCTCCAGCATCCATCTGGCGCAAGAGCTGATAGCGACCATCGATGAGGTTTCCAGTGAGGTCGGACATGGTTGAATTTTAGGTTGAAAGAAGGAATTCGCAGCGTTCTTTCGTCCTATCTCCTGCAAAGTGTTGCTCTTGCATGACAAGCCATTGCGTCATCTCTCGGGAAATTTTCTCACCATCGCGGTCGAGCACTCTTTGATATCCGATGAGTGGATCTAGGTCGAGCCAGATCGAGGTGGCTAAGCTTTCTTCAATTGCAATCTGTGCGCTGGCAACACCTTCAAGAATAAGCAAGTGGGTGGATGGGTGAGATTTTGGATCGGCATATTTATTGGCCGTCCAATTAAATGATGAATAGAGCAGCGGTTTCTTCGCCTTATGGCATGAGGTGACCCAAGTCAGCGACTTAGTTAATTCGTCACCAATGGCACTTTCCCACCCGGGATAGAGCTCATCCATATGAATGACTGTTGTGCTGATGTGTGGTGAAAGAGCGAGGAAGATAGTCGATGCGAGAGTTGTCTTGCCAGCTCCTGCCGGCCCATCAATTGCGATGATGGGTTGATCGACTCCCTGCGCAATCTCAGCGAGTGCGTCGATAAGTTGCATACCAACTCCTCCAACCCACAGCTGCTACAACGGTAAATACAAGATAAAGCACCGATGTTAGATAAAGCCCTTGGTTGAAGTAAAGCGCGGTATATCCCAAATCGACCACAAGCCAAAGAATCCACGTTTCATACTTCTCGTAGACCATGAGCATCTGCGCTGCAATTGATCCAAAGAGCAGGACTGCATCGGCGTACGTCGATGCAGCACCTAAGCGATCAAGGATTGGTGCTAAGGCCAGAGTTGCGAAAATGATCGCTATCGCTGTGTAGATCCGATAACTATTCTTAAGTGGACCTGGGATTGCTCCTTTCTTGCCCCAGCCAAACCAACCTGCAATAGCAGCGGCAATGAATACAAGTTGCAACGCTGCGCTGGCAAAGAGATCCCATTGAATAAAGAGAACTCCGTAGAGAACGCTGCTCAGAGCCCACCAAGGCCAGGTAATTCTCTTTCCTGTAACGCCGAGGGCGACACCAATAAATGAAATAAACGCCGCGATGATTTCGAGGGTAGACATAGTTAGATCCTTTCCACATCCGCATTACCGGACGGGTCTAGCGGTCGATCTCGCGTTGAGATCCTCTCAGCAGCGCTACAAGTAACGCATGTGCTCCCGCGTTTTTAGTTTAGCGCACGTCGTGCAGAAAGGGCTTGTAGATAAGCCTTTCCTGCAACACGAATTCTCCGTGCCGTTGATGTCTTTGCTCGTTTATTGAAGATGTCATATCCAATGGCTTCGACCTCATCAACAATCCCGCAATAAAGTTCACTAGCCGCGCGGATACAAGGCCGGCTTGTTGGATGCAGTAGATCAATGCCGGGGGCTGCCTCTGTCTGTAACTGCCTGACTCGAGCGATCTGGAACTTCAGCGCTGCAATAATTTCAGGTGTAAGAACTCGCTTGTAGAGCATTTCTTCTGTAACCCCGTGGGCTGCAAGCTCATCAAGCGGCAAGTAAATGCGACCACGATCAAGATCTTCACCAACATCTCTAATGAAGTTTGCCAATTGAAAAGCGATGCCAAGTTTCTTAGCACTTTCGTAGGCATCATCTGAGAGTGCGCTAAGGATAGGAACCATTTCCAGGCCAATAACAGCTGCCGAACCATAAACATATTCGCTCAGTGCCTCATAGTTTGCATAGGTTGAGACAGTTAAATCCATCTCCATGGAGTGCAAGAAATCAACGAAGTGTTGATGCGGAATCTTAAATCGAGTGACGGTGTCAACGAGTGCGGCACCCACTGCATCATTGCTCTTACCTGCAGAGAGATCAGCGAGAACGCCCGAGCTCCACGTACGCAAGACATCCGCTTTCTCTTGCGGTGAAAGGGTTGAAGCAAGATCATCAACAATTTCGTCTGCATATCGCGCAAAGCCGTATAACGCATGAACAAATGGACGCTTCGCCGGTGGAAGAAGGAGCGTCGCTAAGTAATATGTCTTTCCATGCAACGAATTCAGGCGTTTACATTCGGCATATGATGCGCGTAGTGCAGGATCAGTGACCCCGGCTGCATCTAGTTCGTTCATTACTTAACAGGTCCAACAATTCGTTCTGCAGCAAGGCGACCTGAGATAAGTACCATAGGTACGCCAACGCCAGGTTGTGTACCTGATCCGGCAAAGACGATGTTCTCAAAACCTGCCGCAATATTGCGAGGTCTAAATGGACCTGTCTGGAAGAAGGTATGTGCGCTGGCAAATGGTGCACCACGCATCATTCCTTGGCTCTGCCAATCAAGAGGCGTTGTCATTACTTCGGTTTCAATACCAGCTTCAAAGTCTGTGTACCCGCGCTCTTCTAGAGTCTTAATCATCTGATCGCGGTAAGGGCCTGCCTGTTTCTTCCAATCAATATCTGCATCCAGGTTAGGAGTTGGATAGAGAATGTAATACGACTCTTTTCCTGCAGGAGCAAGAGCTGGATCATCTTTACTTGGGATTGTGACGAGCACAGATGGATCCGTCATGAGGATCTTCTTATTGATCAATTCGTCAAAGACGCCATCCCAAGATTCACCGAAGTGAATGTTGTGGTGAGCTGTATGGTCATATTTCTTTGAGGATCCCACAAGAAGGGTCACACACGATGGTGAGTACTTCAGGCGCTTAATATTTAGGGGAGTCTTACCGAGAATATCGCGCCAGACAACAGGTAGATCTGGATTCATCACAATGGCATCACATTCATAACGTTCACCAGTTGCTGTTGTGACTGCGCGGGCACGCTTGTTCACGACTTCGACGCCGGTAACTTCAGTGTCATATTTAAAGACAACACCATGTTTTTCGGCAGCAGCCGCAAGTGCGCGAGGAACTGCATGCATTCCACCCTTAGGGAAGAAGACGCCGTTGACTGAGTCCATATAAGCAATAACCGCATAGATTGCTAACGCTTGCTGTGGACTGACACCGGCATACATAGCTTGGAATGAGTACACCTTTTGCAAGCGAGGATCTTTCAGGAATTGGTTGACCTTTGGTGCAAGTCGTCTAAATCCACCGAGTGCAACAAGTCGTGCCAGGTTTGGCGTTAAAAGATTAAATGGTGAATCAATATTACGATCAATAAAGTCATTCATCTCATACTTGTATAGCTTGGTGACAAAGTCTACATAGCGTCGATACCCGAGTGCTTCTTCAGTGCTGACTGTTTGACGAATCTCTTCTTCCATCTCTGCCGTGTTTGCGTGAACATTGATGATGCTTCCATCGTGATAGAAGGCGCGATAAAGAGGCTTTACTGGTGTGAGCTCTAACCAATCTTTCATATCTTCGCCCACGCATGAGAATGCATCTTGAATCAATGACGGCATTGTTAAAACTGAAGGACCTGTATCAAAAGCGTATCCATCTTTATTGAGCAGACCGTTACGGCCACCGGGCACGCTTGCTCGCTCTAGGACAGTGACTTTACGACCAGCGCCAGCAAGACGCAGAGCAGCACTGAGTCCGGCTAAACCAGCACCGACAACTACAACGTGATCTGTAGGACCCTTGATACGTGCGACCATTTCTTGCTCCTAGCTCTTGCGCGCGGTTGCACTTGCTGCAAGCGCGGCCAATAGTTCATGTGAATCTGCTGCGATTTCATCTGATCGAGAGGCTGATAAAGCATCAAAGGTTAGTTTTTCGATTAACCCCTCGACGCTCTCAACAGCGCCGCTCTCATTGATGATTCCGCGAAGTTTTTCGATAACTTCAAGGGAGAGATCAGGGTTTCCTAGATACTTTGATAACTCTTTACGACCGGCATCTGTGGTGCGCTCCATAGCCATCGCCATTAAGACGGTGCGCTTTCCTTCACGCAGGTCATCTCCGGCAGGCTTTCCAGTAATTGTTGGATCACCAAAAATACCCAAGAGATCATCTCGCAGCTGGAATGCTTCTCCAAGCGGAAGACCGTACTCAGATAATCTCCATGTCAACGGCGTGCGTACAGATGGATCTCGCAGAGCAATTGTTGACCCTAGATGTAATGGACGCTCAATGCTGTACTTACCTGACTTAAAGCGTGCGATGCGCAGTGAACGTTCTACATTGTGGCTCTTTTCACCAGCCTCGCGCACATCAAGATATTGACCAGCCATTAATTCGATCCGCATCTCATCATGGACGACGAGGGCGTCAATTAATTGATCGGAAGAGATTCCAGATGTATGGAGCATGTGATCGGCTTGTACTAGAGCGAGATCACCTAAAAGAATTGCGGCAGCTGCTCCGAATTGTTCAGATAGACCAGCTAACGCTTGCTCTTGATGTAAGTTTTCAAATCTACGATGCATCGCAGGTTTTCCACGGCGCGTGTCGGATGCATCCATCAAATCATCATGGATCAGTGCGCAGGCTTGCAAGAATTCCAAACTTGCAAAGGCTTTAATCTCAGGTGGTCCGACTTCTTTTCCAGCAGCCTTATGTCCGGCGTAGGCAAAGAGTGGGCGAAGGCGTTTTCCACCATCAAGAATAAATTCTTCAAGGCCATCACAGACAGGACTTAATTGAGATCCGATGGTGGTCAAATGCGAGCGGGCTTGCGATAAATATGTAGCCAAGGCTGCTTGCACTTGCTCGCGAACCGATACGAGCTCATCCATAACCTGACTATTCACGAGGGCAACGGTACCCTGACCGCGTGGAGATGCGACTTGAAAAGCGAATGTACTCATTTGAGTTCTTTCCTCCCAAAGATGTGGCGGGGGAAGAGCGCCTCTGGCAAGCCTTATCTAGCCTTGCCACACTTCATCCAGATTTTGTCGCTGTCACATACGGCGCAGGTGGCGGAACGCGCGATCGCACAATACGCATCACTTCAGAGATCACCGCGCGGACCAGTATTCCAACTGTTGCTCACTTAACATGTGTTGGGTCTACGCGAGATGAACTGATCGACGTTCTTCGGAGATATACAGAATCTGGAATAAAAAGTATTTTGGCACTACGCGGAGATCCTGTTGGTGGACCACGAGCACCATGGACACCAGTTAATGGTGGTCTGACTCATGCTGACGAACTCATCACTTTAGCGCGTGAACACGGTGACTTTACGATTGGTGTTGCAGCTTTTCCTGATGGACACCCTAATTCAGGAGGAGATTTTGCCAAAGATATTGATGTGCTTTTGCGCAAAGAATCTCTCGGTGCTTCTTTTGCAACAACGCAGTTCTTCTTCGAAGTAGATAAGTGGAAGCGTCTAGTTGATGCCCTGGCAAAACGAGGATCAACAATGCCAATTATTGCAGGTGTACTTCCTGTTACAAATGTGAAGCTATTAACTAAGATGGCAGAGCTTGGCGGTACACCGATCCCTGATTCAATCGCGTCACGATTTGCCGCAGTTGAAAACACTCCAGAAGATGTGCGCAAACTTGGAGTAGAGATCGCACTCGATCTCTGTAACGATTTGATCGATGCAGGAGTACCAGGAATTCATTTCTATACAATGAATAGCTCAACTGCCACAAGTGAGATCTTTGAATCTTTGCAAGATCGGCGCTAAGTGATGAAACGCGAAGAGTTTTTTGCGCAATGGAGCAGGCTCCATCTCGATGCAGAAATTAAGGGAATCGTTAAGGGCTGGTTGAGTATTTCCTACGTCATCGCCCGAGGTCTGAGTGCACTCCGCATTACTCCAAACGTTCTTACCCTCTTAGGCATACTCAGCGGTGTTGCACTTATCTTCTATCCATATTCTGCAATCGGACTGCTCTTCCTTGTGCTTTCACTGATTTGCGATGGCGTTGATGGAAGCGTTGCGATTGTTTCAGGCAAGGTAAGCCGATTTGGTGCAACTCTTGATGCCATCGCCGACCGCATCACAGAAGCGCTCTGGTTCTTTGCCCTGTATCAATGGGGGATTGCGCCAGAGATTTGTTTAGCGCTCCTTGCTCTGGCTCTCACGCAAGAATATGCGCGAGCACGAATGGCATCCCTTGGCTTTCATGAAATTGGTGTTGTCACTATTGCAGAACGGCCAGTGCGTGCAAGTGCCATTGCAATCTTTATGGTCCTGGAGTTACTGAGCTTTTCTTTTGCTCCATTTGCGATCTATATCTTTACAGTGATGGCAACTTTTAGTGTCTATCAAGTGATGAGAGCTGCTCGCCGCCATCTTCAGAAATAATTGCTTGCGCAACAATCTCCGCACTTAGCCCAACAAGTGGCAGACCTCCGCCGGGATGGGCACTTCCACCAACACAGTACAAACCTTTGAGTGGACTGCGGTTCTTTGCGCGATTAAATGCACTCTGTGAACTATTACTAGAAGTACCGTAGATCGAACCACCAGGAGCTAAGACGCTCGTCTCTAAATCTGCAGGGGTACGAATCTCTAAGAGTTCAAGACGGTTGCGAACCTGAATACCGCGAGCTTCGATGCGATCAATAATCTTCTGCGCATATTGTTCAGCAAATTTTCGATCACTCCAATCAAAACTATCGGTTCCGTGACGTGGTGCATTAACGAGAACAAACCAAGCCTCATGTCCCTTTTTTTCAACCATAGTCTCATCGTGTGGGGCACAGATATAGATCGTTGGATCTTCGACCGGAATATTCTTGGTAAAGATAGATTCAAACTCTTCATCGTAATTTTCTGGAAATAGAACTGTATGGTGCTCAAGCTTTGGCGCATCTGATGGACGAAGGCCTAGCAATAGAGAGAAACCAGCAAGTGAGGGCTCCATCTTTGCTATTGCGCGAGAAGCCTTTCGGACAGATGCTGGTGGATTCTTGATGAGCTTTGAATAAATCATTCCTGCATCTGCATTTGCGACAACAGTTCTGGCAGAGATGTTGCGGCCATCTGTCAGCGCTACTCCTGTCACGACTCCCTTATCGTGAGTGATTTCTGAAACTCGCGCATTAAACTCAAAAATGACTCCTCGATCTAAACAGCGTTGATAGAGAGCATCCCCTAACTTTCCAATTCCACCAGTGATGTGCCACGCACCGAAAGCTTCTTCGACAAAAGCAATTGATGACAAGACTGCAGGAGCAACACGAGGATCAGATCCGCTATATGTGGCATAACGGTCAAGAATTTTACGAAGGTGTGGGCTTTTGATACCAAGTCCACGGATTGATTTCCAAGGTGCGATTACAAAGAGATCCCTCATCAGCGATTTACGCTTAAGAAGTGAGGCGATGGATTTCAACTCTGATTCGATAAATGGCTCGCGCGAAACATCCCACATTGCCTCAGCTCGGCGCATGATCTGATCCCATTCAAGTGATGCAGCAGCACCGTATGAATCTGAGATTGCGTCTAAGGTTTTCTTGCGGGAAAGATTGGCAAACTTCACTGAAGTTCCATCGTGGAAGCGATAATCAAAAGAGGGATCGACGGGCTTGAGTTCAACAACTCTTCCCAGTACATCACCTGTACGTTGAAAGAGATCGCGATAGACAGCAGGCAGCGTCAGAAGTGACGGACCTGTATCAAAGGCATAACCATTGATCCACTCAGTTCGACATTTGCCACCATGGCGGTCTCCAGCTTCAAAAACTTGAACGCGGTATCCCTTTTTAGCAAGACGCGCTGCCGTTGCCATTCCGCCCATACCTGCGCCAATAACAACTACATCTTTCTTATCGTTGCTCATACTGGGCGGCCTTTCCACGTGATCCTAGAGTGGAAGAGATTTGAGTAGACCAGTAAGTAAATAAAGAAAAGTGCAGAGATGGGATGCAGAAGAGCATCAATAAGAAGTGATCGCGATGAGATAGCTGAGACTAGTCGCGAAGTTATAACCATAAGTAGAGAAGCTGTTGCGATAGCAGAGCCTGCAATCGAACCGATAAACGGCAGAATTCCCGAGACTGCCATGACGAAAACAAGTGCGAGAGAACCAAATACTCCACCAAATCCTGTGGACATAGATTTTCCATACCCTGCGCGAATCTCACTAAAGGATGAATACATGCGCGTCGATGCGATTGTTGAACCATCACAAACTCCACCGCGAAATCCACCGTGGATTAATGTGCGTGCCAGATCAATGTCATCAAGAACGCTCGACTTGATTGTCGCAAATCCACCACATGAGATGAGAGCACCTTTCTTCACCAAGAGAAACTGTCCATTAGCAACCGCCAATGATGTGCGAGAGCTGCGCATCGCAAGACGAAGGGGAACCGTAGTCATCCATGTCCACTGTAACAGTGGCTGAATCAGTCTCTCGGAAAGAGTTACCGCTTCTTGGCAAGGATAGGGAGAGAGAAAATCCGATCCTGTTCTTTGCAAAACAGCATCCATTGCCGAGAGTGCATGTGTCTCTAGTCGAACATCGGCATCGATGGTGACGATGTAGTCGCGAGTTGCATGGGTAAGCCCTTGCGATAATGCCCAAGGTTTACCCATCCAACCATCTGGAAGAGGTTCCGCATTTACAACCTTCATAGAAGGATGACTCGCGATTGCCTCACACAATAAATCTCCAGTGCCATCTGTTGAGTTGTCATCAATAAAGATCACTTCAAAGTTGGGATGATCAAGCGCGGCAAGGGATGAGACAAGCTCTGTTACGTTTTCAGCCTCATTGCGACATGGAACTAGGAGAGAGAAACTCAAATTCTGCGAGCCATGAGTGCGAGGTCGAATGATTGTGATGGCGTTGAAAATCGCCATACTTAAGAGAAAAGCATTGATTACAACTGACAAACTAAGAAGAGCAGACATATCAGTTAGCTACGGTTGAGCCACTGAGTGAAGAAGTACGGGGCAAGTATTAAGCCATAAATCAAGAACGCGACTAAAGCTAATCCTTGTCGACCGAAGAAGAAGAATTGCGCAATAAATCCACCAACAAGACTCCACGCTAGATAGAAGTCGGCAACCATTGTGCTCGGTGCTTCCTTGCGGCGCTCTGTTGGAAGTATAAAGTGCAAAATTGCAATTAACGTAAGGCCGGAAAGCAACCACCCAAATGGATTCGACAGCGGAATCTCTGGTGCGTAAGGAAAAGATGGACCAGTAACTTCCCAGGTCCAACGTCCTGCGGCAACCATCTGAGGATCCAGAAAGAGATCCCAACCCATCAAGATTGCTCCGCCATAGAGAAATACCCAACCACGCGCAATTCGGCGAGCGGCGATTAGCGCTGGGTAGGCCATCATCGTCCATGCAAAGAGAACAACTAGTGGGACATCAAAGATAAAGACGCCAAGTGTTTTACTGTATTCATACACACCAAATGGCCAACCAGTGTTAACTCCAATGGTTTCAATGATCCATGCGAACGTGGTAGTTATTCCAAGATAGGTAAGGGCAAATTTATTTCCAAAGCTCAATCGCGCGTGTAGCAACATCGCTGCTGCACCGAAGTACACGGTGAGGAGTGTGAATATCTCGAGTGCTCGCCCATCCAATAATGGATATGGGATCTGCAGCAAGATTGCCACGGCGAGGATTACAGTGAGAGAGATTTTTGAGCGTTGAGACTGCCCGCGACGACGATTAGCTCGCGGTGTGAAATCTCTAATCGACATGGGCTAAGTCTGCCCTACTAGAGTTTTCCACGCACATTACGTACTGCAAAGCGTGAAAACAACTCCTCGGCATACCAGTTGTACTGCGCGGTTGCCTCTATCGCCCTTTGATGTGCCTGACCTTTATAAGCAAAGTCACGTAGGACTTTTCCATTTTCCCAGAGTGAGAAAGTGCCCTGTAAACCAATTGGTGCTTCACCAATACCGATCGCTGCGATCAAACCAGGGGATTGGTGCAGGTCTGCTGAAACTGGGGGCACTGCCTTCCAAAACCTAAAGTTCTGTAACCACTTGATGCGTGCACGAGTAATTGCGACAATCTGCGAATCGGGTGCCGGTGTGACACTCCAATCAAACGGATTAGAACCTGACCAGAAACCGTGGGCTGAAATCGGATCTAGGACCAACCGGACTTCGTGCTCTGCTCGTTTACTCCATGATCGAACTACTGCAAGAGAATCGATTGAATCCAGCGCACTTTCATCAATGACAACGAGAGCTCCCCAGCGTGTGAGGTCGGCATCACTCGGTGTGAAATTCTCACCCGTGCCTGTACCAAGCATCTTTGCAAAATTCACACCTTCAGATCTGCGCAGGCGACCGCGATCTCGCGCCATTGAAAAGAGAGCAAAAGGGAGATCGGATTTCTTAATAGTCCAAAAATATGCGACGACTACTTGTGACACGACTAATCGCCAACAACCATTGGAGTAGCACCTGTGCAATTGAGCAATTCATCGTAAGAAGTTGGATAGACCGCATGGGGATGTCCAGCAGCAGCCCAAACAACGTCGTAATCGTTTAACGCCTCATCAATCAGGATTATTTCTGGCTTAGAAATCCACCCCAGTGGGCTCACTCCACCGATTGAATAGCCGGAAATTTCTTTTACAAAGTCTGCATCAACGCGTGCAAGTTTTTCGATTGCCAGATTCTTGGCCACAAGATCTGTATCCACGCGATGGCGACCACTTGTGATGATCAGGAGAGCTCCTCCTGATGGAAGTTTAAAGATGAGAGAAGATGCAATTTGGCCAACCTCAACTCCGAGTGAATCGGCAGCCTCTTGGGCAGTGCGGGCACTTTCACTTAAAGCATGAATACGTCCGCTGACTTTGAGGTTATTCATCGCCTCTTGTGCACGTTTGACCGATTCGCGTTCGAGTATGTGCTCCACATATGGATAGTACGACATCTTCTACGTGGTCTGTCGATTGCCCTCTGATGGTTTAGCGTTAGCCGCTATGAGCCCACAGAGATTTCGAGCAACGGCCCCTGCCGCGATTGCCGAGCAAGCTCGCAAGTCACTCCTGGCAATGTTTTTGCTTATGGGCATGGTCTCGATGGGCTGGGTTCCACGAATCCCTGAG
>Ga0222712_10001354_pt1 | contig 30485 bp, 21 predicted proteins | sample C33_657DmetaG_FD_165043 | JGI IMG/M metagenome (GOLD analysis project Ga0222712, IMG submission 165043) | Estuarine water microbial communities from San Francisco Bay, California, United States - C33_657D | ecosystem: Environmental > Aquatic > Marine > Unclassified | place: USA: California...
TGAAGATTTCTTGGGTAAAGAAGGTATTACAGATGTAATTGGAAATCCAGCTTATTTGACCAAACAAAGTTATCCAGAATTGAAAAAACTTCAAGCTGACTTTGCTAAGTTAAATGAAAAGTATGTTTATCCACAGGAATTTTTGAGTACGTATAAGTTTTATATTGATTTTTCAATCTTTGACTTTATAAAGAAGTTGACTCCTCAAAGAGCTACATTAAAACGAGGTATATTGTTAGAACCTTCTATATTTGAAAGACAAAAATTCAATTATAGAAATGTGGATGTAACTGCTTTGGATCCAGATAATCCACTTGCATCTTCATCAAGTTTAATCACGTTTAATAATTATGCTACATTTACGTCTAGTTTGATTAATACCAATGATACATCTAGCTATGGCATTGTAACACTGTTGGAAACAAATGATATTGATACAGATAAAGATCAGTATAATTATTCAATGTTTGAAATCAAACCATCATATGATGTGAGAGATTTCGTATATAGCAAATATGGTAAAGATATTGGTGTTGATAACAACGGACCATATATTAGAGATTTGCCTAAGGTCAGTCAAAATAGTTACTACTTGATGACCAATAACAAGCTTCCAAGTGTAGTTGGATTTACATCTAGTTACTTTGAAGTTCAAATCGCCGGATCTGGATCTGTAACTGGAAGTAGAGTTTATAGAGATTTATACAAGGGTGACATGGATTCAGGTTATTCTAAGAGACACCTAAGTAAGTTTGTATTTGCTGGTTCGAGAAATAGATATCGTGCTGTAAGTGGTTCTATAACCAGAATCACAAATGGTGTAAAATTAGATAAAAGCAATGGTTCTTTAACATATTATCCATTTACCAAAGGTAAAAATGATTATACCAGAACCGTCAACCGAAGTGGACTACCAAATGGATCATTACCAGTAATTTCTATTCCTGGATTCTTGTCTATGGAAGTTACAAGTAGTACATTCCCTAAGTATGGTACATTAACTGGATCTGTTGGTAAACCTAAATCAATATTTGTACAATTGCCAATAACAGCGTCCATATATACAAGCGCAAGTTTGGATATGTACATAATGAATTTATAATTACAAATTTCGATAAAAAAACAAAACTTAGAGATAATTATTATATATGGCATATTTAGACAACAACGTTCTTACGGTAAACGCGATACTTACTAAGAAAGGTAGAGAAATCCTAGCAAAAACTGGTGGTTTAAACATCACTGCTTTTGCTTTAGCCGATGATGAAATCGACTATACTCAATTCAACCCAAATCATCCACTTGGTAGCGCATACTATGATATAGCTATTCGTAATACACCTGTGATGGAGCCAATCACCGATGAGTCTCAATTGATGAAATATAAGTTGGTGACATTGAATGATGGTGTAACTGCGGTACCTACAATCAATTTGAATATTTCTTCTATAAATGTTCCAAGAGACTTTACTGGAGAAATATTGTTGAGTCCAAGTACTAATCCAACTTATAACGTAACATTGGGTTATACCGCAATATTATCAAATAAGAACGTAGGCACGTTGGTTGTAACTGAAACTAATAGTATCAATTCTTCTACAGCAACTATCCCAACATTTGCTGGCGATTTGGCATCCAATACTTCACAAGCTGTAGTTGGTAATAAGTTTAGATTTATTCCAAACGCTTCTCTATCAAAGACTACCACAACAAACATTACAATTATTGGTAATGAAAGTGGTGGTAATACCGCAATCAACGTTACCGTAACAGTACCAACAACTTAATAAATTATGATATTTAGTCAATTCACAAAAGATGACATCGTAGCGGGTAGAATTAACCAAGTTTCATCTGGATTATTTGGATCTGGGGATTTGCAGGTTAGTCAATCTCTTTTTACAACATCATCTACACAGGGTCGTCAATTGACCGGATCATCACCTTATGATGTTAAAAATGGTCAATACTACTTGGATATTTATTATAGTAGTGAACAATATTTTGCTGTAGCATATGGTGACTATGCTAATAGTGGTAGCTCACGTTATGACTGGCCAGGATATTCAGTTCCGGTATTGACTAATGAAACAAAAGTTATTTATACACAATATAAAAATACATTGTTACAACCGGGTGATACATTATTTAGTTTTGCATCTGGTAGTGTAGATAATCCTGTTGATAGTGAAGCAATTTTTGCTGTAAATTATTCAGCCGATAAATTTAAAGATCAAATTGATCCTGGTCAAATTCAATTAAATCTAAGCGGTGCAAATGGTATTTATTCATATATCGATGATTCTCAAGTAGTAAATAAATCACTCGGTGTATACAATATTATTTCAGGATCGATCATTAATGGCGTTCCTACTCCATATTTAAAGAGTGGTAGTCCTGTATATGAAGGCATTGGTTTATTTTATCCAACAAATGGTATTGTAATTTTTAATGCTTTAACACTACAAACAAGAGTTGGTGTAATCACAACCTTTAATAGAACACTATCTACAGGCACAAATCAATACTCAACTCAGGTTAATGGTAACTGGAGAGTTTGGACAAGAGACTTTTTTAAATCATTAAAAGGAACAACCAAATTGATGAGTGTAAGAAAGAGTGAATTTGTTCCATCCACAAATTACTTCGTTCGTGTTAAGAATAAAGAATTCAATTATAGTAATAACCCAACATTTGTATCAGATGGTACTGATGGACAAACAAAAGGTACAATCATTTATCAAGATTTGATAAACAATCCTCGTACTTATATTACATCAGTTGGCTTATACGATACTAACAACGAACTACTAGCAATTGGTAAGTTGAGTCGTCCAACACAAAAATCATTTGATAATGAATTGTTGATTAAAGTTAGAATTGACTTTTAATTATCAATAAATCTTCCTATTTATATTAGGATGATTAAATTTTTCAAAAACGAAGATATACTTGTCACTGCATTCTCTGTAGCATCTACACAGAATGTAAACAATATCGTTACTAATTTGATAGCTGGAAATGATTCAAATGAGTATTTTCCAATATCTATATTCAATGATGAGTGTGATTATAATGTATCTGGTAGTTGTGAACCAAACGTTTCCAATCAGTCCTATTTAGCTGAATCTCAGTATTCAGGTATAATTCCAAACTTTGAAATTGGAAAATATATCACATCAAGTGTTGTGTTTTATCCAAAAGATAGTGAATTTTATAACGTACAAACCAATCCAACAAATTCAATTGGAACATATCAAGGTCAAGTTTATAATACTATCAAACGAATGTATTATAACAATTATAATAATGGATATGATATATTTGGCTTTGACGGATATGATACATCCAAAGCTAAATTGAACTTAGCAAATGAATTTTCATTATTTAGTTTTGCTTCTTCACAAGCAGGCGATAGAATTAGACAGGGTTCAGTTCGTATAAATAATCAAAGTGGAGATATAATTGGATACATTGTGGATGATAGCAATTATAATTTATATTTATCTGGAAGTTACTTCGTCAATTATTTTGATTTTAACTCAAATAATAGTGGGTTGATTAAAAAAGGAACTTACGGATTAGCAAGTGTAATATCATGAGTCTTACTAACATATATAACGAGAGATATGGAACCTCAGTTTCAGCGAACGACAATTATATCGCAGTTGGAAATCCTCCTACTCATGATTATGATCCAGCCGAGGGATTTTATAGAATAGGTGAAGTTAAATTGATTAAAAGAGATACGTTTAATTCAAATTATTCATCATCATATACATTTACAAAAAGTATAAATGGACAAACAATTTATAGTACACGTTTTGGCGAATCTGTAGATTTGTCAGATTACTTTTTAGCTGTAGGAAATAGTGTATTATCGGCAAGTGTTACGAAGGGATCATTCGTTGATGTTTACGTAGTTGATTCAAACTACAGTGTTGTAAGTGGTGCTCTCGTATTTAATAATAATTGTGTTCAGGAAAGTATCGATACACAAACTTATTCAAACAAACCACTAACCACACTTACAGGATCAAATTCCTTTGGTACTTCAGTCAGTATAACCAACAAGTACTTGGCCGTTGGATCTCCATCTGAAAATAGCAATCGTGGACGAGTTTATATTTATCAATTTTCCGCTTCTAAATATAAGTTAGAATCTGTCTTGACCCCGAACACAACTTTATATCCAAATCAATATGGGTTTGGATATTCAGTATCTATCGATAAAAAGAATCAAAATAGAATTGTTATTGGAAGTAATCAACTATCAAGTAGTAAGGTTTATTTATACCAATCTTCATCCGCAGGATGGGGTTTAAAACAAACATTTCAACAAGTAACTGGATCTCTTTCTGTAGAAAATAGTGTATTTAATTGGTACCCTGTTTCTTTAAAAAATTGCAGTTATGGTAAGTCCGTATCAATCTACGACAAAATAATTGTTGTTGGCGCACCTACAGATTTGGTTTATTACGAATATTCTGGATCAACTATTCAAAGACAAAGAGGTGCATTTTACGTGTATTCTACAAATCCATGTGATGCTAAACCAACCGGCAGTTATAATTTCATTTCAAAACTTTATGGAGATGAAAATACTTTCAAAGATAATTTCTTAGGAGAATCTGTCTGTGTATATGACAGTAAAATATTGGTTGGTTCGCCAAAGAGATATTTTCCATTTTCATCACTCTTTGTGTCTGGATCTTTAAATTTTTATGAAAACATTTCAGACGAAAATGATTTTGGAGCGTCAACTTTCTTAGGTCAGGCATTATATTATTCGGTCACAGGATCTAATTTGGTTAAAATGACCGATTATCCAATCTCGAAACGTAAGGAAAGTGATAATAGCCCGTTTCAAGCATTTGGAAGTTCTGTTTCAATTTATGGAAATAATTTAGTAATTGGATCTCCTATACCATTGTTGAGAGATTATTATTTAAATACCCCATATATTACTGAATCTGGGAGTGCTGCCGATGTTAATTATAAACTTACATCTTCTTATTATGCTGAAGGATGTGATGTGACATCAAGTGTAGTATTTCTTCAAATAGAACAATCGGTTACCACTGATACAGGAGCTCCTGTATATATTGCATTGTGTGAGGAAGTTCCTGATTCACCATATACATCTATTGAAGGAAGTGCATTCATTTATAATTCATCAGATCTTCAAAAGAATTTTAATGTTGGAAATGTATTTTATAATAACAATCGTATTGTTATCAACAATACCGGAAGTGTTTTAAACTTAATAGCTAGAAATCCAGCTGATCCTACCAACTCATACATATACATGGATTATGAAAGTCTCATACAACTAAATGAGAAACAATATATATGTACCGTCGAACCAGGAGAGTTTAATATTTCAACAAATCCAACAGCTGTAACTGGCAGTGTTATTAACTATGGTATTGTTAATAAGACCGACTTTGATTTCAACAATTTAGATTTGATTTTAAGATACATCAATTATAAGTTGACCTCACCAAGAAGTGAACAATGGTGGAAGAACATGGTATCAGGTGATTCTGAAACCAGTATTTTATCATTTTATTCTTCGTCCTATGTTGATTATCAATCCAACAAATTAACTGAAGACTTAAAGTGTATATTGGCTACAAAATCTTATGATGTTAATGACGATGGTAAAGTAGATTTTCAAGATGGTAATGCTATTTGGAAATATTTTATTAATAATCTTACATTTCAAAATTATCAGAATTATACAAATCCAAATAGTAGAAGAAATACATACGATAGTATGATTAAGTTTTTGGATAATAACACTGGTAAAGGCAATAGAGATTATATAAAGAAAGAGTTTTTCAATTACCCATATAGTTCATCCATCGATCCAACTGGTTCTTATTTGGCACCATATATTACTCAAGTAGGTTTGTATAGCGGTGCAGATTTGGTGGCAATAGCTAAATTGGCACAACCAATTAAAAATAGTGGTGAGTTGCCTATTAATATTGCTGTTAAATGGGATACTTAATTATATTTATTATTATAAGGATAAAATATGGCAACATCATCTGACAGCAAAGTAATTGATCGTGAATCTAGTAAAGTCAGCCTAGCTGATAGATACAAGACACAAAAGGCCGGTGGTGCATTCAATGTTCAACAAAACGTTAAAACCAGTGGTGCTAATGAAATATCCTTGGGAGGTAGCACATTTGAAACCAATTACACAAAGACCAAAGGTTTCAAACTACAAATGGGTTTACAACAAACCGAGTTCAAAGATGTAGGTAATGGTGTAAATTCCCGTCAGCAGTCTGTATATCTAAAAGGATTCAGCTCTACAAAATATAGTAGCGCTGTGATCAATCGCTGATATATATTCTAAATGGTTATATTAGGATTAGACTCTTCAACGTCTGTCACAGGATGGGCGTTTTCTGAAAATGGTAAAGTACTTGATGCTGGTTTCATTGATACAAAGAAGTTTGAAACCACCAAGGAAAAAACTTATCATGTTATAGAAACACTGGAAAAAAACAAGTTGATGAAACAAGTTGACCATATCAACTTGGAAGCTGCGTTGAGTGGTTTTGCCGGTGGATTTACATCACAACAAGTTATTATAACATTAGCTAGACACAATGCTGTTTTTGCTTATATTATAGAAGAACACTTCAAAGTCAAGGTCAATTTGTTATCTGTAAATACCATGCGTAAACAATTGTTTGGTAAGTGTAGGATTAAGGGTGTCAAGTCAAAAGATTTTGTTAAATTGGAATTGGAAAAGTTAATACCAGAAGTTATAGATTTCTCGGTATTAAATAAAAAAGGTAACTGGGACGAAAAGAATGGAGACATGTACGACGGAATTGTTTGTTCGCTTTATAAAATAACTTGATCTTTAAAATATTCGTTGTATCATTATGACGAGACGTTATGTTAGAAATTTCCGTAATAGATACGCTTACAAAATTGTTCAAGCACAAACCATCCATACAAAAAGGTGGTGATGAAGCTCTATTTTTCTGTCCAAACTGCAAACATTACAAAAGAAAACTAAACATTAACACCAACACTGGTTATTATCATTGTTGGGTTTGTAATTTCAGCGGGAAAAGTTTTTCAACTCTCTTAAAGAAGATTGGTGCTCCCAAAGAATATTTTGAATTGCTCTGTAAACACAAAATTAAATATGATGTTTCAAAGAAAACCGAAATTAAGTTGATGTTGCCTGATGGATTTAAACCTCTATATAAAGATAGCACTGATATAGAATATAAACACGCACTTTCATATTGTTTTAAACGTGGTTTAACCATTCATGAGATTGTAAGATATAATATTGGATATTGTACAGAGGGTAATTTTAGAAATAGAGTTGTTGTACCATCATATGATGATAATGGCAATCTAAACTTCTATTGTGGACGAGATTTTTACGAGAGTAAGATGAAGTATCGATTGTGTGAGGCTACCAAAGATATTGTTGGGTTTGAATTATATACTGATTTTAATCAACCAGTAACTCTTGTGGAAGGTGTATTTGATGCGTTTGCAGTAAAATACAATGCTGTTCCTTTGTTTGGTAAGAACTTGTCTAATAAACTCAAGATCAAGTTGATGACATACAGACCACCCCGGGTTAATGTGTTGCTTGACAACGATGCGTTGGCATCAAGCTTTAGAATATGTGAATTTCTTCTACAAAACAATATTGATACATATTTGATTCGTTTGGAAGGAAAAGATCCAAATGAAATAGGACATAAAAAAACTTGGCAGTTTATAGATAGTTGTGATAGACTTACAGAAAGCGAGTTGTATAGTTTAAAGCTCAAAAACATTTTATGATAGTATTAAAAAACACCAACCAAAAGATCGATAATGTCGTTCATATCGCAGACATTCATATTCGTTTGACCAAGAGACACGATGAATATGTTTCTATTTTCCAGAAATTTTACGATTCTTTGGACAAAGTAAGAAAAGTAACCAACGCTGTATTGGTAGTTGCTGGAGATATATTTCACAATAAATCAGATCTTAGTCCTGAATGTGTAAAAATTGGAAGTGACTTTTTAAAGAATTGTGCAGACCGAATTCCTACTATCTTAACTGCTGGAAATCATGATGCAACACTAGCCAACAAGGCCAGACTGGATTGTTTGACTCCCATCGTGGATAGTCTTAACCATCCCAATTTGTATTATTTAAAAGAATCTGACGTATTTCGTTATGAAAATATTCTTTTCAATAATTTCAGTGTATTTGATGATCCTGAGAAATACTTGTTATATGAAAAGATTGCGACAAAATATAAGAATGAAACCGATCACCACATCGCATTGTTTCATGGTCCAGTAAACAATGCTGTAACTGATGTTGGTTATACAGTTAGTAGTCGATCTATCACAAACGAGTTGTTTGATGGTCATCACATGGCTATGCTTGGTGATATTCATAAACATCAGATCCTTCAAGAGTTTGATGGCGTTGATAATAAACCCATTATTGTGTATGCTGGTTCCATGATTCAACAAAATCATGGTGAAGAAATCAAAGGACACGGATTTCTTCTATGGGATCTAAAGCGTAGAGTTTTTAAACACTATGAATTAATTAATGATTATGGTTTTTATACGATTGAAATCAACAAGGGTAAGTTAGTAACTGATATTACTAATATTCCAAAGAAGGCTCGTGTAAGAACTATGTGTTATGAGTCTATTCCATCACAAGTAAAAGAAGTGATGAACGATTTGAAGGGTAAGTGTGATGTTATAGAAAGTACATTTATTCGTGTTGATGAACCAACCAATGATTTGACATTAAAGAATGGTCAGATCTTTGATATTCATAATATTTTCGATGTTGATTATCAAAACAAGTTGATTGAAGATAACCTTATTGTTAAAAAGGTAGATAAGAATCTTATTGAAAAGGTTAAAGACCTAAATAAGACTATCAACAATCAAATTCCAAAGGATAAAGCTCCAAAGAACATTAGATGGAAGCCTAAGACCTTTGAATTCGATAATATGTTTAGTTATGGCGAAGGCAATTATATTGACTTTACTAAACTAAAGGGAGCTATTGGTTTATTTGCTCCAAACGCGAGTGGTAAGTCTAGCATTATGGATGCTTTGGCGTTTTGTGTATTTGATAAGTTCAGTAAAGGATACAAAGCATCTCACGTTTTGAATACTCAAAAGATGAGCTTTAAATGCAAATTTAACTTTGAAGTAAATGGCGTTGATTATTTTATTGAACGTGAAGGTGAAGCCGATAAAAAGGGAAATGTTAAAGTAAAGGTTAAGTTTTACAAGATTGAAAATGGAAATGAGGTTCCATTGAATGGAGAAGCTCGGCGTAGTACCAATGATATTATCAGAGACTATGTTGGTACATATGAAGACTTTATTCTAACCGTACTTAGCATACAAAATAGTAAGGCTGGATCTTTTATTGATCTTGGTCAGACTGAACGTAAGGACTTATTGTGTCAATTCATGGGACTAAATGTTTTTGATCAATTGTATACAATCGCCAATGAAAACTTTAAGGAAACTAATACTCTTCTAAAGAATGTTAGTAAGGATCAATTAATAGAAAATTTGCAAATGGTTTCTGGTAGTATTGATCTAAATAACAGAAATATATCTCAATATAATTTGGATATCAAAGATCTTGAAGTCAAGAAAGAAGAACAAAATAACAAGTTATTAGAGTTGTCTAATGATATCGTTAAGACTGCAACTTTTGATTTTGATATTACTAAATTAGAGTCTGAAAAGACACAATTGGAATCTAAGATTAATACATTTGAACGTGATATAAATGAAAAGAAAGTTAAATTCTCTACAATTGAAACTCAACTTTCAGATTTATCTTCTTCCTTAAAGAGTTGTGAAAATATAGAAAATGATTACGATCAGTTTAAGATTTGTAAGGAGAACGAGTCTAGAAAGTCTTCTGAAATCGAAAAACTAAAAGTAGTTGTTAAGAATAAGATAGATAAGTTAAAGAAGTTGGAAGATCACAAGTATGATCCAAATTGTACATTCTGTGTCAATAACGTGTTCGTGAAAGATGCTATTAAAACCAAGGAAGAACTTGAACTTGATAAAAACAAGGGCAAAATCTTGGTAGAAGAATTTAATGTGATTAAAGCCAAGTTGGATTCATTTGGAGATATTGAGTCTCGTTATAAGGAATGTCAACGTATTGATAGTGAAAGAGTTAAATTGGAAAAAACTAAAGAAATTCTGTCTACGTCAGTACTACGTGATGAAAATTTCAAGATTCGATTACAAAATGATTTGAATGGGGTAATTCAAAACATTGATACTTTTTATAAGAACAAAGATATTATCGAAAACAATTCGAAACTACTTGTTAGTGTTAACGAAGTAAAAGCTATTGTTAAAAATATCGAATCGGAAATTAAATTGGTTAATAATAAGTTGTTTAATTCTTCCACTGAAAAGGGAAAGTTGGAATTACAACATAAGAATACTACTGAACAACTGAATAAAGTTAAAGAGTTGGAGGATTCATATGAAGCTTATAAATTGTATACAGGTATAATCAGTCGAGATGGTATTCCGTATGAAATCATCACAAAGACTTTGCCTGAAATTGAGAAGGAAGTTAATAATATTCTTCATCAATTGGTTGAATTCTCAATCACTCTCCAGACTGATGGTAAGAATATCATGACAAACATCGTTTATGATGATAAGCAATGGCCACTTGAAATGGCTAGTGGTATGGAGAAGTTTATTTCTGGTTTGGCTATAAGAGTCGCACTAATTAATATTAGTAATCTACCAAGACCAAATATCATCTGTATAGATGAAGGGTTTGGATGTGCTGATAGCGATCATTTAGGTCAAATGGGTGCTTTATTTAATTATTTGAAACATCAATTTGATTTTATTTGGATAATCAGTCATCTGGATCAGATGCGTGATATGGTTGATAACCAGATTGAAATAAAAAAAGAAGGTGGATATAGCAAAGTAGTATATAAATAATATGAAGAAGTTATTATTCATCACACCACACTTATCAACAGGTGGGTTACCCCAATTTTTGTTAAAAAAAATACAAGCACTAAATGATTATTATGAAATACATTGTATAGAATATAATGATCATACAGGAGGTGTATTGGTAGTTCAGAAAGAACAAATTCAAAAGTTGTGTAATAACAGATTTTATGTATTAGGTGAAAATAAACATGATGTATTGAAATTAATTGATAAAATAAATCCCGATATAATTGCTTTAGAAGAAATGCCTGAATATTTCATGGATTTCTCCATCTCTTCTCAAATTTATAATGAATCTAGACGTTATTTTATAGTAGAAACTTCACATGATAGTAGTTTTAATCCAAATAATAAAATGGTTTATCCTGACTATTTTACATTCGTGAGTAAATTCCAAGAAAATAATGTAAAATCTCTGCCAGTCAAATCAAAAGTTATAGAATATCCGGTTGAAGTAAAAATACGTCAGAATCGAGAAGTTGGTCTTCAAAAATTAGGGCTTGATGTTAAAAAAAGACATGTGTTACATGTTGGGTTATTTACTCCAAGAAAAAATCAAAAAGAATTTATTGAATATGCCAGATCAATGGAGAATGAGAATATACAATTCCATTGTGTTGGAAATATGGCGGATAATTTCAAATTTTATTGGGAACCATTGTTAATTGATTTGCCTAAGAATGTAAAAGTATGGGGTGAAAGAAAAGATGTACACAACTTTTATAGTTGTATGGATTTATTTTTGTTTACCAGCAGAGGTCACATAAATGACAAAGAAACTGCTCCCATTGTAATCAAAGAAGCAATATCATATAACATACCAAGTTTATTTTATAATCTTCCTGTATATCTGGATCGATACTCTTGTTATGAAAATGTAAAATATTTGAATGAAACAAGTTTTGATGATAATATAAATTTAATACGTGATACAATTTGTAGTTCTAAATCGTCTCTAAATGTAGATGACAAAGATTTTATAGCAGTTATTTCTACTCATCCAAACTATGATGCTGTCGAAGAAACCACTATAAAATCTATTACACAAATTAAAAAGGCTGGATATAAGGTTATTTTAACCTCACACTATCCAGTCAGTACTAAATTACAATCATTAGTTGATCATTGTATATATGATAGTAATAATCCATCCTTGACTCATAATTTTTATAAAACGTGGTCTTATATAAATCAATATCACGATATTAAAGTATATTTACCATCTTGTGGATCGGATGCATATCATGGATTGGGTGTAGCTCTAAATTATTACAATGGAATTAGTTTGGCTAATAAATTAGGATATAAAAATGTATTTGCATTTAACTATGATGTGGTTATTTCAGAAAAAGATTTCAATAATTTAGATGTCATAAAAAATATCATGCAAACGAAAAAAGGATTTTTCTTTTATGATAAAGCTCTAGAAGGAGATACATTAAAGACAGTATTTCATGCTATTAATACGGAATTTTATCTTAATCTTTTTGAATACTTCACGCCAAATACGTATGAGAAGTTTGTTAAGGACATGAACATATCAAATGGACTTGAACAATTCTATTACAATCGTTTTATTAATAAAAAGAAGGATTTATATATTGATTACAAAAATAACGAGGAAAGTTTTTTCAAAAATAGTGAACTAAATATGTTTTCTATGTGTGAATACTTAGCGGTTTTGCCAATACCAAATCAAAATAAATTTGTATGTTTGAGTAATTTTAATAATAAAATAGATAATAAAATAAATGAGATATGCGTTTATGAGAATGATATTTTAATCAAGCGAGAATTTAAACAAATAACAAAATCTGGTTGGTGGCATATAGAGGTTGATTTTATTCCAAACTGCCAGTATAAAGTATTGAATACGATTTTTGACAAAGACAAATCAAGTATTATAAGAGAAATTTCATCCGAGTTTTCATCGATTGATGAATTAAAAAATAATGGACATTTTATAGCTAAGTAATTATGAAAATAGTACAAGTACATTTAGGTTTATTGCCAATTCCACCAAATGGTTGGGGAGCCGTTGAGAAAATTATTTGGGATTATCATCAACAGTTAAACTCTAAGGGTTTATATTGTGAGATAAAGTATTTGAATGACGTTAAGTATAATGATAATACAATTGTACATACACACGTTGCAAACTTAGCCAATGAGTGTTATGAACGTGGTATACCATATATATTCACATTACATGATCATCATGCGTTTTTATATGGGAAGGATTCTGATGTTTTTAAACAAAATTTAAAGGCTATAGAAAATAGTATTATATCAACCTGTCCAGCAAAATATTTGGTTGATTATTTCGGAAGCAAAAAGTTGCGTTACTTTTCTCATGCTGTAAATACTGATTTATTTAAATTCAAAAATTATGTCAAGGGTGATTACAAACTATTATGCGTTGCTAATAATGGTTATGCTAATAACCAATCATATGACAGAAAAGGGTTTAAATACGCAATACAATCTGCCAAAGAGTTAAACCTTCCTATTACGATTGCTGGTCCTAGTAATAATAAAAAGTTTTTTGAAACACTTGACCCATCATTAAATGATTATGAAAAGTTAACTAAAGTGTTTGATTTGGATGAAGATGGACTCATTGAACTTTATAATAAACACCACATATTTATTCATGCATCGGAGTTGGAGGCTGGACATCCAAACTTAACTCTATTGGAAGCTATGTCATGTGGATTACCTGTAGTTGGTACGTTTGAAAATAATAAATACGATGGAATGATTGTTGTTGATAGGGATGTAAATCAGATTAAAGATTCTATTGTTAAAGTAATTTCAAACTATGAACAATTTCAATCTGAAGCTTTAAAAGCCGCTGCGAACAATTCTTATAATATACGTGTTGATCAATTGATAGATTTATATAAAGAATATACAAATAAACTATTTGCCAAAAATTTTATTGATGTATATTCCGACTTAAACAAGAACATGATTAAGGTTAATAATAAAGTTAACGTTGAATATTCATTCAATGATAATGCATTTGTACAAGTTACTAAGTGTGTTAATAAAAATGAAACATTCAATGTCAAATTTAAGAATCCTACAACTGAAGAAGTTCTATATGAAACCAATTTACAAGATGGTTGGTGGGGTCGTTGTGATTATACATATTTTATTCCATACAATTTGGTTGTTAAAAGTAATTTAACAAACGATGTTGTTTTAAATTACGATTTGGATCTTGAGGATAAAAATGTTTTAATAGAATATGAAACCAACGCATTAGGTGATCAATTGTGTTGGATGCCGATAGCTGAACAATTTAGAAAAAAACATAAATGTAATTTATTCTTAAAGATAAGGCTCCGTGAGTTGTTTCAAAATAAATATAAAGATATAAAGTTTATAAATTTTGATGAATCCGTTCCTAACGTATTTGCAACATATAAGCCTGGGTGGTATGTTGATAAAGATTCTATAAATTCAATGAGATGTAGAAATGATATTAGAAAACAACCTTTGCAAAAAGTTGCTAGTGACTATTTGGGGTTGAGTTATATTCCAGAAAGGCCAATATTGGATTTTAAATTGATGTCATCGCAATTTAAAAAACCATATGTTACTATTGCAACTCAAAGTACAGCACAAGCGAAGTATTGGAATCATAAGGGTGGGTGGGATATAATAGTAGGTTATTTGAAATCAAAGGGATTTGATGTCGTGTGTATAGATAAAAATAGTTCATTTGGAAATAAGAATCATATGAATTATATACCAGACAATGCTATTGATTTAACAGGAAATCATTCTTTGGAAGAACGTATTAATCAGATCTATCATAGTTCATTTTTTATAGGTCTTCCATCAGGATTATCATGGTTAGCTTGGTCAATAGGAAAGCCTGTAACATTAATTAGCGGATTTTCTCATGATTATACAGAATTTGAAACTCCATATAGAGTTCAAAATAAAAATGTGTGTAATGGATGTTGGAACGATAATTATTTTGACAGAGGTGATTGGTTATGGTGTCCAAAATCCGATAAAAAGGAAATGTTTGAATGTACAAAATCAATTACTCCACAAATGGTTATAGAAAAAATTGATAGTCTTATAAAAGATAATAATTTATGAAAATTGTAGGAAGTTATATCGGCGCACATGATGTAGGTTTTTCTTTAATTGAAAATAATCAAATACTTGCATGTTATACAGAGGAGAGATTTTCACGTATAAAATCTGCATATGCTGCTGGAGCATTTCCGTCACATAGTTTTGAAGCAATTCAAAAAGATTTTGATTTTGATATAAAGGATCCAAACGTAAAATTTGTAGTCGCAAAACCTTTTATTCATCATAAACATCATGAGATTGTAAATGTATTAAAAAATAAAAGTATAAAATTAATAGGACATCATTACTCACACGCATGCGGTGCATACTATACATCTGGATTTAATGACAACACATTGGTTGTATCATACGATGGTGGTGACATAGGAGATGATAATTGGACCGAATTGAATATTTCTAACTATCAAAAGTACAATTGGTTCAATAATTTAAATGATAATCAAGCAGTATCATACGTAGTTAAAAATGGTAAATTGATCGAAGTGGGGGAAAGACTAAAACACGGAAGTATTGCAAATATGTGGTATTTGATGTGTTATATATTTGGTTTAACTCCATTAAAGGACGAAGGCAAAATAATGGGTCTTGCCGCACAAGGTAAGTTTGATCATAAAATTCATAGTATATTAAATTTCTTTGTTAAGAATGATATGATAAAGGCAACTTGTACCATTGAAAATAAATTTAAACAACTTCTACATGGTTTAAATCAAGAAGACGCTTTGGATTTAAAAAGAAATTTAGCATATAATTTACAATATATTACAGAAAATACTATTTTAAATCATATTAAGTCTTTGTATGACCAATATGGTCCATTTGATAATATTTGTTTAGCAGGTGGTGTATTTGCAAATGTAAAGTTAAATCAAAAAATAAATGAATATCTACCATTTAAAAATATATGGGTATATCCAGCGATGGGAGATGAAGGATTGTCTTTGGGTTCTGCGATTGCATATGGAGTAGAACTTGAAGAATTTACAAATCGTAGAATTAAAAATGTTTTTTTTGGAAAAAAACACTCTGAGAACGATATACAAAAAGATATTAATAATTTTTCATCCAAGTTTGGTAAAAATATAGTAGAAGAAAAGTTAGACTTTGATAACGTTGCAAATTATTTAGTTGATGGAAAAGTCGTTGGGATTTTTGATGGAGCAACTGAGTATGGACCAAGAGCATTAGGATCTAGATCTATAGTTGTTGAACCAACTAGATTAGAAACACACGCATATATTAATAAAAGATTAAAACGAGATGAGATAATGCCATTTGCGCCAATCATTATGGAAGAACATATAGAGGATATATGTCACGTATATAAATCTAAGAATACAGCCGAATTTATGACATTGTGTTATACCGTTCGTGAAGAATGGGCTAACAAAATTCCAGCAGTCATAAACTTTCATGATAACACTGCTAGACCACAAGTAGTTAATAAAGATCGTCATTCTTTATTTCATAAAATACTTAGTAAATTTAATGAAAAAACAAATATACCAGTGTTGATGAATACAAGCTTTAATGGTCATGGTGAACCTATAATAAATTCACCAAACGAAGCTCTGTCTCACTTGTCGGAAGGTACTATTGATTTATTGATCATAAACAATAAAATTTATAAACTAGTATGAAAACAAAAAATAATTTTTTTAACGTAAAATATACAGACTCATTTATTAAACTAACATTTAATGGTGTACCCGACTATTATTTTAATCATACACTGCATTATGTGATTTCAAGTAAGGAACATGAATTTTATTCAACCGAAACTCCAGAAATTGGTTATTGGTATTTACGCACAAATATAAAATCATTACAATTTGATTATATCAAACTATATGCATTCAGTATGGACGATGGTATGAATCTAATAGATGAGTATGACTTTAACATAAAAGATTATAATTTTATGTTTAATTTAAAAACCAACAATCTCAATGATTCCAGAGTTTGGGGATCGTACATAGATTTATATAACCAAACACATGGTACTAATTTTAAGTATTATGTAAATGTGACTGAGTTTAATGATGACCTTGATAATTTTGAAATTTCCAGAGAAAAGTATAATACAATCTATAATTTAGAGTTATCTGACTTAAATAATGTTCCATCGGTCGAAATTATCAAAAAATTTATAGGCAGTTTATAAAACTTCAAAAGATATAATAAATAGTGAGATGTTCACTTTTTCTGGCACTATTTATAAATTAAACATAACTTTTGAAAGGAATAAATTATGCCAATACAAGAAGGTGGAAGATTTTCACCAGAACAAAATATAGTAAGTCCTGGTGTATTTACCAGAGAAAATGACCTATCAGGGCTAGCCCAAGGTGTAGCCAATATCGGAGGTGCCATCGTAGCACCATTTTCAGACGGACCAGCATTCTTCCCAGCAAGAATGACCGAAGTAGCGATGCTTGAGCAACGTTTCGGTGTAGCTGATGGGGTTTATTATGGTCCATACACAGCCAAAGAGTATCTGATTCAACAAGGTGTAGTAACCGTTGTACGTATCGGTGGTCTAACCGGATACTGGCAAAAGAATCCATTGGTCGTATATGCTGAACCAGGTTACTGGAACAGAAATAGTGACTTGGGTGCTTTGACCACATCATCATTCATGTACTTGGATAGTGATGCTTATACATCAAATCTAATTCTTGAATATAGTTCATCAACACTAGCTTCAAGCGTATCAGGAGCAGTTTTAGGTATTGTTGGAACATCAGGTACAATATCATCATCTGTGACCGTAACCCGTGCTACAAACACAGAAGTTGAACAATTCCTAGTATCTGCTGGGTGGCCAGATGCATCAAATAGTTCAACACTATCTGCATCCTTAGCCGCATCTGGTAGTAAAGGTAAATTGTTCAAGATTGCAACTACAAGAAACAGTTATATCTTTAGTGCTTCTGTAGTACAACGAGGATTGAAGGTACAACCATCAGGTGGTTCTAGTGAATACACTTTAGCTAACTTTGATTATGATAAATCCTTAATTTCAGGTGTTGTTTCAGCTTCTATCGGCGCAACCAAATATTCATTGACATATTCATCATCATATTTGGCAAGTGCAAGAAGTTATTATAATTATTTGACATCATCATATACTTTGAGTGGTAATGATGTAACTTATGGATTGGTGTTTGGTAAACTTGCATCGAACAATGCTATTGATTTTAGTAATGCTAGTATTAGTAGTAGTAAATCAACCGCAGCATTTGTTTATAGATATGACACATCACGTTTAAGAATAAATGGTGTAGTTAATGGTAAGTTTGCTCCAAAGGCAGCTACAAGTAACTATCCAGCTACATATAATGGTAAGGGTGGATCACTAAGTGGTTCAGTATTGTATGCCGGTAAACAGGTAAATCTTGGTACAGTAACCACTACAAATAGTTCTGGTGCAAATACATACTTGTACAGAAAAATCACAGGTACATCTCCAGCGTCCGGTCTATTTGCTGGTTATTACTATTTAACTTCAAGTGTTCAATCACAAAACGTAAGTCCAGAAGTAAAAATTGCTACAGCGTTCAACGAAAGTTCAGAAACTGTAGCTTACCTATCTGCATCAATGACATCCAGTGCTAAGGTCTCATTAGACTATGATACAACTACATTTGATGTAAATGGTACTTTGTCACTATATAGTGCAAGCTTCAAATCTATTAGAAGTTCAACAAGTTGTGGTTCATCACTACAATTCTTGGGTCTAGTAGGTGGCGCTTATGGTGATTTCAATGGTACATTCACAAGTCAAGATAATTCTGGTGGTGATCCATGTAATCCAAATACCTCTGCAAGAACCAAAATGGTGTTGGCTGTTTTGAATAATACTCAAAATGGTTCAACTCAGTTCAATAACAGATACGAAGTATTTGGTTTTGATACATCAACCTTGAGTCAATTGACAAGTTCAGTATTTCCATACAAGGGCTTGATCAATCCAAACGAAAATACTTATCAATTGATTTTGAAGTATAACTTCGCAAATGATGATGGTACTACAAGTGCTGGTACATATGGTTATTATGACTTCACCCTAAATGAAAGTGATAATAATTATATCGCTAATGTATTTGGATTTGATCCTACAGCTGGTAATCCTGCTAAACAAGTTGCCGGTCAAAAGGTAGAAGCTGCTTACAACTACTTGTTGTTCAATGATAGCATTCAACGATTCGTCGCTGAAAAGACCCGACCAAGCGCTGAAGGTGGTGGTTGGAAACTATATGCCAAGACTGCCCCAGAAACTGGATTTGCAGTTGGAGAACCTCTAAAGTTTGTTGACCAATATAGTACAAACTTGAATGCCGGTGATAGCCAATTTGGTATTACGAATGCATACACCCCATGGATCTATTCCCAAAAGATTGCTCCATTCAAGGGTAGTGCAGATGCAGCTTCTACACCAACCAAGTTCCAATTATTTAAGGTACATACTCTAAGTGATGGTACTTTGAGTAACAAGAAGTACAAGATTGAAATCAGCAACGTTAAGTTGGCTGGTACAGTCCCAGGCAGTGATTGGGGTTCATTTACACTAGCAGTTCGTGCTTATAGTGATACCGATAAACGTCCAAAGTATTTGGAAATTTATCAAAACTTGAATCTAAATCCTGAATCTGCTAACTTCGTTGCTCGCAGAATCGGTGACAGATATGCTTATATTACCTTCGCCGGTAAGATCATTGAGTTTGGTACATATGCCAACTTAAGCCAATTCATTAGAATTGAAATGGCTGATGGTCTATATCCAGAAGTATCAGTTCCATATGGATTTGAATCATATTCAACTCCAGTTGCTGGTACTTTGGCAGATATTATTCCACCAGTAAGATACAGCAAAGCAAGTATCTGGTCATTGGCTCCTGGTAAATATGCTTCTGGTACAGTCTTTAACGACGTTCCACAAGCTGACGACGAATTGGTATCATTGTATCCAACATCATCTGCTAACGTAGGTGTATATAACGATACATATCAATACTTCAAGCCACTACCAAGTAGTGTAAATGGTATCAACATTGACTTCGACTTGGAAGACAAGACTTGGGGTACTAGTAATGCCAAGTTCTATGCAAATGGAACTGGTTCACTACTATCTCCAACATTGAGTGGTAGTATTCCAAGCAACTATGATCCAGTTAACGAATCAACTTATGTTAAACTACGTAAGTTCTTGGTTGGATTCCAAGGTGGATTTGAAGGTCAATGGCCAGCAATTCCAATCAATATAGGTAGTGATATTACCGCTGGTAATACACAAGGTCTAGATTGTACAAACATCAATAGTCCAGGTAGTATTGCTTATAAACAAGCAATTGCTGCTCTAGGTAATGCTGATGAATTTGATATCAATTTGATCGTATTGCCTGGTATCTTCTGTGAACAACACAGCTATGTAACTGATATTACTATCAACATGTGCGAAGCTCGTGGCGATTGTTTCTATATCATGGATAACATCGTGTTTCCAGCAAGTAACCAAACCGTTGGATTGATTGATGCCGCTGTCAACAGCGTAGCAACAATTGATAGTAACTATGTAGGTACATATTATCCATGGGTTAAGATCCTAGATACAAACACCAACAAGGTTATCAGTGTTCCACCTTCAGTAGTATTGCCAGCAGTATATGCTGCTAACGATAATGCTGCTGCCGAATGGTACGCACCAGCTGGTCTAAATCGTGGTGGTATTCCAACCGCAGTACAAGTACTTGATCGTTTGACTCATAGTGAACGTGATACGTTGTATGAAGGTCGTGTAAATCCAATTGCAGCATTCCCCGGCCAAGGTATTTGTGTATGGGGTCAAAAGACTCTACAAATCGCCCCAAGTGCTTTGGATCGTATCAATGTTCGCCGTTTGTTGATCAACTTGAAGAAGTTCGTCGCAAGTTCAAGCAACTACTTGGTATTCGAACAAAATGTTGCTTCTACAAGAAATCGTTTCTTGAGTATCGTAAATCCTTACTTGGAGTCTGTACAACAACGTAATGGTATCTACGCTTATCAAGTTAAGATGGATGAACAAAACAATACTCCTGACCTAATTGATAGAAATATCCTATATGGTCAAATCTTCATCCAACCAACTAGAACTGCTGAATTCATCATCCTTGACTTCAACATTCTACCAACGGGCGCACAATTTTCTTCCTAATCTAGGTTAAAGAAAATTAAACAAAAGAGAGCAAGTAATTGCTCTCTTTTTTATTTATAAATTAAGATTTTAACTTTTTACCCACTGGTTTAATATATATTAGTATGAAAGATATTAAAAAAATTTGTGAATGGACTGGTCAAGAATTTTATGTTGATTTTAAACATAGAAACCAAAGATTTATAGATAAAAATGTGATGTATGCATGGCGAAAAAATCAAAATAGAGAAGTAGTTAAATGTTTAAAATGTGGAAATGAATTTGAAAGATATAAAAATATATTACATCCAAAAAGTGGTAAACCCACACAATATTGTTCTAACGAGTGTAATAGAACATCAGATGAAAAACGAGAAAAATTAAGAGTTTGGATAAAAAATAATAATCCAATGTATAATAAAGTTAGTTTAGAGAAACTTAAAGATAACAATCCTATGTTTAATCAAAGTAATATCGATAAAATCAAAACTACAAAGCTTAAAAAATACGGAGATAAAAATTACAATAATATGGAAAAAAATATACAAACTTGTTTAACTAAATATGGGGTTCCGCATGCAACGTATTTACCACAAACACGATCAAATGGTAAAACGATATCTAAGTTTCAAAAAAGAATCTATGACGAAGTTAAAAAAGAATATTCAGATGCTTTATTAGAAGAATATCTATCGGATGTAAATAAATCGGTCGATATTTATGTTCCTTCAAAGAAACTAATAATAGAATGTTTTGGTGATTATTGGCACTGCAATCCAAATTTATATAAACCAGAATACTATCATAAAAATGTTAAGTTAACGGCTAAACAAATTTGGGATAAAGATAATGAACGAATTGAATGTTTCAAAAAACTCGGATATCAGATAAAAATAGTTTGGGAATCATAAACGATCTATATTTATATATTATGATACTATTAACCAGAATTGTTGAAGACTTAACTAATCCACAGGTTAAAAAATCTGTGGATCCATCTCTTTTAAAGTTAATAGATGAAGTTATTAACGACACAAACGTACTTGTAGTTAATAATTTAAAAATGATAAAAGATATTGTATCAAAAGAACCTATTGACAAAGCTAAATTAGACGTTGCTTTAAGTAACTATAAACGTTATTTTAATAGAGACAATGGTGGTACACCCGAAGTAATTCGTGGTATGACGATGCAAAATAAACTAGACGAGTTATCAAAATGATTAGTTTAACCGATTTATTATCAGAAGCCAAACTTCCTCAAAGCGAGCAAGATATGGATCTTTATGCTCGTAAGTACAAAAAAACAATAGATTATTTACGTACCAAGAACAAAGTACTTTTATTAACTACCAGTAATAGATGGAGTCAACACAAAGACGATGTTCCAAAGAGTACTCAATTAGCAATCAAGATACAAGAACTATTGGGTAAAGAAAAAGTTACATTGATTGAAGTACCCAGTTTAAATATAGCTCCTTGTGAAGGCAATGTTAGTAGTAACTTAAAATATGATGGAAATCATTGCGGTGCTGCAAAAGCATTATTAAAAGATAAAGATAAGAATCCAACCGGATATCATCGTTGTTGGGCAAGTTTAAATAATAAAAACGATGAACTTTGGAAGATTACCAAAGAACTATTTGAAAGTGATTGTGTAGTTTTTTTTGCAAGCGTTAGATGGGGTCAAGCCAATGGTTATTATCAGAAACTAATTGAGAGATTAACTTGGATTGAAAACAGACACTCTACTCTTGGAGAAAAGAATGTTGTAAAAGACATTGAAGCTGGTTTTATCGCAGTTGGACAAAATTGGCACGGTAAACAAGTTGTAGAAACACAACGAGCTGTGTTGGGAGATTATTACAAATTTAAAACTCCTGATCAATTGTTCTGGAATTGGCAATTTACACAAGATGATGCTGACGAAACCAAACGTTCTTACGATAAAGCAATTAGAGTATTTGATAAAACATTTTTAAAGCCATATGATAAAGCTGAGTAATATATTAAACGAAGTAATACAAGAAGGTGGTGCCGGTGGTCATATGGCACATCCTTTTGATTTTTCATCGACTGGAAAAGACTTAGTAAACGTATTTGTTAAAGCTGTTGATTCACTAAAACAAGGCGGTGGTAGTGTTAAAATTGACGGCGTAAATGCTAGTATTCGTTTAGTAAATGGTCAATTCGTGATGGATCGTGGATCAGCCAAACCACTTGATATTAAGGGCATGAGACCCGAAGATTTGCCAAATAGATTTGAACCAGGGCATGGATTTATTAATATTGGAACTAAAGTAATCAATATTTTCGATGAAGCGATTCCAAGTACCAAATCCGAATTAAAAAAGTTGGGTTTATTGGACAATCCAAATATACTTTTTAATATTGAGTATGTAGAAGGTACAACAAACGTAGTTGGTTATGGTGACATTGGAAACTTTTTAGCAATTCATGGATTAAAAGAGATCAAACCAAAGTCATTTGGTAAGGATGGTAGTGTAAAATCCCGTGTTGCTGTTGAAATACCGTATGATAAAGCGGCAATGCAGTCCTACATCAATAAATTAAATAAGGTTGCAATGAAGTATGGATTTAAAGTACTAGGCAGCGTTGGTACATCATTTAAATCAGATCCAAATTTAGCTAAAGTATTGAGAGAACCAGTAACATTATATCCTACAGAAGTTGCTGAAACCAAGTCATTAAAAGATTGGTTAAAAAATGTAAAAATCAATCTTCCACTCATCACCCGTGAACAATTTATTAATGCTTCTAACAGCAAGAATATTGCACAAGATTTTGCCGGTCAAGACGTTCAAAAGATTATAAATGATACCATTGTTTATTTAACCACTATCAAATTAGGAGATGAAGTATTAAAGAATGCTACTAGTGAGATTGGTGACTTAGATAAACATGAAGGAATCGTGGTTAGAGATCCAAATATTTATAACAATCCTTTCAAAATTACAGGAAGTTTTATTATAAAAGGTTTGGAAAGTAAGTTTAAGAAATAAAATAAATACATATTTGTTATGAAAAGAGCATTAGGTAAAAGCAATCTTGATATTGTTAAAGATTATGTTGATGGCGTTCGTCCATTCGTCCAAGTAGGATATGATTCTAATTTGGAAAATTCAACCCGTAAAGAAGGTGAAGAGTGGGAGGATGGTCAAGGACGTAAATGGGTTTGGAAAAATGGTAGTAAACGCAGAGTTTCAAAACGTGCAACTCTTGTTATAGAACAAAGATGTACGTGTTGTAATATGGATGTTAGATGGGGCAGTTATTTGGATGATCGTGTTTGGCCAAAAACACAAATGTGTTATGAGTGTTTTACCAATGAAGAAACTCGTCTAAAAACTCTTGGTATCTGGGATACATTTAATAAAATCCGTGAACTTAAAAATGTAAGATCCGCATTGCAGGATTACAAACGAAAGTTTGAAGAAACAAAAAACTGGTGTGAACAAAATCATGGTAAACCAATTGAATTTTCAGAAGAAGATGGTTCAGTTGAACGTTGGAGTGGTGCTGAAAACTTTTCAAAAGTATTAGATGATGTTACCAAGGATTTAGAAGCTATCAATGAAAGATTATCAACGATAGACGCGGAGATTGTGGAATTAGAAACAAAATATGAGTCAGCCAAACTTAAGAGAGATAATAAAAATAGAGTATAAGAAGTGTATTGAGGATCCTATATACTTCATGAAGAAGTATGTGAAGATTCAACATCCTATACGTGGCACCGTTGGATTTGAGCTATATCCATTTCAAGAAGAAGCTTTACAAGACTTTGTTGACAATCAATTAAACATTGTTCTTAAAAGTCGTCAGATGGGTATTAGTACTCTTACAGCCGCTTATAGTTTGTGGTTGATGACATTCCACAACGATAAGAACATTCTTTGTATTAGTATTACTCAAGAAACTGCGAAGGAAATTGTTACTAAAGTACGTTTTGCTAATGACAACTTACCAAGTTGGCTTAAGGTACCTTGTGTAGAAGACAATCGTTTGTCGTTACGTTTAAAGAATGGATCTCAAATTAAAGCGGTATCATCCGCTGGTACCGCAGGTCGTTCATCCGCACTATCATTACTAATCATAGACGAAGCTGCATTTATTGATGGTGTTGAAGAAATATGGCTATCTGCTCAATATACATTGAGTACCGGTGGTAGAGCTATCGTATTGAGTACTCCAAATGGTGTTGGCAATTTCTTTCATAAAACATGGGTTGAAGCCGAAGCAAATCAGATTTCTGGTAAAGGGGGATTCAACACAATAAGACTGCCTTGGCATTTACATCCAGACCGTGATCAATCTTGGAGAGATAAACAGACAGAATTATCCGGTGTAAAAGGTGCGGCACAAGAATGTGATTGTGACTTTAGTACATCTGGTAATCAGGTTGTTGCGGTTGATATTCTAGAGTTTTATAAACAAACATATATAAAAGACCCAGTTGAAAGACGCGGTAATAATCAAGATATGTGGATATGGTCATATCCTGACTATAGTAAGAACTATATAGTTACTGCGGACTGCGCAAGAGGTGATGGTGGAGATTTTAGTTCATTTCACGTATTTGATGTTGAGTCATTGGAACAGGTTGCTGAATATAAGGGTCAATTAACAACCAAAGATTATGGTAATTTGCTTGTTAGTATAGCCACAGAGTATAATAATGCGTTGTTAGTAATAGAAAATAATAACGTTGGTTGGGCTACAATACAACAGGTTGTTGACAGAAATTATCAAAATACATTTTATAGTGCTTCTGATTTAACAATAGTCGATGTTGAAAGAACTTATACAAATAAACTCAACACTGCCGATAAAAAATTAGTAGCTGGTTTTACCACCACTACAAAAAATAGACCATTGATGGTTAGCAAATTGGAATCATTATTTAGAGAAAAAAGTATAATAATTCATTCACTACGATTATACGAAGAATTGAATGTATTTATTTGGAATGGTCCAAAAGCAGAGGCTATGAAAGGTTATAATGATGACTTAGTGATGTCGTTGGCAATTGGATTATGGGTTAGAGAAACGGCTCTTAAATTGAGAAACGAACAAATACAATATAATAGACAAATGTTGTCTGGAATCAACAAAGTAACCAGTATACACAATCAACCATTGTTAACAAAACCATTTGGTCAAGCATCTGAATCTTGGGATTTCAATCCTAATGCCAATGTAAACGGCAAAAAAGAAAGCTTAAAATGGTTGTTATAAATACTTATATATATGGCGGTAAAATATGACTGATAAAGCATTTCAAGAATTAAAGAATAGATCACTTTTTGCCAGACTTAAACGTCTGTTTAGCAATGACGTAATTGTTAGAAACATTGGTGGTAAGAAGTTGAAGGTTATAGATACCGATGAAATTCAGTATGCAACTGATCGTAATAGTCTAAGAGATCGTTTCAATAGACTTCGTACAACATCATATAATCAGTATACAAGAGATTTCAATCTATCATATCAAAGTAGCCGTGTAGAACTATTTCGTGACTATGATACGATGGATATGGATCCAATTCTTGCATCCGCACTTGACATTTATGCGGATGAATGTACTAGTAAAAATGAATTGGGTGATATCATTTCGGTACAATCTTCTAACGATGATATTAAACAAATATTAAATAATTTGTTCTATGATATCTTGAATATTGAATTCAATCTTTGGAGTTGGACTCGTAGTTTGGTAAAGTATGGTGATTTTTATTTGAGGCTTCATATTAGTCCTGAGTATGGTGTGTACATGGTAGAACCTCTCAGTTCATATTATGTAACCCGTTTAGAAAATGCACATCTAGAAAACAAAAATTTCGTTAAGTTCCAAGTCAATCTTCCATACGGAAATAAGATCGAAGATCTTGAGAACTATCAAATGGCACACTTTCGTTTGTTGAGTGATAGTAATTTCTTGCCTTATGGTAAGAGTATGTTGGAAGGCGCTCGTCGTGTTTGGAAACAATTGAGTTTGATGGAAGACGCAATGTTGATTCATCGTATCATGCGTGCTCCAGAAAAGAGAATTTTCAAGGTAGATATTGGTAATATTCCACCAAATGAAGTTGATAATCATATGGAACGTATTATCTCACAGATGAAAAAGACTCCATATTTGGATCAAGCTACTGGTGATTACAATCTTCGTTTCAATCTACAGAACATGGTAGAGGACTTTTTCTTGCCAGTTCGTGGTGGTGATAGTGGTACCGATATTAGTAATTTACCAGGTCTTGAATGGACTGGAACGGACGATATCGAATATCTACGTAACAAGATGATGGCAGCACTCAAGATTCCAAAGGCATTCTTGGGCTATGATGAATCTTTGAGCGGTAAAGCTACTCTTGCGGCTGAAGATATTCGTTTTGCACGTACAATTCAACGTATTCAAAGAATTATTGTTAGTGAATTGAATAAGATTGCTGTTATCCATTTGTACTCACAAGGATATCGTGACGAATCACTTGTTGACTTTACATTGGAATTGACCAATCCATCTACAATCTTTGAAAAAGAAAAGATTGATGTTTGGAAGAGTAAGGTTGAAGTCAGCAAAGACATGCAAGAACAAAAGTTGTTCAGTAAGAAGTGGATTTATGAAAACGTATTTAGTATGTCTGATCAAGACATGATTAATCTACAAAAGCAACTTATTGATGATGCTAAGGGAACATATAGATTTAAGCAAATTGAAGAAGAAGGTAACGATCCAGCCTTGAATTTCTTGAAATCAAAGGGTGAAGAATCAGGTGGATCAGGCGGATCTGGTGGTGGAGACACTGGTGGTGATACCGGTGGTGCTGAAGCTAGCGGTGGCGCAGAAGCCGGTGGTGGAGACACTGGTGGAGGTGCTGAAGCTGGCGGTGCAGCTGGCGGCGCTGAAGCTGGTAGTACTCCTCCACTCACAGAAAAGAAAAGAGATCAAACTGGAAGAAAAGATGCTAGAAAATATCCGTTTGGAGAAGACCCATTAGGTACTTTAGAAAACAATAGAGATAGTGATTTATCACCAACACACAAGTACAAAAATAAATCTCCATTGTCGTTGGAATCTATATCATCTCTAGTTAAAGCATTCAACATTCACAAAGATATTTTAAAGGAATCTCAAAACAAACCTTCGTTCATGGACGAAAACAACATAAAAGAATAAAGAATAGTATAAATAGTGATTATTTTTAAATTCTATTTATATTTATATTTAATTGGAACTTATGCATAAGAAAGCGAAACATTCAAAGTTTAAGAATAGCGGTGTTCTATTCGAACTACTTACCAGACAGATAACGTCTGATATTCTTGCCGGTCGTGATGAATCATTCACGAAAAATCTAATGTTCAAATATTTCAACGAATCAAAAGAACTTGGCAAGGAGTTTCAATTATACAACTTCATATCATCACAATCCTCTAAAAATCCACAAACCGCAGATCGTATTCTTGATGTGGTTTTGCAAACACGTTCCAAAATTGATGCCCGTGAGTTGAATAAGCAAAAATATAACTTGGTTAAAGAAATCAAAGAACAATATAACATCGATGAATTCTTGAAGAATAAGATTCCAAATTATAAATTGTATGCATCAGTTTATAAATTATTTGAGAATCAAAATTTAAATGAAGTTAAGTTTGGAGTAGAAGAATTGGTAGAAGCAAGAGAATGTGTTATTGAAAGTTTGACTAAAGATAAAAAGAGTGATTCACAACCACTAGACATCTATGATAGTCAACCAGCCGAAGTTAGACTATTAGCTTATAAGTTCCTAATTGAAAACTTCAACAAGAAATATAGTAACTTGCTACCAGACCAAAAGCGTTTGTTGAAAGAATATATTACAAACGTATCCAATACTAACAAATTCACTGAGTTTGTAAATGTAGAATACAAGAGGGTTTCTGAGATTTTGAAGGAGTATATTTCATCAATTAATAATAATGAGGTTATTAAGATTAAATTGAATGAAACTATCACCCAACTTTCAAGTAAAAATGTTGTAGGATTGGTTAAAGAAAATCAACTTACATCTCTTTTGACCGCATATGAATTGGTCGAAGAATTGAAAAAGATTCAAAATGAAAAAACCGCTTAAAGAATCAGGTGATCCATTTAGAGATATTGTAAAAAAATACGCTCAATATTATAGAGATAGCGAAATGGCTCGTATCTCTAAACAAGACTATAATGCATGGTTACAAGCACATGCAGACAAGATTTCACCATCTACCCGTGAAAAAATAAAAAAGCAGGTGGATGCCCAATTAAAAAAGAAGAATGAAGCAAGCACTACAGCAGGTGTTCCTGGTGTAATGACACCATTTGCATTTAGTTCCAATAAAAAATCTCCTGGTAATGTTCGTGCTGCTACACAATTTGGATATAAATTGGCAAAACCTGTTAAAAAGAATCCTGGATATGCATTGGAAAATCAAATGTATAGTGAACCAGCTTATGTTACTCCAGCTCAAAACATTGAGCCAGTAGCTACATATACAGATTCAAATGGGTTGGTACAACACGGAGATCCAGAACTAGATCCAGCATTGGCTGGCCATGAACAAGGAATATTGCCTGTAACAGAACATGCAAATAGACTTGTTAGACAAATGCGTAAAGAAGGAGTTGGTGGTTTATTGTATAAATTGAAAAGTGAAGCTGAACAACAAGCAGTTGCTCAACCAGCACCAGCTCCAACACAGCCAACTCAACCTACACCGCAGGCTCAAAAAGCTCCAGTTGATGTCAATCTTCAATCATACGATATTCAACCAGATTTTAGTGATTTTGATTCTAAGTTGAAGAATAGTACTGAACAATTAAAGACCGATCTTCAAAAGAAGATTCAAGATTCAATTTTAGATAAAAAGATTGTGGTTCGTGCTAGTAAAGGATATAAACAACCTGAAGCAGATTATACAATTAATGTAACCGGCGTACAAATCGACTATTATTATGATCGTTATGTTATTGTAATTATAGGTCGTGAAGAAAGCAAACAAAAGACTGCTAAATTCTTCGTTAAACCAGGATTTAAGATCAAAATTTTAGGAAAAGCGGATGTCAAACCTAAAGATCAATATCAAATAGCTAAATCTAAAGCATTG
>Ga0222712_10001355_pt1 | contig 30464 bp, 31 predicted proteins | sample C33_657DmetaG_FD_165043 | JGI IMG/M metagenome (GOLD analysis project Ga0222712, IMG submission 165043) | Estuarine water microbial communities from San Francisco Bay, California, United States - C33_657D | ecosystem: Environmental > Aquatic > Marine > Unclassified | place: USA: California...
ATACCTGCGCGCTGAGGCAGGCGAACGATCTTTGCCCGGGCGACCTCTAGCAAGCGGCTATCGGTGGGGTGTGCGATGGCCTTTTCTTGGACAGTGGTATCAACGATCACGCGCTCAAGGTCGGCCTTCTTGACCGCGCCCATGGCCACCGAAGCCTCGATGGTGGTCTTGAGCAATTCCTCCACGCCAGCCTCGCCCAGGCCTTTGCGAAAGCGGCTGAGCTGGGCCTTGTCGCAGGGGAAGCGGGCTTCAAAGTATTCCTGGCCGCTGAAGAACTGAAAGTACACGTCCTGCGCCCAGCGTTCGATGACACCGTCGTCGCTCAGGTTGTAGGCATGCTTGAGATAAAGCAAGGCCACCATCAGGCGGATCGGCAGTCGGGGCCGGCCCGCCGGGCTGATCCCTGCACTGGCCACAGTCATGGTGGGACCGTACAAGTCCGAACCCTCAATGACTCGGCCAGCACGATCACGGTGCTCAAAAACCGGCGCCAGGTTCGATTCGATCTGCGACCACGGCATGCGGGTAGCCAGCACAGCCAGCGGGTGGCGAAGATCAATCATGGCGTCAAGCCGGGCGCGGAAAAAGTCGGTGGTTGCCATCGGGAACACAGCCTTCCAAACTCCCAGAAACTGATGCAAATTGGACCTGTTTCCGAGAGTTCCGACCATTGGCATTCACCCTAGAAATCTAGGATTCATGCGGGTTGCAGGGGTTTTGCAACGCCGACTCAGTAAGGGGGCTGTATGGCCTCATCAGGTGCATTCAGGCGGCGGGCCCAGATCCGAACGGCCTGAATTTTTTTGCCGGCCAGTCTGCAAAGGCCTACACATAGGCGGTCTCCCTTACTTTCCTGGGTCGGCCGCCGAGCTTGCCATTGGCCCGTGCCGCAGAGGCTCTAGCCGGTGTCGACGTCTGGCCGCCAAGCTTGCCCAGGATTGCAGCCATCCACTTGCGGGAGCCCAGTAAGACGTCCAGCAACTCAGGAAAATTAAGCCGGCATTGAGGGCTGAAAGGTGCAGCCCCAAGCCCGATGGATCAATCTCCATCTCTGTCAGGTGTGCTGGCCTTGCCTTTTCCAAGCCTTGCGCACTTTGCGGCTTGAAGGTGATGCCAACGCTCGTGCACTGTTCGATCACCACGCGACCTGCGCGGCGGTCATAGCGTGCCGCGACTGCCGTCGGATTCTTGGTCAAACGTTCAGCACCGCGCTCACTGGCTGCATCAAATTTATCTTTAGGCACTGCTCTGAGGTCAGCGGCCGTTCCGCAGCCACAATATGCATATGAACGTCCTTTCCTTGCTCCTGGGTGCCTTGCTGCTTTGCCCGACCAGCCTGTTCGCCCAAACCGTCGAACAAGGCGCCGTCAGGATGCTGGGCGCCAATCGCAATATGGAGACGGTGATTTACGAGCCTCCTGGCTCACGTCCCCAGAAATCGGTGCTTCTGCTGCACACGAGCAGTGGCTTGCGCGATGCCGATCATCGCTATGCCCGAAGGCTGGCTACCGAGGGATACCTCGTTCTGGTGCCGGCCTTCATGAAGGCCTACGATATCAGCGAGGCCTCCCGCAGGCACACCTGGAGCACCTACGGCAAGCAAATTTATGCCGACCTCCAGTCCATCATTGAGACCATCCGCCAGGACATGAAAATCGCCAAGGATGACATCCATGCGCTGGGATTTTCAAACGGGGGGCACTGGTCCGCGCTGCTGGCTGCCAGGGGCGATGTGAAGTCGGCGGTGTCCTACTACGGCGCATTTTCCGAGGGCGGAACGGACCGAAGCCTGAGCACCTTCAGAGATGGCGTCAAAGCCGACAGCCGACCCCTTTTGATACTGCACGGCGAAAGCGACGCTGTGGTCAATCGCCAGTACGCGGCCGCGCTTGAAGAAATGTACCGACAAAAGGGCGCTCGGGTTCAAGCCCAATTCTTCGATGGCGCTGGTCACAGTTTTGACCGCCAGCTGGGTCCGGCCGCGAACCGGGCCGCCGCCGACGAGGCGTGGCGTCTGACCCTGCAATTTCTGCGGGAACATTAAGTTTGCAACCCGCCAGGGATCGTCCATGCACAGCCCCCCCGCAGATCCCCTGTTGATCGATTCCCGCTACGCAGCCTGGCGCTTGCTCGCCACGCTGGGCCTGGTTACCTTGGGCAATAGCGGGATGTATGTGGTGTCGGTGGTGCTGCCTTCGGTACAGGCTGAATTCGGGGTAGGGCGCGGCGACGCCTCCTTGCCTTACACCATGATGATGGTCGCTCTCGGTCTGGGCGGCCTGGTGACCGGCCGCATGGCCGACCGCTTTGGCATCATGCGCGTGCTCTGGGTGGGGGCGCTGGCGGTGTGTGGCGGCTACATGCTAGCCAGTACCGCGGGCAGCATCTGGGCTTTTGCCTTGGCCCATGGGCTGCTGCTGGGGCTGGTGGGCAGCTCCTCGACTTTTGCGCCTCTGATGGCCGACACCGCCCTGTGGTGGAACAAGCGGCGCGGTATCGCTGTGGCCATCTGCGCCAGCGGCAATTACCTGGCCGGCTCCTTCTGGCCCCAGGTGGTGCAATGGGGCATCGAAACCTGGGGCTGGCGCCAGACCTATGTGTATATGGGCGTGTTCTGCGGACTGGGTATGCTGCTGCTCTCGATGGCCCTCAGGCAACGCCCGCCGCTGGTGGAGGCCAAGGGCAGCACAGCCGGGCTTTCAGGCGGTACCGACCGTCCCTTCGGCCTGTCTCCTTTGCGGGCGCAGTTACTGCTCTGCATGGCCGGTACCGCCTGCTGCGTGGCCATGGCCATGCCTCAGGTACACATCGTGGCCTATTGCTCCGACCTGGGCTTTGGCGCAGCCCGGGGGGCACAAATGCTGTCGCTCATGTTGGCCTGCGGCATTGTCAGTCGCTTGATCTCGGGGCTGATCTGCGACCGCATCGGCGGCCTGCGCACCTTGCTCTTGGGTTCGGTGCTGCAGGGCACGGCGCTGCTGATGTTTCTGCCGTTTGATGGCATGGTCTCGCTCTACCTGGTGTCGGCAATGTTCGGTCTGTTTCAGGGCGGTATTGTTCCGTCCTACGCCATCATCGTGCGCGAGCATTTCAAGCCTCAAGAGGCCGGTGCCCGCGTCGGCGCGGTGCTCATGGCCACCATGGTTGGCATGGCCCTGGGCGGATGGTTGTCTGGCTGGGTGTTTGACGTCACTGGCAGTTACCACGCCGCATTCCTCAATGGCATCGCCTGGAACCTGCTCAACATGAGCATCGCGGTGTGGCTGTACAGGCGCAGCCGCAAGATAGCCGCCTGCGCTGCTGCAGCAAGTGCTTGACCTAGGGTAATCAAGTAAGAGTGCTGCCTGAGGCGCGGCCTACACTGGAAAAAAGCTTTTTTGAAGAGTTCGAGTAAAAGCGTGGGGCGCTTCGACTGACTTGTAGCGATGGTCAGGCAGATGGACCACGACACCCGGCACTCCAACCATGATAAAAATCCTAGGCATTTGCGGCAGTCTCAGAAAGCAGTCGCTCAACCGGCACGCGCTGCATGCAGCGGCCAAGCTCATGCCAGCCGGCATGCAATTGCAAATCGCCGAGATTGGCGATCTGCCGCTGTATAGCCAAGACATTGAGGCTGCGGGCCTGCCGGCCTCGGTGACTCGGTTGGGCGCTCAGATCGCCGAAGCCGATGGTGTTCTGATCGCCTCGCCCGAGTATAACTTTTCGATGACCGGGGCGCTAAAGAACGCGCTGGACTGGACCTCACGCCTCAAGCCCATGCCACTCAAAGACAAGCCGGTGGCCATACTCTCGGCCACGGGCGGCCCTGTCGGTGGCGCGCGCAATCAGTACGAGCTTCGCAGGGTGCTCGGCTGCCTGGAGGCGCTGGTGCTGATGCGCCCCGAGGTCTTCATGGGCCTGGCCGATAGCAAGTTCGACGCTCAGGGCCAATTGACCGACGAGGCCACCACCAAGGTGCTGGCGGCGCAGATGAGCGCTTTCGAGACCTGGATACGCAGGATGGGGCCGCAGGCTTGAACAGCACTTTCAGCATGGTCAGATCCGTCAAGGGCCGCCCGTGATGAACCAGGCTGACTTCCACCGTGCGTGCGAGCGGCTGGATCGGGTTGAGGACCTGGCGGGGCTGATTGCGGCAGAAAACTGCACGCCCGGCTGGATCCGCCGCCCAACCCCTTTGCTCTGGAAGCAGTCGCCTTCGGTCTTCAAGCCGGCGCACTGGTCTTATCAGCGGCTGAGGCCGGCCTTGCTGGCCGCCTGCCGCGTTATCGATACGGTGCAGGCCGAGCGGCGTAATTTTGTCTTGCGCAACCCGCTACAGGGCAATGACTTTGCCACCACCCGCACCCTGGTGGGCGCCTACCAGGCCATCCTACCCGGCGAGCATGCTCGCAGCCACAGGCATGCGCCCCACGCACTGCGGGTGATTCTTGAATCGCGCGGTGCCTATTCAGTGGTCAACGGCGTACGCCATCCCATGGAGACGGGCGATATCGTCCTGACCCCCGGCATGCATTGGCATGGCCACGGCCACGATGGCGACGAGCCCGCGCTGTGGTTCGACTGCCTGGACGTACCACTGGTCCACCTGCTCGAACCCATGCACCTGGAGGAAGACCCGGGCGATCAGGGGCTGATCCGCCAGCGGGTAGAGCACTCCCCGATGCGCATGCCCTGGGCCGAGACGCTGGCGCGTCTGGCGCAGGCCCGGGCCGCAGCAACGGATAGCTGGCTAGGCCCCTGTGTGGATTGGTCCAACTCTAGCCTGCCCACTATTTCGATCCGGGCCCATGCTTGGCGCTCTGGCTGGAAGAGCGAGCGCTGGAGCCAGCGCGCCAATGCCATCCATGTGGTGCTCGGCGGCAGGGGTATCAGCCAGATCGGCGATCAAAGTTTCGAGTGGGGGTTTGGCGACGTACTGGCGCTGCCCATGGGCTACCCCATGGCCCACCAGGCGCTGGAAGACGCCACCGTGGTTTGCCTTTCGGACGAGCCCCTGATGCGCTGGGCGGGCTACTACAGCAGCACCCGCTGCGACTGATCACAAGGAAATATCAAATTGAAACTGTGCCGATTTAACGGAAACAAGCTGGGACTGGTGCAAGGCAGCCAGGTCATTGACGTGTCGCAGGTACTGGCGCAGCTACCGATGCAGTCTTACCCCTTTCCCCGACACGACCTCTTCATAGAGGCGCTGCCTGCACTGCGGCCGCAGATCGAAGCCCTGGCGCGCAGCGCCGGCGCAGATCTGCGCCACGATGTGCAGTCGCTACAGTTCGATGCGCCGGTACCCAATGCGGGCAAGATCGTGGGCGCACCGATCAATTACAAGGCCCATGTGGCTGAGAGCAAGGCTGACGCGGGCATAGGGCACGGTCGGCAGATCACCTCCATCGGTGACTGGGGTATGTTCCTCAAAGCCAACACCTCGCTGATCGGCCCGAGCGAGCAGGTGCGGCTGCGCTTTGCGGACCGACGCAACGACCACGAACTCGAGCTGGGCGTGATCATCGGCAAGCCTTGCCACAAGGTCAGTGCGGCTCAAGCCCTGTCCCATGTGGCTGGCTATTCGGTGGCCCTGGACATGACGGTGCGCGGGCCGGAGTTTGCCTGTTTTCGCAAATCGGTCGATACCTATGCGGTGCTGGGCCCTTATCTGGTGACGGCCGACGAAATCGCCGACCCCAATGCGCTGGACATGTGGCTCAAGGTCAATGGCGAGATCCGCCAGCAGTCCAACACCCAGAACATGGTGTACGACGTGGCCAAGCTGATTGAATTCACCTCGGCCTTCTACACCCTGATGCCGGGCGACATCATCATGACGGGCACGCCTGAAGGCGTAGGGCCCGTCAAGCCAGGTGACCTGATCGAGGCGCATATCGCGGGCGTCGGCGATCTGAGCATCCGTGTCGCTAAAGAGTACGCCTGAACCCCAGTTTTTTTGCCCCTGAAACCTCAAGGAGACCTTCATGTCATCGAAACTGCTTCAAACCAGCCGGCGCTCAGTGCTGGCCCTGAGCCTGGTCCTGCTGGGCAGCACTGCCATGGCCCAAAGCGCCTCCGGCCCTATCCGTATCGGCATGATCACCGACCGTGTAGGCCCGGCCAAACCGTATGCAGAGCCGGTTGCTGCGGGTGCGATCTTTGCGGTCAAGGAAATCAATGCCCAGGGCGGTTTGCTCGGTCGGCAGATCGAATTGCTGGTGGAAGACGATCAGGGCCGCCCTGATGTGTCGGCCACCGCCGCGCGCAAGCTGGTCGATGCCGGCGCCGCCTTCATCCTGTCGGTGTCGCTGACCCCGGCAACACAGCAGGCACAGAGCGTGACCAAGGAAACCCGCACGCCACACATGACGCCATCGAACGGCGGCGATACGCTCACCACCCAGGTCGACAACGCCAACTTCTGGCAGACCGGCCCGCTGGCATCGACACAGATTGCGACCTTGCTGGGCTACGCGGCCAACAAGAACTACAAGCGTGTGGCCCTTATCACCGAGAACTCGGACCTAGGGCAACTGACCAACCGCTTCTTTAAAGCCGGCCTGGAGAAGGCGGGCATGCAGATCGTGGCCGAAGAGGTGGTGCCGCGCGGCTCGACCACCGCCGAGCCGCAGATGCAGAAAATCCGTGCTGCCGCACCTGACGCGCTGTTCATGACCGGTGTGCTGATCCCGGAAAACGCGCTGATGCTGCGCGCCTATCGTCAGCTGGGCTTGAAGGTGCCAGTGCTGGGCAACTACAACCTGTCGGTGCCGCAAACATCGTCGGTGGCCAAGGGGCTGCTCGACGGCGTGGTCTTCGTCGACGCCTTTGACCCCAACAAGCCCGAGACCAAGCGTTTCATTGACGCTTACGGCAAGGATTCGGGCACCGAGCCCTATAACCTTAATGGCTATGGCTACGACGGCGTAATGCTGGTGGCCAACGCGATACGGCGCGCCGGCTCCACCGACAAAGACAAAATCCGTGAGGCGATGCAAGCGACCCAGGGCTATGTCGGCGTGATGGGCGGTGCGGGCGCCAAGTATGGCTTTGCCCCAGGTCGGCGCACCGGTTTTGATACCAACGGCATGGTGGTACGCGTCTACGAAGGCGACCGCCAAGGCCGTGTGGTTCACGTCGGCCTGAAGTAAAGCCAACAGTTTGCAATGACGAGAGTCCGCACCGGCTCGCCCATGCGGCGAGCCGGTTGGCGGCAGCCGGTGAAAGTGTCATGAACGATTTTTTCGAATTGATCGTCAGTGCGACGGCCAGCGGTTGCATTTACGGGCTGCTGGCCTTGTCCTACCTGCTGATGACCCGTCCGACCGGCATCATCAACTTCGCCGTGGGCGAGTGGGGCATGCTGGCGGCCTTCGGCGGCTTTCTGATCCTGTCGTGGCTGGAGTGGCCCTATGCCGCAGGCATGTTGCTGGTATCGGTCTTTATGTTCGGTATAGGCTGGCTGACCGAGCGGCTGGCGGTGCGACGTCTGGTGGAGCAGGGCGCGCCACCCCTTGCGCCCATCCTGGCCCTGCTGGGCATGCTGGTGGTGTTTCGCGAACTGGTCTCGGTCAGCTTCGGGCCTGATCCACGCCCAGTACCTGCCGCCTTCGGCTTTGGCCGGCTGGAACTCGGGCTACTGGCCGGCTCCTACCAGAGCTTTTACATCATCGTCATCACGGTGCTGGTGTTTCTCGGTGCCTGGTATTTTTTTGAGAAAACGCTGGCCGGCAAAAGCTTCGAAGCGGTGGCCATAGACCGGCGGGCAGCCGCCTTGATGGGCATCAACCTGCGGCGGGTCATGGCGCTGTCCTTTGCGGCGGCCGGCACGGTTGCAGGTCTGGCAGGCATTTTGGTCGCCCCCAATGTGTCGGCGCATTACCTCATGGGTCTGCCGCTTGCCATTCAGGGCTTTACCGCGTTGGTGATCGGCGGGGTGGGGCGGGTCGAGGGGGCCTTGCTCGGTGGCTTGATCCTGGCGTTTGCCGAGCAATTCACCGTGCGCTATGCCAATGTGCCGCCCGGCCTGGCCATGGGTGTGCCCCTGGTACTGCTGATCCTGTTCTTGCTGCTACGCCCAACTGGCCTGCTCAAACCCAAGGAGGCCCGCTCATGAAGTCGCTGCTGGGCTATCTGACGGCGGCCATTGTCTTGTCGGCGGTGGCGTTTTTGCTGGGCGACTACCAGACCGACATCTACCGCAAGCTGCTGCTGTGGATCACGCTGGCGCTGAGCTACAACTTTTTGTTCGGCATTGCCGGGCAGGTGGCGTTTTCGCACTTCACCTTCTACGGCATCGGCGCCTATGCGGTGGTGATTCTGGTGACGCAGTTGCACCTGCCGCTGTTGCTGGCGGTACCGATCACGGTGCTGATCTGTGTCATCGCCGCGCTGGTGGTGGCCATTCCGGCCACCCGGCTTGAGGGCTTTTACCTGGCCCTGGCCACGCTGGCGTTTGCTCAACTGTTCATCGTCTTGCTCAATGAAGGTGGCAATCTGACCGGTGGCACCGGCGGGCTGGCCAATTACCAGCTGCCACCTATCCTGGGCATGCAGCTCAAGGGCCCGGCCTATACCGTGGTCATCGTGCTTTTGATGCTGGCCAGCCTGGCCGCGGTCTGGCGACTGGACCGCTCTTACTTTGGCCGCGCTTGCCGAGCCGCGCGCGACAACCCAGAAGCGGCCGCCGCCATGGGCGTCAATGTGCGCAGCACACGCATCCTGGCCTATACCGTGACCAGCGCTCTGGCTGGCGTTGCCGGCATGGTCTACGCTTTTGTTGACAACACCGTCAGCCCGGTGATATTTGGCCTGGAAAACTCCTTTCTGCTGCTGTTCATGATCATCATCGGCGGCTCGGGCCAGCATGCCGGCGCGATTTTGGGTGCTGTCCTGCTCTATGTGATGCCCTTTTTGCTGTCGCCCTTGATCGGCCACCACCACGCGCTGGTGTTTGGCCTGTTCATGGTGCTGGCGGTGATGTTCCAGCCGGCTGGTCTGATCGGGCTGTGGCGCAATTGGCGCCGCGGTAGTGAGGCCACTGGCACAAGGCCTGCTAACGCGCCTGGGGAGGGCAGGGCATGAGCGCCCCCTTGCTCGAGCTGCGCGGCCTGGGCAGGCGCTTTGGTGGTCTGCAGGCTGTGGCCGACCTGGACCTGCATGTCAATGCAGGCGAAATCCTGGGTGTGATCGGCCCCAACGGCGCCGGCAAAAGCACCACCTTCAACATGATTGCCGGCTCGATCCCGCCGTCGGCCGGCGAGATCTGGATGGACGGTCAGCGCATGGCACAGCTGGCGCCGCACGCCTTCGCCGCCCGGGGCATTTTGCGCACCTTCCAGCACAACAAGCCTTTTGAAAGCATGACGCTGTGCGAGAACGTCATGGTGGGCATGCACACGCGGGTGCGTTACCCGCTCTGGCAGGTTCTGGCCGGCACACCGGGGTCGCGCCGGGCCGAGGCCCTAGCGGCCAGCAAAGCCATGGAACTGCTGGACTTTGTTGGCCTGGGCGAATGGACGGCTGCCGACGTCTCCACCCTTTCTTTTGGCCAAGGGCGCCTGCTCGAAATCGCCCGTGCCTTGGCCGGCGAGCCTCGGCTGATTCTGTTTGACGAGCCGGCCGCTGGGCTGACGGCTTCCGAGTGTGAGCGCCTGGCCGAAATCATCCGGCGCATCGCAGCACGCGGCATCGCAGTATTGCTCATCGAACACGACATGCATTTCCTCATGGCCCTGGCCGAGCGGGTAGCAGTGCTCAACTTCGGCCGCAAAATCGCCGAAGGCACGCCGGCCCAGGTTCAGCAGCACCCCGAGGTGATCCAGGCCTATCTGGGCAATGTACGGAGTCAGCCCCATGCTTGAGATCGAACACCTGAGCGGCGGCTACGGGCATGGACAGGTTATCCATGAGCTCTCGATGCGGGTAGAGGCCGGGCAGACGGTGGCGGTACTCGGCCCCAATGGCGCCGGCAAGTCCACACTGATGGCGGCCTTGTCGGGCGTGCTGCCCAGACGCAGCGGCTCGATCCGGCTGGCGGGGCAGGAACTGGTGGCTGCGCCCAGCCACGAGATCGTGAGCCAGGGCCTGGTGCAGGTGCCCGAAGGGCGCCGCGTGTTCGCGCCCTTGAGCGTCAACGACAACCTCCTGCTCGGCTCGGTTTGCCTTCAGCCCCGCTCGGCCGCTGCGCTGCAGGAGCGCTTGGACTATGTCTTTGCGCTGCTGCCGCGCCTGGCCGAGCGCCGCTCGCAACTGGCGGGTACCTTGTCGGGCGGCGAGCAGCAGATGGTGGCGGTAGGCCGGGCCCTGATGTCCTCGCCACGCATGCTCTTGCTCGACGAACCCTTCCTCGGGCTGGCACCTCGGGTGGTCGATGAAATCCGGCAGGCGCTCGAGCGCTTGCAGGCCCAGGGGGTTACCATCCTTTTGGTCGAGCAAAAGCTCGACATTGCCCTTGAAAGCGCCAGCCGGGCCTATGTCCTCATCAAGGGGCGGGTCCGACTGGTCGAAGACTCGGCCGTGCTGGCCAGGCGCCAGAACCTGTCACAACTGTATTTCGAGCTGGCCAGCCAGGCCGGCTGATCGTACCCACCCACATTAAGGAAGACACAGCCCATGGACTTAGCCAACACCCCAGCGCTGCGCCGCCAACACCAGCAAAAGCCGGCAAGCCGCGGCATTCACCACCTCGCGCTCAACACCGAGGACATGAAGGCCACGATTGATTTCTACACCCGGGTGCTGGGCATGCCCTTGATTCACGCGCTGCGGGTACCTCCCGGGGTTGGCACCGGAGCGGGCAACCGCGGCAACCCGCCCTTCGAAAACCTGCGGCATTATTTTTTCGATGCGGGCGGTGACACCCTGGTCGCTTTTTTTGAAATGCCCAAGGGCGCCAAGCAGCCGGGCGACCGCGACGCGCTGGCCGCCATGCAGCATTGCTCCTTCACCACCACGCAGGCCCAGTTCGATGTGCTGCACAAGCGCCTGCTCGACGCGGGCGTGCCGGTCATAGGCCCGGTCTTTGTAGGCGCACAAACTTGGTCGATCTACTTCTTCGACAACAACGGCATCCGGCTGGAATACTCTTGGCAGGAGCATGACGGTGACGACGTTCGGGTGGTCGAGCGCTGGACCCAGACCCAAGAAGAGGCCCTGGAGGAACTGCGCTCCCTGTCCGATGACCCACAGTGGCTGTCGGCGGTGACGGGTCACCTGCCGCGGTAGTCGGTCACAGCCTGCACCTGTGACGCGGGTCAGGCAACTGGGTAACAATTGCCGACCGGGCGCTGCCGCGCCTCAGCCCAGGGAGCACCGCCATGCTTTTGTCCGTCCAGCGCTTATTTAGCGCGCTTGCCATCGCCTCAGCTTCTGTCCTAGCCGCCGCGCCCGCCTGGTCGCAAGCCTGGCCCACCAAGCAAGCCATCAAATTGGTCGCGGTGTTTCCACCCGGCGGATCGGTCGATCAGGTGGCGCGCCTGCTGGCGCCGGCCTTGTCGGCGCAATTGGGTCAGTCCGTGATTGTCGAGAACAGGGGCGGCGCCTCCGGATCTATCGGTGCGGCGGCGGTGGCCAGTGCCCCCGCCGACGGCTATACCTTCGCGGTGGTGTTTGACAGCCACGGCGTCAACCCCAGCCTGATCCCCAACCTGCCTTTTGATTCCAAGAAAGATCTCAGCCCAGTGGTGCTGGTGGGCACGGCACCCATGCTGATAGGTACCCCGGTCGCTTCGGAGTTCAAAGCATTCACCGATGTCGTCGCGGCCAGCCGCACTGCCAAGGGCGTGAGCTACGGCACCATAGGCTCGGGCAGCCTGGGCCATCTGGCCATGTCACTGCTGGGCAAGGGCAGCGGACTGAACTTCACGCACATTCCCTACAAGGGCGGCGGTCCCTTGATGAACGATGCTGTTGCGGGCCATGTGCCGCTGGCCATCGGTTCGGTCTTCTTGCTCAAGCCCCATGTCGACAGCAAGCGGGTGCGCCCACTGGCGGTGACCACCACCAAGCGCTCGCCCGATCTGCCCGAGGTGCCGACCCTGGCGGAGCTGGGCTTTGCCGGTTTTGAGGCGCCGGCCTGGTGGGCGGTGTTAGCGCCGGCGCGCACGCCGCCCGAGATCATGGCGCGCATGAACGAGGCTTTGAACCAAGCCATGAAATCCCCGGAGCTGGCCAAGCGCCTGGACGCACAGGGCATTGATGTGGTGGGCGGTACGCCCGAGGCGGCTCGGGTGTTTATCGAGCGCCAGATGGACATCTGGAGCAAGGTGGTCAAGGACAACAACATCAAGGCCGACTGAGACCGGCGATGCTCAACAATCCACGGCTGCCCTTGATCTGGCGCAGCACAGTAGCCCTATTGGCGCTGCTGACCTTGAGCGCACTGTCCCATGCGGCCAGCTTTGACTGCGGCAAGGCCCGGCGCCCCTTTGAAAAATTCATCTGCTCCCAGCCGGAGCTCGACGCGGCCGATATCCGGCTGGGCGAGGTCTTCAAGCAGGTTCACGCGGGCTTTCCGGCCAAAGGCTTCCTGCTGGCCACACAGCGGGTATTTGTGGCCGATTACCCGTCCTGTCTGGTCGACGAGCAGGGCAAAACATCAAGCGGCCCGGCGTCGGTGCGGCGCTGCGTCAACCTGGTTAAGGAGCGCATACAGGCGTTGGAATCCCAAGCCTTGGCGCTGGTGTACTCCGACGCCCCAGCCAAATTTGCGCACGATGGCCTGACCATCTTGCTCTACAACTCGCAAGGTCAACAGCGCATTCGGCTGTGGGGCAATTGGATGCCCGACGCCTACAAACCCGAGCCCTTCCCAGCAGGCAAACTCTGCGATCTTGATGCTGCCCTGAAACCGGTCAAGGGCGGCTTTAAGACCGACGATACCGATGATGCGGTATTTGTGATCACCGAATCGCAACTGAGCATCAGCGAGTACATCATGTGTACCCCTCGCAATGGCATCGCCCCAGGTCCATATCGTCGGCTGCGCTGATAAGCCCACCACGGGGTCTCCTGGCCTTCAACCATTTTTAATCCGTATGAATCCAACCGAGCTTGACACCCCATTCATGCGCGAGGCGCTGAGCCTGGCCGAGCAGGCCGGGCAGGCCGGCGAGGTACCGGTGGGCGCGGTGGTGGTGTACCAGGGGCAGGTGATAGGCCGGGGCCGCAATGCACCGATCGCCGGGCATGACCCCAGTGCCCATGCAGAGATCGTGGCGCTGCGCGAGGCTGCGCGCCACCTGGGCAATTACCGGCTCGAGGGCTGTACGCTGTATGTGACGCTGGAGCCTTGCGCCATGTGCGCCGGCGCCATGCTGCATGCGCGGCTGCAGCGGGTGGTGTTTGGCGCGCCCGATCCGCGTACTGGCGCGGCCGGCTCGGTGATTGACCTGTTTGCCCGCAGCGAGCTCAACCACCAGACGCAGGTCACCGGCGCGGTGCTGGCTGAACCCTGCGGGCAATTGCTTCGCGCGTTCTTCAGGGCCAGGCGTGGCAATGCCGAGCCGGTGCGTGAAGACGCGCTGCGCACCCCAGAGGCTGCATTTGCCGACCTGCCTGGTTACCCCTGGGCGCCCCATTACCTGAGCGATCTGCCCGCGGCTCCGGGCTGGCGCATCCATTACCTGGACGAGGGGCCGCGCGATGCACCACTGACCTGGCTGTGCCTGCACGGCAACCCGGCCTGGAGCTACCTGTACCGCCACATGATTCCCGAATTTGTGGCGGCGGGTCACCGGGTGGTCGCGCCGGACATGCCCGGCTTTGGCAAAAGCGACAAGCCCAAGAAGGAGAGCCAGCACCGCTTTGGCTGGCACCGGCAGGTCCTGCTGGATCTGGTGGAGCGGCTCGATCTGCAGCGGGTCATCCTGGTGGTGCAAGATTGGGGCGGCATTTTGGGGCTGACCCTGCCCATGGCTGCACCCGAGCGCTACCGCGGCCTACTGCTGATGAACACCACGCTGGCCACCGGGCAAGAACCGCTCAGTCCCGGCTTTTTGGCCTGGCGCGGGTGGTGCGCCAGCCAGCCGCAGTTCGACATTGCCCGCCTGTTCCTGCGCGGCAATCCGCAGATGAGCCCAGCCCAAGCCCAGGCTTATGCAGCTCCGTTTCCAGATGCCGGCCACCGCGCCGCGCTGCGCGCCTTTCCCCAGCGGGTGCCTGCTGCAATCGACGATGAAGGTGCCGCAGAAGCCAGGCAGGCCCAGGTGTTTTTCCAGCGCGATTGGCAAGGCCAGTCGCTGATGGCCATAGGCACGCAGGACCCGGTGCTCGGTGAGCCCGTCATGCGCTCTTTGCAGCAATTCATTGCCGGCTGCCCCGAGCCGCTGCTGCTGCCGCAGGCCGGTCATTTCGTGCAGGAGCATGGGCAGGCCATCGCTCAAGCGGCCGTGCGACACTTCAGAACCTGAGTAATCGGTCTGAGCGCATGTCTCACATTTACATTTATTCCCCAGCCGGTGCGGTGCGCGACAAGGTCGCGTTCAAGCGGGCGATACAGCGCCTCAAAGCGCAAGGTCACGAGCTCGAGGTTGACGAAGCAGCACTGGCCAGCCATCAGCGCTTTGCCGGCAACGACGATACCCGTTTGGCCACCATAGGCAGAGCAGCAGCCAGCGGCGCAGACCTGGCCATGATCACCCGGGGCGGCTACGGCCTGACCCGCCTGCTGCCGCGACTGCCTTACAAGGCCCTGGCCAAGGCGGTCGAGCGCGGCACCCAGTTTGTGGGCCTGAGCGACTTTACCGCCCTCCAATGCGCGATGCTGGCCAAAACCCAGACGCCGAGCTGGGCCGGGCCGGGCTTGCTCGAAGACTTTGGGCGCGAGGACGAGCCCGACGAGATCATGCAGGCCTGCTTCGATGATTTGGTCAGCGGCCGGGGCGAAGGCACCGGCTGGCGCCTGCCCAAGGCCGAGGCCGGCGAGTTCCTGATTCGCGGCAGCTTGTGGGGCAGCAATCTCTCGGTGCTGTCGGCGCTGGTCGGAACCCCCTATCTGCCAACGAGCACTGGCGGCATCCTGTTCATCGAAGATGTGAACGAGCATCCCTACCGGGTCGAGCGCATGCTGACGCAGCTGTTGCATGCCGGCGTACTGGCGCGGCAAAAAGCCATCGTCTTCGGCCAATTCAGCAATTACCGGCTGGTGCCGCACGACAAAGGCTTCAAGCTGGCCAGCGTGGTGGATTGGCTGCGCAGCCAGGTCAAGGCCCGGGTGCTGACCGGGCTACCCTTCGGCCATGTTCCGACCAAGGTTCTGCTGCCCTTTGGCCGGCCCTGTGAGCTGCTGGTGCAAGAGCGCGATGCCTTGCTGCTCTGGGGTGAGGACGCCTGACAATTCAATAGGACGCCACAGCAGCCGCCGCAGGCGGTCGCGCATGGCGCGCAGCAGCAGATGCTGAGTCCGGGTCTGCAAACGCAGCTGCTCGATGGCCAGTGCGCTGGCCGGTTCGAGTTTTACTGACAGTGCGTCGCCCAGCACCTCCAGCAGGTCGTCTTCAGCGCGCTCGCATCGTTCGAGTACCAGGGCGTCAATGGCCTCGGTGCGCAAGCTGTGGCTAGCCAGCCATGGCGGCGTGGCCGCAGGCTCAGCAGCCTGGGGCACAGCACCTAGGCGCTTGGCGTGGGCCTGCAGCAAGGCCACGCTGCTGGCGTGCTCCTGGCCGCGGCGGGCCAGCAAGGCGCGCAGATCCGCGGCGATCACCTGGGTACTGGCTTGTGCAAACACCTGATGGCACAGCTGGGCGCTGTGCTCGAGCTTGCGCAGGGCCCGCAAGCTGGGCCTGTGCTGCTCACGATCAACATACATGGTCATACTGTCCTCTCGCGCCAGGTGGCACGCCAAGCACAAGACTAAGGGGCTGACTGCAGGGCAAAGGTCATTCAATGTCACGCGCAGGTGTCAGTACAAGTCCATGATGAACTTGGCTCCGAGCCGATCGACCGGCAGGTGTTGGTGTCCGACAAGGGCAGGGCGACTTCACCCACAGGCGTGCCGGGTCTGCGCTCCTAATCTGAGGGTCACTTCAGCGCCGCCGATAGGCCCAATAAGCAGGGCACCGGCGCCCCATAGATCCCTTCAGGAGCAAGACCATGACAGAACAAACGTCGTCGCAGAGCTTAAGCCCCAGCCGCTGGCAGGTGCAGCGCCCGCTGAGTGAACCGGTGCTCGAATCGGCGGAGCAGGAGCTGGGTTCGCCGGGCGCATCGAACACGCCCTCTCGGCCAGAGCAACGCTCTGCCGTGAGCGGCAACGGAATAGACCACAAGGGCTGGCAGGCCTGGAATCAGATGCGCGAGCAACTGAGCCAGCGGGTCAGCGAGCAGCCTGGCCGCACAGCCCTGCTGGCCGTCGGCGCCGGTGCACTGGCTGGACTGCTCTTGGGCCGCATCCTGGGACGCAGGCGCGGACAGTCATGAGCCAGCTTGCGGATTTTCAGATGGCCTTGCCCTCGCTGGACGCCCCACCGCCGGCGCCCTGGGGGGGCGATCCGCGAGAGCCGCAGGATCGCGAGCCTTTGCCCGAGGAGAACCGGCCGCCTGTGCAGGAGCCCTGGACCGGCCCGGTGCAACCCGTGCGTGAGCCAGGCGATCGCACGCCCCACAGACGTTTTCATTGAAGCGCTTTCGTGGAGGCGCCTTCACCGAGATGCGAGCTTGTTGCAGCCCGGCTATCGTCCTGGCTCTCGCGCAGGACGAAAGAAACAAGGGATCCTTCAGGAATGCGGGGCGCGCCCAAGGCAGCGCCCCCCGCCCGGCCTTTAGCGCACCAACAAGACAGGCACTGGGCTGTCCGTCACCACCCGCTGAGCCACACTGCCCATCATCGCCCGCCCGAGCAGGCCATGGCCGTGGGTGCCCATGACGATCATGTGGGCGCCTTCTTTTTCGCCGGCTTTGACGATCTCGTGGGCGGCCGATCCGAGCAGCCAGCGCGCCTTGTAGTGCAGGTGATGCCGGTCCAGAAACTTCTCGATCGGCCGCAGCACTCTGAGCGCCTCTTGCTCGTGATAGCTGTTGACTGCGCTGGCGCCAACCATGCTCTTGACCCGGTGGGGCATGGGGACCTGCACATTAAGAACCACCAATTCGTCATCGGGTCCGCACAGCTGTTCATGGGTGACCAGAAAAGCCAAGGCCTTCTTGGTGTAAGGACTGCCATCGACGGGCAAGAGAATCTTCATACGGGTCTTTCAAAAGAGTGAGGGGAGGGGCGCGCAGCGCCTTGCTGCGCGTTTGGCGGAAATTCAGGCACTGAGCAGTTCGGCTTTCTTGGCCGGTTCAGCGACAGCCTCTTCCGAGGCTCGAATCACCAGCACCGGGACCTGCGCGGCGCGGATGATCTGCTCGGCGCCGCTGCCGAGCAGTACCCGGCCTATGCCGCGGCGGCCGTGCGTCCCCAGCACGATGAGGTCGGCGTGATAGCCCTGGACCTCCTTGTTCACCACCTCAGCCAGGCGCTGCCCGGCGGCCTCCACGAGGCGCTGGTCAGCATCGACACCGGCCGATTTGGCGACCTCCATCGCCTGCCCCAAGACGGCCAAGCCGTTGTCGCGCATCACCTTGAGCAGATCGCCGGGGTGAGCGCCATAGGGGTCATAGGCGATGACCTGGGTCAACTCCTCAATCACATGGATCAAGCGTACCGCGCCGGCCGACTCGCGGGCCATTTGCAGGGCCGCCACCAGGGCGCGGGCGGACGTCTGGCTGCCGTCGATGGGAACAAGAATTCTTTTGTACATGAGGCTCTCCGGTAAATGGGCGATGTCCGCAGTGTGCAGACACGGGCTCACACAGACCTTGATGCACATCAAGGCCTGGATAAGTTCTGACTTACTGAATCGCGACGCGGCTGTAGTCCTTCTGCGCCTTCTTGGGCAATTCCAGGGAAAGCACACCCTTGTCGTACTGCGCCTTGACCTTGCCCTCGTCGATGTCTTGCGCCAGCGAGAAGCTGCGTGAGATATTGCCCTGGTAGCGCTCGCTGCGCAGGAGCTTGTCACCGTTGGTGGCTGGCTTGGACTCGCGCTTGATTTCAGCGTCAATCTGCACCAGATTGCCGTGGACCCGCACGTCTATGTCTTCCTTGTTCACACCGGGCAGGTCGGCATGCACCGCATAGGCCTGGGGTGTTTCGCTCACATCGATGCGCATGCGCAAAGCGGGTATATCAAGGTCGCCGTTCCAGGGCGACAAAAAGCGGCGGAAGGCGGTTTCTATGGAATCGCCCAAGCCGGGCTCAAGCAAACGAATTTGGTTCATGGTTCCTCCTGTGGATGAGTTCAAGACGACAGGCCGCAGCCTGTGAGAACACTCTAAGTCAGGGCCTGCGCCAACAGACACTTTGACCGTGCACACTTGCAGCTTTTGCTTGCGCTTACTTGCCCGGCCGTGGTGGCTCGACCCACGGCAGCCTCATCACGCCTGGCTTTGACCTGTGGCAAGGCGCCTGAACGCGACAGACCTTAGGCTGAGCGCTGACTTGCTAAAGCGTCACTCCAGTACAGCCGCGCTGGATGCCACAGGCATGATGCAACCATGACCATCCGAAATCTGCATTCCCTTTTTTCACCGCGCAGCCTCGCCCTGGTCGGCGCCTCCGAGCGACCAGCCAGTCTGGGCTCAGTTGTCCTTCGCAATCTGCTGCAGGGCGGCTTCAAGGGGCCAATCTGGCCGGTCAATCCCAAGCGCAGCACCGTGCTGGGACTGCAGGCATGGCCGGATCTGGACAGTCTGCCCGAAGCGCCGGAGCTGGCCGTCATTTGCACACCGGCAGGAACGGTGGTTGAGCTCATTCAAGCTCTGGGTGAGCGAGGTACCCGTGCGGCCATTGTGATCAGCGCTGGCCTCAAGCAGCCCTGGACCCTGGATCCTTCGCGCAGCATCGAGCAGGCCATGCTGGAAGCTGCCCGTCCGCACCTGCTGCGCATTCTTGGGCCCAATTGCTTGGGCGCCTTGGTGCCGGCAGTGGGCCTGAACGCCAGCTTTGCGCCGGCGCAGGCCTTGCCCGGGCCCTTGGCCTTCGTCAGCCAATCGGGGGCGCTGGCCACCGCCATGTTGGACTGGGCGGCCGAGCGCGGTATCGGCTTTTCGCATTTCGTCTCGCTGGGCGACAGCGCCGACGTGGACTTTGGCGACATGCTGGACTACCTGGCCACCGACGCCCGCACCGAGGCCATCTTGCTCTACATTGAATCGGTCCGACAGGCACGCAAATTTATGTCAGCCGCGAGGGCGGCGGCGCGCAACAAGCCGGTCATCCTGGTCAAGGCGGGCCGAGCGCCCGAAGGCGCACGTGCGGCTGCATCACACACCGGCGCCTTGGCGGGTTCAGACAGCGTCTTCGATGTGGCGGTGCGCCGCGCTGGAATGCTGCGGGTCGATACGCTCGAGGCCCTGTTCGACGCCGCGCAGACCCTGGCGCATGGGCGAGGGGGCAGGGCGCCGAGCCTGGCGCAGTTCCCACTGGGGCGGCTGCTCATCCTGACCAATGGGGGTGGCGCCGGCGTGCTGGCCGCCGACGCCCTTAGCCTGGGCGGTGGCCGCTTGGCCACGCTGGAGGTCTCCACGCTGGCCGCGCTGGATGCTTGCCTGCCCGCCACCTGGTCGCGCGGCAATCCGGTCGACATCATTGGGGATGCGCCGGTGCAGCGCTATGTCGATGCCTTGCAGGTGGTGCTTACCGCCGAGGAGGTCGACGGTGTGCTGTTCATGCACGCGCCCACCGCGGTCGTGCCCGCCGAAGACATTGCACGCGCCTGCCTGCCGCTGCTGCAAGCGGCCCACAAGCCGGTGCTGACCAGCTGGGTCGGTGGGCTGGCGGTGGCCAGCGCCCGCAGGCTCAGCCACGAGGCGGGCCTGCCCAGTCACGACACGCCCGAACGGGCGGTCGCTGCCTGGCTGCAAATGCACAACTACGCCCGCAACCAAATCGCCTTGCAACAGTGGGTCCGCTCACCGCCGCCTGATCGACCCAGCGGACGCGTGCAGGCACAAGCCCTGATCGCACAAGCCAGGCAGGAGGGCAGGGCCTGGCTGGGTGATGAGGCCACCCTGCAGTTGCTGCAGGCCTACGGGCTGCCGGTGGTCAAGACCGAGCGCTGCGACAGCGCCGAGCAGGCGGGCGCAGCCGCTGAGCGCATGACTTATCCGGTGGCACTCAAACTCATCTCTGCGCAGGTGGTCCACAAGAGCGACGTGGGGGGAGTGGTTCTGAACCTACGCCATCGGGCAGATGTACTGGCTGCCGCCGAGACAATGCGCAGGCAGCTCGCCGACAAAATGCCGAACGCACAGCTGAGCGGCTACACCGTGCAGGCCATGGCCGAGCGCTCTGCTGCGTTGGAACTGATCTTGGGCATGCACAGCGATCCGACTTTCGGGCCGGTTCTGCTCTTGGGTGAGGGCGGGGTGCAGGTCGAGCTCAGTACGCGCCATGCGCTGGCGCTGCCGCCCCTCGATGCAGAGCTGGCGCAAGACCTCATCGAGCGCAGCGGCCTGCTGCCCTTGCTGGCGGGCTTTCGGGGGCGACCTGCTTGCGACACAGCCGCCTTGGTGGCTAGCTTGATAAAGCTATCAACCCTCGCCACCGAGCTGAGCGACTTGGTGGAGATCGACATCAACCCGCTGTTGATCGATGAGAAGGGCGTGCTTGCGGTCGATGCCCGCGCACGCCTGCGCCCCCTGGAGCAGGCCGCCGTGCCATCAGCCATCTTGCCTTACCCGGCCGAGCTGGAGGAGACCATGGCGCTAAAGGGCCAAACACTCATGATCCGACCGATACGGCCCAGTGACGGCCTGGCTCTTCAGCAGTTTTATGCCCAGGCCAGCCCACAAGACCTGCGACTGCGCTTTTTCGCTGCGCGGCGCGAAGTGCCGCTGTCAGAACTGGCGCGCTACAGCCAGATTGATTACGACCGCGAAATGACCTTCATCGCCCTCGCGCCCGATGTCGATCCTGCTGAACTGTGCGCCGAGGTACGCGCCGTCTGCGACCCCGACAAGCGCAGCGCGGAGTTTTCCTTGCAGGTCGCAAGCGCCTGGCAGCGGCAGGGGCTGGGCGAGCGCCTGCTGCGCAAGATGATCGACTACCTGCGCGCTCAGGGCACGGCTGAGCTGGTGGGTCTGTCCATAACCGAGAACCAGGCCATGCTGCAACTGGCGCGGCGACTGGGCTTTTCGCTCGAGCCTACACCGCACGACGCCAGCGTGCTGATGCGGCTCTTACTGCGGCCCGTCGGGCCGTGAGTCTTGGGGCGCCTGCACGGCGCGCTAAGGTGGCCCAGGGGTCGTCCAGGGGTGGTCCTGCGGCGGTGGCTGGAGGATTGGGCAGAATCCGGTTTTTGATTCAAGCCCACAACACATGCAAGTCCATCCCCAACTCGATCTGTATTTCGAACGCGAGATTGCCATCCCCGCCGAGGCGGTCTGGCGCGCCTGGACTCAGCCTGAGCTCCTGATGCAATGGTTTTGCCCGCGGCCTTGGAAGGTGGTGGACTGCGAGATCGACCTGCGGCCCGGGGGCATTTTTTCGACAACCATGCAGTCGCCCGAGGGCCAGCGTATGCCAGCCATGGCGGGCAGCTATCTACAGGTCGAGCCGATCAGCCGCCTGGTCTGGACCAATGCCTTGGGGCCAGGTTTTAGGCCCATGCCCATCAGCGACGCCGCCGAGGGTCCGCCGAGCTTCATGTTTGTGGCTGAGCTGCAGTTTGAGGCGCGGGCTTCAAACACGCTTTACCGCGCCTGCGTACGGCACGCCGATGCGGCGAGCCGGGAGCGCCATGCGGCCATGGGCTTTGAGCAGGGCTGGGGCATCGCGCTGGATCAGTTGGTGGAGTTGATGGGGCCCGAACGCTCCTGAGGTTCTCGGCTGCAGGCCGCAATCGCAGACCTGGATCGCAGGATCTAGATCTCGCCGTTACTTAACATAATATACATCGTACGCGCATAAATGGATAGGCGTTCACAGGGTGGTCCACCAAGCTGTGGACCCTGCGGCTGGCCTTGCGCCAGCCGCAAACCTACCAACGACTGCCCGAGGCTTCAGCAGGCGCAGCCGGTCTGGACGGATACACCGGCATAGACCCTGGTACCGGCCGGCCACCGGAGCGCTCGGAGCTGGCCGGCGGCAACAGCGGCGGCAAAGGCTGAGCCTTGGGTGGCGCCACCAGCGGCGTGAGGATGGCAATCGCGTCGGGTCGGCTGCCCATGCGGGCAAAGTCCAGCGCGGTCAAATTCAGGCGGTTTTTGGCGTTTGGCACCGCGCCTTCGTCCAACAATAACTTGACCGCGGCGGCGTTGCCGTACTGGGCGGCCATCATGAGTGGTGTGGTGCCGTTGGGCGACTCGGGGTCCACAAAAGCATGGTGCTCAAACAAGAGCTTCATGATGCCCACATGGCCACCGCTGGCTGCATAGTGCAAGGGGGTCCAGCCGGTCTTGTTGACGTCAGCGCCGCGGGCAATGAGCTTGCGCACCATGGCTTCCTGGCCCTTCAGGCTGGCCAGCATCAGGGCGCTTTCGCCGTTGGGGCTGGTCGCGTTGACGTCAACCTGGTCGAGTGCGGCCAGTAGATCGGCTGATTTGGGTGAGCTCTCATGGATAGCGATCATCAGTCCCGTACGCCCTTTGGGATCGACGGTATTGGGGTCAAACCCACGCAGCATCAGCCTGAGCAACTCGGACGTGGAGTCACGACGAAGAGCGATGAAAAAATCTTCATAGGCTCCAGCGTTGGCGCCCGAAAAACTTGTAAAAACAAGGCAGAAAATAAAAATCTTAAGAAATTGCTTGAGCTTCATGAAGACTCCTAGCTGTCTGGGTCAGAAATTCATTGCGGCAAAAAGAAGGCCAAAAAAAGCAAAGAAGATCAATCAAAACATTTCATCATTCACTTTAACTTCATTGAATTTAATCTTTTAAATCAATAGACTATTCGTTTTATTTAGAAATTGCTTCAAGATTTTTTCGAGCTGTTCATCCTCAGTGTCGGGCTCAGGTCGCTGGCGTCGCGATCCGGGCAAAAAGCCGCTCAAAATTATCCGATGTGATGCGCCCCACCTCCTCCTGCGACAAGCCTCGCAAGTCACCGATCTGTTTGGCCACCCAGGGCACGAAGGCGGGTTGGTTGGTTTTGCCGCGGTAAGGCACGGGCGCCAGATAGGGGCTGTCGGTCTCGATCAGCATGCGATCCATAGGCACGAAAGCAGCCACCTCGCGCAGGTCGGCCGCGCTCTTGAAGGTCAGGATGCCGGAAAACGAGATGTAAAAACCCAGATCCAAGGCGGCCCGGGCCACCTCCCGGGTCTCGGTAAAGCAGTGAAACACGCCGGTGGCTGGGGGTAGCGCGCCGCCCTGCCCCAGAGTTCTGAGCATGTCTACCGTGTCTTGCGAGGCGCTACGGGTGTGAATGACCAGGGGCAGGGCGCTGCGCCTGGCTGCCTCGATGTGCACCGCAAAACGATCCCGCTGCCACTGCATTTGTGCTAGGGTGCGCTCACCCAGACGGTAGTAATCCAGGCCGGTCTCGCCTATGGCCACCACCCGAGGCAGGGCCGCGCGCTGCAGCAGATCGGCGAGCGAAGGTTCACGCACGCCCTCGTTATCGGGGTGTACGCCCACGCTGCACCAGAAGTTGTCGTGGGCCAGCGCCAGGCCGTGGACCGTCTCGAACTCCTCCAAGGTGGTACAGATACACAGGGCCCGGTCGACCGCGGCCTCCTGCATGGCATGGCGCAGCTGCGGCAGTTGCTCGCGCAGCTCAGGAAAGCTCAAATGGCAATGGGAATCTACAAACATGGCTTGCCTCAGAACCTGATCATTGGAGGGCGTGCTGCGCCCGGCTGACCAAGGCCTCGATCATCAGACCGGCGTTGAAAGGATGTTCGGCGCTGCGGGCGCTGGCCGCTAGTTCGCGCGACCAATTTCCCATGGCGTAGAGCGCTGCTTTGTCGGCCGAGCCGGCGCGCACCGGCGCCAGGTCAGAAGCCTCAAAGTAACGCGGCGCGGCACCCAGGCGCAGCGCCCACACATCGTGGCAGAGCTTTTGCAAAGCCTCGACCGCCTGAGCCGGTGCCCAGCCGGCCAGGGCGCTCGCGTCGCCCCGGGCCACCGCCTTGGGCAAGGCCCGCCAATGGCTGGCCGCTTGCTTGGCATCGGTGTCGCGCAGGCGAGTCAGCACGTCATCGGGCCGGCCACCGGCTGCGGCAAGCAAGACCCGCAGGTCGCGTGCATCGACCGCCGCCCTGCCCTCGCCCACCCTCACCGTCAGCCAGGCCAGCGCTTCATCGAAGGCCGGCCAGACCAGGGTGTGGTTCTGGCAGCGGCTGCGCAGAGTGGGCAGCAGCTGATCGGCGGCTTCACTGGCCAGGATGAATCGCACCTGCCCGACCGGCTCTTCCAGGGTCTTGAGCATGGCATTGGCGGTGATGCTGTTCATGCGCTCGGCCGGATAGACCAGCACCACCTTGGTGTCGCCCCCCGAGCGGGTCATCTGGGTGAAGGCCACCGCCTCGCGGGCCGCCTCGACCTTGATGTCCTTGCTGGGCTTGCGCTTTTTAGTATCGAGCTCGTTTTGCACCTTTTCATCCAGGGGCCAGTTGAGCTCCAGGCTGAGCGCCTCTGGCATCAGGACGCACAAATCAGGATGGGTGCGCACTGAGATGGCGTGGCAACTCGCGCAGTGTCCGCAGGCGCCCTGCTCGCTCGGCGCCTGGCACAGCCAGGCACTGGCCAGGGCCAGGGCCAAGTCATACTGTCCCAAACCCGAAGGCCCGCTGAGCAAGATGGCGTGGGCGCGGCGGCTGAGCAGAAGCTGCAGTTGTGCCTGTAGCCAGGGCGCCATTGGCTGGACGCCCGCGTTGGAGACCGCCTCGCTCATGGCAGCAGCCCCCGGGCCTGGACCGCAGCGAGCACCTCGGCCCAGACCACCTCGGGGGCCTGGTCGGCGTTGATGCGGGCAAAGCGGGCCGGTGCAGCCTGCATACGCGCCGCGTAGCCGGCCGAAACCTTCTCGAAAAAGGCCACAGGCTGGGCCTCGAATTTGTCGGGCAGCCGAGCGCCGGCCAGGCGCTGCGCTGCCACTTGGGGCGGCAGATCGAACCACAGGGTGAGCTCGGGTTCAAGCAAGGGCTGAGCGTCGATGCTCTGCACCCAGCGCTCGAGCTGTGCGAGCACGCCCAGATCAAAGCCGCGTCCGTGCCCCTGGTAGGCAAAAGTGGCATCGGTGAAGCGGTCACACAGTACCACCTCGGCGCGCGCCAGCGCCGGCGCGATCACGCTCTGCAGATGGTCGCGCCTGGCCGCAAAAATCAGCAGCGCCTCGGTCAACGGGTCCATGGGCTGGTTGAGGATCATAGTGCGAAGCTGCTCGGCCAGGGCGGTGCCGCCGGGCTCGCGGGTCAGCAAGGTGTTGCGCCCGCTGGCGCGAAAAGCCTCGGCCAGCCGGCCCACGTGGGTGGATTTGCCGGCACCGTCTATGCCTTCAAAGCTGATAAAAAGACCTGCAGTGGATGTCACGATGGCCAGGGGGCTCAGCGCCCGCGTATGTATTTGTCGACAGCCCGGTTGTGTTCGTCCAGTGTCGCACTGAACTGGCTGCTGCCGTCGCCGCGCGCCACGAAATACAGGGCCTGCGTCTGCGCCGGCTGCACAGCCGCCAGCAAGGCCGCCCGGCCGGGCATGGCGATGGGCGTCGGCGGCAAGCCGGCACGGGTATAGGTGTTGTAGGGCGTGTCAGAGCGCAGGTCGCGCTTGCGCAGGTTGCCGTCAAAGCGATCGCCCAGACCGTAAATCACCGTCGGGTCGGTCTGCAGCCGCATGCCGATGCGCAGGCGGTTGACGAACACCCCGCTGATCAGCGTTCGGTCTGCGGGCTTGCCGGTTTCCTTTTCAATGATGCTGGCCAGGATCAGCGCCTGCTCGGGCGTCTGAAGGGGCAAGCCCTCCTCGCGCTGAGCCCAGACCTGCATCAGCCGCTTGTCCATGGCCCGGGCGGCTCGGCGCAACAGATCCAAGTCACTGCTGCCCTTGCCGTAACTATAGGTATCCGGGAAAAAACGCCCTTCCGGATGCACCCCGGGCAGATCGATTTTTTCCATGATCTGCTCCGCAGAAAGGCCCTGGGAGTCGGGGCGCAGCTGATCGGCTTTTGCCAGCGCCGCGCGCACCTGGGAAAAGTTCAGCCCTTCCGGCAAAGAGACGTTCTTGAGCGCCTCCTCGCCGCGCACCAGCATGCGCAGCAAAGAACGCGGGCTGCTGCCAGCCGCGATCTCATAGTTGCCCGCCTTAATTTGCCGGGCCTGGCCCGAGACCCGGAACCAGGCAAACAGCAGCGCCGGGCTGACCTGTGCCCCGGCATCGGTCACCGCCTGTGCCACCCCGCGCGGCGCGGTGCCCGGCTCAATCAGCAGGTCCACCGCCTGGCTGCCCACGGCGGGGCGCAGCTCCATGGGTGCGTGCAGCCACCAGGCTGCTGCCGCTCCCATGAGCGCAGCAGCCAGCAGGAACAGCGCCAGCAAGCGAAGGACAAATCGCAAAGAACAACCTCAGGTGAGATGCACCCACCGGAGGTGCTCAGCCCGGGGATGATAATTCAGCCATGTCTACCCCTTCTTTGACCCAGGGCGCTGCTGCGCCGGATCCTTCAAGCCTTCAGTCCGGTCAGATGGACCTGCCCCACATGGGCGTGATCCGGGTGGCCGGCGCCGACGCCGTCTCCTTCCTGCAAGGCCAGTTGACACAGGACGTCGCCCTGCTGGGCGACGACAGCGCCCGTCTGGCCGCCTACTGCAATGCCAAGGGCCGGATGCAGGCCAGCTTCATCGTCATCAAACGCAGTACCGAAGAGGTCTTGCTGCTGTGCGCCCGCGACAGCGTCGCCCCCATGGTCAAGCGCCTGTCCATGTTTGTGCTGCGGGCCAAGGCCAAGCTCAGCGACGCCACCGCCGACTACCGCATGATCGGCCTGTGCGGCTCAGCCGTCGATGCCCTGCGGCCGGGAGCGCTGCCCTGGTCGCGTCTGGACACCGGGCCGGCCATGGTGGTGTTTCTCTACCCCGGCGCAGGCGTGAGCCGCGCCTGCTGGCTGGCCCCCATCGGTGCGCCGGCACCGAGCGAGCCGCCATTGCCCCTGGCCTACTGGCACTGGCTGAGCGTGCGCTCGGGCATCGCCATGGTGGGGCCGGCCACTTTCGAGGCCTTTGTGCCGCAGATGCTCAACTATGAATCGGTGGGCGGGGTCAATTTCAAGAAGGGCTGCTATCCGGGCCAGGAAGTGGTGGCGCGCAGCCAGTTTCGCGGCACCATCAAGCGACGGGCCTATCTGGTGCATGCCCAGGCACCCGTGGCCATGGGCCAGGAGGTGTTTCTCCTGAACGAGCCCGAGCAGGGCTGCGGTTTGATCGCAGCGGCTGCGCCTTGCCCCGACGGCCAGGGCTTTGACGCCATCGTGTCCATGCAGACCAGCGCGGCTGACGAATCTCACGGCGGCTTGCGGGCGCAAAGTGTTCAAGGCCCGGCCCTGCACCTGCTGCCACTGCCCTACCCCCTGCTCGACGACATTTGAGCTTGCCGCCAAGCTGCTTGAGACGATGTGCCTGATCGCCTTTGCCATTGGCGCCCACGCGCGCTGGCCGCTGTTGATCGCGGCCAACCGTGACGAGCAGTTCGACCGCCCTACCCTGCCGCTGCAGCGCTGGCGCAGCCCATTTGGGGCCACCCTCATCAGCGGCCGCGACGAGCGCGCTGGTGGCACCTGGCTGGGACTGAGCACCACCGGCCGAGTGGCCATGCTCACCAATGTGCGCGAGCCCAACATGGCGCCGGGCGCGCGTTCGCGCGGCGATTTGCCCCTGGCCTGGCTGGAGGGGCAGCACGGAGCCGACGACTTTCTGGACAAGCTCGAACTTCAGGCCTATAGCGGCTTCAACCTGGTCATCGGCGACCTGGCCGCTGGCCAATGGCACTGGCTGAGCAACCGCATGTCAGGCCCCCAGGGTATTCAAGCCGGCCGCCAGCAAGAGCGCCTGGGCACTGGCGTGTATGGCCTGTCCAATGCGTTTTTGGACACACCGTGGCCCAAGACCGAACGACTGCGTCAGACGCTGGCCCAGGCACTGACGCAAGCTCAAGACGCCGAGCCCTTGCGCGAGCAACTCTGGCAAGCACTGGCCAACCGCGATCAGCCGGCCGAAGATCTCTTGCCCCACACCGGGGTACCGTGGTCCTCAGAGAAAGAGCTGTCGACCGCACTCGTGCGTTTCCCCGACGGCCGCTACGGCACCCGCTGCAGCATGCTGGTGCTGGCCGAAGTCCAGGGCTCAGGGCAATGGCAGCTCAGCCTAGAAGAAAAAAGCTGGGATCCAGGCCGCCTGGGCGAATTGCGCCAGGAAAGTCTGCAGTGGCCGCCTGCCGATTGAGGGCTGATCGTCCGGCCTGCTCTGATGGCTGTGGGAGCTGCGCCCTCGCAGCGATGCGGCCTTGGATCTAGGACTGAGCTTGTTTGAAGGCCGCATCGCGCCGAGGGCGGCGCTCCCACAAAGTCACGCGCGGCCTGAGCTTGGGGTGTGGGAGCTGCGCCCTCGCAGCGATGGGGCCTTGGTGCAAGGGCTGAGCTTGTTTGAAGGCCGTATCGCGCCGAGGGCGGCGCTCCCACAAAGTCACGCGCGGCCTGAGCTTGGGGTGTGGGAGCTGCGCCCTCGCAGCGATGGGGCCTTGGTGCAAGGGCTGAGCTTGTTTGAAGGCCGTATCGCGCCGAGGGCGGCGCTCCCACAAAGTCACGCGCGGCCTGGGCTTGGGGTGTGGGAGCTGCGCCCTCGCAGCGATGGGGCCTTGGTGCAAGGGCTGAGCTTGTTTGAAGGCCGTATCGCGCCGAGGGCGGCGCTCCCACAAAGTCACGCGCGGCCTGGGCTTGGGGTGTGGGAGCTGCGCCCTCGCAGCGATGGGGCGTTTGCTCAATCGCTGGGCTCAGACCGCCCTGACCATCTCGATATGAGGCAGGCCTACTTCTTCAAATCCATCGCCCTGGGTCGCAAAGCCGCTGCGCGCATAAAAGCCTTCGGCGCTGCGCTGAGCATGCAGCGCCACTGCACCATCGCCGCGCTGGGCCGAGGCGGCAACAAGGGCCTGCAGCACCTGAGAGCCTATGCCGGCCTCGCGCAGCACCCGCTTGACCGCCATGCGGCCGATGCGGCCGGTCGCTTCTTCAGCAGGCAGCAGGCGACCGGTGGCCACCGGCATACCCAGACGGTTGTAGGCCACCGCATGCAGCGAGACCTCATCGGCCGGGTCTTGCTCCATCGCCAGCGGGATGCGCTGCTCCTCGACAAACACCTCAATGCGCACCTTCATCGCGTCTTCTTGCAATTGCGCCCATGTGCCGGTGCGAAGCTCCAGCACGGGCTCGCCGGCCTCGTAGCCCAGCATCACCTGGCGCAGCGCATCGGGCACCGGCCGCGAGGTCTGGGTGCTGGGGTCGGCGTAGACGTAAATCAATTCAGCGGTGATCAAGAGGTCTTCGCCACGAAATATCGCGCCCACAAATTGAATCGAAGAACTGCCGATGCGGGTGCAGCGCAGGCCGACATCCAGCGTGTCGTCATAGCGGGCAGAGCCGTGGTATTCCACGCTGGCCTTCTTCACATAAAGGTCGCCGCCAAGCTGGTGCATCGCCTCTTCATAGGGCAGGGCCAGCACCCGCCAGTAGTCGGCCATGGCGGTGTCTAGGTACATCAGGTAGTGGCCATTGAAGACGATCTTCTGCATGTCCACTTCCGCCCAGCGCACGCGCAGGCGGTGAAAAAAGCGCAGGTCCTGTCTTTTCATAAGGGGCACACCGGGTCAGTCTCCGGTGCGAGGGCGTGCACCGGCAAGTCGGAGAAGTTTAGCCGGCACCTGTTTAGCTTTCGGCAAAGGCTGCCCGCAGGGCTGCAGCAGCGTCGGCATGTGCCACTTTCGCCTGCGCAATGGCCCGGCCCATGGTCATGAAGCCGTGGATCACGCCTCGGTAAATTTCCAGGTCCACCGGCACACCCGCCATGCGCAGGGCATCGGCATAGGCAATGCCTTCATCGACCAAGGGGTCGCATTCGGCCAGGCCCAACCAGGCGGGCGCGACACCGGCATGATCACTTGCATTGAGCGGTGCAAAGCGCCAGTCGGCGCGGTCCTGCACGTCGATGTAATGCGCAAAGAACCAGTCGACGGTGTCTTTGTCGAGCATATGCCCTAGGCTGTAGGTGCTGTGCGAGGCGGTGTCTTGATGCGCGGTGGTGCCCGGGTAAATCAGCAGTTGCAGCCGCAAGGCCAGGCCGGCGTCGCGGGCCATCAGCGCACACACCGCAGCCAGCGTACCGCCGGCGCTGTCGCCGCCAAGCGCCAGGCGCTGTCCATCAAGCCCGAGCTCGCGGGCCTGGACGGACAGCCATTGCAAAGCGTCCCACGCGTCATGGACCGCGGTCGGAAAGCGGTGCTCAGGG
>Ga0222712_10001357_pt1 | contig 30338 bp, 29 predicted proteins | sample C33_657DmetaG_FD_165043 | JGI IMG/M metagenome (GOLD analysis project Ga0222712, IMG submission 165043) | Estuarine water microbial communities from San Francisco Bay, California, United States - C33_657D | ecosystem: Environmental > Aquatic > Marine > Unclassified | place: USA: California...
CCTTCTTGCGGCGCTTTGGAGCAGCCTTCTTTGCAGCAGGAGCTGCAACAGCCTTCTTGCGACGCTTTGGAGCAGCCTTCTTTGCAGCAGCTGGCTTTGCAGCAGCCTTCTTACGCTTTGGAGCAGCTTTCTTAGCAGCAGCCATGTGTTTATCTCCTAAATGGAAGGGTTCGGATCCGTCACCCAAACCTGTTTCGTGGATAAGTGTGACCGATATTGAAAAAAAATGCCACTACATAGTGAGAAAAATTGCAGTGCGTGTCGCTAATTATTTTTTTCCGATTTTCATGCATTTAATAAAAAACGAGAGAAGTTTTTTCAAGCACAGAGAAGTAAATAGATTGATGTCGAGTTATTGTGAGATTGAATCAGGAATTTTCCTGATTTTTCCGATTTTCTCGCTCTTGAACGGCATATTTATTGGTTTCAGCGTCATATTTCCAGAAACTAGGCATCAAAATCGCCAAAATGACCACGAAAATTACGCAGATAACACCTCCGGCAGTTACTGAGAAAGAGAGGCTAGTAGCTGCCGCCATTGTTGCTGCTCGAAGTTGTCCGGCGAGTGGACCTACCGAATAGGAGAGGAGTTCAATTCCAGCGAGGCGGCCACGCAGATTATCCGGGATGGTCTGATTCCAGATTACAGATCGGAAGAGGGCGCTGATGTGATCAGATGCCCCGGCGGCAGCAAGGCAGAGAAGAACAATGAAGAGAGAGTTGGAGAGACCAGCCAGTGCGATTGCCAGACCCCAACCAATTGCCGCCAAGATAATCGCCTTGCCATGGAAGCGATAGTTTTTGGTCCACCCACTTGTCAGAGTGACAGCGACCGCCCCAAATACTCCAGCTGAATAGAAGAGCCCGAGCGCCCATGGCGAACCTAAGAGATCGGCCCAGAATGGAAAGAGCGCATTCGGCATGGCAAAGAACATGGCAGCCAGATCGATGACATAGGTTGCTAATAAATCATGGCGGCTGAAGGCATATTTCACACCCTCTAATAACGCTGCTAGAGATGGTTTTTCGTTATCAGCAGAGGGAGGAATTCTTCTCACCTTTGCTAGAAAGATGAGAGAGATTAAGTAGGTGGCGATATCGAGCATGTAACCAACGCTGATTGAAAATGTTGTAAAGATAATTCCGCCGAGAGTTGGCCCGAGAATGAAACCAAATTGCCAGCGCAGGGTTAAGAGATTTGAGGCGCTCGGTAGATCTTCGTGGCTGACCAATCTGGGAAGGATTGCCCCCATCGAAGGTCGCTGTAATCCATCCACTACAGCAAAGAGCGCCGCCGCAACGTAGATAACCAAGGTTTCCGGATTGGGCAGAACCGAATTAAAGAGTAGGACTGCAACGATGAGGAGCGCACCTGCTTCGGTCGCCCAGATCATCTTCTTTCGATCGACGGTATCGGCTAAGACTCCGCCATAGAGACCGAAGATAATCAGCGGCACGATCTCGATGACACCGAGGATGCCAACTGCTAGATATGAACCGGTGATCTCTTTCAAATGGAAGGGCAGGGCCACATAGGTGATCATCGAACCGAGGTAGGAGATCAGCCCTGCAGTCCAGAGGTTGCGAAAGTCGGGATATTTCTTAAGTGGAGTCAGATCTATCGCGAATTTCGACATTCACCGATAGTAATGAGTGTCTGAGCTAGTGAAAAGTCTGCGCCGCAGCCGGAAATGTGCCGCTTCGAACCTCTTCTGCAAATTCCTTGGTGGCATCGGTGAGCTCTTGGCGGAGATTTCGATATGCCTTGGCAAGTTTCGGTGGCTTTGCAGTGAGTCCAGCCATATCTGTCCAGACCAGCACCTGGGCATCTGTAACAGCACCGGCCCCAATTCCAATCGTTGGAATTGAAAGAGAGGCGGTGATTTCACGGGCAAGCTCCTCTGGAACGAGCTCGAGGACTATCGCAAATGCTCCAGCCTTTTCCAGATCCAGCGCAGCAGCTTTCATCACATCGCCATCTGTGCGCCCTTGAACTTTATAGCCACCTAGTTGATGAAGTGATTGCGGCGTAAGGCCGAGGTGACCCATCACCGGAATTCCGGAAGAGGTGAGTTTCTTTACTGTCTCTAGGTGAGCACCTTCAAGTTTGACCGCCATCGCACCTGCCTCTTTAAAGAAGCGGATTGATGTGGCCAGAGCCTGCTCTGGTGAGGATTCATAGGAGCCAAAGGGAAGATCGGCGACAACCATGGCGCGAGAAGAGCCACGGACAACTGCTCGAGTTAGGGGGAGTAATTCATCAACGGTGACGGGGATGGTGTTCTCTTCTCCTAAGAAGTTATTGCCTGCGCTATCGCCAACGAGAAGTACCGGGATGCCTGCCTCATCAAAGATGGAGGCGGTCATCTGCTCATAGGAGGTGAGCATCGCCCACTTCTCACCGCGCTCCTTCGCGCTCTTGAGATCTAGGATGGTGACGCGACGATGGCTAGCTCCGCCATAAAGGGTCGTGGAAGACATTGATTTTTCCTCTCCTCGAAGCCACAAAGGGTCCCCGGGTTCAATAAGAAACGATACTCCTCTACTCTTGAACAATGAAGTTGAGAGTAGCTCTCGCCCAGATCAATCCGACTGTGGGCGACCTTGAAGGCAATGCAGCTCTCATCCTTGCCCACGCAGAATCGGCAGCCAACAATGGCGCCCACGTTGCCCTCTTTCCAGAGATGGCGCTGACTGGGTATCCCGTTGAAGATTTAGCGCTCCGCCCTTCATTTCAACTCGCTAGTGCGAAATCGATTGAGGTCCTAGCGGCGGCCCTTCCTCAAAAATTGGTCTCGATTGTTGGATATCTCGATGCCATCAATGGCGCCCCACAGAATCGGGTCGCGGTGATTTCTGGTGGTGCCATCGTTGCCACCTATACCAAGTGCCAGCTTCCTAACTACGGCGTCTTCGATGAGTACCGCAACTTTGTGCCAGGAGATTCCACTCTCGTTGTTCGCATCCATGGAATCGATGTCGGCATCTTGATCTGCGAAGATCTCTGGGTCGATGGCGGCATCACCGCAAAGCTTGCAGCTCGCAATCCAGGCCTCGTTCTTGTTCCAAATGGTTCACCTTTTGAGCGCAATAAAGATGATGTGCGGGCAGCCCTTGTGAAGAAGCGCGCTCTGGAATTACAGGCGCCACTTGTCTATCTCAACATGACAGGTGGTCAAGATGATCTCGTCTTCGACGGAGACAGCATCGCAGTCGATGCCAAGGGAAATGTCATTGCCCGTGCGCCACAATTTGAAGATGGAATGATGTTGCTCGATCTTGAGGCAGAGGGCGCCACCAGCGCACCAGATCTCATCATCAGTGAAGATGAGGCAAAGCTCGATCGCGTGCTCACTCCAGGAATCGCCCATCGCCTTAGCGATGAAGAGGAGATGTGGAACGCGATTGTGGTCGGCCTTCGCGACTATGTAATTAAGAATGGATTTAGTCAGGTTCTTATCGGCCTCTCTGGTGGAATCGATTCAGCTCTAGTGGCTGCCCTTGCCTGCGATGCGCTAGGTCCTGAGTTGGTCCATGGAGTTGCGATGCCAAGTAAGTATTCATCTGTTCACTCGATTGAAGATGCAGAAGCGTTGGCAAAGAACACCGGACTTCGACTTCGCACCGTAAGCATCGAGACGATGGTCGATGCATACATGTCTGAGCTCAGACTCTCAGGTCTTGCCGAAGAGAATCTCCAAGCTCGTGTGCGCGGAACAACTCTCATGGCGATCTCTAACCAAGAGAATATGCTCGTCCTTGCAACGGGAAATAAGTCAGAGCTCGCCTGTGGTTACTCCACTCTCTATGGCGATGCGGTCGGTGGATATGCGCCGATTAAAGATATTTATAAGGTCGATGTCTGGGCGCTCTCACGTTGGCGCAATGAAGCTGCTCGTATTGCTGGTGAGCAGCCACCAATTCCGGTGCGCTCGATCGAGAAAGAGCCATCTGCTGAGCTGCGGCCAGACCAGAAGGATTCAGATTCATTGCCAGAGTATGAAATTCTCGATGAGGTACTTCGCAACTATGTCGATGAGGATCGCGGCCATAACGAGCTGATTGCGATGGGCTTTGAGCCAGCGCTGGTCAAGCGCGTGATCGCTATGGTCGATCGAGCCGAATATAAGCGCCGCCAATATCCGCCTGGACCGAAGGTCTCTCAGCGCGCCTTCGGCAAGGATCGCCGCCTGCCGATGACCTCTCAATGGCGAGAGCTCTAATTTTGTAACACGGGCGAAACATCGCCTTGGCAAGATGGGGCCATGTCCTCAGAGAATATGAGCAAGCAGCAAGAGTTCGTTCTTCGCACTATTGAAGAGCGCGATATCCGTTTCATCAGGCTCTGGTTTACCGATGTCCTTGGAACGCTGAAGTCTGTCGCCATTGCACCGGCAGAGCTCGGCGCTGCATTTGAAGAAGGTATCGGTTTCGATGGATCTGCCATCGAAGGATTCGCTCGTCAATCTGAATCAGATATGTTGGCAAAGCCAGATCCTTCAACATTTTCAATCTTGCCGTGGCGCACTGAGGCACCTGGTGCTGCTCGAATGTTCTGCGATATCACTCTTCCCAATGGTGAACCATCTCCCACAGATCCACGCCATGTATTGCGCCGCACCTTGGCAAAGGCGGCGCAGATGGGATACACCTGTTACACCCACCCAGAGATCGAATTCTTCCTCTTTAAATCACAACCTGAAAAAGGCGAGCTCCCTATTCCGGTCGATCAAGGTGGCTACTTCGATCACACGCCAGCAGTTGTTGGCCATGACTTCCGTCGCCAAGCGATTACATTGTTGGAGGCGATGGGGGTATCGGTTGAATTTAGCCACCATGAAGGTGCACCTGGACAGCAAGAGATCGATCTTCGCTATGCGGATGCCTTAAGCACGGCCGATAACATCATGACCTTCCGCCATGTCATTAAGGAAGTTGCGTTAGAACAGGGCTTCTATGCCTCATTCATGCCAAAGCCGTTTACAGATCATCCAGGTTCTGGAATGCATACCCACGTCTCACTCTTTAAGGGCGAAGAGAATGCTTTCTATGATGCAAGTGCAGAGCTCAATCTCTCTGAGGTTGGTCGCCAATTTGTCGCCGGTATTTTGAAGCACGCATCTGAGATCACAGCTGTCACCAATCAATGGGTCAACTCGTATAAGCGTCTGCAAGGTGGGGGAGAAGCGCCAGCGATTATCAACTGGGGCCATAACGATCGTGGTGCACTTGTCCGCATCCCTATGTATAAGCCAAATAAAGAGAATTCAACCCGTATCGAATTCCGTTCTCCCGATTCAGCATGCAACCCATACCTAGCTTATGCAGTAATGATTGCGGCAGGCCTTAAGGGTATTGAGGGCAAATACACCCTCGAAGCCTCAAATGATTCGGCAACGCTGCCCGCAAACCTCAATGAGGCAATCTCAATCATGGAGAAGAGCGAGCTGGTCCGTGAGACTCTCGGTGAGAGCGTCTTTGAATATGTATTACGTAATAAGCGGGCAGAGTGGCTGGATTACCGTCGTCAGGTGAGCCAGTATGAACTCGATCGTTATTTACCAGTCCTCTAAATAACGCTCCTTCTCATAACGCTCCTCGTTATTCTTATTCCATGGCACATCTCGTTATCAACGACAATCGAGTTCGCCTGCAGCTCTCATTCCTTGAAACACTGGGCGCTATTCGGATGTCTCCTGAGGTTTCAATCTCAGAGATTGAATCTGTGGAGATTGTCGCCAATCCATGGAGCAGCGAAGTCCTTAAAGGAATCCGGATCGGAACAGGTATTCCTTTCATCGCACTCCTTGGAACGATGAAATACATCAAAGGCAAGGATTTCTGCGTCATCTATAAGCGCCGCCCCAACGCAGTCGTCACCTTAAAGAGCGGGCCCTTTAAGCGCTGGATCTTTGAGATCAAGGATACTAGCGAAATTAATGCGCTTAAGAAGGCGATCGCGTAATGAAGATAGAGATGCGCGAACTACGGGTTGAAGATGCCTTCGATGCTGCCCGAGTGCATAAAGCAATGATGGAACTCGATAATTGGGAATTTCTCCTCTCAAATTACGTTCAGGATGAAGAGTTCTCCAAATATATTGATCGCGTATCTAGCTGGAAGGATGAAGCGACAGTTCCTGAAGGGAAAGTTTCTTCCACATTTCTCGTAGCGGTCATCGACGGAAAAATTGCAGGCAGGCTTTCTATTAGACATCGACTCAATGAATTCCTTGCCCTCGTTGGCGGACACCTTGGTTATGGCGTTGCTCCAGAATTCAGAGGCCAAGGTGTTGCGACCTATATGTTGAAATACGGTTTGGAATTTATGAGAGAACGTGGCGAGGAAAAGGTATTTATCTCCTGTCATTCAAAGAACGAGGCATCGAGAAGAATCATTGAAAAGTGCGGGGGAGAGTTCGCCGCGCTTGTGCCTCACCTATACGAGAATGGTGAGCTATTCCGAACTTATTGGATTCCGACTTCAGCCTAATTGAGCGATAAAAGTGAGAATCTCGCCTGTACATTTTCAGGTATGAGTAAAGAATTGAACCCAGCCAAACTTCGTCGCGCCAACGTGATTGCAGGTGTACTGCACCTTGCGCAGATGATCCTTGTCCTTGCCCTTTCCAACGACTTCACTCTGCCGATTGTCGCCCGCTATATGGCCGGCCCACCAGGATCAACTTTCGCTGAACCGATCACTCTCCTTGATGCCCCTATCGGATTAACGGTTGCAATCTTCTTGGGTCTTTCGGCGTTCTTCCACTTCCTTGTTGCATCGCCACAATTCTTCGCTCGCTACTCTGCAGCTATTGAGAAGCAACATAACTACTTCCGCTGGGTTGAATACTCCATTAGCTCATCTGTGATGATTGTTTTGATTGCACTCATTACCGGTGTCTCTGATGTGGCGGCAATCGTTGCAATCTTTGGCGCTAATGCCGCGATGATCCTCTTTGGCTGGTTGCAAGAGAAGTATGAGACTCCAGGTAATGGTGGCTGGCTTCCCTTTATCTTCGGTTGCATCGCAGGCGCTGTTCCTTGGCTTGGACTTCTCTTCTATGTCCTAAGCATCGGCGGTCCTGCTGATACATCTGCTCCAGCATTTGTATACGGGATTGTTATCTCAATCTTTATCTTCTTCAACTCATTCGCACTCGTGCAGTGGCTTCAATATAAGAAGGCAGGCAAGTGGAGTGATTACATTCGCGGAGAGAAGACCTACATCACCCTCTCTCTCATTGCTAAATCTGCTCTTGCATGGCAGATCTTCGCCTCCACTCTCGTTTCTTAATACCTGAGATAGGAATACCGCCCCTTGGAAAGTGCCTTGGGGCGGGGTAGACTGCAGCCACTATGAAGCTCCGCGGACTCCTACTTATCCGCCGTAGCGAGGCCTAATCACCGGTCTCCTCGCTGCGGGGTTTGGTGTTGCCGGTAACAACTCGGCCCACAACTAATAGGAGCAAGTACATGAATTTCCCGAAGCAAACACCATCGAAGATGCCTGTGCATCGTTACTCATCTTTTATCCCGGTAGAGCTGCCTGATCGCACCTGGCCAGATAAGAAGATAAAAAAGGCGCCACAGTGGTCATCAGTTGACCTTCGTGATGGTAACCAAGCCCTCATCGATCCAATGGATACACCCCGCAAGCTTGCGATGTTTAAGTTACTCGTTGCGATGGGTTATAAAGAGATTGAGGTGGGCTTCCCATCTGCATCTCAAACCGACTTTGATTTCGTTCGCAAGATTATTGATGAAGATTTGATTCCAGATGATGTCATCATCCAGGTCTTAACTCAGGCTCGCGAACCCCTCATCCGCCGCACCTATGAAGCAATCGCTGGCTCTAAGCAGGCGATCATTCACCTCTATAACTCAACCTCGACCTTGCAGCGTCGCGTTGTCTTCGGCCTCGATAAAGAGGGAATTAAGAAGATTGCCACTGATGGAGCTCAACTCTGCCTCGATTTGATGGCGACAGTTCCTGAGACAAAGATTTCATTTGAATATTCACCAGAGTCATATACCGGCACCGAACTCGAGTTTGCAGTGGAGGTGTGTAACGCGGTCAACGATATCTGGAAGCCAACACCACAATGGAAGACGATCATGAATCTTCCAGCAACGGTTGAGATGGCCACACCAAATATTTATGCTGATTCCATCGAGTGGATGTGTCGCAACCTCAACAATCGCGACTCAGTAATTGTTTCACTCCACCCACATAACGATCGCGGAACCGGCGTTGCCGCAGCTGAACTTGGCTACCTTGCAGGAGCCGATCGCATCGAAGGAACTCTCTTTGGTAATGGTGAGCGCACCGGAAACGTTTGTTTGGTAACGCTCGGCATGAACCTTGTGGCTCACGGCGTTGATCCACATATTGATTTCAGCGATATCGATGAGATTCGTCGCACGGTGGAATATGCCAACCAACTTAAGGTTCCAGAGCGCCACCCATATGGAGGTGACCTCGTCTTCACTGCATTCTCTGGTTCTCACCAGGATGCAATCAAGAAGGGCTTCGAACATCTCGAGCGCGATGCAAAAGCAGCTGGCGTTCCAACAGATCAACACACCTGGGCGGTTCCATACCTCCCCATCGATCCTAAAGATATTGGCCGCTCATACGAAGCTGTTATCCGCGTGAACTCACAATCAGGTAAGGGTGGCGTTGCCTATCTCTTGAAGACCGAGCATCACCTCGACCTTCCTCGCCGTCAACAGATTGAATTCTCAAAGATCGTTCAGGCTAAGACTGATCATGAAGGTGGCGAAGTAACGGCCGACCAACTCTGGGAGATCTTCGAAGATGAATATCTTCCAACAGAATCTGCGCCATGGGGAAGATTCCGCCTTAAGGGACTTTCACAGAAGTCAGAGATGAACCAGGATGTTCAACTGAATGTTCAGATTACAGATCGCGGTGAAGCTGTTGAACTTGCTGGCCACGGTAATGGGCCGATCGCTGCCTTCTGCAACATCCTCAATAACTATGGGGTTGATGTGCGCGTTCTCGACTTCCACGAGCATGCCCTCTCATCAGGTGGCGATGCCTCTGCTGCTGCATATCTTGAATGTGCAATTGGCGGAGAGGTCTATTGGGGAGTCGGAATCGACCCTAATACGACAACTGCTTCATTGAAAGCGGTCGTGTCTGCAATCAACCGCGCTATCCGCTAACTACCCTTAGCGCCGTGAGTATAAAGGCGGGCCTCTATCGTGATGAAGCGATAGTGCTGCGCACCCAGAAACTCGGTGAGGCCGATCGCATCATTACGATGCTGACAAAAGAACATGGCCGAATTCGCGGCGTTGCAAAGGGTGTTCGTCGCACCATGTCGAAGTTCGGTGCTCGATTAGAGCCTGGTAGCCATATCGATATTCAGATGCACACAGGTCGAACCTTTGACACAATCACACAAGTTGAAGCGTTGATGAATTACGGTGAAGAGATCTCCAGTGATTATCAGCGCTGGACCATCGCCCATGCAATCCTTGAGACAGCAGAGCGATTCTCACCTCACGAACAAGAACCAGCACCACTAGAGTTTGCACTCGTAGTTGGCGGGATGCGCGCACTGGTAGAAAATCGCTATGACCCATCTCTAATCCTCGATGCATTTCTACTTCGATCACTTTCCATTGGTGGCTATGCGCCATCGCTCTCTCAATGTTCACGGTGTGAAAAGCCGGGTCCTCATCGCTACTTTTCACTAGTCGGTGGCGGATCTGTCTGTAATGACTGCCGACCATCGGCATCTGCCACACCGGCAGCAGAGACGTTGCAGTTGATGGATGCCCTCCTGAACTCAGATTGGGAAACGGCAACTGCGAGCGAAGGTAAAAACCGTCGAGAAGCTAGTGGATTGATTGCCGCCTACTTACAATGGCACCTTGAACGCGGACTTCGAAGTCTGCCTATGGTGGAGCGTGCATGAGTAAGAAGAGAATCGAAGTTCCTCATCACATCGCAGTTGTGATGGATGGCAATGGCCGTTGGGCAAAGCAACGTGGCCTGCCACGAACTGCGGGCCATGAAGCTGGCGAGAAAGTCCTCTTCGAACTCGTAGAAGCTGCCATCGGTTTTGGTGTGAAAGAGATGAGCGCCTACGCATTCTCCACCGAGAATTGGAAGCGCACCCCAGAAGAAGTGAAGTTCCTCATGGGATATAGCCGCGAATCACTTCGCAATCGCCGTGATCGCCTCCACGAGCTTGGCGTGAAAGTTAATTGGGTAGGGCGCCCGCAACGTCTCTGGAAATCAGTAATTGAAGAGCTGCAAGAGGCAGAAGAGTTGACTGCGAAGAATAAGAAGTTCACCCTCAACATGTGCGTGAATTACGGTGGTCGCGCTGAGATTATCGATGCCGCAGCAGAGCTTGCAAGAGATGTGAAGCGCGGAAAAGTGAAGACAGACTCCATCACAGAGAAGACTTTTGAGAAGTATCTCTACGCGCCAAAGATGAGTGATGTTGATTTATTCCTGCGTTCATCGGGAGAACAGCGCACCAGTAATTTCTTACCGTGGCAGGCGACCTATGCCGAGTTTGTCTTCATGGATGTTCTCTGGCCAGATATGACGCCAGCTCAACTCTGGAAGGCGATTGAGCAATATTCTGAGCGCGACAGGCGGTTTGGAAAGGCTTAGCATTAAGGTGCTCATCTCAAGGAGACCACTATGCGCAAGGTTCAACTGCTCTCACTTACATCGTTAATAACGATTTTCTCACTTGCACTCCCTGCTGTAGTGCAAGCGCACCAACCTGTGGCACTTCTCAGTAGCGATACGACCCCTGCAAAAGGACCACTCCTTGTTGATGGCACGATCTCCTTCGCCGTGACAGCTAGCTTTAATAAGGTGGGTGAGATCAGAGGCTTTCGAGCAGGATTTAAAGCAGGTGATGCACTCGCGCTTCAATATCTCATCATGGATAAATCTCCGGAGAATAAATTGAAGAGCGCTCAGCTGCCAACCCTTGTGATTACCTCCCCATCTGGGGCTCGAACCACAATGAAACTCAATGAGCGGACGAATTTCTTTGAGCCCTATAGCCAGACGAAATATCTTTATCTCGGACGACTTAAACGTCTCGCCGAGGTAGGTATATATAGCTTTACTCTCACCTCACGAGGAAAGGCATCGGTGACGATTGCCGTGGGGGAGCGGGAAGCTTCGGGTGAAGTATTGAGAGGCGTTAAGGTGCTTCCAACTCCAACAGCGACTCCATCCTCATCACCCACGCCGGCAGTAACTCAATCACCCACAGCGACAGAAACTCCATCGCCAACTCCATCACCAACGCTGACCACTCAGAGCACAGTTGGCTTTTCACGCTCACAAGTTGAAGCGAGTAACTCGACTACAAAGTGCTGGTCGATTATCAACGACAATGTCTATGACTTAACGAAGTGGATCAAATCCCACCCAGGCGGACAATCTGCGATCACCTTTATCTGCGGTAGAGATGGAACAGATGCATTCCTGGCACAACATCGTGGACAGTCAAGCCCCTTTAGCCGCTTAGCTTCCTTTTATATCGGCCCATTTACTGGGTGATATTGATCTTTCCATATTCATAATTGAGTGCGGTAGCGATACCAATCCATATTTGATATGGAATAAAGGCCAGTGCTGCCTTCCACGATACAGAGAAGATGATTGCCAGAATCGGCAAAGTCACAATCGTCGTAGTCAGTAGAGAATGGGCAGCTGCGGAGAAGTCATGTTCAAAGTAGAAGAGATATGACCAACGTAGTGCGAAGAAGACGCTTGTGGCGAAGAGTGCGAGAGCCAGAGCCACCAAGAGCGGCCTAGCCTGAGAGGCGATCGTGTAGAGCGAGATTCCAATGACTACGAAGTTATATGGCCAGATGATTCCAAAGAGATATCCCGGTGGTTGCCATGAGGGTTTTTGTAGTGATTGATACCAACCATCAGGTTGATTCCAAAAGTTAGCTCCACCTGCATAGATGAGAACAAGAACGATTCCTATCACTGCGCAAGCAATTCTCCATGGAGTCATGCCTCTTATTCTGCCTTAAATTAAAGTACTTTATCTAAGACGCAGCAGGATGATCGATAGGAGTCGGCGCCGTCAAAAGTGCATCGCATTCCGCGCACTGCGCATTGTCCAGTAGATACATTTCCAGCTCATAGGTGTGAGGACAAAATGCAGCAGTAATCTTTATCAAATTAGATCCGCAAGCAGGGCAGGCACAGGTAGGAATCCCTCTAAAATTTCCCATGTCAGCACTTCTTGCAGATACCGAAGATCTCGGCGGTATGTCCGACATCGCGGAAGCCATGCTCTTCAGCTATCAATTGGGCCCATTTTTCGATAGCGCCGCCCTCAATCTCAACTGTCTCTCCACAACTCTTACAGACGAGGTGATGATGATGGCTCTCTCCGCAGAGGCGATAAATAGCCTCACCATCATCGCGACGTAAAACATCAACAATTTTGTCATTCACCAAACTTTGAAGAGATCGATAGACGGTTGTCAGGCCAATGCTCTCGCCCTCACGTTGCATAAGACGATAGACCTCTTGAGCGCTAGCAAAACCGCCAGCCCGCTCGAGTGTGCTTAAGACACGTGGATTAGAACGTGACAACTAACTACTCCATGCCATGCAGGAAGCCGACAAGTGCCCACATGACAATCACACCGACAATCGTTGCCACGATTGTGTAGCGAGACTTATGACGAGAATGAGCTTCCGGAAGGATGTGGGATGTTGCCAGGTAGATCACGATTCCGGCAAAGAGGGCAAGATAGGTTGCAACAAAGTTTTCGCTGACTGCAAAAGAAGTTCCGAGAGCAGCACCTGAGATACGTGCGATGCCATCGACTCCTAGGAGCCAGATACCTCTCTTGCTCCACGATCCATTCTTAATGAGGAATGAAACCGTGTTGAGTCCATCGCTAAATGCGTGAACGAGAAGTGCGATGAAGACTGCAAGGCCAAGTTTGTTCGAGACAGAAAATGCCACACCAAGTGCGATGCCATCGAGGAATACATGACCACCCATAGCAAGGGCGCCAAGGGAACCTGCAATATTTGATGCATGGCTATGGTCATGGCCGTAATCAGATTCCGCAGGTTCATGTGAACCGAAGATCTGCTCATAGAAGTGGAGGAGAAGAAATCCAGCAATTAGCGCGATGGAGACAACAGGTGCGTGGAGAAATTCACTGGTGCCCATCTCAAAGACTTCAGGCAGTAAATCAAAGGCAACCAGGCCAAGGAGTAGGCCTGCGGATAGACCAAGAACAATGTGAAGGCGATCCTTCGACTTGATGGCGATAAATCCACCAGAGGTAGTAGCGATAGCGGTCAGCGCTGCGAGTCCAATTGCGATATTCATAGCGAGACCGTATCACAAATGAAAATGATTTTCATTACCGTTCTCAGCCCCCTAGGCTAGGGCCATGATTGCTATCGCTCGTTTTCGCGTTCCCACCGGTCAGGCCTCTGAGTTCCGCGCTCAATTGGAGCGTGCTCTTGAGGTTTTTAGAGAGCGAGATGGCTTCACCTTTGGCGAACTCGGCCAAAACCTCGATGAGCCAGAGCTGTGGGGCTTAACCACCCATTGGCTCAATGTTGGCTCATATCGACGGGCCCTTAGCTCAACCGCGGTGAAGATGGAGGTTGTTCCACTTCTAGCAACAGCGATCGATGAGCCCGGTGCTTATTCCAACGATATTTAGTGCGTTAAACTAACGGCTACGTTCATATAACAGTTCAATCGTTGTAAGAGCGCCGACAGCCAGCCGGAGCGTTAATTTAATTCCCCGGTTGTAATTAACCAAAACCGCAAGCGCAAGCGCTTCGGTTTACAACCGGATGGAGCTCCCCATGGCCGTAGATCGCCTAGAAAATATCGTCTCTCTCTCAAAGCGTCGCGGCTTTGTCTTTCCCTCCTCTGAAATTTATGGTGGCCTGCGCGCATCTTGGGATTACGGACCACTCGGAGTTGAAGTCAAGAACAACGTCAAGCGCCAATGGTGGAAGACGATGGTCATGGGACGTGAAGATGTAGTCGGTCTCGACTCATCTGTGATCTTGGCTCGTGAAGTCTGGGAGGCATCAGGACACGTTGCAACATTTAGCGATCCGTTAACAGAGTGCACCGCCTGCCACAAGCGTTACCGCGCAGACCACCTTGAAGAACAGTATGAGGCAAAGCATAAGAAGAAGCTTGAATCACTGACAGAGATGAATTGCCCTGCATGTGGCAATAAGGGTCAGTTCACAACACCTAAGCAATTCTCTGGCCTACTCAAGACCTTTCTTGGTCCAGTTGAAGATGAGTCAGGACTTGCATATCTACGTCCCGAGACAGCTCAAGGAATCTTTATCAACTTTGATCAGGTAATGACAACATCTCGTAAGAAGCCACCATTTGGTATCGGTCAGATTGGTAAATCTTTCCGTAATGAAATCACACCAGGAAACTTCATCTTCCGTACTCGTGAATTCGAGCAGATGGAGATGGAGTTCTTTGTCGTTCCTGGAACAGATGAAGAGTGGCATAAGTATTGGATTGAGACTCGCTTAAATTGGTATAAGGATCTTGGAATCAATCCAGAGCGTCTTCGCCTCTTCGAGCACCCTAAAGAGAAATTATCTCACTACTCAAAGGGCACAACAGATATTGAATATAAGTTTGAATTTAATGGAACGGAGTGGGGCGAGCTCGAAGGCATTGCAAACCGCACCGATTTCGACCTCAAGGCTCACTCTGCTGCATCAGGTAAGGATCTCTCTTACTTTGATCAAGAGAAGAATGAGCGCTGGACCCCATATGTCATCGAACCTGCAGCAGGTGTAGATCGCTGCGCTCTTACCTTCATGATGGATGCCTATACAGAAGATGAAGCTCCAAATGCCAAGGGCGAGATGGAAAAGCGCGCAGTGATGAAGTTTGATCACCGCATCGCACCTGTTAAGGCTGCCGTTCTTCCGCTTTCTCGTAATGCTGACCTTTCTCCTAAGGCGCGCGATCTCGCCGCTCAATTGCGTAAGAACTGGAATATCGATTTCGATGATTCAGGCGCAATCGGCCGTCGTTACCGCCGTCAAGATGAAATCGGTACTCCTTACTGCATCACTGTTGACTTCGAGACGCTCGAAGATAATGCAGTCACCATTCGCGATCGCGACACCATGGAACAAGAGCGCATCTCAATCGATCAGGTTGAGTCATGGCTTGCTCCAAAGCTATTAGGTTGCTAGTAATCACTTGTTAAAGCCACTCGCACTTCCGCTTCGGGATGGGGTTCATCAGGTAGATCCACCTGTTGTCCTCGCTCCGATGGCAGGAATCACCAATGCACCTTTTCGCATGCTCTGTCGTGAACAAGGCGCCGGTTTATTTGTCTCTGAGATGGTGACAGCTCGTGCGCTGCTAGAACGTATTCCAGAAACACTGCGCATGATCGAACCAGGTCCGGGCGAGTGGCCACGTTCAATTCAGTTATATAGCGTTGATCCGCACCATATGTCAGAGGCGGTAAAGATGATTGGTCGCGAAAATCTCGCCGACCATATCGATATGAACTTTGGCTGCCCGGTTCCTAAAGTGACACGCAAGGGCGGGGGAGCAGCTCTTCCTTATAAGCGCAACCTCTTCACAGCAATCGTGAAAGGTGCAGTAGAGGCGGCAAAGCCATTTGGTATTCCGGTAACGGTAAAGATGCGTATCGGAATCGATACCGACCACCACACATATTTAGAGGCGGCAAAGTCTGCAGCAGATACGGGCGTTGCCTGGGTTGCACTTCATGCACGAACAGCAGAGCAGATGTATGAAGGCAAAGCTGATTGGTCGGCAATTGCCAATCTGGTAGAGCACCTCAAGCCCACTGGTGTTCCTGTTCTTGGCAATGGTGATATCTGGACCGGCGCAGATGCCGTTGAGATGGTGAAGCAGACAAATTGCGCTGGCGTTGTTGTCGGCCGCGGGTGCCTTGGCCGCCCGTGGTTATTTGCAGATTTAGTTGCAGCCCTTCGTGGCGATGAAACACCGCACCTCCCATCACTCTTTGAGGTCCGTGAGGTGATGTTCCGTCACGGTGAATTAATTGTTGATTACTTCGAGTCAGAGATCCGTGGCTGTAGAGATTTACGTAAACATATGGCTTGGTACCTCAAGGGCTTCCGTGTTCCTAGCGAGCTTCGCCGCCAATTCGGAATGGTTTCATCCCTTGATGAACTCCGCTCTCTCCTTAATCAATTAGAGGATCAGCCATATCCAGTTGAGGTCTCAGAGAAACCTCGTGGACGCACTAGCCATGGTCGCACGCCAACACTTCCAGATGGTTGGTTGAAAGATCCGGATGAGATGATCCATCTTGAATCAGAAGATATGTTCTCGGGCGGCTGATGTTTACCTTAATCCGCCGTATCGTCACTGTCATTCTCACCATTGTTATCGCCATTCCTGGTTATGCCCTCTTTGTCACATGGAATGCTGCACATAATCCAACGATAAGAAGCGCTGAAGTTATTGTGGTTCCAGGTGCTTCACAACTCAATGGCGCTCCAGGTGAAGTTCTCCTTGCTCGCCTGCAAGAAGCAAAGCGTCTCTATGATGCAGGTCTTGCACCATTGATCATCACAGTTGGTTCTGGCGCTCCTGGCGATAGAACAACTGAGGCGGCATCAGGTGCCTATTGGTTGCGCACACATGGTGTGAAGAAATCGGCAATCGCCTCTCTTCCGGAAGGTCGAGATACTCGCACCCAAACCAATGCATATGTGGCAGAGATGAAGAAGCGCAAGATTTCAAATGTCATGATCGCTACCGACCCTTATCATTGCAATCGAACCATTACGATGGCGAGAGATTTAGATGCCATCGCAACCTGCTCACCTGTTACTGATGGCCCTAATTCGCTTGATAATTCCCGCTTTCGTTACTTAGCTCGCGAAGCCGGCGCCTATCTCGCATACATCACGCTCGGTCGTCGAGGTATCAATATCAGCGATCACTTACCCAGTTCACCCATTGATGTGAAGGGCTTATAAGGTAGGACTATGGCATCCGAGGTAGTGGGATATTCAAGTAGCGATCAAGATCGCTTCTTAGACGAACCTGCAAAGCGCGCTGGCCGAACAGAATTTATGCGCGATCGCGCACGAGTCATTCACTCTGCTGCTCTTCGCCGCTTAGCGGCCAAGACTCAGGTAGCTGTTCCTTGGGAGAATGATTTTCAGCGCACCCGTCTTTCTCACTCACTTGAGTGTGCACAGATTGGTCGCGAACTCGGTGAATCACTCGGTGCAGATCCAGATCTTCTCGAAACCGCATGCCTCTCACATGACCTTGGACATCCACCATTTGGCCACAACGGCGAAGAAGCTCTCGCTGAAGTTGCAGCAGAGTGCGGTGGTTTTGAAGGAAATGCGCAGAGCTTTCGATTGCTTACTCGTATCGAGGCAAAGACAGTCGATAGCAATCAGAAGAGCGTTGGCCTCAACCTCACGAGAGCATCCCTTGATGCAGCTACGAAATATCCATGGAGCAATCAAGTTAATCCTCGTAAGTTCGGTGTTTATGCAGATGATGTGGAGATTTTCAATTGGATGCGCCAAGGCGCACCTGAAGGACGCAAATGTATTGAAGCGCAGATCATGGATTGGTCGGATGATTGTGCATATTCAGTTCACGATTTAGAGGATGCAATCTTTGCTGGCCAAGTCACCGTCAATGACTTCGAACGCGATTTTGATGTTCTCTTCTCGGTGATGACCCATGATTACAAGAGCGATGCAACCAAGGAAGAGGCAGCTGATGCACTCACCCGCCTGGCCTCGCTCTCATGTTGGCCACGTGGATTTGACCGAACCCATGCATCTCTGGCACGTTTGAAAGATACGACCTCGCAGTTGATTGGTCGTTTTGTCGGAGCGGCAGAGCGCGAAACCCGTGCTGTTCACGGAGCGGGGAACCTCTCTCGCTATAGCGCCGATTTAGTCATTCCGCGCGAGGCAGTCATCGAAGTTGATTTCCTCAAGGCTGTCGCCGGCCACTACCTCATCAATGCAGCAGCATCGCAAGAGCGTTATGAGAAGCAGCAGATTGTTATCCGCGAACTAGTAGAGATGCTCTATGCCAAGGCGCCACTTGAGCTCGACCCTATCTTTGAAGATGATTGGAAGCGCTCCACCAATGACTCAGAGCGCCTTCGCGTTGTCATTGACCAGATTGCCAGCCTGACCGATCCCGGTGCCTACGCTCTCCATGCCCATCTCCGTGGCAATTCCGGTAAGTAAGGTTAAGGTTGCAACATGAGCGGTCGCATTAGAGATGAGGATGTCCAATACATCCGCGATCGTGCTGCCATCGATGAAGTTGTCGGAGATTATGTTCAATTAAAGAACGCCGGTGGCGGACAGAAGAAGGGTCTCTGCCCCTTCCATGATGAGAAATCACCTTCCTTTCATGTCACTCCAAGTAAGGGATACTTTCACTGCTTTGGTTGTCAGACCGGTGGCGATGTCATCGCCTTCTTAATGAAGATTGACCACCTCTCCTTTACAGAGACGATTGAACGTCTAGCAGATCGCATGGGCTATACCTTGCGCTATGAAGAGTATGCCGGCGGGACAAAAGCACCGGTGGGAAATCGCTCTCGCCTTGTTGCAGCACATCTTGAAGCGGCAAAGTTCTTTCAAAACCTACTCAACACATCAGCTGATGCTGCATATGGTCGCGAGCTCCTCACAAAACGTGGCTTTGATCGAGCAGCATGTGAAGCATTCGGTGTTGGCTATGCACCTAATGGGTGGGATGTGCTGACTAAGCATCTGCGCGCTCTCAACTTCACTATTGAAGAGCTCGAACTCGCAGGGCTATCTAAGATGGGCGAACGTGGTCCCATTGATAAGTTCCGCAACCGCTTAATGTGGCCGATTAGAGATATCACCGGCGATGTCGTTGGTTTTGGAGCCCGCAAGTTAGCCAGCGATGAAGAAGATCAGGGCCCTAAATATCTCAACACATCTGAGACCCCCATCTATAAGAAGAGCCAAGTCCTCTACGGCCTCGATGTGGCGAAGAAAGAGATTGCTAAAAAGCGCCAGGTCGTTGTCGTTGAAGGCTATACCGATGTAATGGCTTGCCACCTTGCAGGAATTACAACTGCGGTGGCAACATGTGGAACAGCATTTGGCCCAGACCATATCCGCATCATCCGCAGATTGCTGATGGATGATGATGCATTCCGTGGTGAAGTGATCTTCACCTTCGACGGCGATGCCGCCGGACAGAAAGCTGCGATGCGAGCATTTAACGAAGATCAAAAGTTTGTGACACAGACCTTCGTTGCCGTCGAACCTGATGGCTTAGATCCATGTGACTTGCGACAGAATAAAGGTGATCTCGCACTTCGCGATTTGATTGCTCGACGTATTCCGCTCTTTGAATTTGCGATTAAGACCGAGCTCAAGCAACATAATCTCGATACCGCCGAAGGTCGCATCAACGCTCTCAATGCAACTGCGCCACTTGTTGCGCAGATTCGCGATAAGTCACTCCGCCCTGAATACACACGACTCCTCGCAGGTTGGTTAGGTGTTGAGGTAGAACTCGTCTCGCGCGCAGTCTCTGTCGGTGCTCGCAATATTCCAGCCCAACGTGATAACCATGAGACACATGGCGAAGAGCCACAGAGCGATACCTCGTGGCGACCAGACCCACTAGAGCCATCGTTGATGCTCGAGCGCGAAGTGCTCAAGGCGCGCGTTCAACTTCCCGCCCTTGTTGGTTCATGGAGCACAATTGAAGATGGATCTTTTACCCATCCGGCATATAAGGCTCTAGCCTCAACAATAAATTCATTGGGAGCTACTCGTGCATTTACGACCGAGGAGATTGCTGACCCTCAGATGAAGGCGCTCTTCACCGAACTCTCTGTCGAACCAATCCGAGCAGATGGTGAAATCACTGAGCGATATGTGGCAAGTATTGTTGCGCGACTTCGTGAGGTCGGAATCAGTCGAGCAATCGCCGATCTCAAATCCCGCCTCCAGCGACTCAATCCAGTCGAAAATGGCGAGGAGTACAACGCCGCCTTCGCCCAGTTGGTGGCCTTGGAGAGCGCCCGCCGAACCTTGCATGAATTGGCGGTCGGGAGCCTTTAATTTTGTCGCTCTCGTAGGCGTGCGATAGAGTGCGTCTTCGCACGATGCTATTCCCTGATAGCTCAACGGCAGAGCAGTCGACTGTTAATCGACAGGTTCTTGGTTCGAATCCAAGTCAGGGAGCATATGAAGAAGAACGAGGAGTTCGACCGCCGCACAACTCTGCGCGGCGCTCTTCTCGTTGCACTCACCTCGATCACAACGCTGCTCACAAAAGAGTCAGCGACTGCAGCGTCGACTAACATCATCAAAACCTCAAAGCTCAAGGTCGGAGCGACGCACTCTTTCACCACAGCAAAGCAGGGAATTCCGGCAATTCTCTTTCGCACCAAGACCGGCGTCTTCGCCTACTCCACTATCTGCACCCATCAAGGTTGCACCGTTACCTATAACAAGAGTAAGAAGAGCCTGATCTGCCCATGCCATGGAGCTCAATTCGATCCATTGAAGGGTGCAAAGCCAACCACAGGGCCGGCTGAGACTCCGCTTGCAGCAATCAAGGTTGCAATCAAGGGCGCTTGGGTCGTCGAACTCTAATAAAGCTCAAGATTTCATAACAGGAAATTCTCAGCAACAAGGGGCATCATTTCCCTCATGAGAAATGCAAAAGTCATAGCCGCGTTCGTTGCAGGAGTTGCTGTCGCTGGAGGCGTTGCAACAGCTGCCACAAATCCAACATCAACCGTTAATGCTTGCGCAGATACTCGCACCAAGGTCTTGTACTTGGCCACCAATGGAACATGCACAGGCACCCGCACGCCAGTAGTCATTGGCAGTGGATCCACAATGGATGCGAAGACGATTGCCTCTCTCGTGACACCTTCTGTGGTTTCAGTAAAGGTCACCACAACAAGCGGTGGTGGCAATGGCTCAGGCTCTATCTACAAAACCAGCGCCACAACGAGCTATATCGTTACCAATAACCATGTTGTTGAAGATGCGGCAACCAGTGGCACCATCACTATCGAGCTCGTAGATGGCAGCCAATATAAAGGCACCATCGTTGGACGTGATGCCAATTACGATTTAGCTGTTGTGAAGATCAGCGCCGGAAATCTTCCCGTGATTGCAATTGGCGACTCCTCGAAGGTCAGCGTTGGCGATCCAGTCCTCGCTATTGGATCTCCCTTGGGTCTTGCCAACACTGTGACGAGCGGAATCATCTCCTCTCTCAATCGCCCGGTGACAACTGGCTCTACCGGCGCTGAGTCCTATGTCAATGCAATTCAGACAGATGCAGCGATCAACCCGGGAAACTCAGGTGGAGCCCTCGTTGATGCGCAAGGTCGCCTCATCGGCGTTAACTCGGCTATCGCCACTTTGAGCTCAGGCGGAACAAGTGGAAATATCGGTCTTGGCTTCTCCATTCCTATCACTGAAGGAAAGCGAATCATCGACGAGATCATCGCCACTGGTAAATCAACGCGTCCAGTTCTCGGTGTCTTCTTCGACTCCACCTACACAGGAATCGGCGCAAAGATTTCACGACTAAGTGCAGGCGAGGCTGCCGAGAAGGCTGGTATCCCAGCGGGATCGATCATTACCGCTATCAATGGCGTGAAGACCCCTGATACCGAGAGCGCGATTGTAAGAATTCGTTCACTTGTACCAGGCGCATCAGCGACTGTGACGGTAACTCTTCCAACAGGTGGAGAGAAGACCTACAAGGTCACACTAGGTTCAGCTGCAAGCTCTACCAATTAATGGAGTAGGCGGGCTGAAGCACCTGCGCTAGGCAGCGATGTGAAGAAGCGTGGCGCCTTAAAACCCTTCTCGCTATAAGACTTCTTGATCGCCTCTTTTACTGCATCAATCTGATCTGCCTTGATCAGTGCAATTGCACTGCCGCCAAAGCCACCACCGACCATGCGAGAACCGAGCGCACCTGTGGCTAGAGATGCATCCACTGCAGCATCGAGCTCTGGACAGGAGACGGTGTAATCATCACGGAGCGAGATATGAGATTCATTGATCAAGCGTCCCAAAGTTGTGAAATCTGAGGCCTTAAGAGCTGCGACCGCATCTTTAACGCGTGCTATCTCAGTAACAGCGTGACGAGCACGAATGTACTCAACCTCTGTGATCTCACTCCTTCTGGAATCTAGAACTTCCATAGTGAGATTACGCATTGAAGGAATTGAAAATTTGGCAGCTACTGCTTCACATGACGCGCGACGTTCTGCGTAGCCACCATCTACAAGAGCGTGATGAGCTTGAGTATCGATGATGAGGAGCTCTAGCCCTTGCGATGCAACATCAAAGGGGACTGACTCTGTGGTGAGGTCGCGACAATCAAGGAGGAGGGCAGAGCCTTCACGACCCATTAGTGAAACAGATTGATCCATGATGCCACAAGGCATCCCAACGTAATCGTTCTCCGCTTTCTGCGTTGCTCGTGCGAGATCTTCAAGTGATTTATCAAGAGAGAAGAGGGCGTTGAGACCGACTGCAACAGAGCATTCAAGAGCTGCAGAAGATGAAAGCCCTGCTCCTGATGGAACATGGCCATCGACCAAGATATCTACGCCAGATGAAATTTCTAGAGTCCAGATAACGCCGAGAACATACTTCTCCCATTCACCTGCGCTACCTGGCTTCACATCCTTGATATCTATAGTGAAGATGCGGTTCTTGCGCTGCTGAGATGCAATGCGTACTAGACCATCGTTATTGCGAGCGATGGCAGCATAGCTGCGATCTGCAATTGCAAAGGGGAGTACAAAACCTTCGCTGTAATCAATATGTTCGCCAATGAGATTAACTCTCCCTGGCGCTTCAGCCAACACCTGCGCTCTATGGCCGAAAAGCTCTTGAAAAGCACTCTCTAGCGTCGCCATTGAATTAAAGCTTTACATCTTTGAGTTGTTGGGCAGACTGCTCTGGCTTCATATCCATAATGAATGCACCCATCGCAGATTCAGAGCCAGCAAGATACTTTAACTTTCCTGGCGCACGGCGCACAGAGGTAATCTGCCAGTGAAGACGCAAGAGATCGCGCCCCTGACGAACCGGAGCTTGATGCCAGGCAGCGATATATGCCATCTCAATACCAAATACGCCATCAAGGCGTTGCATGACCTCGATTGCAATCGATGGGAATGAATCGCATGCCGCAGGGGAGAGCTCGGTGAGATCTGCAACTGGCTGCAGCGGAACTACATGAATCTCAAATGGATAGCGTGATGCATAAGGGGTGTAGGCGACCCAATGTTCATTACGGGCGATGATGCGCACTCCATCACGAAGTTCGCGAGCTAGGACATCCTCGAAGAGGACGTGGCCGGTCTTCTCCTTATGTGCTCGAGCTACAGCGAGCATCTTTTGCACGCGTGGTGGAAGGTATGAATATGCGTAGATCTGACCGTGAGGATGGGCGAGAGTGACGCCAATTTCTTCACCGCGATTTTCAAATGGAGCGATATGTTCAATATAGGGCAGCTGTGAGAGCTCTTCGGTGCGATCGCGCCATGCTTCAAGAAGGGTGCGCACGCGCTGTGGCGAGAGAGTCTTAAAGGAACCGCCGTGATCGCCGGTAAAGCAGATTACTTCACACTTTCCAGCGGCAACGCCCTCATCGGTATCGGCTCCCACTAAATCGGGTAGAGCGAAATCTCCCTCGGGTGGGCGAAGAGATGGTGAGCGATTATCAAAGACGACGACCTCATACTCTGATTCAGGGATCTCTGTGAGGAGCTCACCGGTTGTCGGACAGAGGGGACATAACTCTTTCGGTGGAAGGAAGATACGTCCTTGGCGATGGGCAGCCATTGCTACCCACTCATTGACCAAGGGATCTAAGCGAAGCTCACCAATACCTGGTTGCTCCTCCTTCTCGCGCTGATCGGCAACGGAACGAGTCTGGCCTGCGGTGTCGTAATAGCGAATAGTGCGACCGTCGTTCATCGTGCGGTCGGTTCGAATTACACCAGCGGAAAGCTCTTTAATCTCGTTGATTGCGCTCATAATGGAGTAACTCTATAACGGTTAAGCCCAATTAAGTGTGCGCTCGATTGCTTTCTTCCATCCAGAATAGCCAGTGGCACGATCTTCAGCTGTTGAAGTTGGGCTCCAACGACGAGATTGCTGCCATTGCTTCTTCAAATCATCGGTAGTGGCCCAGACACCAACTGCAAGACCTGCTGCATATGCCGCCCCGAGAGCAGTCGTCTCGGTGATAAGTGGGCGAGTGATATCGATTCCCATAATATCTGCCTGCATCTGCATGCAGAGTGAGTTTGCAGTGATTCCACCATCGACTCGCATCTCAGCCATCGGAACTCCAGAGTCTGCAACCATCGCATCCATCACATCGCGTGTCTGATAACAGATCGCCTCTAAAGCTGCGCGAGCTAAATGCGCTTTCGTTGCAGCGCGAGTTAATCCCACAATCACACCGCGGGCATCACTTCGCCAGTAGGGAGCAAAGAGTCCTGAGAATGCAGGAACAAAGTAGACGCCAGCTGTATCGAGAACAGAGGATGCGAGCGCCTCAGTTTCTGCCGCATGGCTGATGATGCCTAGTTGATCACGGAGCCATTGAATGGCCGAGCCAGTGACAGCAACTGATCCCTCTAGGGCATAACGAGCTGGTTCATCTCCGAATTTGTAACAGACAGTTGTGAGTAGCCCGTTCTTTGATCGGACGATATCTGTTCCGGTATTGAGAAGAGCGAAGTTACCGGTTCCATATGTTGTCTTCGATTCACCCCTATCGAAACAGACCTGACCGACCATTGCTGCCTGTTGATCGCCGAGAATTCCTGCAATGGGAACAGAGGCGCCGAGTGGGCCATGTGGATTGGTCTGAGCATAAATTTCAGAGGATGATTTAATGGTCGGAAGAACTGCGAGCGGAATTCCTAAGATATCAAGGAGCTCTTGATCCCAATCGAGGGTCTCTAAATTCATCAGCAAGGTGCGACTGGCGTTGGTGACATCGGTGAAGTGGACTCCACCTTGGGTTCCGCCAGATAAATTCCAGAGCAACCAACTATCGATTGTGCCAAAGCGTGCGGTGCCTGCCTCAATGGCTGCTCTCACTGCCGCTGAATTTTCAATAAACCAGTGCATCTTGCTTCCGGCAAAGTAGGGAGCAACAGTCAGACCGCTCTTATGAGTCAGCGTAGCTCGCGCGGCTTTAGGTAGTGATTCCAGGAATGCCGCCGTGCGGACATCCTGCCAAACAATCGCATTGTGAAGCGGCTGACCGGTAGTGATATCCCAGGCAACGGTAGTTTCGCGCTGGTTGGTAATGCCGATGGAGGCGAGATCAGAACCGAGAAGGTTGGCCTGCTTTAAGGCGCCGGCAATCACCTCTTGGACGCGATCCCAGATTTCTGCCGCATCATGCTCGACCCAGCCCGCCTGCGGAAGTATCTGACGATGTTCTAATTGATGTTGGCCAACAACTTTTCCGCCCTGATCAAAGATCATAAAGCGAGTACTGCTCGTTCCTTGGTCCAAACTGCCTACGAATGCCATATCCTTAAGCCTACTCAATTGAACGGGAAATCGGTATACCCACGATGTTTTCATCTGAACTCGGACCAGAAGAGCGCGATGCTGCGATTGAATCCCTTGCCACGGAAGAGTTCGATATTCTCGTTGTTGGTGGGGGAGTCACCGGTGCTGGCGCCGTTCTCGATGCAGCATCACGCGGCCTCAAGGTCGCTCTGGTTGAGGCGCGCGATATCGCATCTGGCACATCAAGTCGTTCAAGCAAATTAATTCACGGCGGCCTTCGCTATCTCGAGCAGTACGACTTTAAGTTAGTCCGAGAAGCGCTCCATGAGCGCGAACTGATGGTCTCTTCACTGAGCCCTCACCTTGTGAAGCCAGTTGGATTTCTCTATCCACTTCACGAGAAGTTGAAAGAGCGCACCTATGTCGGTGCAGGTCTTGCTCTCTATGACGTTCTCCGTGGTTTTCAACGGGCACTTCCTTGGCATAAACACATCTCTGGAAAGAAGATTGCAGAGATCGCTCCCTCACTTCGTCCAGATATCGTCACAGGTGCAGTCAAGTATTACGATGCACAGGTCGATGATGCTCGCCACACAATGACTATTGTCCGAACTGCTCGTCGCCATGGTGCAACGATTGCTACTCGTGTTGAAGTTGATCAATTGATTAAAGATGGCAAGAAGGTAGTCGGCGCTACCGTGATTGATACCGTAACGGGCAAGAAGTTCAACGTTTCAGCGAAAGCTGTTGTGATGTGTGCAGGTATCTGGAGCGATGAGATGCACCAACGCTTTGGCCTCAAGGCTGGTTACGGCGTAACAATGTCTAAGGGCGTTCATATAGTTGTGCCGGGTAGCGCCATCAAATCAGATACTGGAATTATTCTTAAGACTGCAATCTCTGTCCTCTTCCTCATCCCATGGGGAGATAAGTGGATTGTTGGAACAACTGATACTCCCTATGATGGAGATCGCGCCCATCCCTATGCAACATCTGAAGATGTTCAATACATTTTGGATCAAGCAAATAAGGTTCTCGATCCGCAGCTTAAGCGGGAAGAGATTATCGGCGTCTATGCCGGCCTTCGCCCATTGGTAGCAAATACCAAGGGTTCGGCTACAACAAAGCTCTCACGCGAACATACGTCAGATCGCTCTGCACCAGGCTTTGTCAGCATCGCTGGCGGCAAATACACCACCTACCGCGTTATGGGCAAAGATGCGATTGATCTCGCAGTCACCGACTTACGTCGCATCGTAAAATCTTCGTGCACTGAAAAGCTTCCACTCGTCGGAGCAGATGGCTACTTCGCACTTACCCAGCAGAGCGCACAGATTGCAGCGCAGTTTGGTCTCGATGAGAAAACGATTATTCACCTTCTCAATCGTTACGGCTCGCTAATTAGCGAAGTGCTCGAACTCATTACTGAGGATAAGAAGTTGGCTAAGCCACTCGCAGAGGGACTTCCATACCTCAAGGCTGAGATTGTTTATGCCGCAAGCCATGAGGGAGCGATGTCGGTAGATGATGTGATCTCTCGCCGCACACGACTTGCCTTTGAAGCGCCTCACGCAGGAATTGATCTAGCTGAAGATATTGCAACTCTCATCGCACCTGTCCTTGGTTGGGGTGCAAAGGAGAAGAAGGCATCAGTTGCTGAATATAAGGTGGGAGTTGCAGCAGAGGTTGAGGCGCTGGAAGCTCTCATCAAAGCGTGATTAAGAGTTAATTCTTAATCTGATTTCGACAGCTATCTGTATTGGCAGGTTTTGGCGTTGCTTCAGGCTTTGGAGATGGCGTTGGTGATGGTGCAACACCTTGCTCAACGGTAAATGTGACTCTTGTGGCTGCGGTGCTATGTGTTCCAGATGGATCTTCAAAGCGAAGCTCACCATTCCAGGTGCCAGCCATATCTGTCTTTAGCGCCACTTTCCATACTCCGCTGGTGGAGCGGACAACTGATTGTGTGAACTTTAGCTGAACTGGATTTCTTCCAGAAATAAACTTCACATCACCGGTCACGACAGGAGAGCTATCTGGGCGCAATACCTGTAATGCAAAGGTCACATATTTATTGGTAGTAGTGGCAGAGATGTAATCAATGACCATCGTTGAAGTTTCATCATGAGGCATCAGATCAATCTCTTCTGGTACCCACGTTCCAGTGGCTAGTGCTAGGAAAGATTCTTGCGTTCCACGAAATACATTGAGATCTAGGCGGTTTCCTGGAACTCCATACTTAGGTGCGATTCCACACGATGTGTACTGCCAGAGAATCCATTGAGATTTACAGGAAGAAGTTGTCCAGGAGTGGACATAACAGCCGACGCTCTTGACTCCTGGTTGAGCAGTTGGAATCGCAGGATCAATTGCATATTGTGCAAGCCAGAGTGGGTATTGGGCTAACCCTCTATCGCGAACCATCGAGCCTTCAAGGAAGTTTGGGTATGAGTAGAAGATAGGGGTGCGTCCAGTCTTCTCTTTAAGCGTTGAGAGAAAAGCCTTTGCCCAGGTAGTTACCGCGCTCTTAGTCGCCCGTTTGGAACACGATTTATTTGCACGGTAGCGGATGCAATTGTTCTCAAGATCAAGGGCATAAGGCAGATCCATCTCGTTATATCCACCCATAGATGCAAGGCGCCAGAGCGCCTTCTGTGCTTGAACCTTCGCATCTTTCACGATGGCACTTGTTGACGTGACATCCGGCAGCACCGCATAGTGATAGAAACCGGTATAAATGCCAGCTTCTTGCGCCCCTCTTCGATCGGCTGCAACATATTTGACGGCAAGTCGATCTGCATCTTGACGTGAATCTGATGCCTTAATCATGACAAAGCGCAGGCCGGCTGCATGCATCTTTACAAAGTTAATTGGCTTATCACCTGGATGTTGCCAGCGACTGATATCGGCTCCATGGATGCGACTGCCGGGACCGGCCATTGAAATTACCGACTCTTGTGGCGCAGCAAGTGAAGGTGGGGCGGTGATTGGGAAGGAGAGCATCGTGAAGGCCGAGAATATGGCGATAAATTTCTTCTTCAGCATGAGCTCTAAAATTCGTCTCAACTATTTTTCAAGAACGACGACAGAGATTCCGAAGATGTCACGAATAACGCTCTGCAGTTGAGGGGCCATCCGAGCCCGAGCCTCTCGGTAGTCGTGGCCCATTGCGAGCTTTGAAGAATCGGTGAAGTCGAGAGTGAGGCGACCGTTATCGAATGATTCAAGGCGGCCATCGAAGAAGGCTATCCATGCAACGCGATTGGCCCGCTCTAATTGGTCGAGAACTTCATTCCACCGAGCGCGAAGATCTGCAACAGTGAGGTCGGAGTTCATACCCCGACTTTACCCCAGTGGGGTTATCTAGATCGCGTGCTCGCGCGGTGAACCGAGCCATTTGTAGTACTCGGAGGCGAGAATCACACGCATATTCCGCCCTTTCTCATGGACCACATGGAGATGCTGAGCGATTCGAGTAATTGTCTGTTCCACAGATTTCTCGCTAACAAAGCGAGCCTTGCCGATATCTGAATTACTCAAACCAAGGGCTAAGAGTCGTAAGGTCTCAATCTGAATATCGGTCAATGAATTCAGTGATGAGTTCCAATCATTGGCCAACCAATCTGTATGCACCCCAGGCTTGATGGCAATCTCTATAGCAACTCTAATCTCCCTGAGATCGACGAGAGCAGATTTCTCGATCAGCTGCGATCCTTCAGGAAGACGTTCCTGGCGGATGCCATAGAGACGTAGGTCAGGGGAGTCGGTCAAGATCACAATTCCCAAGGAGGGGTTGAGTGCGCGTAACTCTTGCAAGAGATCAGTGCATCCGTGATCACATCCTTGAAGGTTGATCAAAATAGCGTCAGGGTTAATTGCTTCAAAGAGTTGTCGCGCCGTCTCGATATCCGGTGCTTGACCGACTACATCGAGACTTTGTAGACGTAATGAATCTGCGAGAGTTGCTAATTCAAAACGATTGCAATCGAGAATGAGAATTCGTGGCTTATCAAGCTGGATAGTTGTCATGGCGCGACGCTACCGAGCAAAGTGAGCGCGGGGTATCAATGTGATGGAGTTGTGAAGTAATCGTGAGGAAAAAAGAGGGTGAGCCCTAATTAGGCGAGAATCTTTCCTATCGCTTCAGGTATTGCGGAGATAATCGCTGAGGCGCTAATCGGTGCATTTCCAGATGTTCCGCCAGATGCAATCAGTGCCGCGCGATTATGAATAAAGGCACCAGTCGCCGCAACATCTGCAAGCCTCTTCACATCGTTAAGAATTTCAATGTAATTGGTTGCAATCAAGGCTCCGATAATTCCCGCTAGAACATCACCACTGCCGGCAGTTGCCAACCACGGGGTCGCCGCTGGAAGTTCAATGACATAACTATCTTGTGCGATGAAGGTTCTTGATCCCTTGAGTAAGACAGTGACAGCTAGGAGCTCTGAAGCTTTCTCTGCCCATTCACGTGGGTTGGATTCAATCAGCTCTGCACTTGCGATGAGACCTCGCGCCTCGAGAAGCTGTGATAGCTCACCTGCATGCGGAGTGATGAGAGTTGGCTGCTCGAGTGAACCTGCCAGGTAGAGCGCACCTGCATCAAGAATGGTGGGCACGCTCTGTCGATCGAGAAGTACGAACCAGCGATGGCGTAACCATGTTGTGAAATCACTATATTTCTTTGAACTCACACCAGAGCCGGCAAGCCAGGC
>Ga0222712_10001358_pt1 | contig 30334 bp, 26 predicted proteins | sample C33_657DmetaG_FD_165043 | JGI IMG/M metagenome (GOLD analysis project Ga0222712, IMG submission 165043) | Estuarine water microbial communities from San Francisco Bay, California, United States - C33_657D | ecosystem: Environmental > Aquatic > Marine > Unclassified | place: USA: California...
ATTGTGCGCCTGAGAAGCCCCAGCGCTTGATTGAGTGCTGCATCGCTGCGAGGGCGCAGCTCCCACACCCACACCCACACCCACACCCACACAGCACCTGCCCCCTCCTTGAAGGCCAGGCTCAAAACACCGCGTGGTCGCCACGGTTTATGGTCACTCTGCCCGCGACCAAGTCCGCATAAAAATCTTTCAGGGTCTGCCTACCGGTGGAGGGCGTGGCATCAGCGTCATAGCGCCCTTGCAGCGGGTCCCAAACCAGCATGGATTCAGTGGCGTAATAGCGACCGATGCGGGCAAGCTCAGCCTTGTCTTTCAATCGCGGCAGCAACAGGCCGCCTAGGCTGAGCGCAGAAATGATGGCATCGAGCAGAGCCACCGGCACCTGCTTGAATCTGGGCGACTGGCCCAGGGCCTGGAAGAGCAGCTCACCTTGCTCGCGCGCGGTCAGTGCCGGCCCGGGGCCACCGATGGGCAGGATCTGGCGATGGCGGCTGCTGTCGGCGATACAGTCCACCAGAAATTGAGCCAGGTCGGCATCGCTGATGGGTTTACAGGCGGTCAAGCTGCCGTCACCGAACATCAGAAAGGGCTTGCCCCGGCGCAGCCGCTCGAGCTGGCCGGCCAGAGACTTGAAAAAAGCGGTTGGCCGAACAATCGAATAGTTCAGACCCGATTCAATCAAGGTCTGCTCAAAAGCCAGCTTGGCCTGCTGAAATGCCAGTTGAGGCTTTTGTACGCAAATGGCCGACAGCAAAATCATCTGCCCAACCCCGGCTTGCTTGGCCGCTGCGAGCGCGTGGACATGGGCCTGATGGTCGATCGCCCAGGCGTCTTTGGGCGCGCCCGAGCGCGAGGCCATGCACGACAGCAGTACGTCGAAATGCTCACCCTGAAAACCGTCGCTCAATACAGAAGCCGGATCCCTCACATCAGCCTGTCGCAACTGAGCGCCCGCGAGCGGGCCATCGGCGGGCGCGCGGCTCTTCTGCGCACCGCGGCCAGGCTTTGCCCGTACCCCGCAAACCACCTCATGCCCTGCGCGCAGCAGGGCCTGCACAGTGGCGCGTCCAATGGTGCCCGTGCCGCCGAGGACAAATACACGTTCAGGCATGAAAGGATTGATGTGAGGTGAGGGGAGTTCGGGCAGCATCTTAAACCCCGCTTGGTGCAGGGCATTGCGCCTTGCCGCCTCGTTCGCACACGCTCTATGATCGTGCAATGCGCCGACTCCTGTGTTTTTTGATCATGGCAATGCAACTGTTCGCAGGCAGTGCCTGGGGTCAGCGTGGGCTCATGGCAGATACACCAGACGCACCAGTTGCACCCTGCCATGAGGCTGTGTTTGCGCAGCAATCCGCGGCGCAGCTCCAGACGTCCGTCCACGCGATCCATACCCAGCAGGCAACTCAAGACTCGGCGGCCGAGCGCCCAAGCCAACTACACCCGCATTGCCAGCATTGCTGCGCTGTGGGAATGGGCAGCGTTGCACCGCCCGCCTTGGCCCCGTCCCCCCAAAGGACGCCGGTCAGCGATCCTTGGGTTTGGGTCAGTTTGAGTTCGCCCCCAGACCTGCGCCCCCCGATTTGAAGCATGAAGCCTTGACTGTCTGGCCAGCCTCCTGAAGGAGGTTGGCTGCCGTTTCGTTTTCATGCCTCAAAGGCGCAGGATAGATTCATGAGTTTTGCTTTTCAACATCACCACGGTGCCATGCTGCTCAAGTACAGCGGCATCAGCTTCATATCGGGCGCCGTCAACCACGGCTTTTTCAGCGGCGAGCGCTCGCTCTGGACTGCTGCGGCTGGCATGGCGCTGTTTGTGCTCGGCGCTGTGCTGGAGCACCGCCTTGCCCAGGATCCGTCGCAGGCCTCGCGGGGGCTGCTGCGCACCTTGATCATAGGGTCGCTGTTGTCCATCGGACTAGGCTTTTTTACCGGCGGCCTGCAGCACTTCCCGGACTCGCCGGCCCGCAGCGCCTGGGTGGTGCCGCTGGGCTTTTTGATCTCGGTCCCTGCACTGGCCCTGGACGGCAAGCATGCTTGGGGCCGCGGCAGTTGGATGTATAGCGTGGTGCTTGGCGTCGTAGTCACAGCCTCAAGCTATGGCACTTGGCAATGGCTGGAGCGCAATCCCCAGTATCTGGGGGCGCACGCACACGCCAGCTCTGAGAGCCCGGCCACCAGCGCGCTGACCGCCCTGACCGTAGGGCGCAGCATCGATATCCGCATGGACGATCAGATGCGCTTTACCCCCAATACCCTGGAAGTACAGGCTGGCGAGACGGTACGCCTGGTGGTGCGCAACGAGGGTAAGGTGCTCCATGAGTTGGTGCTGGGCACAGATCAGCAAATCCGTGAACATGCCCAAGAGATGAAAAAAGCCGGTTCGCACGATACGCACGCTCACGACAGCGCCGGCTCCGCCGCCATTCAAGTACAGCCTGGGCAGACCGGCGAACTGGTGATCCGCTTCGCGCAGCCCGGCAGCTACCAGATGGCCTGCCTGGTGCCCGGTCACTACGAGGCCGGTATGCGCGGTGCGCTCAAGGTCAGCGCTTCAGCCTCGACGCAGGCCGCACCTAAAGCGGCTGACCACGACCACAGCAAGCACAAGCACTAAGAGGGCTGCGGCAGTCGGCACGCCTGCGGAGGGAGGGTGGGGTCGCTCAGGCGACCCCACCCCAAGGCGTTTTTTGCTTTTTTGGGGGGAGGTGCATGCTGCATCCCTGCGGCAAAGCATCCCGGTGGCGGGACACCCCTGCGGTTTACAAACTTGCTCTGCCTGCTTATCGGCTCAGACGGAGCAGACTAAAATCCCAGTTTGCGTCGATTTTCGAAACATTTTTCCAAAACTGGAAATTCTTGTATGACCGCACCTACCGCCTTCGGCCGCGTCCTGCCCCTGAACAAGGTCTGGCTGAGCAAGCTTGCGCCGGAAGAGGTGATCGAGCCGGATCTGCCCATCGTGGACACCCACCATCACCTCTGGGCTGCCCTGCCGGCAGCCCTGCCGCAGGGCGATGGCAAGGAAGACCACACCTATTTGCTCGAGCAATTCGCGCAGGACGTGGACAGCAGCCATCACACCCTGGCTACGGTCTACGTGGAATGCCACAACGCCTACCGCGACAGCGGCCCCGCGGCCTTCAAGCCGGTGGGCGAGACTGAATTTGCCGCCGCCATTGGTGCCGCCAGTGACGCGAGCCGACCAGGCAAGGCGCGCATTTGCGCGGGCATCGTCGGCTCGGCCGACCTCAGCCTGGGTGCGCCGGTGCGGGCCGTGCTGGAGGCCCATATTGAGGCGGGGCAGGGGCGCTTTCGGGGGGTGCGGGCCACCGCCGGCTACGACCCGGACCCTATCATCGGCAACACCAGCCCGGTGCCTGGCGTCTACCTGCGACCGCAATTCCGTCAGGGGGTGGCCGAACTCACAGCCTTGGACCTGAGTCTGGACGCCTGGGTGTTTTTCCATCAGCTGGGCGATCTGATCGATCTGGCCCAGGCCTGCCCTGATACCCCCATCATCATGGGCCACTGCGGCGGCCCTTTGGGCTATGGCCCGTATACCGGTAAGCGCGATGAGGTGTTTGCCCATTGGAAAAAGCAGGTCACGCAGTTGGCCGCTTACCCCAATGTGGTGGCCAAGCTCGGCGGCATGATGATCCGGCTGGCCGCTATTGACTACGGCAAGCTGCCTGCGCCGCCCTCGTCGGCCGAGATCGCTGCCCTGTGGCGGCCTTATATCGAAACTTGTATTGAGCTCTTCGGTGCCGAGCGCTGCGTGTTCGAGAGCAACTTTCCGGTCGAAAAACAGGGCGCCAACTGGGTCACCCTGTGGAACGCCTTCAAGCGCATCACCGCAGGGGCTTCTGCGTCTGAAAAGCTGGCCTTGTACAGCGGCACAGCGCAGCGGGTTTACCGCCTGTGACACCATGACCATCACCCGGCCGCTTCAGGGCGTGCGCGTCCTCGAAATCGCCTCCATCGTCTTCGGGCCGCTGGCATGCCAGTACCTGGGCGATATGGGCGCTGAGGTGATCAAGCTTGAACCGCCTGAAGGCGACCGTACCCGGGTGATGGGCCCCAAGCGCAGCCCCAAGATGGGCTCCTTCTTTCTGAGCAACAACCGCAACAAGCGCAGCATCGTGGCCGACCTTAAGACGCCCGAAGGGCGCGAGATCCTGCACGCGCTCTTGGGCCAGACGGATGTGCTGCTGCACTCCATGCGCAGTTCGGCCGCTGAGCGCTTGGGGTTGGGCTATGAGGCCTTGGCGGGCCAGCACCCGCGGCTGATCTACTGCCATGTGGCAGGCTACGGCGAAGACGGTTTGTACGCCGGCCGCGCAGCTTACGACGACATCATCCAGGCGGCCTCTGGCTTGGCGCATCTGCAAACCGTGATCGCCGGCCAGCCACGCTTCATCCCGACCATCGTGGCCGACAAAATCAGCGCTCTGCATGCCGCGTATGCGGTGGCGATGGCGCTCATTCAGCGCTCGCAGACCGGCCTGGGGCAACAGGTCGATGTGGCCATGTTTGAGACCCTGGCGGCCTTCAATATGAGCGAGCACCAGTGGGGCACCACCTTCGAGCCGCCGATTGCGCCCATGGGCTACGAGCCGGTGAGCAGCGCCTCGCGTCGGCCCTACAAGACGCTGGACGGCTACTTGGTCCTCCTGCCTTATAACGACAGCGACTGGCACCGGTTTTTCGCCCTGGCCGGTTGCCCCGAGGTGATGCAAGATGAGCGCTTCGCCACCTTTACCGCGCGACAGAAGAATTTCCGACTGGTCTGGGACGAGGTCGAGCGACAAGTGGCCCTCAAGACCAATGAAGAGTGGTTGTCCTTGCTGACGCCCGAAGACATTCCGTTTTCAGTGGTCAACAGCCTTGATGATCTTTTGCACGACCCACACCTGAACAGCGTGGACTTCTGGCAGATCCGTCAGCACCCCTCTGAAGGGGCTCTGCGCTATGCCAAGGTGCCGATTCAGATGAGCGGCGCCCGCACCGATATTGCCCGCCTGCAGCCACAGTTGGGTGAGCACACCCGCGACATCCTGCTGGAATGTGGCTTCGAGGCAGACCGCATCGCGCCTTGGCTGGAGCCAGGCGGCCCCTGCCATCCTCAACTGAACTGACAACTCTTCCAACATCACCATGATCCCAAGAACCCTGTTTAACGCCGAGCATGAGCTGTTTCGCGATGCTGTGCGTCGCTTTGTCCAGGAGCAGGTTACGCCCTTTCACGGCCAATGGGAGAAGGATGGTCAGATTCCACGCGAGCTCTGGCGCAAGGCTGGCGAGCTGGGCATGCTGTGCTGCAATGTGCCCGAATCCTATGGCGGTGTAGGCGGCAGCTTTTTGCACAGCACCATCTTGATCGAAGAGTTTGCCCGGGCCGGCGCCACCGGGCCGACCTTTGCCACCCACTCGGACATGGTCGCGCCTTACATCGTCGACTTTGGCACCGAGGAGCAGAAGAAAAAGTGGCTGCCCAAGATGGCCAGCGGCGAAGTAGTCACCGCCTTGGGCCTGTCCGAGCCTTCAGGCGGCAGCGACCTGCAGTCCATGCGCACCCAGGCCCTGCGCGACGGCGACGACTATGTGGTCAACGGCCAGAAGGTCTTCATCACCACCGGCCATACCGCCGACCTTTTGATGCTGGCCTGCAAGACCGACCCGCACGCGCGTGGCAAGGGCGTCAGCCTGTTGCTGGTCGAGACCAACACGCCTGGCTTTACCAAGGGCAAGAAGCTCGAGAAGATGGGCTGCAAGGCACAAGATACGGCCGAGCTTTTCTTCAGCGATATGCGGGTGCCGGTGGCCAACCGCCTGGGCGATGAAGGTGGCGGCTTTGCCATGCTGATGACGCAGCTGGCCCAGGAACGTCTGATCCAGGCCATCCGCGCCGTGGCCAGTTGTGAGGCCGCGCTGCAGTGGACCCTTGATTACGTCAAGGACCGCAAGATGTTTGGCCAAACCCTGGCCGACTTTCAAAACACCCGCTTCAAGCTCGCTGGCCTGAGCGCCGAAGTGCAGGCTCAACGCATCTATGTGGACCGCTGCATTGAAATGCATCTGCAGGGCCAGTTCGATGCCGTCGATGCCGCCTGCGCCAAGCTGCTGACCACCGAATTACAGGGCAAGGTGATGGACGAATGCCTGCAGTTTTTCGGCGGCTGGGGCTATATGCTGGAGTACCCGATTGCCCGCGCCTTCGTGGACGCCCGCATGACCCGTTTGGGCGGCGGCGCTGCCGAGGTGATGCGCCAGATCATCGCCAATTCCATTTTGCCGCGCGTCAAGCGGCCCCTTTGATGCACCTTATCCATTCCAAAACCACGAGGAGACAAACATGAGTACACGTCGCGAATTTGTTCTGGCCACCCTGAGCACCAGCATGGTCGGTGTTGCGCCGACGGCCCACGCACAAGCCAGCAACTGGCCCGAGATGCCGGTCAAGATCATCGTCCCGTTCACCGCGGGCAATGCGGCTGACATCCTTACCCGCATGGTGGCTGACCGCCTGCAGGCCAGGCTGGGTCAAACCTTTGTGGTCGAAAATCGGACAGGCGCCGGCGGCATGATAGGCATGGAGGCGGTGCGAACTGCCAAGCCCGACGGCTACACCATTGCCTCGGCCACCATAGGCACGCTGTCGATCAACCAGTACCTCTACAAAAAGCTGCCGCACAACCCGGAGACCGACTTCATGCCGGCCAGCCTGCATTGGGAAAACTGCAACACCTTCATGGTGGCGCCCGATCACCCGGCCAAGAACATGCAGGAGCTCATCGCCTGGTCCCGGGCCAAGCCGGGCGGGGCCAACATTGGCACCGCCGGCATCGGCACCTCACCGTACCTGGCCGCAGCCCTGTTCAAGGCGCGCACGGGCATACCCGCCACCGCAGTGCCCTTTCCCGGAGGGGCGCAGTCGCTGGCGGCCCTGATGGGCGGCAATATCGACTTTTCCATTGACAACATTGCCAGCTCCTTCTCCTTGATCCGCGCCGGCAAGGTGCGTGCGCTGGCGGTCACTTCAAGCTACCGCTGGCCCACCTTGCCCGATGTGCCCACCACCGCCGAAGCCGGCGTCAAAGACATGGTGCTGACCTCCTGGGGTGCGCTGGTGTTTGCCAAGGGCACACCCGAGGCCATCGTCAACAAGTTGTCGGAGGCCATGCAGGCCATCGCCGCCGACCCGGCTCTGCAAAAACGATTCATGGACACAGGCGCCAAGCTGGTGGCCACCACCCCGGCCCAGACCGCGGCCTTCGCCGCCGCCGAGCGTGTCAAGTGGAAGGAAGCGGTCGAGATTTCCGGCGCCAAGCTCGATTGACACCGCCTGACCGGAACAGCCTTATGCAATACGCACGCCTGGGTTCAAGCGGTATCGAGGTCTCGCGGCTGTGCATGGGCACCGCCACCTTCGGCGCGCAGGCCGACGAGCAGGCCAGCTTCGCCATGCTCGACGCCTGCGCCGAGCAAGGTGTCAACTTCATCGACACCGCCAACGCCTATCCGATAGGCTCAGCCCCGGCCGATAAGGGTCAGTCCGAGCGCATCGTGGGCCGCTGGCTGCAAGGCCGCCGCCACCAGTTTATTTTGGCCACCAAGGGTGGCGCGGTCATGGGCCCCTTGTCCTGGGAGTCGGGCAATTCACGCAAGCACCTGCTGGACGCGGTTGACGCCTCGCTCAAGCGCTTAGGCACCGACTATGTCGATGTCTACCAGCTGCATTACGACGACCGCAAGACGCCCCTGGACGAAAGCCTGGAGGCGCTCGACACCATCGTGCGCAGCGGCCGGGCGCGCTATGTCGGTGTATCCAACTTCCCCGCCTGGCGGCTGGCACGGGCCATAGGCCGCTGTCAAACCCAGCGCTGGGCCAGCCCGGTGCTGGTTCAGCCGCGTTACAACCTGCTGTTTCGTCAGATCGAGCGCGACCTGGTCCCCCTGTGCCAGGAGGAGGGCGTGGGCATGATTTGCTACAACCCCTTGGCCGGCGGCCTGCTCAGCGGCAAGCATCGCTTTGCTGAGCCGGCGCAAGCCGATACCCGGTTTGGTGAAGGCGGGGGTGCGCAAGCCCTGTACAAGGAGCGCTATTGGCATGAGCGCGAGTTCATCGCGGTCGAAGGCTTTCTGCAGCTCGCGCGTGATGCCAATATCGCCCCGGTGCAGTTGGCCATCGCCTGGGTTTTGGCCCAGCCGGGGGTGACCAGCGCCATCCTGGGCGCATCGCGGCCGGAGCAATTGGGCGATGCGCTCGCAGCGCCCGCACTGACCTTGAGCGCTGAATGGCTACGCCAGCTCGATGGGCTCAGCCATGAGTTCCGCATGGGGGATGCCAGCCGCTGAGGGCAGGCTGGGTACCCTGAGCGGCTTGAAGACCAGACCCTGGAGAACACCTTGATGACAGCTACACCCACCGCTTCCACGGCATCGACACAGTCCGCCCCTTTTCGGCTATGGCACCAGTCGATGACCGAGCTGGCCGGGCTCGGCGCCTATCGGGACTTTTTGCAGGCTCATGCCCAGGCCTTGCTCGGCCACGAAGCCACGGTGCAGGTCGAAGGTCTGCGTGCAGGCACCTACCACGGGCGTACGCCGACCTCGGCCCTGGGCAATGCCTTTGTGTATCACCGGGCGGTTGACCAGATCATCGACAACGCGATCCGGGCTGAGCAGGATGGCTTTGACGCTTTTGTCATCGGCTCCTTCAGCGAGCCGTTGCTGCGCGAGATTCGCTCCGCGGTCGACATCCCGGTCATCGGCATTTTGGAGTCCTCGATGCTGGTGTCCTGCTCACTGGGCAAGCGCATTGCACCGATCGCCAATGCGCCAGAAATCTCCTTCATTGTGCAAACCGCGGTTGAAAAGCATGGCTTGGAGTCACGGGTGTTGCCCTGTGTGCCTATCGATCCGCCCATGCACGAGGCCGAACTGCTGGCTGCTGCTGCCTCCAATCCCCAGGCTGTGCTTGAGGCCTTCAGCCGAGCGGCGCAGCATGCCATCAGCCAGCAGGGAGCCGATGTGATCGTGCCTGCCGAAGCGGTGTTGGCCACCCTGATGGTGGCCAACAAGCTAACCCACATCAATGGCGCGCCAGTGGTCGATGTGCTGGCCATTGCCTGGCGCTATGCGGTGATGATGATCCGCCTGCGCCGCGATGCCGGCATAGGCACCAGCCGCAGCGGCGCCTATGCCCGCCATGACCCTGAACTGGTGGCGCTGATGGCCCGCTGAAGCGGGCTACATTCAGAACCGGTCAGGGCCGGTCAGGGCCGGTCAGCCTCAAAGAGCAGGGTATACGCAGGCCGCGTATCACGCGGGTGGGTAGTGACCGCCATAACCCAGCAACTGCGAGAGCTCAGCGCCGGCTTTTTGGAGCAAAGCAGCAAAACGGTCTTGTTGCGGCGATCCGCGCTTGCTCGGCGCTGAAATCGAAAGACCCGCGGGTACCCGGCCAGCCGCATCGAACAGTGGCACGGCGATGGAATACACGCCGTCGAACATGCCGTCTTCGCTGACGGAGACCGTGCTGGCGCGAATGTCCTTGAGCCGCCGCTTGAGGGCTGCCACGCTGCGCACTGTTCCTGAAGCCAGCGGCTCCAATCGCACCGAGGCCAGATAGCTGGCGCGTTCATCGGCCGGCAGCCAGGCCAGCATGCACTGGCCTATGGCCGAGCTGTACAAAGGCTTAACCAGGCCGGGCTTGATGCTAAAGCGCAAGGGGTTACTGGGCTCGATCACATCGACATAGACGATCTGGCTGCGGCTGTCGTCAAAGGTGCCCAGGATCACGGTTTCGCTGCTCTGCTCAGAAAGCCACTGCATGGTCGGACGGGCACCGCCGGGAAAGACCCGGCCGCGCGACAGCGCCAGCCCCAGCCTGATCGCTTGCGGGCCGACCTCATGCACGCCAGCTGCCGAGCTCACATAGCCGTCTTGCTCCAGAGCGCGCAGCAGCCGAAACAAGCTGGTCTTGGGCATGTCCAGCCGCGCTGCCAATTGGCCCAGGCGCAGCCCCTGGCCGGCTTGCGCCAGCTCATAGAGCACCTGTACCGTCCGCAGGGGGGCGCGCGGGTTCGGATCTGCTTTAGGCGCGAGGGCTTGCTTTTTCATGCCCGTTGGCGCCGACCCTAGCTTGGGAATCGACCCTGTCATAGTGCAGATCGCGCATCAAACGGCGCTGTTGTCAGTCTTGGCCATGCTTGGCCTTAAAGGCCGGGAAGAGGGCGACCTGCGGCGTGGGCGCCCGCAATGCGCCCGAAGACCATGCCGCGCAGCACCGAGGTCGAGCCGGTGTAATTTCCGTAGTACATGCCGGTCATCTCACCGGCCGCATACAGGCCTGGCACCGCATCGCCCAGGGTGTCGAGCACGCGGCCGAGGCGGTCGGTCTTGAGGCCGCCGAAGGTAAACACATTGGCCGACATGATGGGGTAGGCGTGGAAGGGCGCTTGGGCAATCGGCAGGGCCCAGTTGGACTTGGGCGGCGTCAAACCTTCGGTGTGCAGGCCGTCAAGCTCCAGCGGCTTCCAGGTTCCGGGCACGCAGGCCTTGTTGTAGGCCTCTATGGTTGCTGCAAACTGCGCCACCGGCACGTCGAGTTTGCCGGCCAATTCCTTGATGCTGCCGGCGGCAATCGGCGGCTGGTCGCTGCGTATGCCCAGCCGGTAGTTGGGAATTTCCATGTGCCGGGCATCCAGCACCACATAGGCCATGCCGCCGTCTTGCTCATAGATGCGGCGGGTCACCCGCTCATAGTAGGCGTCGACCGTGCCCGGCGCCTCATTGACGAAACGTTGGCCGGCTTTGTTGATCAGCACGCCGTAGGGGAAGATGAACAGGGCAGGCTCGGAAATGCCCGAGCGCGGATCGACAGGCTCTGCATGGAAGCTGCCGAATTCGCCGCAGGTGGCTGCACCTACTTCTAGCCCCATGCGTATGCCGTCGCCCCGGTTGTAGTAGCCGCCTCGGCAGATCGGGCGCAGATGGACCGAGCGCGGGCCGATGTAGCGGGTCTGCATTTCGGCATTGCCTTCAAAACCGCCGCAGGCCAGTACCACCTGGCCCATGAGCTTGCGCGGTGCCTGACCGCCGGTTTTGACGACCACACCACAGACGCTGCCGTCATCGTTGCGCAGCAGCGTCTGGGCCGCCGTCTCGTAATGAAAGCGCACGCCCAAGGCCTCGGCCTTGGCGGCCAGGGCCTCCACCAGCGCCAGGCCGCCTCCCACCGGCAACAGGCGCGGCTGGCTGCGGGTCAGAAACTGGGTGGGCAAAAAGTCAAAGCGCACACCCATGCCCTTCATCCAGGCCACCGTAGGCCCGGCATTGGTGGCCAGCGCTTCGATCACGTCCGGGTCGGTCAGGCTCAGGGTGTTGATCAGCCGCGCGCGGCTATCGGGTGGCTGGCCGGACTCGGCCACCAGGGCCGGGCTGATGGCGCCCGAGCCGTTGTCGGCCAATTGCATCTCGAAGTCATCGGTGACCTCGGTCTCGCTCTTCATGCGCAGGTAGGCCTCGGTGTAGCGGCTCTGGCCGCCACGCTCGTCCCGAGGGGCGCGCTCGAGCACCACCACCCGCGCACCGGCCTCGGCGGCTGAGACCGCCGCCGACAGGCCAGCCACGCCGCAGCCCACCACCACCACATCAGCACCGTGTTCGCTTGTCTGACTCATCGCCCACTCCTTGATTGACCCCCAGGACATTCCTATATTGGAATACCGTTCCCATATTGGTTATCGTACCGTAAGACACTCAGCCCACCCAGCAAGGGTTTACCCAAGGTCCGACAAGGTCTCGCCATGCACAAGGCTTGAGGTCTGCTTCCGAACAAATGGCTATCGCTGGACCGCCGGCATGAGCTCTGTCCCTGGGCTGTCACCGTCTGGACAATGCAGCCGCTAAATCACGAAGGTTTTGAGCAAAAGACCCACGAGCGCGCACACCGCAATCACCTCGATAACGCCGCGCTTGAGGACAAACAGAGCCAGCGCAGCGCCGGCCGTCATCACGGCAGCCACTGCGTCAAAGCCACCATCTAAGCCCTGAGGCCAGAGCAGGTGGTAGCCGAAGAACAAGGCCAGGTTCAGGATGACACCGACCACCGCAGCGGTGATTGCCGTCAGGGGCGCGTTCAGGCGCGGCGTTTTATGGCTGCTCTCCACCAAGGGCCCGCCGGCCAGAATGAACAGGAAGGACGGCAAAAAGGTGAACCAGGTCACCACTGTCGCGGCCAGTGCGCCGGCCAAAAAAAGCGCATCGGGCCCGAGTAGCGCCTTCGCATACGCCCCGACAAAACCCACATAGGCCACCACCATGATCAGCGGGCCGGGCGTGGTCTCGCCCAAGGCCAGCCCATCGATCATCTGCACCGGCGTGAGCCAGCCATAGTGCTCTACCGCGCCTTGGTACACATAGGGCAGTACCGCATAAGCTCCGCCAAAGGTGAGCAACGCCGCTTTGGTGAAGAACCAAGCCATTTGCGTCAGGGTGTGGTCCCAGCCCCAGAGCGCAGTGAGCAGGCCCATGGGCAGCAGCCACAGCGCAGCGCCCAGCGCCACAAGCTGAGCCAGGCGCGGCCAGCGGAATTTGGCGTGATCGGGCGTGGGCGTGTCGTCGTCGATCCAGGCCGGGCCATGGCCTTGGCTCTTGCCTGAGCCCGCATGTCCGCCCCCGGCCTGAAAGCGCTCGGGCGCTATGCGCCCGCCGATGTATCCCAAGAGCGCCGCGCCCGCGATGATGGCAGGGAAGGGCGCGCGCAGCGCAAAGATGGCCACAAAGGACGCGGCCGAGATGGCCCACAGCCAGCTGTTGTTGAGCGTGCGCGAGCCTATGCGGTGGACCGCCTGCACCACGATGGCGGTCACTGCGGGCTTGATGCCGTAAAACAAGCCCGCGACCAGCGCGGTATGGCCCCAGGCGATATACACCCAAGACAGCACGATCAGAATCAACAGCGAGGGCAGCACAAACAAGACGCCAGCAGCTATGCCGCCCCAGCTGCGGTGCATCAACCAGCCCAGATAGGTGGCCAGTTGCTGCGCCTCCGGGCCGGGCAGCACCATGCAGTAGTTCAGCGCGTGCAGGAATCTGCGCTCAGAAATCCATCGCCGCCTCTCCACCAGCTCCTGATGCATGATGGCAATCTGCCCGGCCGGCCCGCCAAAGCTGATCAAGCCCAGCTTGAGCCAGAAGACAAAGGACTGCCAGAAACTGACGGGCGGTGGTGCGGCCTGCGAGGCAGTGGGTAGATTCATGCGATGTGATCGTAGCTAAAGGCGCGATGCAATGGTCGCCCCTCTTCATTGTGCGGCCTACTGGCCTTGCCTGTACTGCCTTGGCGCTTGGGCCGGATGCGCAGCTGCCGGTGCACAGCGGTGAAAACTTGTGCGCCCTTGCCGGCCATTGTCCTTTACCGGTTTGAATGGGCTCGCTATCATCGGCGGCGCCTGATCGGGCTTGCCCATGAGTTCTTTCTTCTATGTCCCATGAAAATCTGGTACCAAAGCATGACGCGGGCTTCGGCCTGGCCGGCCTACAACGCTGCGCTCAGGCAGGTCATCGATTCGGTACGCGATGCCCATACCGAGGTGCAGATCCACGGCATCAGCCAGCGCGGCGGCGTGGGCGACCAATACCGCTATCTGGAGCTGATTGAAACCCAGGAAGTGCTGGCCAATGTGGAGCGGGCCACGCAAGAAGGCTTCGACGCCTTTGTGATCGGCAACATCTGCGACCCCGGTCTGCATGAAGCGCGCGAGATCACCGATATGCCGGTGCTGGGTCTGGGCGAGACTTCGGGCTACTTCGCCACCCAGATGGCCGGCAACTTCGCGCTGGTGACCGGCTCACCCAAGCACATGCCCAAAATTCTTGAGAACTTCCGGCGCTACGGTCACCGCGACAAGCTGCACAGCGCCCGCTCGATGCAGATGATCCGACTGGTCGACCTCGACACCGGCTTCTCGGACCCGGCTACCGGCCAGGCTCTGATTGATCGCTTTCTCGCCGAGGTCCAGAATGCTGCGGCTGAAGGCGCGGAAGCCGTCGTTCCGGCGGTGGGCGTGCTGATGGTTCTGCTGGCCCGCGCCGGTCTGCATGTGAGCCCGCAAGGTCTGCCCATCATCAATGGCGTTGGCGCGCTGATCAAGATGGCCGAGACTTCGGTGCGGCTGCGCCAGTTCATGGGGGGCGTCTGGACCTCGCGGCGCTGCACCTACCAACAACCCCCAGCGAGCCAACTCGCCGAAATTCGTCGCCACTATGGGCAGGTGTACAGCACCCTGCCAGACCCGCAAGCCTAAATCCAGGAGTGAATATGAGCCCTTACAAAAACCTTTTCCGCCGCGTGCAAGTTGTGGGCGTAGCCATGGCCGTGCTGAGCATAGGCGCTGCACAGGCACAGGACTTCCCCAACCGGCCGCTCAAGATCATCGTTCCTTACGGGGCTGGCGGCAGCGTGGATGCGATCGCCCGCACCCTGGCACAGGAGCTGACGCCGCGCCTGGGGCAGCCGGTGGTGGTTGAAAACCGCACAGGTGCTGGCAGCAATGTGGGCTCGACCTTCGTGGCCAAGTCGCCGGCCGACGGCTACACCCTCTTGCTAACCTCGCCGGGCAATGCGATCAACCCGACGCTGTTCAAACAGATGCCGTACGACGTGCGCACCGAGCTGACCCAGGTGGCCGTGGTGGGTAGGGCACCCGGCATCTTGCTGGCCAACCCGTCCTTTCCCGCCAACAACGTGAAGGATCTGGTCGAGATGGCCCGCAAGACGCCTGGCGCCATCAACTTCGGCTCGGGCGGGCCGGGCAGCTCGGAGCACTTGGCCGGCGAGATGTTCAAGACCACGGCCGGCATCAACATCACCCACATCCCCTACAAAGGCGGCGCTTCGGTGATCAACGACGTGCTGGCCGGTCATGTGCAGATCTTCTTTACCAACCAGGCCAATGTGGTGGGACAAATCAAAGCCAACACCATCAAGGTGCTTGGCGTGGCCTCCCGCGAGCGATCAAGCTTGCTGCCCAATGTCCCCACCTTTGCAGAGCAGGGCTATCCTGAGCAGCAGGTCTCGGTCTGGTGGGGTATTGCAGCGCCGGCCAACACACCGGTGGCCGTGCTCGATCGCCTGAACAAGGAAATTTTGGCCGCTGGGGCATCGGCCTCCATGCGCCAGCGCATCTCGGACATGGGGGCAGAGTCGCTGGCCATGACGCGGGCCCAGGCCAATGCATTTCTAGAAGACGAGATCGTGCGCTGGGGCAAGGCGGTCAAGTCCTCCAATGCCCAGGCCAACTGAAGCCCAGCTTCAGTTCAAGGAGCGCGCATGCCAGATGCAAGCCAGCCCTCGCCAGCAGCCATACCGCCGGCCGAGCGCGAGTACAGTGCGCGCGCTTTGCTGGCGGTGGCGGTGCCGCAAGCCAACCCGGTGGTCGAGCCTGAGTTCTCTGCGCTGATGCCCGCAGGTGTGGGGGTGATCGCCACCCGGCTGCAAGGCAGCCGCACCGATTCGGGCAACCGCCTGGTGCAGTACCTTGATAACCTGGGCACCAGCATCGACGCTTTCGATACCGCAAAGCCCGACGCGCTGGGCTATGCCTGCACCGGCACCAGCTACCTGATCGGTGCCGATGAAGAACGCCGTCGGGTCGATGCCTACGCGCAGCAATTCGGCTTTCCCATCATCACCTCGGCCGCCGCCATATTGGCCGCTTGCAAACATCTGGGTCTGTCACGTCTGGCCCTGCTGGCGCCTTACCCGCAGTGGATCGTCGACGCCAGCCTGGATTACTGGCGGCAAAGCGGCCTGACGCTTGCATCTTGGGCGCGCACGGAGATGGACGCCACCGATACCCGCGCGGTCTACAAGATCCGGGCGCCTATGGTGCACGAAGCCGCCGACAAACTCGATACCCGCGATGTGGATGCCATCCTGATCTCCGGCACCGGCATGCCCAGTCTGCGCGTGATGCCCAGCCTGGCTTTGCGCACCGGCAAGCCGGTGCTCTCATCCAATCTGTGCCTGGCTTGGGCCCTGCTGCGGGAAACCGGCGTGGCCTGCGATCCGCCCCGGGCGGATTTGGGCGAGACGCTGATGGGCGACTGGGCCAAGCGGGCCGAGCGGCTTTAAACGCTCCGCTGGGCTTTGGCCTGCCATTCTTGCGGCGATGCAAAGGTGACGGGGGTGGCAGTACGCCTTCGCTCCTAGAGGCCTGGGTTCAAGGCTGCCTGTCCTGATCATCTCGGGCTGTTTGGAGTTCGAGCCCGTGGTAAGGCCTCGAGGTAGCCCCCTCAAATCACCTTGGCCTGGCGCAGGCCCTCGAGCTCTGCAGGACTCAGGCCCAAGAGCTCACCGTAAATGGCCTGGTTGTATTCGCCCAGACCGGGCGGGCATTGGACCGGCACCTTGGAGTCTGACAGTTTGATCATGTTGCCGGGTATGGTCAGGGTACCTCGCTTCGGGTGCTCAAAGCTCACAAAGGTGCCCCTCTCGCGCAAGTGGGGGTCAGACCATAGCTCCATGGTGTCGAACACCGCACTGGCTGGTACCTTGGCCTCGCCCATGCGGCGCATGACCTCGTGCTTGTCGTGGTGGCGGGTCCAGTCTGAAATCATGGCGTCGATTTCTTGCGCGTGCTGAGCGCGCAGTGCGGGTGTGGCAAAACGCTCCTCGCCCAGCAAATCTTCGCGCCCGATCGCCGTGAGCACGCTCTCCCACTGCTTGTTGCCGGCACGGGTGGTGTAGATGTAGCAATAGTCATTGGGGCCATCGCCCTTGCAGCGATAAACCTCACTGGGCGAGGTACCCGCAAAAATACTCTGGTTGGCGGTGCGCACTGCCGGCTTATCAAACATGGCCTGGGCCGCATAGGCGATGCGCATGAAGTTGATGATGCAGTCCTGCATCGACACTTCCACCACCTGGCCACGGCCTGTGCTGTGCCGCTGGTTGAGCGCAGCCAGTATGCCTATGGTGCAGTGCAGGCCCGCCCCCGAGTCGGCAAAGTTCGGGCCTGGTTTGAGCGGCCGCCCGGTCGGCTCGCCGGTGATGGACAAGGCGCCGCCGGCGGCCTGGGCAATCGGATCGAAGGACAGGTAATTGGCATAAGGGCCTTCCGGGGCGAAGCCCTTGATGCGGGCGTAAACAATGCGCGGGTTCAGGCGCTGCACCTCTTCGACCCCAAAGCCAAGTTTCTCGATCACGCCGGGTGCAAAGTTTTCCACCAAGATGTCGCCCATTTCGATCAGGCGGCGCAGCAGTTGCTTGCCGGCCTCGGCTTTCAGGTCCAATGTCACGCTCTTTTTATTGGCATTGAGCTGCAGGAAATACTGGGAGTCCATGCCAGGCTCGGTGCTGGAATAGCGGCCCTGTTCACCCTTGACCGGCGGCTCAATCTTGATCACTTCTGCGCCAAACCAGGCCAAAAGCTGGGTGCAGGAGGTTCCTGACTCAAACTGGGTCAGATCGATCACTCGCATGCCCTGCAGGGCCGAGGTACTTTCGGTGGTGGCTGAGTTGGGGAGGGTGGTCATGGGCTGGTTTTCAGGGTTAGGCCCGGCCAGGTTCGGCCGGCGAGCGCTCAGTGAAAGCGCATGGGGAAGATGCTAGCCAGCGACGCTGAAATCCACAATTGCATAATCGCGAAGCATTCATCCACCCAAGCGATCAATGACCCAGACCGACTGGTACCGTACTCTGAGCCGGATCAACCTCAATCAGCTGAGCACCTTCCTGGTCGTGGCTGAGGAAAAGAGCTTCAGGTCGGCAGCGATGCGCATGCACCTGTCGCAATCGGCGGTCAGTGTGCAGGTGCAGCAACTCGAGCGCGTGTTGGGTCTTGCCCTGTTCCATCGCACCACCCGCAGTGTGGCCCTGACCCGCGAGGGCAGTGCGTTGGCCGATGTGGCCCAACGGGTTACCGCCGATCTGGCAGAAGTCACCTCAGCGCTGCGCGCCCAGGCCCAGTTGCAAAAAGGCCTGGTGACGGTGGTGGCCATGCCCACCTTCGCCTATATGCTGCTGCCCCAGCTGATGTGCCGCTATGCCGAGCTGCACCCCAACGTCGAAGTGCGGCTGCTCGATTTTGATTCGCCCAAAGCTTTAGAGATGCTGCAAAGCGGCAAAGCCGATCTGGCGGTTCTGGCCCGAACCCCGGACATGGAGGGCTTCGACTTCACCCATCTTTTTGAGGATGAACTGGTGGTGCTGGCGCCCGCGGCATCTCCATTGCTGGAAGGCCGCAGCGAGGTGTCGGTGGAGGAGGTGGCCCGCGAGCAACTGGTGCTGAGCCCCACGGGTTCGCAGACTCGGGCGCTGGTGGAGCAGATCTTCGCGCAAGCCCAGTGCTCCTTGCAGGTGCGCCAGGAATGCCAGCGCCCCCAGACTTTGCTGGCCCTGGTGGAAAACGGGCTGGGCATCAGCATCTTGCCGCGCACCGCACTGGTGGATATGAACCTGTCGCAGGTGCGGCTGGCGCGGCTGCAAACCCGGCCGATGCGCGAGGTCGGCATTGTGTCGCTGCGCGCCATGTCGCTCTCGCCTGCGGCCCAGTCTTTCAAGGAGTTTCTGGCCCTGGCCCGACCCCAGGCAGCCGATGACCAGTCCCTGACCCTGGGGCTCTCTGCGACGCCGGCGCCTTAAGGACGCTGGGCAGTGCCCACACCTAGGGTCACTGATCGAGAATGCGAACGTCCAGCACCTTCTTGGTTCGGGTGTTGTAGTCGCAAAACACCCGCACCTTTTTAAAGGCACCAAAACCGTTTTGCATGGCCAGGTGCGAGGAGGTCATGGTCAGCACGCCGGGCGTCTCGACCTTGACCAGGTACTTGTCAAAGAGCACGCCGAGAAAGCCCACGTCATCCCACTTGTGGGCATATTTGGCCACCGAGGCCACATAAGAATCAGCAGCGCTGCGGCACATCATCGCGCCGGCAATGCCTGCAATCTCCGACAACCTATCCGCGTTGCTGTCGCGCTCATCACGCTTTTTCTGCTCCGCAGCCGCTGCCTCCGCCTTCTTGCGGGCCGCCTCTTCGTTGCGACGCGCCAGTTGCTCAGCGGCCTCTGCCTTTTTGCGGGCCGCTTCGTCGGCCGCAGTGCGCTCACGAGCGATCTGCGTGGCGTTTTTCTTAACCTTCTTGCCAGCCGCCTCGTCTTCCAGAAAGCGCAGCAGTCCCTCGACGCTGGCCATATCGGCCGGGTAAGCGATAGCACCGGCGCGCTTGCGGATCGGTGCCAGGTCCTCGCTGCGGGCAATACCGGCATCGGCCAGGCGCTTGAGGTCATCTGCGGTGGCCTTCAGGCTGTTGGCAAATTCCATCTGCGCAGCGCTTGCAAAGCCTTGAGAGCGGGCGTCGATCTCGACGATCTCAGGCGGCGTCCAGGCCGCATTGACGAAGACCCGGTGGCCGATTTTGTCGCGGGTCAGCGCGATGCTCAAACGATTGACCGCCTCTGCCGGGGCAATCACCACCGGGCAGGCATCGGCCTTGCTGGTGATCGCATCGAACAGCGACTCGGCCGAGTCGAAGTCACGCAGCGAGCCAGCGTTAGGGCTCAGCGCCGGGCGGCGAGCTGACCAAAAGTCGGACTGCTGCGCCAACACCCGGGTCGCCTGCACATCCGGCTTGAGCGTGCACACGCTCAGATTGCCCGAGCCACTGCCGATCTGCATCGCCGCGTAGATCGGCTTGCCGCTGGCGGCTGCTTCGGCCAGAGCCCACTTGGCTGCCTTGTCGGCAAAAGCCTCGTTGAATTGCTGGGCGGTGCGATCACGGCCCTCCAGATTGGCCTGAGCCACCACTTCAAATAAATCGACCCGTGCAAGCTGCTGGGCCTCCTTTTGCTCGCCGGCTACTGTCAGCATCCAGGAGGAGGGCAGTTGCGCATTGACGGCCCGGGTCGCCACCAAAAATGCGGCGCGGCGCGAACAGCCGCTATCGCGCGCCAGATTGGCCGGTGCGGCGGACAAGCCAGCGTCGCCCAAGATCTTGCGAAAACGCGCCAGCACACGCTGGTCGTAAGCGGCTTGCAAGGCATTGGCCTCGGCCACATGGCTGCGTGACAGGCTGTCAGGCCAGCATATCTCTGCAGGGCCTTTGGCGGACGGCTCGCGCAGTGACAGCTTGCCCTCAAGACTGCGCCTGACCTCACTTGAAAACGGATTGAAGTAAAGCGCAACATCGAATTTCTCTGCGTTGGCCAGTCGTTTAGAGGCATCGACCAAAGCCTGCGCACGTCGCACCACGGTCTGGTTGGGCGACTTGAGCAACTCGCTGGCGATGCTGATGGCGAGCTCCGTCTCCCGTGGCCCGCCTTCTCCGTAAAAGGCCATCTCGGCATAGGAGGCCCGACCGAATTCACTGGTCGATGCGGCATACAAGCTTCTGGCTTTGACCAGGTCACGCGCCACCAGCCGGCCATCACGGTACAAATTACCCAGGTTGGACCGTGCTGCCGGGTTGCCAGCCAGCTTCCGCGGCCTTGGTCGTATAGGAAGCCGCCAAATCTGCCGACGGCTCAGCCTGCACGCCCTGCAAGTGTTCAAAACCCAGGCTCACCTGTGCGCTGGCCAGGCCAGCATCGGCCGCCTGCCGCAGCAAGGCGATGCCCTTCTTGGCATCGCGCGCAGGGTACTTGGCATCGCGCAGCAGACGAGCCATAGCCTCCTGACAGGGCGCGTCGCCTGCATCGGCCTGGGCCTGACAGGCCTGCCGAGCGCTCTCGTAGTTGGAGTCGCGCAGGGCCTGGGCAGATTGTCTGGCTGCCTCGGCATCTGCAAAGGCCGGTGATGACAGCAGCGCCAAGGCGGCCGCGATAAGGGGGATCGAACGCATGGACCGCTCCTGATATTGAATTTATGGATAGCAATCTAAGGACCGGGGATTCTATGCGGGTCATGGTGCGGCGCAGTCCCTTGTCGAAGGAACAAGACTCGCTTTAGGCTGGTGCGCAGGGTTGCGGGCATGAATCAGTGGGCCTCGTCATGCCCAGGCTTGATCCTTCACGAAGTAGGCCACCTCCGCGGGGACGCGTCACCCTGGCCACGGGGTCCCTAAAATTTTCTCGCCATGCATACTGGCCCCAAGTGCTCAGGGGCAATGCCATCGCGCATCAACCGCATCCTACTGACACCTTCAGTCACGCAGAACATTCGCAACCTGGGTGCAGAGCCTACCCCGATGACACCCGCCCAGTTGGGTGCGCTATGCGCTGCTGACACGCACCGCTATGCGGCCATCATCAAAGAAAAGGGGATCCGGGGCGACTGAAGTCGAGAGCAATCCTCGCCAGTTGCGCGCCGTGACGGTACTGGGGTGTTGAATCTGGATTTGCGGAGGGTCTGACCATTGCAGCGTTTACGCATCAGAGACCGCGGCGACGGTCCGATAGGTTCTGGAGGCTCCGCTGATCTGCTGTAGTTCAACGCTACCGTCGCAGACATAAATCTGGCGAGGCGCCTGGCGTTCGCGTCGTGCATCTTGCTGGTGTCGCGCGGACAGCATGACCGCAGCAGGCGGTCCTATTTGGTAGGTTGAGGCGGAAAAGCGCAAGGAAGGCGCTTGTTTGCCAGCTGTTTGCGTAGAGGTCCTATGTGCAGCGGTAGGAAACGTGGTGGATCTTCCGCTGAGAAAGTTCCGGCGGTCTCCTACTGCGTTTCGACTTGAAACGCGCCGCGGCGGATCTGGTCACGCTCGAGCGACTCGAAAAGAGCCTTGAAGTTGCCTTCGCCAAAGCCCTCGTCACCCGCACGCTGGATGAACTCGAAGAACATGGGGCCCAGCAGGGTCTGCGAGAAGATCTGCAGCAGCAGGCGATTACCGCCGCCTCCCGTGCTGCCATCGAGCAAGATACCTCGTGCCTGCAGCTCTGGCACCGGTTGACCGTGACTTGGCAGACGTTCTTCCAGCATCTCGTAGTACACGTCGTTGGGTGCGTTCAGAAGAGGGATACCTGCCATCTGAAGCTGGTCCACTGTATCCAGCAGGTTGTCGGTGAGGAGCGCTACGTGCTGTATGCCCTCACCGGAAAACTGCATCAGAAATTCCTCTGTTTGCCCCGAGGTCTTGCCCGACTCCTCGTTCAAGGGGATGCGAATCTTGCCGTCCGGCGCAGTCATGGCCTTAGAGGTCAGACCGGTGTACTCACCCTTGATGTCGAAGTAGCGGATCTCACGGAAATTGAAGAACCGCTCGTAGAAGGCGGCCCAGTGCGCCATACGACCGCGGTAGACGTTATGCGTGAGGTGGTCCACCAGCTTCAAACCTAAGCCTTTGGGGTGGCGGTCCACGCCGGGAAGAAACTTGAAATCGATGTCATAGATGGACTTACCGTCCTCATAGCGGTCGATCAGGTACAGCGGCGCGCCGCCGATGCCCTTGATTGCCGGCAAGCGCAACTCCATCGGGCCGGTGGGAATGTCCACCGGCTGCGCGCCCAACTCCAGGGCGCGGAAGTAGGCCTTGTGGGCATCTTGCACCCGGAAGGCTAGGCCACAGGCGCTGGGACCATGCTCGGCAGCGAAGTAGGCGGCGTGCGACTTGGGCTCGCGGTTGACGATGAAGTTGATATCACCCTGGCGGTACAGGAGTACGTCTTTTGAGCAATGCCGTGCCACCAAGGCGAATCCCATTTTCTCGAACAGCGGCTCAAGTACGTTGGGCGAGGGAGAGGCGAATTCAACGAATTCGAAGCCGTCCAGCCCCATCGGGTTGTCAAAGGAATCAGGCATATCGGTCTCTCCAGCTCAGTCTTGCGGCGATAGGCTCAGCACCATCGATCAGTCGTCTCGAATCCTGAAGGAGGCATGCGTGAATCATGTGACAGATGCGGTCAAGTCATCCAGGTTCGGCGTTGGTACGCCGTGATGTCCCGGACACGCCATCGCATAGGGGTTGTCCTCATCGGACAGGGCGAACAGCAGATTGGTGATAGGAGGCATGCGCTTCCACTTCATTGTCAAGACAACAGTGTATTTGGATAATGATGTCATGTCAACGATATGATTGGAATAAACCCCCTTTTATGATCGGACATATGCCCTCTTTGAATGCAAGAACGCCTTTCGACGTCACCGGGCTGCTGGGGTACCGCATGTCACGCTTGTCAACTGCCATCGGGCAAGCGGCAGACCGGGATGCAGCGCTGGTGGCGGGACTGAGCCTGCCTGAATATCGTGTCATGGCCGTCCTGGAAAGCCTCGGCCAACAAGGTGTCGCAGGCCTGCAGGAGACCATGCTGATTGACAAAGCCTGGATCAGCAGGACCCTGGGGAAACTGGTCCACAAGGGCTTGGCCGTGTCTGCCCCTGATGAAAACGACGCTAGGCGCACTTTGTTCAGTCTAACGACCAAAGGGCGCCGCGCAGCGCATGCCTTGATCGAGCAGGCCACCGAGCGACAGGAACTGATCCTGCGTGGCATCAACGCGCACGATCGTAAATACTTGATTGAACTGCTATCCCGGATCCAGGAGAACGTCGACGCGATGAACCAGCAAAACATGGAGAGGGTAGACCCAACGCCTGAGGCTTAGGGTCCGAAGGCAGTTATTGCCTGGGATGCGAGGTCAAGTCGACGCTAGCTGCCCAGCGCCCCTCGGACTCCGTCGCCAACACTGGGCAAAAGGAAGGTGGCGACATCCGGTCACACTGCTAAGGAAGCAGAAACTGAGCATTGCCGCCGGATAAGCCATGACGCGTCAGCGCGACGGCACTGGGCTAGCTCCTGCGGGCCCTATGCCCAATGCCGCATCCCGGCCGCCAAATCGGGCGACCAATGCATCTTGATCGGCCTTGGCACGCTGGTCTATGGCCCAGGGGTCCAGCATGTGATGCAGAAGCGATGCCATGTGTTCGCGGATAGGCCGATGGCGATCATCCGCACCGAGGTCCACGGCTTGGCCTGGATCGGCCGCCATGTCGAACAATTCCGGCTCGTAGCCCACATAGTGGTGGTACGCCCAGGGGCCTTGTCGCACCAGATAAGCTGCGCTGGGCGAGCCTACGGCGTGGTACTCGCTAAAGCCGATGCGCTCTGGATCATCTTTTTCATTGGCGATCGCCACCAGCGATCGGCCCGGAAGCCTTGGGTCTGCGGGCAGATTCGCGTTGTCGAGCACGGTCGGGGCGATATCGATGAGGTTGGTATGGGTCGCGCAGACTTTGCCCGACGCAATCCCCGGCCCAGCCAAGATCAAAGGAATGTGGGTGGCTTCGCGGTAGAGCGTCGACTTGTTCCACATGCCGCGCACCCCTTGGTTGTCGCCATGATCGCTGCTCATGATCACTCGGGTGCATGCTTGCAAACCGGTTTGCCCAAGTGCTTGCAGCACCTTGCCGATTTGCTCGTCAATGAAGCCCGTCAATGCGTAGTAGCAAGCCAAGGCCAAGCGGCGGCGCTCAGGCGTGCCCAACTCATCATCAGCATTTGAAAAATCGGCATGCCGCTGCACCCAGGGGTGACGCTGGTAGCCGCTGTGCGGATGCAGCCGGGGGGCGGCAATGGCATTCATGTCGATGGCATCAAGATAGCGCTGGGGTACGACCAAAGGAAAATGGGGCGCAACGAAACCGACGAACAAGGTCCACGGCGCGGCATCTTTTTCGGCGGCCTTGTCATGCAGCCACTGCGCGGCGTGCTCTGCCGACGAGATGTCGTACTGGTTGTAGTTGGACTGCCCAGCACCGAGTTCGGTGAACAGCCGCGATGGGCGCGGCGTGCTGGGCAAAGGGTTGCGCACCGAGCCCCAGACCTGACCGATGCCATCGGCCAAATGCAAGGGATCATGCTGCGCTGAAAAGCCAGTAGGGGCAGTGGCATTGACATAGTGCAGTTTCCCCATCGACTCGACGCAGTGGCCTGCCGCTTGCAGCGCATGCCCCCAACCGGTCATGCGCCCGTCGTAGCCCATGGCGTTATCCCAGTAAGCGATGTCGTGCACCCAGCGCCCCGTTGCCAACGCCGCCCGTGCGGGGACGCATATAGGAGAAGGTGTCAGGGCTTGGGTGAATCGCGTGCCACGGGCGGCGAGTGCATCCAGATGTGGAGTCTTGACGAAGGGGTGGCCAGCGCAGCCCAAGGCATATGCGTCTTGCTCGTCGATCAGCAAGATCAGGCTATTGAATGGTTTGCGAGTCATGGGCTATGGATGCTTAGTGGCAACGCGTTGCAGCGCCGCCGATAGCTCGTTGGCTTGCGTGACCATCAAATCATGGCCGCCAAACATCATTTCTGAGGTCCAGCCGGCTTGGCCTTGAGCCCACTTGTAGTGCGCTTCGAACCTGGGGTTGGGATGAGCACATGCCAAGATATAGTGCTTGGTGGGAACGGATTTCCATGCATCGGTCAGCCGCGGCGCATCGAGCATCGTTTTCACAGGATGAGGTGAGCAACATGCGCGCAGCCATGCGGCATCATCTTCTCCCGTGACTCCCCACAGCGCCGGATCTGGGGCGGGAATGCGCAAACCACCGAGTTTTTCAGCGCCAGCGAGCATGTCCTTTTGTCGCTGCGCAGGAAAGCCATTCCAACCGGGCACGCCGTCTTCGGGAATCACGCCATCGACATACACCAAGCATCGATCTTGGGCGCCATTTGATCGGCTGCAAGCGTCATGATGGCACCGCCATAGCTGTGGCCGACCAAGATGGCATGGCTCAATTGCTCAAAGCGAAACAGATTCAAGATGTCCTGCGTGTGGGTGACAAGGCCGACATCCGGCGTCCACAGGTGTTCACGCTCGCCCATGCCCGTGAGCGTCGGTGTGAAAACCTGATGCCCGAGATGGCGCAAGAGATCAGCGACTTTGCGCCAGCACCAGCCGCCATGCCAGCCGCCATGGATCAAGACAAAGGTGCTCATGAACCCAGCGCTTTATGCGTCAACGGGCTGGTAATTGAGCCGTTTGGCGATGGTGCCCCATTGGTCAGTGTCTGCTTTGATGGTCTTGGCAAACTCGGCAGAGCTGCTTGAGGTGGGCTCCATCACCAGTTTGCCAAAAACTTCCTTGATGCGGTCGCTGGCCATGGCTTTGGCGACGGCGGCGCTCAGGGCTGCGACGCGGCCCGCATCGGTACCGGCTGGCGCCAGCAAGCCAAACCATTCCACACCCGTGAGCTGTGGGAAGCCCGCTTCGGCCACGGTCTGCACATTGGGCAAGACAGACGAGCGCTTGGGTGATGTGGTCACCAAGACGCGCATTTTTCCGCCCAAATGCGGTTGAACCGCGTTCGAAAGCGCTGTCACGAAGGATGCAATGCGCCCGCCATACAAGTCGTTCAAGATGTCCGGTGCGCCCTTGTAGGGTACGTGCAGCATGTCTATCCCAGCAGCACTCGCAATTTGTGCCCCCAGAAAATGGGGGGCTGAGCCAGCGCCGGGCGATGCATAGGTGGCATCTTTCGGATTGGCTTTGCACCACGTGATGAACTCACCCAGCGTACTCACGGGTACGTGCATGCCTACTGCGATTGCATTGGCTGACAAACAAACGGGGCTGATGGGCACAAAGTCTTTGAGCGTGTCGTAGCCGAGCTTGCTGAACACGTGCGGGTAAAGCGTCATGATGGATGAGGGCGTGAGCAGCAAGGTATTGCCATCGGCGGGCGCTGTTCGCACCGCAGCAACGCCAATGCGTCCTCCCGCGCCCGGCTTGGCTTCGACAACGACCGAGCGCCCGCCCAGATGCGGCTTCAAGGCCTCGCCCAGCTCGCGGGCAATGACATCCACAATACCGCCAGCAGGAAACCCCACCACGATACGCAGTGCCTCAGTTTGCGCAAAAGCAGGTGCGCCCAAACCAGCGGCCACACCAAACACAGAAAAAGAACGGCGGTTCAACATAGAAATCTCCTTTGGTGAAAAGTCAAGCAGGGCCCACCGGCTCGGGTAGGGGGGTGCGAATATCGTCTGGGCGGCTCATGAGCCGCTGCATCAGTTCATCGCGCAAGCCGCGATGCTTGGGGTCGTCAAAAAGGTTGATGCACTCATGGGGATCGTTGCCGAGCTCATACATCTCACCCGCACCGCTGAGCAAATCAACGGTGAGCTTGGCGCTGCGGGTGCGCACTGTGCGCAAGTCCAAGGCCACGCCACAACGCGATGGGCCCAGGCGCCATTCGTTGTAAGCGTGATCGCGTTCTGAATGGCCACCGCCGGTGAGCAGCGGGCGCAGGCTCTGGCTGTGCACGGCAGAGGGCACAGGTGTGGATGCATAGTCGCCAAAGGTTGCTGCTAGGTCCAGCGTCGATGCGGCTTGCTCGCTCACCTGATTTGTCGCAATACCGGGGCCGCGCATGATCAAGCCAACGCGCAGCAAGCCTTCGTAATGCATAGGGCCCTTGAGCATGAGGCCGTGATCGCCCAGCAACTCGCCGTGGTCAGACGTGAAGACCACGAGCGTGTTGTCGGCCAAGCCCGCATCGTCCAGCGCAGACATGATCCGCCCCACTTGGTGGTCCACCAAAGAAATCATGCCGTAGTAATTGGCAATGATGTCGCGCAGCTGCGCATCGGATTGCTCTGGCATGCGCGAGTACTCCTCGCGAACTTTTCGGCTTTCAGGCGTGCCGCCCGGGGTGTTTTCCAGCGCGGCTCTGTGCCACCACGGCCGTTTGTCCAAATCTCGGCGCCGATGCGGCGGCAGATCCACCTCGTCTGAGCGGTGCATCCAACACCAGGGCGCAGGTGCATCAAAAGGATGGTGTGGGTCTGCCATCGACACCCACGCGCAAAACGGCTGTGCTGTCGCTTGTGCATCGGTGGCTTGTCGCTGACGCCGCCCTCGTTCAGCGATGTAGGCGACCGCTCTGTCCCCCACCCAAGTGCTGTTGTGCCAGGCCGTGGGCAATGCGCTGTTGTGCGTTTGCGCAGCCTGCGTTGGCGGGTCAAGGCGCTGGCTGTACAGGGCGTTTTTGATGGCCCCCAATCCATCGCGGTGGTACCAGCGCTCGTAATGCAAGCCGCCAGGGCTGGTCTCGGGGAGCCAGTAGTTGTGCCCCAACTGCATCAACTCGACCTGCTCAAAGCCCATGTAGGGGCCGCTCCAATCGTCTGCGAACAAGTGCGAGCTGGGAACGTTCTCGCAGCGGCCGGTTGGGCGGTTGGCGTAGGAATGATTGCTCGAAAAATGCGCCTTGCCGATGAATCGCGTGTCGTAGCCCGCTTTGCTCAATGTGCCAGCAAAGCCTTGCGCCGCAATGGACTCGTCAAGATCGATGCCGTTGTCGTGCACCCCACTGGTCAGCGGCAGCATGCCGGTCAAAATGGCGCTTCTTGAGGGCATGCACACCACATTGGGCGTGATGCAATGGGTAAATCGCGTGCCTTGCCGGGCCAGCAAATCCAGATGCGGCGTGCGTACCTTTCGCCCTTCGAAACCGTAGCAGTCAGCGCGGTGCTGATCGCTCATGATCAGCAAAATGTTCGGTCGTCTCAAATCGTGTCACCGAAGGTTGAGTAGAAAAAAGAATCAGTTTTCGGCGGTGTATCCCGTGGCTTTGACGACAGGTCCCCAACGTTCAAAATCCTCTTTGAGATGGCGAGCCAAATCGGCCGAAGACCTGACGTCAGAATCGAACTCCAGCTTTTCAATGGCGGCGACCAGTCGTGGGCTGCGTGCCGCAGCCACAATCGCCGCTTCCAGTTCGAGTTGGACCGATTTCGGTGTTTTGCTTGATGCAAAAACCGCAAATACCTCAGAGAGCTGTAATTCAGGGTAGCCCTGCTCTTTGAAGGTGGGCACGCCCGGCAGGCCCGGCAAGGCCTTGTCGCCACTGAAGCCAAGAATGCGAAGCTTGCCGGACTTGTGATGCGTCACCAGGTTGGGCAAAGTGGTGGCCAGAGAGGGGATGGTTCCGCCCAACACGTCGGTCATCGCCACTGCGCCACCGCGGTACGGCACATGCTGAAAGTCGATGCCGGCCTTGCGCCCAAACATCACGCCCATGAAGTGCATGGCCGTGCCGGCCCCTGGCGTGCCGTAACTGGCCTTTCCAGGGTTGGCCTTGGCCCAATCGACAAACTCCTTGAGAGTCTTGGCGGGCGTTCCCGGTCCGACTCCCAAAGCAAACTTGAATGAGCAGACTCCCGCCAGCGGCGCCAGATCATCCAGCGCATAGCGCAACTTGGGATAAACATGCGGAAATATCGTCGCGTTGCCCCCCGGCATCATCACCACCGTGCTGCCATCGGCGGGGGCCGCCAGCATCGCCTCGGTGGCCAGTTGTCCGGCGGCGCCCGTGCGGTTTTCGATGATGGTGTTGTAGCCTGCAACGCGAAGCTCCTCACCGACTTGTCGCGCGACCACATCCACAGCGCCCCCGGCAGGGTAGCCTACGAGGATTTTCAAGGGTTTGCCTTGCGCGACGACAAGGCTGGGCGCAAACGCCGCGCAAGCGCTTGTAGCCACATAGCTCAGGCAGTGGCGACGGTTCAACATGATGGACTCCCCAAGGGAACTGCGGTCAGTGTTCAAGGTGGGCATGTTCAATGTGAGGCCCCTGTGGAAACACCCCCATCATGGGCCGGGCTTGAGTCTGCTTCAGTCACTTCAGTAACAATAATGGAATGGTCCCTCATAACTTTCATTCCAGAGATCGCTTCGCAGCAGAAGTGATGCAAAGCCGCAGACTGGGCCGCGCGTTCGCAACCGCCCTTGCGCAACCGATGGAACTAAAGGCCAGGCCGCTGCACCGATTTGACGCGGGCGTTAGCTTGTGCAAAGCAGGTGATCGGGTGACGCACTTGGCATACGTCATGAGCGGCCGGCTTGATGCCGTGGTCCACGTGCCGGGTGCCCAAGGAGGCCAGATCGTTCCGATCTCATTTCGCGCGGGCGAAATGGCTTTTCTGTCTTACTTATTCAATCAGTTGCCCAGCGGCAGCGACTTGCTGGTGGGAGAGCCCAGCACCATTCAATGGCTGCCGCTGCAAGACATTGAGGCCTGTCTGCTCGAAGATCAGGGCTTGCTATTGAAACTGGTGCGTTTTCTCGGGCAGCGCCTGCGGGAGGTGCAGGCTCGTGAGCGCAGTTGGGCTGCGAGAGGCGTCCAGCCCCGGCTTTGCGCCGGCTTGGTTCGCATGGCTGCTGATTTGCCCAGCCGCGGTGACGAGCGTTGCGTCGTCGTCGTGACACACGAGCAGTTAGCGGCCAGTTGCGGCGTCAGCCGGCCGAAGGCCTCGATTGCCCTTAAGGCACTGGAAGGCAGCGGAGTTTTAAAACTAGTGCTTCGTTCCAATAAAGTGCTTACTTCAGGCCATCTGCATATCGAAGCTCTTCCACTGGAAGCGCACTGGGTGAGCGTTCATCTCGTCTATCCCCT
>Ga0222712_10001360_pt1 | contig 30296 bp, 28 predicted proteins | sample C33_657DmetaG_FD_165043 | JGI IMG/M metagenome (GOLD analysis project Ga0222712, IMG submission 165043) | Estuarine water microbial communities from San Francisco Bay, California, United States - C33_657D | ecosystem: Environmental > Aquatic > Marine > Unclassified | place: USA: California...
AATTTCTGCCCGTCAGTTCCTCGGGCCACCTCGAGCTTGGACGGACGCTTTTGGGCCTGGAAATGTCCGGTGAGACGGGCCTCTTGTTTACGGTGACCGTACACGCCGGAACGGCGCTTTCGACGGTCGTGGTGTTTTACAAAGACATCGTTTCGGTACTGAACGGACTCGTCAAAGGACACGAAGAAGACCGCAAGTTCGCCGGCGCCATCTTGGTTTCCATGATTCCGGCCGGGGTGATTGGGCTGCTGTTCGAGGACGAGATTGAGGGCCTTTTCGAGGGGTCGACGCTGCTGGTGGGGTTGATGCTCCTGGTGACCGGCTTGCTCCTCCTGATGGCCGACCAGGCCAAAAAGACGCACAAAAACGTGTCGCTTGGCGATGCGTTTGCCGTCGGTGTTGCCCAGGCTATTGCCATTCTCCCCGGGATTTCCCGCAGCGGAGCCACGATTTCGGCGAGTGTACTCCTGGGAATCGACCGCGAGAAGGCCGCGCGGTTTTCGTTTCTGATGGTGGTTCCGGTGATCCTGGGAAAAATGCTGCTGGACGTGATCGACATGACCTCAAATCCCGAGGCCGCATCCGATACCATGCTGATGCCCTTGCTGGTCGGATTTATTGCGGCCTTCATTACCGGGCTATGGGCCTGCCGCACCATGATTCAGCTGGTGAAGCGGGCCAAGCTTAAGTACTTCGCCTACTACTGCTTTACGGTAGGCGCCCTAGCAAGTCTGTGGACGGCGCTGGCCTAAGCATCCCGCAAACCCTCGACGAGGCGAGGGCGGGATTTTGGATTGCCGTCGATAAACCCTTGAACTGGACCTCCTTTGACGTGGTGGCCAAGGTGCGCAACGCGCTCAAGCGCCGCTACGGTACCCGCATTAAAATTGGCCATGCCGGCACCCTGGACCCCTTGGCCACGGGCATGCTGGTCCTGGCCGTGGGCCAAAAGACCAAGGAAATTGAAGCCGTCATGGCGGGTGCCAAGGCCTACACCGCCGTCCTCAAATTGGGTGCGGTCACGGCCAGCTACGATGCCGAGGCGCCCGAGGTACCCACGGGTCAACCCATACCGCCGCTGGAGCAGGACCTCGAGTCGGAGCTTCGGAGCCGTTTTACGGGCAGCGTGATGCAGGTCCCGCCCCAGTTTAGTGCGGTCAAGGTAGGCGGAACGCGCGCCTACGACCTCGCCCGAACGGGCCGCGTCGCGGCCTTGAGCGCCCGACCGGTGAACATCGACGCCCTGGCGTTTCGCGCCCTGGATTCCCAGCATTGGGAGCTCACCGTGAACTGCGGCAAAGGAACCTACATTCGCTCGCTGGCCCACGACATTGGCCAGCACTTGGGCTGCGGAGCCTACCTCACGGCCCTTCGGCGCACCGAAGTCGCCCCGTTTACCCACATGCACCCGATCGACGCGGTGTTGGCCGCGATTCAGTCGTCGTAGCGGGACTGCCAGAGGTTTTCGCTGAAGTTTTTGGCCCGAGAGAATCCGTAGAGGGCCGTCATCGCGGACGTGGCGAACAGGAGGTAAAAAAAGAAAATGATGCGCACGAAGCCCGGGTGCTCGCCCAGTACCGACGTGGGCACCAGGGCGGCCACCACCGCACAAAATCCGACCACGCTGCGCAGCATGGCCGGGAAGGAGCGCAGGGGGTACATCAGCATCTTGCGCCACGGATTCACTTCGCCGCCCCACTTGTGAACCAGGTAGTAGTACCCAGCGCCCAAGTCGAGGAGCAGCATGGGGTCCTTGTCTTGGTAGCTCAAGCGAAACATCGAGGCCGGCGCCAGGATTTTGTAGCCGTTTAGCCCGCAACCCGCGGCGCGTTCAAGCCGCTCCATTTCGGCAATGGCCTCGTAGGGCACCCTGCCGGCAAAATGACTCGCGTCCAACAGGCGCAGTCGGTAGTCCACGCACAGGGATTTGAGGTGGCGCTCGTGAATGATGCGGTCGCGGTTCATCACCTCCAAGGGCAGCTCGCCTTCGCGGCGAAACGCTGCGGCAATTTTGGCCCGCTGCGCGGCGTCTTCGGCAAGCCATTGATTCCAAACTGCGCCGTCTTTTGCGCTCCGTTGGAGCAGCACGTGTTCAAGATCCGTTCCCATAGTGAAAAGATAACATCCTCAAGGCAATTGCGGTTCGCACTTGACAAGGCCTAGTTCAAAAGGGTACCTTTGCAGCCTATGAAAATGAAGCTTTCCCATTTTAGCTACGATTTGCCCGAAGCGCAGATCGCGCAGCACCCAGTTGACTTCCGAGACGATGCACGCCTAATGGTGGTCAACCGCGAAACGGGAAGCATGGAGCACCACTACTTTCGCGACCTGGCGAACTTCTTTGAGCCGCGCGACCTGCTGGTAATCAACAACACGAAGGTTTTTCCGGCCCGCATGTGGGGGAACAAAGAGAAGACGGGAGCCCTCATCGAAGTGTTCCTTCTTCGCGAACTCAATGCCGAAAGCCGCCTTTGGGACGTGTTGGTGGATCCGGCCCGCAAAATCCGCATCGGCAACAAGCTCTATTTTGGCGAAGACGACAGCCTGGTAGCCGAGGTCATCGACAATACGACTTCGCGCGGACGCACCCTGCGCTTCCTCTTTGACGGAAGCTACGAGGAATTTCGCCAAAAGCTCAAGGAGATGGGCGAGACCCCGCTACCCAAGTACATCACCCGACCCCTCGAGGCCGCCGACGAAGAGCGCTACCAGAGCATATTTGCCAAGGTCGAGGGCGCCGTGGCCGCTCCCGTGGCCTCGCTGCACTTCAGCAAGAACTTGATGAAAAAGCTTGAAATCAAGGGCGTAGATACGGTAGAAATGACCATGCACGTGGGATTGGGCACCTTCCGTCAGGTTGAGGTTGAGGACCTCAGCAAGCACAAAATGGAGTCGGAGCAGTTTTGGCTCTACCCCGAGACCGCCGAGCGCGTGAACCAGGCCAAGGCCGAGAAGCGCCGCGTATGTGCGGTGGGCACGAGCGTGATTCGCTCGCTCGAGTCGTCGACCATTACCGATAACCGGATCAAGGCCGGCAACGGATGGACTTCGAAGTTCATTTTTCCGCCCCATGAGTTTTCGGTGGCCAACAGCCTGATTACTAACCTTCATGCGCCGCAGTCAACCATGCTGATGCTGACGGCTGCTTTTGCGGGATACGAACTCACCATGGACGTGTACCGCACCGCCGTCAAGGAGGGCTACCGCTTTTTGAGCTACGGCGACGCCCTGCTCTTTGTGTAGGTCGCGGCGATTCAACTTAGGTGGACCAACAAAAAAGGCCGACCCGCTGGGGTCGGCCTTTTTCGTTGGGCGCTGCGCCGCTTAGCGTCCCCGATCGAGCAGGTAGCCCAGCTTAACGCCGACAAAAAAACCAATGTTTTGGCTCCGGCCACTTTGGGTTTCGTCGAGCCGCGCAAAGTAGCGCTCCTGTCCCGTTACCGGATCAATGGTGTAGTCTTGAAGGACCAGCGGGAAGTTGATGTAGCGGTTCGATAGGCCCATGCTGAGGTCGACCATGACGCGGTCGCTCGATCGGAGCTGGGTGCCGATCATCAGGCCTTGGTCAAAATTCTGCTTAAAACTGAGGAAGTTCTGATCCATGCCCGTGAAGAGCTTCGAATACCGGCGGTTTTGAATAAAAAATCCAATGTAAAACCCGTCGTCGTAGGAATCGCCCCCAGGGAAGATTTTCACGTTGGCCGTTTGGCTCGCCCCGGGGCGGACCTTGCTTTCGGCCGTGTAAAATGCATTGTTATCCCAAACAATGGCTTCGTTAATGAACGCGTCGAGGCTGTTGTTGGTGGTCAGGCCGAGTCCGCCCTCCACCGTCACGTAGGGGCTCACGCGGTACTCCACCGAGAAGGGGTAGTGGCCCGCAAAAAAGGGAGCGACGTTGTATTTAATCGCAACCGGGTAGCGGTTTAGCTTGCGCTGGCGCGAGCGCTCAGTGTCGGTTGACCGGGTTGAACTCGTGCCGTCTACGCTGTAGCGCTTCACGGTGACTTGTGCGGAGGCGGTTACGGCAAGGGCCAGACCGATTGCGCCAAGAAGTGTGCGTGCATTCATAAAGCAAAGATACTTGCCCGGCTTTGCGGCAAAATTCTTGCCACGATAATTGCCGTACTTTTGAACTATGAAGCGATTTACCCTCATTCTTCTCGCGTTGGCGCTGGCGCTGCCCGCTGCGGCACAGGATCCCCAGACCCTCGAAGTTCGGTGGAGCCGTGGCTACAAAAACCGCGAAATTCAGCTCGACTACGTCACGAGCTTGGATTCGGCGAACTACATGACCTACGGCAGCACGCGCCCTTCGCTGTTCCGCAAGCGCACCTACTTCTACGCCCGCTACGACCGCGAAACGATGACCCAAGTTTGGCAGCTCGAAGAGGTGATTGACCGGTACCGCGATGCGCCCATGTGGTTTCACAGCATGGTCACCCACGGACCGACGACCTACGTATTTTATGAGGCCTATTCCCGGACCGACGACCTGCGCTACGTTTTGATGCGGACCATCGATACCGAAGGCAACCTTTCGGAATTCACGGAATTGGTGCGGATTTCGGCCAAGCGATGGAATTCAGGGGGCTTTCGCGTCGCGTGGAACCTTCACGCCACCAGTTTTGCGGTGGTGAGCTTCCCCGAAGAGAACCGAAAAGAGGACTTGCGCGTCGAGGTCAAGCGGTTTGACCGCGAGGGCAATCCCATTGGCGGAGCTTCCGTGCAGGTGGACCACAAGTCCCGCAAGGTGAGCCTTGCCGACGTGGACTACGCGCTGAACGGCGACGTCTACGTGTTGGCTTCCCGCGTTCCGGACCGCGACAAAAACGAGAAAATGAAGCTCTTTTCGCCGAACCGCGAATTCTTCATTCTCCATGCAGATCCGAATGACGAGGAATTCCAAGAGGTTGACCTGGGCATGAAGGATAAGTTTGTCGTGGGCGGCATCGGGGTGGAGGCCGACCAGGTTGCGGGTGCGATTGCGGTGAGCGGCATGTACTCCGACAAGCGCTACGGCTCGACCAGCGGCATGTTTTACCTGACGCTCGACCAAAAATCCCTGGAGTTGACCTCCTCGGACTTTAAAAATTTGAGCGAGTTCGACTACCTCAACAGCGGACGCCGCGACGGAACGGCCCGCGACCGCCGCAAGGGAGTGGTCAACGAAACCTACGTTTTTCGCGGCATGATTCCGCGCGAAGGCGGGGGCAGCTTGGTGCTCATGGAGGACTACGACATGGTGGTGGTCACGACGCAAACGCGAAACGGAACGATCACGACCTATTACTACTACTACGATAACATCTGGGCCATGATGGTTGATGCCGAAGGCCAAATCGAACGGGTGACCGTGATCCCGAAAAACCAGTATTCCGTGAACGACGGCGGAATGCGTTCGGGATTTTTGGTTGTCCGCGACGGGGCAAACTTCAACTTTCTGTTCAACGACGCCAAGGGCAACGACAAGCGCTGGGCCCAGCAGCAGGCTCCGCGAATCATGAACAAGCCGACGCGCGCAATGCTCGTTCAGGTCACGCTTCGGCCCGACGGATCCCTGGATTACGTTCCCTTGATCGACAACCGAAAGGAGAAGTCGGTCCTCATTCCGATGCGCGGACAGAGCTACCTCGGCCTGCCCGGAGAGGCCGTGATTCCCGGAATCAAACGCGGCAAGTGGGTCTTTATGAGCCTTCGCCCCGAGCGCACCTGATGACCGAAAAACCCGACTTTCGGAGTTTACGGCGCGAAGAAGTCCGCGCACATTTTGCTGCATGGGGCGAACCCGCCTACCGAGCCGACCAAGTCTACGATTGGCTTTGGTCGAAGGGGGCACAGGGCTTCGATGAAATGTCGAACCTCCCCAAGGCCCTGCGGGCAAAGCTAGCCGAGGCCTTTGTGTTTCGCCCCCAGCGCATTGAATCGGTACAGCGTTCCAGCGACGGCACGATGAAAAACGCCGTGCGCCTGCACGACGGCCTCGTGGTGGAAAGCGTGCTGATTCCAACCGAAAAACGCATTACGGCCTGCGTCTCAAGCCAGGTGGGCTGCGCCATGGGCTGCGCGTTTTGCGCCACGGCCCGCCTCAAGCGCATGCGCAACCTCGAGCCCGACGAGATCTACGACCAGGTCCGGGCCATTCACGAGCAGGGTCAAACGGAATTTGGGCGACCGCTTACCAACATCGTGTTCATGGGCATGGGCGAGCCGCTGATGAACTACAAGAACACCCTCGAGGCCATCGACCGGATCACTTCGCCCAAGGGACTCGGGCTTTCGCCCAAGCGCATTACCCTGAGCACCGTGGGCCTGCCCAAAATGATTCGCAAGCTCGCCGACGACGGCGTTAAGTTCAACCTCGCCGTTTCGCTGCATTCCGCCCGCGACGAGGTGCGCGCCCAAATCATGCCGGTCAACGACGTGGCTCCGATTGCCGACCTGCGCTCGAGCTTGGAATACTGGTACACCGTAACCAAGCGCAAGGTCACCTTCGAGTACGTGGTCTGGCGCGACGTCAACGACCAGCCCGAAGACGTGCAGGCCCTGGTTGAATTGGCCAAGCGGGTCCCCTGTAAGGTCAACCTCATCGAGTACAACGCCATCGGGGACGCGCGCTTTCGCCAGGCTTCGCCCGAGGCACTCCAAGCCTACGTCGACGGGCTCGCCCGAATCGGGGTAGTGGCCAAGGTCCGCCGTTCGCGCGGCAAAGACATCGACGCGGCCTGTGGTCAGTTGGCGAACAAAAAGCTGCCCGCCGAACTTAGTGTTTTGGACTAAACCGGCCCGCGGCACGCAGCCTTGGGCGCTACCTTTGCAGCTATGACCAAAACCGCAGTACTCGACGCCTTAGCACAGGTTGCCAACGCCTCCGGCAACGGAACCCTTGCGGAATCGGGCCACATAAAAAACATCCAAATTTTTGGGAACGAGGTCGAAGTGGACGCCGTCAGCGACAGCGCCGCCCTGGCCCAAAAAAAGCGGCTTGAGGTCGACATCCTGAAGGCGGTACACACCGTGGATCCCAAAACACAGGTCAAGGTCAACCTCGAAGTGCGCACCCCGGCACCTGCCGAACAGGCCAACCTCCTCCGCGGGAAGCCCATTCCCGGGGTGGCCCACGTTCTGGCCGTCGCCTCGGGCAAGGGTGGGGTAGGGAAGTCGACGGTTACGGCAAACCTCGCGGTTTCCCTGACCGAAATGGGATTCCGCGTCGGGGTAGTTGATGCCGACATTTACGGCCCCAGCATGCCCATCATGTTCGATGTCCAGCGCGCGAACCCGGGCGGAATTGAGGTCGATGGCCTGCGGAAAATGGACCCAGTCGAGTCCTACGGCGTCAAAATCATGTCCATTGGCTTTTTTGCGGGGACCGACCAAGCCGTGGTCTGGCGCGGACCAATGGCGACCAAAGCGCTGAATCAAATGCTTCAGGAGACCCATTGGGGCGAATTGGACTTTCTGCTGATTGACCTGCCTCCCGGAACGGGAGACATCCACCTGAGCCTGGTGCAGGCCCTGCCCGTGACCGGCGCCGTGGTGGTGAGCACGCCCCAGGCCGTGGCTTTGGCCGATGCGCGCAAGGGAGTGGGCATGTTCCGCATGGACGCCATCCAGATCCCGGTGCTCGGAATCGTGGAAAACATGGCCTACTTCACGCCGCCCCTTCACCCCGACGAGCAGTACCACATTTTTGGCCGCAACGGCGCGCGCAACCTGGCCGAGCAACTCGACGTGCCCTTCCTTGGCGAATTGCCACTGGTTCAGTCGATTCGTGAAGCCGGCGACGTGGGCCGACCCGCTGCGCTGCAGCAGGATGGGGTTGTTCGAGATGCCTTTACGGAGATGGCGCGCAACGTGGTTTCGTCCCTCGCGGACCGCGTAACCAACCTTCCGCCCACCGAAGCCGTGCGCATTACCACGATGGCCGGCTGCAAAACCAAAAAGCGCGAGGTATGACCCTAGAGGCGCGCGTTGAAGCAGCTCTGTCCGAAGTCCGTCCCTTTCTCGAGCGCGACGGCGGCGGCATCGAGCTGGTTCGGATTGAGGAGCCGCGCGCGTTCGTGCGCCTTCTCGGGGCGTGCCACGGCTGCAGCGTAAACCAAACCACGCTAAAGCTGGGTGTGGAAAACAGCATCCGCAGCCATGCGCCCGAAATACACGAGGTTATCGCGCTGGAGCATGGAGCGTAGCGTGGTCGTTCTTTTGGCCGGCGATTCCGGCGACGGCATCCAGCTTTTGGGTGGGCAAATGGTTCGTGCCGCGGCCCAGTCCGGGCGCGACGTGCGCACCCTTTCGGATTTTCCGGCCGAAATCCGGGCCCCGCAGGGCACGGTCAGCGGGGTGTCGGGATTTCAGTTTCGCATGGCCTCAGAGGCCATTCACGATCCGGGGTCCCAGGCCGACTGCCTGGTGGCCTTCAACGCCGCCGCGTTTACCAAGTACGCGGACCGTCTCAAGCCGGGCGGGCTGTTAATTGCGGCCCAAGAAGGCTTTGATGCGCGGAGTCTGGCCCTCGCCAAGCTCCCGGCGACTGCCGACCCCTTGGCCGAAGCCCGGCAGCGGTTTCGCGTGCTCGACGTACCCGTTAAGGACCTGACGTTGCGCGCTCGTTCGGCGTCTCCCGCGGGCCAGCGCGACAAGCTTCGCTCCCGAAACATGCTGGTTTTGGGAATTTTGGTCTGGATGTACGGCATGCCCGCGGACGCCGTTGAGGTGGAATTGGAGCACCTGTTTCGCGGCGACGACGCCAACGTGGCCGTGTTTCGGGCCGGTCTGCACTTTGGCGAAACCCTCGAAGTCCAAGACTACTTGGTTTCGGTGGATTCCCAAGAAGTGCCCCGCGGAACCTACCGAACCGTCAACGGATCCCAGGCCATGGCCCTTGGTTTGGCGGCCGCGGCACACCAACTTGGTAGGCCCCTGCTGTACTCAAGCTACCCCATCACCCCGGCCTCTGAAATCCTGCACGAATTGGCGAAGCTGCAGCCCGAACACGTCACGGTCCTGCAGGCCGAAGACGAGATAGCCGCGGTGACTTCGGCTCTTGGGGCCTCCTTCGCGGGCGGACTGGGCGTTACGGCATCTTCGGGCCCGGGACTTAGTTTAAAGGCCGAGGGCCTTGGGCTTGCGGTAATGACGGAACTTCCCTTGGTGCTGATCGACGTGCAGCGGGGCGGTCCCTCGACGGGCTTGCCAACCAAGACCGAGCAAAGCGACCTGGCGCAAGCCCTACACGGTCGCCACGGCGAGGCTCCCCTTCCCGTACTGGCGGCGCGGACCGCAGCAGACGCCTTTGACACCGTACTTCTCGCGGCCAAGATGGCCGTAGAATGCATGACTCCGGTCATCGTGCTTTCCGACGCCTACGTTGCCGGAAGTGCCCAGCCCTGGCGAATTCCGTCCGTCGACGAGCTTCCCACTATTACGCCGCCGCGGGGCGAAGCAAGCGACGCGCCCTACGGCCGCGACGAACAGGGTGTCCGCCCCTGGGTTGCACCCGGAACCCCAGGTGGGGCCCACCGAATTGGCGGACTCGAGGGCGAAGCGGGGAGTGGTCGAATCAGCTACGAAGCCGCCAACCACCAGGCCATGGTTCGTGCGCGCGCGGCGAAGGTCGACGCCGCGGTACGCCTTTATGGCCCGCTGGAAGTCGTTCAGCGCTGCCCGAACGCCGATACCCTGGTGCTGGCATGGGGCTCAACCTACGGCGCGGTGCGCGGAGACGTAGAACGACGGGTTGCCGAAGGCCAAAAACTGGACTATGTCCACCTGCGCCACCTCCATCCGCTGCATCCCGACCTCAAGGCGGCGGCCGAACGCTACCGCCGCATTGTGGTGATTGAAATGAACGAAGGGCAACTTGCGCACCACCTTCAGGGATGTTGGGCCCGCCCCGTTGAATCGGTGTGCAAGACCACGGGACAACCCTTCACCGAAGACGAACTCGCCTCGCTATGGAACTGAGCGCCAAAGATTTTCAAAGCCCCGAAGAAGTGCGCTGGTGCCCGGGTTGCGGCGACTACAGCGTGCTCAAGCAGTTTACCGAGGTGCTGGCGAGCACCGGCGCCGACCCGAACCGAACCGTAGTCGTGAGCGGAATCGGCTGCAGCAGCCGGTTGCCGTACTACGTGGACACCTACGGAATCCATTCGCTGCACGGTCGCGCTCCGGCGGTGGCCACCGGAATAAAGCTCGCCAACCCCAACCTCGACGTGTGGATCATCACCGGCGACGGCGACGCCCTGAGCATCGGGGGCAACCACCTCATTCATGCCCTGCGCCGCAACCTCAATGTGCCGATTTTGCTGTTCAACAACGAAATCTACGGGCTAACCAAGGGACAGTATTCGCCCACAAGCCGTGCCGGTCAGGTCACCAAATCCACCCCGCGCGGAAGCGTAGATCAGCCCCTGAACCCGCTCACCTTGGCCTTGGGCGCGGGCGCCACATGGGTCGGGCGCAGCATGGATCGGAATCCGGCCCACCTCCGCGCTCAGCTGGCTGCCAGCCAGGCCCACCAGGGTTCGGCCCTGCTCGAAATTTACCAGAACTGCAACGTTTTTCACGACGGAGCATTTGAGGCTTGGACCGAAAAGTCAAGCCAGGCAGCGCACGCCATCTTCCTCGAACCGGGCAGGCCCATTTCGTGGGGCGGCGCGGAACCTACCCACGCCCTGGCATGGAACGGCGGCCGTCCCGAGGTCCGCGTTCTCGGTGCGGACTTTGGCCTCGCCGACGCGTGGGTCCACGACCCCGCGGACCGAATCAAGGCATTTGCGTTGGCGGAGCTCGAAGGAGTCCTGCGGCCCTTCGGGGTACTGTACTCGGCCGATCGGCCCATTTTTTCGCTTCCTTCGGGAACCCGTTCGCTGAATGACGTGCTCCATTCCGGCCGAACCTGGACCGTGGAATAGGGCCGCCGGCGCCGTAGGTTTGCAGACCGAATTCCGAACAACAAACACTTTTTCGCATGGGACGCGCATTTGAATACCGCAAGGCTCGCAAAATGAAACGCTGGTCGTCCATGGCCAAGGTTTTTACCCGCATCAGCAAGGACATCATCATGGCTGTCAAGGAGAGTGGCCCGAACCCTGAAGCCAACTCGCGCCTCAAGGCCCTGATGCAGAACGCCCGCGACGCCAACATGCCCAAGGACAACGTGGAGCGGGCCATCAAGCGCGCCACGAGTAAGGATCAGGCCGACTACAAGGAGATGGTCTACGAAGGATACGGTCCGCACGGAATCGCGATTTTGGTCGAAACCGCCACCGACAACGCCACCCGTACGGTGGGCAACGTGCGCTCGTACTTTAATAAATACAACGGCAGCCTGGGAACCAGCGGCTCGGTCGAGTTTATGTTTGAGCGCAAGTGCAACTTCAAAATCCCCAAGGCCACCATCGACCTCGAAGAGTTTGAATTCGAAATGATCGACTTCGGCGTTGAGGAACTCTTCATTGAGCACGACGAAGAGAAAAACGTCGACACCATTTTCATGTACGCGCCCTTCAGCGAATACGGCGCCATCACCAAGGCCTTGGAAGAGCGCGGAATCGAGATCCTTACCTCGGGCTTTGAGCGCATTCCCATGGACACCAAAACCGTGACCCCCGAGCAGCAGGCCGACGTCGAAAAACTTCTGGAGAAAATCGAAGAGGACGAAGACGTTCAGGCCGTGTACCACACCATGGCCGGGTAGGCCACCGTTTTCGAACAACCCGCGCGATCGGAGGAATAGGGCTTGGATGCAAAAAAGGGCGCGACCTGCGCCGAATGGAGTACCTTCAGGGACACGGTATCGACCCACATCGGACCACCAAATCTACACGTATGCACTACACAAGAAAAACCTTGGATTTTTGGAGCCGGATGCGAGGCAGCATGCTTGGACTGCTGTTCTTACTGCCAAGTGGCCTCCTCTCAGCCCAAAACCTGGATGTCGCGACCTTTGAACGCGATTCCAAGAAGGGAATCTTGGTGGACATTCGTACCCCGGGTGAAGTTGCCGAGGGAATGATTGCCGGGGCCAAGCATGTCGACTTCTACGACGCCCAATTCATGACCAAAATGGCGGCGTTTCCCAAGGACAAGCCCATGTACCTCTACTGCCGTTCGGGCGGTCGCAGCGGTCAGGCGATTTCCAAGCTCAAGGCAGCCGGATTCACAAAGGTTTACCACCTTCAGGGCGGATTCCAGGCCTGGACCTCGGCGCGCAAGCCCGTAGTTCGAAAATGAACGCGAAGTTCAACGAACTCGTGGGCGGCGACCAACCCGTTCTCGTCGATTTTTTTGCGGAATGGTGCGGACCCTGCAAGACCTTGGCTCCCATACTGGTCGAGCTAAATCGCCTCATGGAGGGGCGAATACGCATCGTAAAAATAGACGTGGACAAAAACCCGAGTGTGGCCCAGACCTATCGGGTGCAGGGCGTTCCCACGCTGGCTTTGTTTCGCAGGGGAGAGCTGCTTTGGCGCCAGTCGGGCGTGCAGTCCGCGGCGGCGCTTCAGCGCACGCTGGAACCCTTCTTAAATCGCTGATTGGGCGCTTGAACGGCGAAGGCCGTGGGGTAGCGCGACCGCCACTTGCGCAGGGCGTATTCCGCCTCGAGTCGGCTCCCGAAAATTCCCACAAAAACCTTGAATTGGGGCTCGTCAAAGTGGATCGCAACCGGAAGTGTCGCGCCGATGGAATCGGTCAAATGGACGTAAACCAAGTTGGCCTCCTGCCTGCGGCCGGCAAAAACCTGAACGGTGTAGCGTTCGGCACCGGCCTCCACGGCTTGCCGGGGTTGGTGTGCACTCGATTGCAGCGTTGACCGCACGGCTTCGTCAATGGCAACGCCCGAACCAATCACGGCCGTGTCCGGAACGGGGACCAGGCTAAGCGCAAACAACAAGCCAATCATGATTCAAAGGTAGGCGCATTTTTGGTCGCTCAAGCGGGCTTGGAATTCTCTTCTTTAGAATCGTTTTAAATTAAAAATGCCTAAGAGAGTTTGAAATATGCCCGAGGCTGTTCTGTTGTACTTTTGCGGGGCCTTGAAAAGGACAAGTTTACCACTCAGTATGCGTATGCGTTTGACACCCTATGCCTCGCTGCTCCGACGAGCGTTTTTAACGTTTCTGTCTTTCAGCGTTTTAAGCATTTCGGCCTCTGCGGAGGTCAGCGCCGAAGCCGGCAAAAAGCTCTTTAAAGCCAACTGCGCCAGCTGCCACAAACTCGATAAAAAACTCGTTGGACCCGCGCTCGGCGACGTGACCCAACGCCGTTCCGAGGAGTGGTTGCTCCGATGGATTCGCAACAATGCGGAATTCCGCGCTTCGGGCGACGCCGATGCCAAGGCCATCTTCGAGGAGTACGGCGGTTCGGTGATGCAGGCCTTCCCGGCGCTTACCGACGACGACATTAAGAGCATTTTGGCCTACACCGTGGAAGGCGACAAAAAGGCGGCACCTGCTCCCGGCGCGGACGCAGCAGCGGCTCCGGCTTCTCCTGCAGAGTCGGCTAATTCGCCGTGGTTGATGTACGTTTTGGGCGGATTCCTGCTCATCAACTTGGTGCTCCTGCTTCGCGTGCGGAACACGCTAAAGCAGCTCAACGGCGAAAACCCAACCAGCCTGCTCGAAGACCTCGACATCGTCACCAAGATTTTGGTGGCCAATAAGCGGTTCATGACCTTCCTGACGGTCGTCCTTGCGCTTGGATTCCTGTACGCGACCTACTCCTACCTCATGGGAATCGGAGTAGAAAAAGACTACCAGCCGGTGCAGCCGATTGCCTTCAGCCACAAGATTCACGCGGGCGACAACGGCGTGGACTGCAACTACTGCCACAGCAGCGCGCGCCACAGCAAGCACTCGGGCATTCCTTCGGCCAATGTGTGCATGAACTGCCACATGTACATCGACGGTTCCGAAATCGTGGATGCCGCAGGCAATCCCAAGTACGGCGGCGAGCGTTCGCCCGAAATCCAAAAGATCTACGCCGCCATTGGCTGGGATCCCGAGGCGCGCACCTACATCGAGGGCTACGAGCAAAAGCCGATCCAGTGGATTCGCATTCACAACCTGCCCGATTTGGCCTACTTCAACCACGCCCAGCACGTGACTGCCGGTCAGGTGGAGTGCCAGACCTGCCACGGTCCGGTTCAGGAAATGGAAGAGGTGTACCAATACAGCGAGCTCACCATGGGCTGGTGCATCAACTGCCACCGCGAGACCGAGATCAAGGGCGACAACGGCTACTACGCCGGCTCGATTGACGGTTCCGCGTCGATTAGCGACCGACTCGTCGAGCGCTTCCACAGCGAAAAAATTACGGCCGCTAGCATTGGTGGCCTTGAATGCGGCAAGTGCCACTACTAAGCGAACAATTCTATGGCAAGCAATAAAGTGTACTGGAAGAGCTTCGACCAGCTCGCGAACACCGAGGTTTCGCGGCGTTTGGCCGAAAACGAATTCGCGCAAGACATCCCTGCGGATGTGTTCTTAGCCGACGAGCGCAGCATGGAGGCCCAGACGAGCCGCCGCGACTTCCTCAAGTTCTTGGGATTCAGCACCGCCGCCGCAACCTTGGCTGCCTGCGAACAACCCATTATTGAAAGCGTTCCCTACGTCGTTAAGCCCGATAGCCTTACCCCTGGGGTGCCGTCGTTCTACGCAACGGCCTACACCGACGGTCAGGATTACGCATCGGTTCTGGTTAAGACCCGCGAAGGCCGCCCCATTAAGGTGGAGCCGGGCGACGCCGGCCGCTTCAACCGCGGAACCAATGCCCGCGCTCAAGCCAGCGTGCTTTCGCTGTACGATTCGGCCCGCCTTCGCGGACCCATTTTAAACGGCAAGGACAGCGATTGGGCCACGGTAGAGGCTTCGTTGAAGAAGGCTGCCGATGCCGCGCTTTCTCAGGGCACGCAGTTCGTTCTGCTTACGTCCAGCGTGTTCAGTCCCTCGCTTCAGGCCGCCATCGAGCGCCTGCGCCAGAGCTACGCCAACTTCCAGCACGTGGAATTTGACGCCATTTCGCAGTCCAACACCCTGGACGTTTGGGAGGCCTTGACCGGGGTTCGCGCCCTTCCGACGGTAGACCTTACTGCCGCTAAGTTGGTTCTTTCCTTCGGCAGCGACTTCCTTTCGGGTGCTACGGCGCAGCAGCTGTCCAGCGACTACGCGGCGCGCCGCAAGCCGGGTGGCGATATGCTCCGCCACGTGGAATTCGAGAGCAACTTGTCGCTCACGGGGTCCAACGCCGACAAGCGCGTAAAAATCAAGCCTTCGGAAGTTGCCGGTTCGCTGGCGTTCTTGGTGAACGAACTGGGCGGATCAGCCGCCAAAGTGGCCCTTCGCGACGACCTGTCCAAGGCCCTCAAGTCCGTAGCCGGGGAACTCAAAGCCGCCAACGGCAAGTCCGTGGTATTGGTCGGCGGCGACGACGCCAATGCAGCCAAACTGGCCGCTGCCCTGAATGCCCTGACCGGCGCCTTTGGAACAACGCTGCGCACCGATAAGCCGGTGTACATCCGCCGCGGTAACGAAGCCCGCGTAGCCAATCTTGTTGCGGACCTCAACGCCAAGCGCGTAGGCGCCCTCTTGGTCGCCGGAACCAACCCGGTGTACTTCCGCCCCGATTTTGAAAAGGCCATCAAGGGTGCCAAGTTCAGCATGAGCTTGACCGACCGCATGGACGAAACGGCGCTTCTTTGCTCGGCCGCGGCCCCCATGCCCCACTACCTGGAGGCCTGGGCTGACTACCGTCCCGTTGCCGGAGAATACACGGTGGCCCAGCCAACCATTAAAAACCTCTTTAACAGCAAGTCGGTACTTGAGGTGCTGGGCGGACTTTCGGGCGATGCCCGCAGCGCCAAGGACCAAGTAGCGGCCCTTGCCACGTCCTTCGGACTAAACTGGAACCAAACCGTTCACGACGGCGGCGCTGCCGTTACATCCGGTGCGGTGTCGGGTGCTGCTGCGGGTGCTGCAGCGGCCCTTGCGGCTTCGGTCAAGGTGGCCAAGCCCGTGGCTGGAATGGAGCTCGCCATGTACGAAAACGCCGTGGGTGCGGGCTACCAAGCCAACAATCCTTGGCTGCACGAGCTTCCGGACCCGGTTACCCGCCTCACGTGGGACAATTACCTGACCATCGCCGCGGCCGACGCACTGGCTCTGGGCTTTGAAAACGAAACGAACAGCGACGGTTCGCTCGACGGAAGCTACGCCACCGTTAAAGTGGGCAAGCGCGTCCTCGAGAACGTTCCGGTATTCATCCAGCCGGGCCAAACGGCCGGTACCGTGGGCCTCGCTTACGGCTACGGACGCACGTCGGCCGGCAAGGTTGCCGACGACATGGGCGTCAACGCCTACGCACTCGGGGTAACCACCGGCGCCGCGGCCGTGGAGATCGCCAAGGCCGACGGAATGCACGAGTTCGCCACGGTGCAGCTCGGAAACACGATGATGGGGCGCCGCATCGTCAACGAGGTGACGCTCGCCGACTTCATCGCCGATCCGAGCGGTTCGAGCTGGAACGAAAAGCCAACCTTCCACACGATCGACGGACACAAAACGTCAGAAGAGGCCAACCTTTGGGCGAACCACGACCACGAGACGATGCACATGTGGAACATGAGCATTGACCTCAACAGCTGTACCGGCTGCGGCGCCTGTGTGGTAGCCTGCCACATTGAGAACAACGTTCCGGTTGTGGGCAAGCAAGAAATCCGCAACCTCCGCGACATGCACTGGCTCCGCATTGACCGCTACTACAGCAGCGACATGAGCAAAGAGCGCGCAGCCGAAGAAAACATCGGCGGCATTGAGATGTACGCCAAGATGGAGGAGCCGTCGGAGTCGCCCGCCGTGGTGTTCCAGCCGGTTATGTGCCAGCACTGCAACCACGCGCCCTGCGAAACGGTGTGCCCGGTTGGTGCTACGGTTCACTCGCGCGAAGGCTTGAACCACATGGCCTACAACCGATGCATCGGAACGCGCTACTGCGCCAACAACTGCCCGTACAAGGTTCGCCGATTCAATTGGTTCAACTACATGGCCAACGAACAGTTCGCCGACGTGAACCCGTCACAAGACGACTACGGCCGCATGGTCCTCAACCCAGACGTAACGGTTCGTTCGCGCGGTGTGATGGAAAAGTGTACCATGTGCATTCAGCGCGTTCAGTACGCCAAGCTCGAAGCCAAGAAAGCCGGTCAGCCTCTTGCCGACGGCACGTTCACGGTGGCTTGTGCCGAGGCTTGCGACAGCGGAGCCATCACCTTTGGCGACGTCAACAACGCGAAGAGTGCGGTTCGTGCCGCCAAGGCCGACGCCCGTGCCTACCACCTCCTCGAAGAGGTTGGCACGCAGCCTTCGGTATTCTACCTGACTAAAGTTCGCAACGCCTAATAAGTTATGCACTACGAATCACCAGTACGTCAGCCCCTTATCCTAGGCGATAAGAGCTACAACCAGATCACCGAAGACGTCGTACGTCCGATTGAAAACGCCGCTCCGCGCTCGTGGTGGGTGGTGTTCAGCATCGCGCTGGTCATGTTTCTGTGGGGCGTTGGCTCCTTGGCCTACACGGTCGGAACCGGAATCGGCGTTTGGGGCCTTAACAAAACCGTGGGTTGGGCCTGGGACATCACCAACTTTGTATGGTGGGTCGGCATCGGTCACGCAGGTACCCTGATTTCTGCCGTTTTGCTGCTGTTCCGCCAACGTTGGCGTATGGCCATTAACCGATCGGCGGAGGCCATGACCATTTTCTCGGTGATCCAGGCCGGACTTTTCCCGGTGTTCCACATGGGCCGCGTATGGATGGCCTACTGGGTTTTGCCGATTCCCAACCAGTTCGGCTCGCTTTGGGTCAACTTCAATTCGCCGCTGCTGTGGGACGTGTTCGCCATCTCAACCTACTTGACCGTTTCGGTCGTTTTCTGGTACGTGGGCTTGATTCCGGACTTTGCCATGGTGCGCGACCGCGCCGTGAACCCGGTTCAAAAGCACATTTACAAGGTGCTTTCGTTCGGATGGGGCGGTAAGGCCAAGGCTTGGCAGCGTTTTGAAGAGGTTTCTTTGGTCCTCGCGGGCCTCGCTACGCCGCTGGTACTGTCGGTTCACACCATTGTATCGATGGACTTTGCGACATCGGTGATTCCGGGATGGCACACGACGATTTTCCCCCCGTACTTCGTTGCCGGGGCCATCTTCTCGGGTTTTGCCATGGTACAAACCCTTCTGCTCATTGTGCGCAAGGTGTTTAAGATGGAGGACTACATCACCATCCAGCACATTGAGATGATGAACATCATCATCATGGTAACGGGTTCGATTGTGGGCGTGGCCTACATCACCGAGCTGTTCATCGCGTGGTACAGCGGGGTGGAGTACGAGCAGTACGCCTTCCTAAACCGCGCCACGGGTCCGTACTGGTGGGCTTACTGGTCGATGATGACGTGCAACGTATTCAGCCCCCAGTTCATGTGGTTTAAAAAGCTGCGCACCAACCTCGTGTTCACGTTCGTGATTTCGATTGTCGTAAACATCGGCATGTGGTTCGAGCGCTTCGTAATCATCGTGACTTCGCTGCACCGCGACTACCTGCCGTCGAGCTGGTCGATGTTCTCTCCGTCGTTTGTCGACGTAGGCATCTTCGTGGGCACCATCGGATTCTTCTTCGTGCTCTTCCTGCTCTACGCGCGCACCTTCCCGGTGATTGCGCAGGCCGAACTCAAGACCATTTTGAAAACTTCGGGCGAAGCCCAGAAAAAACACCACAGCGACCATGGCGCACACCACTGAGCCTACCACCCCGGTAGTCCGCGCGTTGTACCACGACGACGACGTGCTTATTTCGGCCGTAAAGGAGATCCGCGCGGCGGGTTATAAGATTTCGGAAGTCTACACGCCCTTCCCGGTGCACGGACTTGACAAGGCCATGGGCCTAAAAGAGACGCGCATCGCTATGGCAGCCTTCATGTACGGGGTTCTGGGCCTCACGGTTGCGGTTACGCTGACTTGGTTCATGATGATCAGCGACTGGCCACAGAATATTGGCGGAAAACCCAACCTGAACTGGGGCATGAACATGCCGGCTTTTGTGCCCATTTTGTTTGAGTTGACGGTGTTCTTCGCCGCCCACCTGATGGTTTGGACCTACCTTATTATTAACGGTTTGTACCCCGGCGCGGATGCCCAAAATCCGGACCCCCGCACCACGGACGACTACTTTATGGTGGAGCTGCCGGCGGCAGACGGCCTGGTAGACGTTCTGAAAAAATCGGGTGCAGTAGAAATAGCTGAAGCCTAAGCAATATGCGTATCAAGACGATTCTTTGGGTTGCAGGCAGTGCGGCGGTACTGGCCTCGTGCAACTGGGACAAGACCACACCGGGCTACTCGTACATGGACGACATGTACCGTTCTCCGGCACACCAAACCTACGAACCGGGTACCGCCAAGGATCCGGTTGAGGGAACGGTGCCGCGCGGCTACGTGCCCTACATGATTCCGAATACCAACGAGGGCTACGCGGCATCGATGGCCAACACCGAGGTTCCGGCGTTTTACGAAACCTTGGACGCGGAGTCGGGCAAGCAACTGTACACGCAGTTTTGCTCGCACTGCCACGGCGAAAACGGCGACGGAAACGGTATTTTGATGCAGCGCGAGAAGATCTTGGGCATCCCGGGCTACGGCGCAGACAAGCTTCCGGACATCACTCCGGGAAGCATTTACCACGTGATCATGTACGGCAAGAACAACATGGGAAGCCATGCGTCGCAGCTGAACTACGAAGAACGCTGGAAGATCATCAAGTACGTGTGGAAGCTCCGCGCGGACCAAGTTCCCGGTGCTGCTCCGGCTGCTGCCGACACGACCACGGCCCAACCTGCTGCCTAATAAAACTGCCCCAGAAGACATGTTTGTATTTACGTCCAAAATGAAATTGCTCGCCGGGTCGCTGACCTTGGTGGGCCTGGTGTTCCTGCTTATTGGCTTTAACACAGACTATTCGAATCATGCTGCGGATGGCCACGGCGGCGAACACGCTGCAGCGGCCCATGCCGACGAAGCGCATGCGGTCGAAGCTCCTGCTCACGAGGCACCCGCCGACGAACCCCATGCTACGGAGGTAGTTCCTGAAGGGGTTGACGTTCAAGAAGCCCACGCCACAGAGGCTGCTGCCGAAGAGGCCCACGGCGAAGAGGCCCACGTTGACGAGGCCCACGCTGCGGAGGTTGCGGCGGAAGGTGCGCACGCCGAAGAAGCTCACGCAGCCGAATCGCACGACGCGCACGCTGCACCCGTTCACGGTGAAGATGGCCATGGAGCTACCCACGACCTGAGCGCCAACCGCCCCTGGGCTGCGTTCCTGGTGAACAGCATCTTCTTTTTGGGCATTGGCATCGGAGCCCTGTTCTTCCTAGCCATTCAGTACGCCGCACAGGTGGGCTGGTCGGCAGGCTTGATTCGCGTGTTCGAGGCCGTTGCGATGTTCGTAGGTATTCCGCTCCTCGGAATCCTGTTCCTTGCCGTAACCGGCAGCATGCACCTGCACCACTTGTGGCACTGGATGGCCGAGGGCATTATGGACCCTGCCAGCGCCAACTACGACCCCATTATTGCGGGCAAAGAAGCGTACTTGAACGCTCCGTTCTTCATTGCGCGTACCGTAGCCTACCTCGTCATTTGGGCGGGCGCTGCCTACCTGCTTCGCCGCAACAGCCTTAAGGAGGACGGCCTACCCAAGGGACAAAACATGTTCTTTACCCAGCGCAAGCTCGCCGCCACCTTCATCGTGCTGTACGCCGTGACCTCGTCGACGAGCGCATGGGACTGGGTTATGTCGATTGACACGCACTGGTTCTCTACCCTGTTTGGATGGTACACCTTCGCGGGCATGTTCGTGACGGCCATGACCGTGCTCAACCTCCTGGTAATGTACCTGCGCTTGAACAACCACCTTCCGTGGATCAACGCCAACCACCAACACGATTTGGGCAAGTTCATGTTTGCCTTCAGCGTGTTCTGGACCTACTTGTGGTTCAGCCAGTACATGCTGATTTGGTACTCGAACATTCCAGAAGAAATCACCTACTACTTGCCGCGCTTTAAGGGTGAGTACAAGCCCCTCTTTGTCATGATGGTAGCCATGAACTTCATCTTCCCGATCCTCGTGCTGATGTCCCGCGATGCCAAGCGCATCTTCGGCTTCATCGGATTGGCGGCGGTTTTTGTTCTGGCCGGACACTGGATGGACCACTACATCATGATTATGCCGGGTGCCGTGGGCTACGACTACGGATTTGGTTTTGCCGAATTGGGCGGAATTCTGTTTTACGCGGGTCTCTTCCTTTGGGTGACGCTTAGCCAATTGGCCAAGGCTCCGCTCAAGCTTGCCAACCACCCCATGCTCACCGAAAGCGAGCACTTCCATCAATAATCCGACGCCTTAACTACTATCGTTTATGTCTGGAATGATCACCCTAATTGTCCTTGTACTTGCCGTTCTTACGGCCCTTCAGCTTATTCGGATTTTTGAACTGTCCTCAAAGGCACGCAAAACCGCTGAATACGTGGTGACCGATCGCGACAACAACAACCAGGGATGGTTGATGCTGCTCTTTGGAATCGGCTTCATTGCCGCGTTCTTTTGGATGCTGTTCACGTGGCTTCCGGTGACGCTGCCCAAGCCCGCATCGGAACACGGCGTGGATTACGACAACCTGATGGAGATCTCGATGCTCGTGATCATCGCCATGTTTCTGGTGGTTCAGCCCATCCTCTTCTACTTCGCATGGAAGTACCGTGGCGCAAAGGACCGCAAGGCAACCTACTACGAGCACAACAACCGCCTGGAGTTCATTTGGACCATCGTTCCGGCCTTGGTTTTGGCGGTACTGATCATCTACGGCATGACCACGTGGTCGAACGTAATGAATCCGAAGAACGAGCAGGAGCCCTTGGTTATTGAAGTCTACGCACAGCAGTTCAAATGGACCGCGCGCTACGCCGGCAAAGACAACCAGCTTGGCTATGCCAACGTCCGCCTGATTAAGGACGCCAACGTGATTGGGGTAGACACGCTCGATACGCAGGCTGCCGACGACCAAATCACGACCGAGATTCACCTTCCGGTGGGACGCCCGGTGCTGTTCAGGTTCCGCTCACAGGACGTCATTCACTCGGCCTACTTCCCCCACTTCCGCGCCCAAATGAACTGCGTACCGGGCATGACGACCCAGTTCCAGTTCACGCCAACGGTGACTACGGCCGAAATGCGTCAGGACCCCGAGGTTCAGGCGAAGGTTGCGCGCATCAATAAGATCCGCGGCGAAAAGGGATTGGAGGCCTATGCCTACGATTACGTGCTGTTGTGCAACAAGATTTGCGGATCGGCGCACTACAACATGCAGATGAATATTGTTGTTGAGTCCGAAGAAGAGTACGCCAAATGGCTTGCTGAACAAAAGACCGTAGCTGAAACGTTGTAACATTGATTGATTAAGATTCACGAATTATGGCCGACCACGCTCACGACCACGCTCACGATCACGCTCACGACGACCACCACGATCACGAGCACCACGTAGACAACTTCTGGACGAAGTACGTCTTCTCGATCGATCACAAGATGATTGCCAAGCAGTTCCTGGTAACGGGAATGTTTATGGGCATCATTGGGGTATTTATGTCCATGTTGTTCCGCCTTCAGCTGGCTTGGCCGGGCGAGAGCTTCCCCATTTTGGAGACCTTCCTCGGTAAGTGGGCCCCCGACGGGGTGATGGACCCGAACATGTACCTCGCGCTGGTTACGATACACGGCACCATCATGGTGTTCTTCGTTCTGACGGCCGGCTTGAGCGGAACCTTCTCGAACCTCCTCATTCCGTTGCAAATCGGTGCACGCGACATGGCGTCGGGCTTCCTGAACATGATTTCGTACTGGTTCTTCGCCGCTTCCTCGGCGGTAATGGTGATTTCGCTGTTTGTGGAAACGGGCCCTGCCTCGGGCGGTTGGACCGTATACCCGCCGTTGAGCGCACTGCCCCAGGCCATGCCGGGTTCGGGTGCGGGCATGACGCTTTGGCTCGTTTCGATGACCCTGTTTATTGCCGGCTCCTTGATTGGTTCACTCAACTATATCGTGACGGTGATCAACTTGCGCACCAAGGGCATGTCGATGACCCGCCTTCCGCTGACGATCTGGGCCTTCTTGGTGACCGCCATTCTTGGTGTGCTGTCGTTCCCGGTTCTGCTCAGCGCGGCGCTGCTTCTGGTGTTTGACCGTTCGATGGGGACTTCGTTTTACTTGAGCGACATCATGGTGGTGGGCGAAATGCTGACGAACCAGGGTGGAAGCCCAATTCTTTTCGAGCACCTGTTTTGGTTCTTGGGCCACCCCGAGGTATACATCATTCTTCTGCCGGCTTTGGGCATTACGTCTGAGGTGATTGCGACCAACTCGCGCAAGCCCATCTTCGGCTACCGCGCCATGATTGGGTCCATTCTGGCCATCGCCTTCCTTTCGTTCATCGTGTGGGGCCACCACATGTTCGTGACGGGCATGAATCCCTTCCTCGGATCGGTGTTCACGTTTACCACCCTGTTGATTGCCATCCCGTCGGCGGTGAAGGCCTTCAACTACATTACGACGCTGTGGAAGGGCAACATTCAGTTTACCCCGGCCATGCTCTTTTCGATCGGACTCGTGAGCACGTTTGTGGCGGGCGGTTTGACCGGCATCATTCTCGGCGACTCGGCCCTGGATATCAACGTTCACGACACCTACTTCGTGGTGGCGCACTTCCACATCGTAATGGGTCTTTCGGCCATCTTCGGGATGTTCGCGGGGGTGTACCACTGGTTCCCCAAGATGTACGGCCGCATGATGAACAAGTCGATGGGCTACCTGCACTTCTGGCTGACGTTTGTAAGCGCCTACGGCGTGTTCTTCCCGATGCACTTTACCGGACTTGCCGGTCTGCCGCGCCGCTACTACAGCAACGCCGAATTCCCGATTTTCGACGAGCTTCAGGACATCAACGTGATCATCACGATGTTCGCCATTGGCGGCGGTATTGCGCAGTTGATTTTCATCTTCAACTTCTTCTACTCCATGTGGCGTGGTCCCAAGGCACCGCAAAACCCGTGGAATTCAAACACGCTGGAGTGGACGACGCCCGTGGAACACCTTCACGGTAACTGGCCGGGCGCCATTCCCGAGGTGCACCGTTGGGCCTACGACTACAGCAAGCCGGGCCACGACGAAGACTTCGTGCCCCAGAACACGCCGCTAAAGGATGGCGAGCAGGCGCACTAAGCGTTTATAAGTTCGTTGAACGGCCGCCCGGTTTCCCCGAGCGGCCGTTTACATTTGCAGCTATGGTGGATTTTTTGCACGACGCCTCTTCGGCGGGCATGGACGATCGCGAGGCCGAACAGCGCCTGCGCCCCGCGCGCTTCGACGACTTCGCCGGCCAGGCCAAAGTGCTCGAAAACCTCAAGGTTTTTGTTCAGGCTGCACGGCTTCGCGAAGAGGCGCTGGACCACGTCTTGCTTCACGGGCCTCCGGGCCTCGGCAAGACCACCTTGGCCTACATCATTGCGGGTGAATTGGGGTCCTCGCTCAAGCTGACGAGCGGACCGGTATTGGACAAGCCCGGAGATTTGGCGGGCTTGCTTACCAGCCTGGATGCCAACGACGTGCTGTTCATCGACGAGATACACCGCTTGAGTCCGGTGGTTGAAGAGTACCTCTACAGCGCCATGGAGGACTACCAAATTGACATCATGCTCGAGTCCGGACCGGCGGCGCGCTCCGTGCAAATCAAGCTCAAGCCCTTCACCTTAATTGGCGCGACCACCCGAAGTGGGTTGCTTACGTCGCCGCTGCGGGCCCGCTTCGGCATTGCCGCGCGCTTGGAGTACTACAGCGTCGAGTTGCTCTCCACCATCGTGGAGCGGTCCGCCAGCATTTTATCGATGGGAATCGAGGCCGAGGCGGCCATTGAAGTGGCCCGACGCAGCCGGGGAACGCCCCGAATCGCCAACGCCCTGCTTCGTCGCCTTCGCGACTTTGCCCAAGTGCGCGGAGCATCTACGGTCGACCTTGAAATCGCTCGTTTTGGAATGGACGCCCTCGACGTCGATGCCCACGGCCTTGACGAGATGGATAACCGGATCCTTACCACGTTGATAGACAAGTTCCGCGGAGGCCCCGTGGGCCTGAGCACGTTGGCTACGGCAGTGGGGGAGCAGGCCGAGACCCTCGAGGAGGTTTACGAGCCCTACCTGATTCAGGAAGGCTATTTGGCGCGAACGCCCCGCGGCCGGATGGCGATGGACAAGGCCTACACGCATTTGGGGCGCACCCCCTTGGGTGGTCCCAACCTCTTTTCATGACGCGGAGCGAGGCCACAAGCTTTCTCAAGCGCGAGGCGCTTCGCCTTGGGTTTATGGAAGCGCGCGTGGCCCAAGCCGATTTTTTGGCCGACGAAGCACCGCGCCTGGAGGCCTGGCTCGCCCAGGGCCTGCACGGCAGCATGCGCTACATGGAGAACCACTTCGACAAGCGCCTGGACCCGCGCAAGCTGGTTCCCGGAGCCAAATCGGTGGTGAGTTTGGCATTCAACTACTACCCGGAACCTTCAGCACTCGAAGAGGAGGGACGCCCCCGGGTGGCGCGCTACGCCTATGGCGAGGACTACCATCGGGTGGTAAAAGACCGCTTGTTTGAACTGCTTGATTCGCTGCGCAGCGCCGTAGGGCCCATCGAGGGGCGGTGCTTTGTCGACAGCGCCCCCGTGCTGGAGCGCGCGTGGGCGGAGCGCAGCGGCCTCGGTTGGGTGGGCAAAAATTCGCTGGTGCTGCGCAAGAATTCGGGTTCGTACTTTTTTCTGGCGGAACTCATCCTGGACTGCGACCTGGTTCCGGACCTTCCGGTGGCCGACCACTGCGGAACCTGTACGCGCTGCCTTGATGCCTGCCCAACCCAAGCCATCGTTGCGCCCAAGGTGGTCGACAGCGCCCGCTGCATCAGCCACGCGACCATTGAGCTTCACGGGGCGCTTCCGCGCGAAATGGCCGGCGCACTGAACCCGTGGGTTTTCGGCTGCGACATTTGCCAGGAGGTCTGTCCGTGGAACCGCCACGCGACGGCGCATCACGAACCGAAGTTTGCGCCGGGAACCTGGGTGAGTTGGTCCATCAACGACTGGGAGCAGGCAAGCGAAGCAGCGTTTACGGAGGCCTTTGGGAAGTCCGCCGCGGCGCGCACCGGTTTGGAGCGCATTCAGCGCAACGTGGCCGCCGCCTTCGGAGACCGCAAGCCTACTTGACGTCGATTTGCACGGCCTGCAGGACGCGGTAGGTCGTTTTATCAAAGGCAATGGCGACCCACTGCACGTGCTCGGGCTTCCAGGAGGCGTCCAGCGTGGCCGAGGCATCCAACGAGGCGCTCAATCCCGCCGCCGCCACTCCAGCAGCCCAAACTTCCTGTCCGAATGGTCCCCAAGGGGCAGCGCGAAATACGTTGTAGTGCACGTAGTTGGGATCGCGTGTTTGGTCCGGCATCAATTGGGGCGAAACAATGCCCGATTCCTTGAGGTAGACCGCTACGCCAACGGCATTGCTTTGGCTGGATTGCGCGCGCACGTCGAGGCGCACGGTGGCCACGCGCGAGGTGCTGTCGAAGCCGCTGTAGGCATTAAACAGTATTTCGGGTGCGCGGGCCAGTTCCGTGGCGGTCAGTGCGCCCCAGGAACTGTAGGTTTTCAGGTGGGCGTTCGTGGGGAAGTCCAACCGGTTTACCATGCCCAGGGGCAGTCCCCAAACGCCAAACACGCTCGCGAGGTCGTCGCCGTCGTCGGTAGTAAAGTCAGTAGGGTAGTCGGTCGAGGTGGACGTGAAGTTGGCGGGACCCGCGTGGATGGCCAGGCCCACCACTTTGGCGGAGCCGTAAAGGCTGTCGAGCTGCTTGAGCACCTTGGACGCTTTCGGGCAGTTCTTGCACTGGTGCCCCGTGAAATCCTCGACCAAAACGGCGCGTTCCGTTTGGAGCACGGTGTCGCCGTTTGCGGTGGCCGTTCCACCTCCGCCCGGATTTCGAAACGGTTCGTCGATGTAGTCGCAGGAAGCAACGGCTGCGGCGAGCAGGGCGTAAAGGACGAAATTCCGCATCAGAATTGGGTAGTTAGGGACAAACTCAGGCCGTTGGACGGGGGAACAACGCGGCACACGCCGCCCACGCAAAAAATGCCCTGCTGCTGGCGGCCGTAGCCCAGCTGAACTCGGGTAGGGCCGTCAAAATGAACCACCGAAACCAGGGGGTAGTGGATGCGACGGGACTCGGAGGGGTGGCCGTAGTTGTAGATGTCCTGAATCGCGACCACCCACTTTTCCGACAGGGTGTATTCGGCAAGGAACATGGCCATGGCGCCGCGAAATCCTTCTCCGCCCGACCACTGCAGTTCGGTGCGCAGGGTTTGGTGGTTGGGTAGGGCGAACTGCTGCTCCCAGGCAAGGGCCGGAACGACCAGGGCGCTGTCGCTGTCGGGGGCGGCCAAAATCGCGTAGTCGTTGACTCCGTCTGCCAGCACGGACTTGTTGTACACGAATCGGTAGGCGGTAAGCTGGCTTTTGTACTTGGAACTGAACTTGCGGCTCAGGCTGAAGTTGACGTCGCGGAAGTAGGGAATTTGACCCCAGGTCAGCGGGTCGCTTTGGTATCCTTGGGTGCCTTTGTCGCCAAAGCTTCCGTCGGCCAAGGGGGTGCGGTCGATGCTCTGCGACGAGGCGATGCTCAGGGCGAGCTTGGTGCCGTACTTGCCCCCGAGCAGTGATTTGCGCGGAATGAGGTAGTTGACGTCGAACTGGTAGCCCATTTCGCCGTTGATCTGCGTGGCGTAGGGGTACAGGGCGGGCAGCGCGTAGGTGTGTAGGTTTCCGGTGGGCGGAATGAAGTTGATCAACGCATCGAATTGCTGGGCGTTGCGGTCGGAGCGGAAGCTGAAGTTGTCGATGCGCTTCACGGTCGCGAGAAAACCCAGGCCCTTTTTGCTGTAGGTGGCGGTGGCGACAAAGGCTTCGCCGGGCTTGTAGATGTAGCCGTTGTCGAAGTTCGGGTCGTTGATTTTGTAGGCGTACTCCGCTTTGAGGTTGAATCCCTTGTAGTTGGCGCCCACGCGGTAGGCCCAGGCCCCCACGTTGGCGGGCAGGTTGAGCAGCGGGTCGAATCCGCGCTGAAACTTGGACACAAAGCTCGCGCCGAGGTTTAGGCTGACGCCGACCTTATCCAAAAACGGCAGGGCCTCGCGAAGCGCCCATTCGGCGTCGGTTCCGCGCAAGATTCCCTCGCTTTTGGCAAAGTAGACGCGCTGGCGGCCGAGTACGCCCTTGATGGTCAGTCCCTTGGGAAGACGCGCAATGATTCGGCTGCCGTCCATGGCGTTGTCCAGACCGAGTCCGCGTTCTTCGTAGGCCCTGAAAATGAGGCCCTGTCCGAACTGCTCAAAAAAGTTGCCGACGGTGATGTCGAACTTGCCCTGGCTCCACTGGGCGTAGCGGTAGGTAATGCCCTCGCCCCGGTAGCCCGTGGGGAAGCCCAATATGGCGTTCTGGTAGTTCTCGTAGCGCATGCCCATGCGAAGGTTTCCGCGCTCGTAGGTAAACAGCGCCCAGCCCTGGCCCAAGGCCTTCTCGTCGGGGTAGTAGTCGCCCGCGGGGTCGAGCACGGAGTCGCGCACGTAGGCCTGCGCGTCGATTTGAACCACGGCGCGGAGGGTTCCGCCCAAGGCGTCGGTGGTCCCGGTTTGGGCCCAGAGGCTACCCACCGAGCATGCCAGGAGCAGCGCAGCAAATTGACGCATCGCTTACTTGAGTTTACGGACTTCCGAAATCAGGACTTCTTCTTCGCCCGGTACGTATTTGTTGGCCTGCCAGACCACTTCGCCTGCGGCGTTCAGCAAAAACGTATGCGGTACGTTGTTGACGCCCATGGCGCGGCGAAGGTCGCTGTTCGGGTCGAGAACCACGGTGTAGTCCCAACCTTGACCGGCAACAAAGGGACCCACTTTGGGACTCGTTCGGGAATCGTCGATGCTCACCGCAATCAGGTTTACGCCGGTCTCGTCGTGCAGTTCTTCGAAGTGCTCGGCCATCGCGTTGAGCTCATTGATGCAGGGCTTGCACCAGGTGGCCCAAAAGCTCACGATGGTGGGTTTGCCCGTTTCGCGCAAACTCGAGATGGGAACCTTGGCCCCCTCAAGGGTTAACACATCCATTTTGGGTAGGGATTGCGCACCCAAAGCAAGACTGAGTGCGCTCAAGGCAGCGGTGAATAGGCGTTTCATGCCCTCAAGGTACGTACTACTTCAATCGGTGTCCAAAGGCTTGGGTCCAAAAAAGAAGCGCCCGGACCTTGCGGCCCGGGCGCGTTCCCCACCGAACTCCGTTCGGAATTAGTGCTGTACCGTGAAGCGAAGCGTCTCGATGCGGTCGCTCAGGGCGATCTTCACCGTGTAGACTCCGTTCGCCAAATCGGCTACGTTGAAATTCAGCTCCTGGGCGCCCGCCTCAAGCGAAACGCTCTGGGCCAAAACGCGCTGGCCGTTCAGGTTGAACACCTCAACCACGGCGTCGCCGGCCTCAGCGGCCTGAAGGGCCACCTTCACGGCGTCGCGAGCGGGGTTCGGGTACACCGTAGCCTTGGCCATCAGTGCCTCTTCTTCGCCCAAGGCGCTCGTGCTCACCCAGATGTTGTCGAGCCACAGGTTGTTGCCGTACGCTGAGTTGCACTCAAACTTGACGATGATGTCCTGGCCAGCGAACTGAGAAAGGCTGATCGTGTTGGGGTACCACTGCGTGGGCTGCGGGAAGAATCGGCTCGTCGAGTTCGCTGCCGTAGCCAGGGCGGTACCCGACTTGTCGAACACATTCGTCCAGGTTCCGCCGCAGTCCGACGATACAAACACCTTCAGGCCGTCGGCTTCCCCAGCGTACGACGCGTAGGCGTGGTTGAAGAACAGCTTGTGGCCGGCCGTTACACCGCCCACCTTCGGGGTGATGATGCTGGCTTGGGCGCCCGTTTGCATGGTGAAGAAGTCCACCATGAGCGACTTGGCCGATTGACCGTAGCCACCGAGCTCGTAGGGAAGGCCGTTTACGTTGGCCTTGGATACGACCGTAACGAGGGGCTTGCTCGCCGTGTTGTAGAGCAGCACGTGGCCTGCGGGGATCTCATTGAAGTTGGCGTTCTCCATGCCTTCCGCAAAGGGAGCGGGCGTAGGCGTGTTGCTAATC